>Ga0209022_1000166_pt1 | contig 88317 bp, 69 predicted proteins | sample PinacodermPK_FD_187300 | JGI IMG/M metagenome (GOLD analysis project Ga0209022, IMG submission 187300) | Host-associated microbial community of the marine sponge Aplysina aerophoba from Gulf of Piran - sponge pinacoderm, lysed by proteinase... | ecosystem: Host-associated > Porifera > Sponge >... | reverse complement strand
TATACCATTTCCCCAAATCTTGATAAGAATAATCGCATTTTCCGGTTTTTCGGGTATCGTTGATACTTTCTTGGTATTGTTTGAATAGATGATTTAGTGCCTGATTATAGAGGTATCTATTGGCACCAGACATTTCGTTTAATAGTCGATAATCTCTTTTATCACCACTTAAACGACATCTCAAATTAACAATTGTTCTAACAGACATTATAGTACACGCCTTTCTAAAAATATTATTACTCTCTTTTAAAAATCTTGATACAAGAATAGTTAAAAGAAATGACTTATTTATTTTCTAAAATATATAGTTAAACCTTTTTGTTTCATTCCACAACAAAGTGATTAGAGCCGATTTTTTTAATTCAGACCTAATATACTTCTTATCAACATTTGGGAAGCAGCTACCAAAATCAGTGCACTAGATAGCAAAACCCAGAAAAACTCACTAACTCTAAATACCTGAATAATTAGATAATTCAACAAAATCACTGCCCCCACTACCAATATTTGAACTACTTCAATACCTAGGGCAAATCCTAGTAAAGAACTAAAGACCTCACCTTGGGGAGTTATCTGTCTATAGTACCCTCCAAAACCCAAACCGTGAACCAGCCCAAAAAATAGAGTCACCATCCAATAAAATTTCTTTTTAAAAGGGGTTATTTTCTCTTTTCTATCGGTGAAAATGTTTTTAGCGGCTAGCAACACGATAGAGAGAGAAATCAATAGTTCAATCCAGCCTCTGAACTGGTTAATCCACCCCAAATACGCAAACAATAATGAAACAGTGTGTCCAATTGTAAAAAGAGTAACCAAGACCAACAAATTTCTCCATTGTTTAAGGGCAAAGGGTAGGGCAAGTAAAACAAAAAAAAGTATATGATCTAATGCGTTAAAATCAAGCACATGATTAAAACCTAGTTTAAAATAAAATTCTAAAAGTTCCATTTATTTGTTGATTATACGAAGTAAAATCTTTCAAGTATATAAATCCAATTCATTGGGCATTTACATCGAATAAAGTAAATGCAAAATTCGGGCATTTTATGGAAAATTGAAATCAAATCCAAATTGTCCCAGAATATCACAGTATCATCATTTAATTCAAAAAACTATAACCATCACATACATTAATTTCAGTCCCAATTTATTATAGTATCCTTCATCTGAAAATTCAACAAGAATTTGTGAAAACCAATTAAATCCCTCTTTCCTTTTTGATCCCTTCGTAAGCTTCATTAATCTGTCTGAACTTTTCACTAGCGCTTTTTTTGATGGCCTGATCATCCGATTTAATTAGATCTGGATGGTATTTTTTGGCCATAGTGCGATATGCTTTCTTAATTTCTTGAGTTGTAGCGTTGCGATTAATTCCCAAAATAGTATAATATGAGCCTCTAACTTCGGTTTTATTTTGGAAAAACATGGCCTTGATGCTCATGTAATCAACTCTTGATATGCCGAGCATATAAGAAATCTTCTGTATATCTATGAGTTCGGGGCTGGTAATTAAGCCATCAGCATTTGCAACCTCAAATAGTAAATGTAGAATGGTGGTCCTAGTACCATAGTTGAATTTCATCTGAAATTCTTTTGCTATTTGCTCGGAACTAAGATTTAAATATTTAGGATTTTCTCTAACGGTTCGAAACATTCGATCAACTTCATCAGGACCATACACACGTGTGAAATAGTTTCTAATAAATATCCTTTCTGTCTTTAGAATATTTCCATCAACTTTTGCAATTTTCATTGCAAGAATCAATAGTTTAACTCTTAAATCTAGACTTACCGAACCTCTTTTTTTAGACTGAGTAGGTGTAAAAATCATTTTTTCTAACGCCCATCCTATAGAGTAGCCTACAAATGCCCCTAAAAGGAAAGGTTTTATGAATATCAGACCAATAATCGCTAAAATGATTCTCATAATCCTATTACCTCAAAATGTTTAGTTTTTGTTATAAATATGCTATGTAACTGACCTATCGAATCGAACAAATCTAATGAAATTGGGATTGGATAGAGGGTAGAAAATTTGTAACTTTGCCAAAAAAAAGTTATGTACCCAGAACATCTAGTAGCGCCCATGCGTTTGGAATTAGTGAATAATGGATTTACTGAATTGTTTTCTGTTAGTGAAGTAGAAAAAGCGCTCTCAGAAAATACTTCAGCCTTAGTAGTTGTTAATTCGGTATGTGGATGTGCTGCAGGAAATGCTAGACCCGGAGTGGTCGCTTCGCTTAAAAACTCTAAAAAACCAGATAAGTTGTATACCGTTTTTGCTGGAGTAGATAAAGAGGCTACTGATGCCGCTCGTTCTAGGATGTCCCCGTTTCCGCCCAGTTCTCCAAGTATTGCTTTATTCATAAATGGCGAATTGGTTCATATGATTGAGCGACATCATATTGAAGGGCGACCTTCTACTTTGATTTCTGAAAATCTCATTGAGGCGTATAATCAATTTTGTTGATCTTAATAATTCAACATCTCGTCTTAATGTCTTGATTTGATCTTGATCTAGTTCAGCGGAAAAGTAATCTTAAAGGTAACCCCTACCTTGAGTTCTGACTTGTAAGTGATTGTTCCTTGATGGGAACGGATGATATTCCTAACAATTCCTAGACCTCGACCACGTCCAGAAGACTTGGTGGTGAACTTTGGCTCAAAGACCGTATCTCCTAGTTTGGGGTCGATTCCGACTCCATTGTCTTTTATATCTACCACAATTTTGTCTTCTAATAATTGGAAATTAATTTCAACATATCCTTCTCTGTCTGACGGAATGGCTTGTTGGGCATTTTGAACTAGATTATTCAATACCCGTGTCCATTGATTTACATCAAGGGTATAAATTATTTTTTCATGACTAGATTTTACGAGGGTCTTTATATTCGAATATGAAGCAACAACCAATTTGGTATGTTTAACCATATCACACTGGGTTGGATTCATCTTAGGTTCGGCGGTATAATCAGAGAATGACTCTGCTACTTCTGCCATAGATTCGATTTGTTCAGTTAATGTAGAGGAAAATTCCTGAAGTCGATTTTGCCAGCCTTTTGTTGTTGGCTTAAAACGGTAGCTAAAATCTTGAACTGCTAAGCGCATTGGAGTGAGAGCATTTTTTACTTCGTGAGATACTTGTCTAGCCATTTCCCTCCATGCAAAATCCTTTTCTTCTCTTACTAGTTGATCTGCGCTCAATTCCAATTGATCAATCATTTTGTTATATGCTTCAATTAACCCAACAATTTCTATTGGTGCATTGACTATTTCAATTTTTTCATTTTGAACCTGTAGATCAGTCTGGCTCAATTTGCTTCGAACGGATTCTATAGATCGGGTCACATAACGAGACAGAAAATAGGCGACAATAATCGCCCCAACGAATAGAAAAAGATAAATCTTGTATATCCTTTGAAGAAATACATTCAATTCATTTTCAGCGATATCGATATCGGAAAAATAGGGATAAAACAAAATCGCATATGGTGTATTTAGTCGATCTTTTAGTATCCTATATGATGAGCTATAGTCTTCTCGTTCTTCAACATTTGCCTCAAGTATTCTGTTTTCAGGATTCTCTTGTAATCTTCTAATCAATTCTTGGTCAAGACTATTGTTATTAGCCAGGACCTCTAAGGGGACGAAATATGTAAAAATACTTTGACCATCAAGACTAAAAAGAGAATAGTCTACACTGTGAATTTGTTTGATTTCGGTAAAATCACTTTCTAAATCCTTCCACTTAGTAATATCAGCTCCCACAAGGTCATATTTATCTACTAGATAGTTAATGTGGCGATGAATTTGAGATTCTTTTCTATTCAAACGATCAAAATGATACTTTTCACTTTGGGCATCATATTGGTATATGTTGGACAGAAATACCATGAGGCCAGAGACGAGGAGTATTAAGGTCATGACTAGAAAAATCTGAACACGAAGAGATTTTCTCAGCCGAATTAAGTGATCATTTCTCAGTAAAAGTTTCATAAAACAGATTCATTCATAACCCCATATTTTTTTGAAACTAGCTATTTCCTATATAGGCATCCACAACTCCAAATTAGTGATATTGATTCAATTTCCTGAGAAAGCATAAAAGTATACTGCTTGATGAGAATGGCGAAAAGAATTTTTGAAAGTATTCCAAAATGAACTGAATTTTTCAATATTGACATGTGGTGTCGGATAGTTCTTTATTTGTTATCAGATAGCGGTTCAGTTGAACTGTTTGAAAAATTGTATTTGTTATGGAGATCATTCTTAAAAAACAATTGAAACTTATATTTTCCACGTATTCTCTATATCCGAAAGTATCTGATATAGAACAAATCTATTTGTGTTTTTAAGGATGCATAAATATTATTTAATTATTTTTATTATTATTTATTTGATTTTCTTCGATTGCATTCTCAATATATGCGAAGCATTGGTTATCTTGCTGTAATGTCAGGAAAGACCAGCTGGAAAAAGATTATAAGATGACCACGAAAGACCGGGCAGAGAAAATCAAGGATATGCCTTTTTGTCGTTGTGATGATTTTCCCCATCATGGGCTAATTGCTGCCCTTCAAGGGCAGATCCCCATCATGGTGTGATGAACTATTGAACTGATTTTACTACCTGGTTCTGCTTCTATTAATCCGGTCCCTTTCTTCGGTTGCACTCCCTACACAACACCTGACAATTACTAAGTTCAGTCCTTCCGTCCTTAGACCAGGGAATGATGTGATCAGCATCCATTTCATCTATTCCAAATTTCTCTTTGCAATGAATACAGACACCATCCTGTCGGCTGTAAATAGTTCTTTTATCTCTATCAGAAAAAGTTCGTATACTCAAATGTTTTTTCTGACCATCAAAAACATATTTGTAAATTCCACTTTTCTTGGTTACATCCTCATCACTCATCAATTTTTTGACCTTATCTTCCATTTGTTCGGCACAGAATGTTCTTCTCTTGTTTTCTTGATACAAATAACCCCACTCTACGCCTTTCATCTCTCTGCGGTATTTGATAAAAACACTTTCTACCCATTCAATGACACCCTCAAAATAGTCCCATAATTCCTTGGCATTGTCTTTATGTTGGTTCCTTCCCATATAGTCCTCAATCTTGTCTCCGCTTATCCACTTCAAGACGGTTTCCAAGAAATCTTGTCTTTTTAGATTTCCTTTCAAATATTTGAAATAGTCGAGGCTGTTTTTCACGAAATACCTTCGTGCATCTGTCACCCATTTGCTGGAATAGATTGCACTTCGCATCTCCTGGTCTGACAATTTCTCTCCTGCGATATTGATGGTTTTGAACCAGTTCATTTTTTCAGATTCCTTTCCGGAGCAGAGGTAGATCATCAATTCGTAATCCAAGAACTGATTGCGTCTGTCATCGCTTAGGTTTCGGAAATAGTATCGGTGTTCGCCATAGGGGACAGAAAATTCTTTGTTGTAGAATTGGCATATAGAGATGGTTCGCTGTTGACCGTCGAGTATTTCGTAGGTGCCATCGTTTTTTACGGACCAGTACATGACATTAAGGGGGAACCCTTGCTTGATGCTTTCGATGACTGCTTGTCTTTTGTTGTCATCGTAGACAAATTCTCGTTGGTAGGGCGGACGGATATCTAGTTTTCCGCTGTATCCTCTTATGCCGTTATCTCCGTCATTGCAGTATCCTTTTACTAAATCTCTGATGGTAATGGTTTTTAGTTCTATTTTCATAGTTTCTTGTTTTTGATGACAATTCTGGCATATAATTTTCGTCCATTTATATAAAAATAAACTGCTTTGTTGATTAGATCTTTCATTAAAAACACGTCCATCCCAATAATTTCAAATTGTTCGGGGTTGTATTTATCCATGAAAGTAATAGGGACTCCCATATACCCCCCCCCAATTTTTGGGAATATCCTTTACTTTACTCACCTCAATGGCATCGAAATTATCGTAATGCGGAAACTCATCAGGAGTATATTTCTTGGTTAATATTAACTCCTCATTTCTCCTGGAATGCGAAAGATTGGTGTACCAACCTACGTTTCCAAATTTTTGAAACCACTTATTTCTTTGGGAACAAAAAGTCGCCTTTGCCCTATTTCCATTCGGAACTTCAAACTCCTTTACACTCCCCATTCCCAACCAAACTTTACTATTTTCTATCAAAGGAAACACTTCTTTATATTTCAATGCGTTCTTATTACCTATAATTAAAAACTTTTTATTGTATTTTATCAGTTGTACTATATACTGTCTAAACAACGAAAAAGGTGGATTAGACACTACAATATCTGCCGTTTTGAGCAACTCTATGCATTCCTCACTTCTGAAATCTCCATCACCCTTCAAATAATTCACCTTTATTTCATCTGCGTCTGGCCTCCGATTATCATTTTTATCCCCTGTATATTCCAAATATGCTGCTTTATCAACATCTTTATGAAGACTAAAAATATCTACATTTTGATTTTTATAACAAGTAGCAATCAACTTTTTAAGTCCCAACTCCTCAAAGTTGTGGGTAAAATAATAAAAGAAATTACTCACTTTCGGATCATCGCAATTGCAATAGACCACCTTATTTCTAAAGTGAGATTTGTAATGTCTTAATTCGTTTTCTATATCCTGTAATTGGGTATAGAACTCATCGTTTTTGTTTTTTAACGCTGAATTTAGATTGGTGTTTCCCATGATAGTTCATCTATTTTTAGTTAGTTGATTGACGGAATAGACGACTTTATTCACATCATATAAAGGTATTAAAGATGAAAACTTTTCTCTATGATAGAAAAGTATAATTTCTATTTTTGCTCTGCATCCCAATGCATAATCATTTTCCTTATTCTCAAAATAACTTTCTGTATGTTATCTGATAATCATTTCATTAAACTCCATTTTCATAGTCTTTTGTTTTTTATTATGATTCTAGAATAGAGTCGCTTGCTATTCAAGTATGCTCGGTCTAACTTTCCTTTCCAATTTGATTTGAGTAAAAAACTTATCTCTCCAGTTTTAACCTGATAATCAGAACCAATTATCTCGAACTGTTCAGGGTTATACTTATCTAGGAAAGTAATAGGAACACCCATATACCCCCCCCCAATTTTTGGGAATAGCCTTTACTTTACTCACCTCAATGGCATCGTAATTATCGTAATATGGAAACTCATCAGACGTGTATTTTTTGGTTAATATCAATTCCTCATTTCTCCTGGAATGTGAAAGATTAGTGAACCATTTTACCCCATTGGCTTTTATTATCCTCGTCCCATCCTCTTCAACCCTATATGATTTTGAAGTTAGTGGATAATAACTCGGAATTGCAAACTCCCTTAAATTCCCCATTCCCAACCAAACTTTATTTTCTTTTATAAGAGGAAATACTTCTTTATATGTTATTGCGTTCTGTTGGCCCACTATTAAAAACTCCTTATCATATTTTATCAATTGTGCTAAATATTCTCTAAATAACGAAAATGGAGGATTGGTGACTATTATATCTGCTGTTTTGAGCAGTTCTATACATTCTCTATTCCTAAAATCACCATCACCTTCTAAATATTTTACCTCAATCTCTTCTGCATCTGGTCTTCGATTATCATTTTTATCTCCCGTGTATTCAGTATATGCAGATCTTTCAGGTTCTTTGTGCAGGCTAAAAATGTCTACATTTCGGTTTTTATAGCAAGTAGTAATTAATTTTTTGAGACCTAACTCTTCAAAATTATAGGAGAAATAGTGAAAGAAATTACTAACCTTCGGATCATCACAATTACAATAGACCACCTTATTTCTAAAGTGAGATTTGTAATGCTTCAATTCGTTTTCTATGTCCCTTAATTGGGTATAGAACTCATCCTTCTTTGCTCTTTTTGCTGACCTTAAATTCTTATTTCCCATGATAGTTCATCTATTTAATTGATTCCAATTGCTGGAATAGAGGTTTTAATCAAATATGTGGAGGTATTAAAAATGAAGACACTTCTCTTTAACAGAAAAGCCTAATATCTGATTTTTCTCCACATAGTCATCTTTCATATCCTCATATTAGCTTTCAGTATTTTCTCAAATGGTTATTTTTTGTGTTCTATTTGCACTATTTTTTGCGTTTGATGATTATTCTTCTATACATTCTCTTGCCATTTACTTTAAACATTCCATCAGGCTTGCCCTTTAATAACAACCAGCAAAGTCCGATGAACTCAAACTGTTCAGGGTTATACTTATCTAAGAACGTAATAGGAACACCCATATACCCCCCCCCAATTTTTGGGAATGTCCTTTACTTTACTTACCTCAATGGCATCATAATTATCGTAATGCGGAAACTCATCAGACGTATATTTCTTGGTTAATATCAATTCCTCATTTCTTCTGGAATGCGAAAGATTAGTGAACCAACCTACATTTCCAAATTTTTGAAACCACTTATTTCTTTGAGAACAAAAAGTCGCCTTTGCCCTATTTCCATTCGGAACTTCAAACTCCTTTACACTGCCCATTCCCAACCAAACTTTATTTTCCTTTATAAGAGGAAATACCTCTTTATAAGTAAGTGCATTTTTATTTCCTACTATCAGAAATTTCTTGTCATATTGAACTAATTGTGCCAGATATTCTCTAAATAACGAAAAAGGAGGATTGGTGACTATTATATCTGCTGTTTTGAGCAGTTCTATACATTCTCTACTTCTAAAATCGCCATTCCCTTCTAAATATTTCACTTCTATTTCATCATCATCAGGCCTTCGATTATCATTTTTATCTCCAGTGTATTCAATATATGCAGCCCTTTCAGGTTCTTTGTGCAGGCTAAAAATGTCTGCATTTCGGTTTTTATAGCAAGTGGTGATTAATTTTTTGAGACCTAACTCTTCAAAATTATAAGAGAAATAGTGGAAGAAATTACTGACCTTCGGATCATCACAATTGCAATAGACCACTTTATTTCTAAAGTGAGATTTGTAATGTCTCAATTCATTTTCTATGTCCCGTAATTGGGTATAGAACTCATCCCGTTTTGCTCTTTTTGCTGACCTTAAATTTTTATTTCTCATGATAATTCATCTGTTTAAGTTAATTGATTCCAATTGCTAGAATAGAGGTTTTAATCAGATGTATGAAGGTATTAAAAATGAAGACCCTTCTCTTCAACAGAAAAGCCTAATATCTGATTTTTCTCTAAATCCCAATCCACATTCATTTTCCTTATTCTCATAATAACTTTTTGGATGTTCTCTAATCGCTATTTCTTTTTGTTTATTTGTATGGCTTTTTGTTTTTGATTACAATTCTCATATATAAATACTTGCCGTTTAATTTGAAATCTCTCCCGAATTTTCCATCTAACAGTATTCTGCTTTGTCCAATCATTTCAAATTGTTCAGGGTTATACTTATCTAAGAACGTAATAGGAACCCCCATATACCCCCCCCCAATTTTTGGGAATATCCTTTACTTTACTTACCTCAATGGCATCGTAATTATCGTAATGCGGAAATTCATCAGACGTGTATTTCTTGGTTAATATCAACTCCTCATTTCTCTTGGAATGCAAAAGATTGGTGAACCAACCTACGTTTCCAAATTTTTGAAACCACTTATTTCTTTGAGAACAAAAGGTCGCCTTTGCCCTATTTCCATTCGGAACTTCAAACTCCTTTACATTCCCCATTCCCAACCAAACTTTATTTTCTTTTATAAGAGGAAATACCTCTTTATAAGTAAGCGCATTTTTATTTCCTATTATCAGGAATTTTTTATCATACTGAACCAATTGTGCTAAATATTCTCTAAATAACGAAAAAGGAGGATTGGTGACTACTATATCTGCTGTTTTGAGCAGTTCTATACATTCACTACTTCTAAAATCACCATCACCTTCTAAACACTTTACCTCAATTTCTTCTGCATCTGGTCTTCGATTATCATTTTTATCTCCCGTGTATTCTATGTAAGCAGCTCTTTCGGGTTCTTTGTGCAGGCTAAAAATATCTACATTTCGGTTTTTGTAACATGCAGCGATTAATTTTTTGAGTCCCAACTCTTCAAAATTATAGGAGAAATAATGAAAGAAATTACTGACCTTCGGATCATCACAATTGCAATAAACTACCTTATTCCTAAAGTGGCCTTTGTAATGTTTCAATTCGTTTTCTATGTCCCTTAATTGGGTATAAAACTCATCCTTTTTTGCTCTTTTTGCTGACCTTAAATTTTTATTTCCCATGATAGTTCATCTATTTTAGTTAGTTGATCCCAATTGCTGGGGTAGAGTTTTAATCAGATATATGAAGGTATTAAAAATGAAGACTCTTATCTTGGATCTGCAGTCCACTATTTAATTTTCCCCTAAATTCCAATGTGATGGCGACTTCTTTTAATTTATTTTCAATGCTGTTTATGTTTGATGATGATTCTCGCAAAGATTTCTTTTCCATTTATTTTAAAACGACTTACTTTACCCGTTTTGGATTTCATTAGTGGTCTATCCATGTTGATGATTTGAAATTGTAATGGATTGAATTTATCCATGAAAGTAATAGGAACACCCATATACCCCCCCCCAATTTTTGGGAATATCTTTTACTTTACTCACCTCAATAGCATCATAATTATCGTAATAAGGAAACTCATCAGGAGTGTATCTCTTGGCCAATATCAATTCCTCATTTCTTCTGGAATGCGAAAGATTCGTGAACCAACCTACATTTCCAAATTTTTGAAACCACTTATTTCTTTGAGAACAAAAGGTTGCCTTTGCTCTATTTCCATTCGGAACTTCAAACTCCTTTACGCTCCCCATTCCCAACCAAACTTTATTTTCTTTTATAAGAGGAAATACCTCTTTGTAAGTAAGTGCATTTTTATTTCCTACTATCAGAAATTTCTTATCATATTGAACTAATTGTGCTAAATATTCTCTAAATAACGAAAAAGGAGGATTGGTGACTATTATATCTGCTGTTTTGAGCAGTTCTATACATTCACTACTTCTAAAATCGCCATCACCTTCTAAATACTTTACCTCAATTTCTTCTGCATCTGGTCTTCGATTATCATTTTTATCTCCAATGTATTCAATATATGCAACTCTTTCGGGTTCTTTGTGCAGACTAAAAATGTCTGCATTTCGGTTTTGATAGCAAGTGGTAATTAATTTTTTGAGACCCAACTCTTCAAAATTATAGGAGAAATAATGAAAGAAATTACTGACCTTCGGATCATCACAATTACAATAGACCACCTTATTTCTAAAGTGAGATTTGTAATGTCTCAATTCGTTTTCTATGTCCTGTAATTGGGTATAGAACTCATCCCGTTTTGCTCTTTTTGCCGACCTTAAATTCTTATTTCCCATGATAGTTCATCTATTTTTAGTTAATTGATTGACGGAATAGACGACTTTATTCACATCATATAAAGGTATTAAAGATGAAAACTTTTCTCTATGATAGAAAAGTATAATTTCTAATTTTTTCTAAATCCCAATGCACAATCATTTTCCTTATTCTCAAAATAACTTTCTGTATGTTATCTGATGGTCATTTCATTAAATTCCATTTTCATGGCCTTTTGTTTTTTACTATGATTCTGGAATAGAGCCGCTTGCTATTCAAGTACGCTCGGTCTGACTTTCTTTCCCAGTTTGATTTGAGTAAGAAACTTATCTCTCCAGTTTTAACCTGATAATCAGAACCAATTATCTCAAACTGTTCAGGGTTATACTTATCTAGGAAAGTAATAGGAACACCCATATACCCCCCCCCAATTTTTGGGAATATCCTTTACTTTACTCACCTCAATAGCATCATAATTATCGTAATGCGGAAACTCATCAGGCGTGTATTTCTTGGTTAATATCAATTCCTCATTTCTCCTAGAATGCGAAAGATTGGTGAACCAACCTACATTTCCAAATTTTTGAAACCACTTATTTCTTTGAGAACAAAAAGTCGCCTTTGCTCTATTTCCATTCGGAACTTCAAACTCCTTTACACTCCCCAATCCCAACCAAACTTTATTTTCTTTTATAAGAGGAAATACCTCTTTGTAAGTAAGTGCATTTTTATTTCCTACTATCAGAAATTTCTTATCATATTGAACTAATTGTGCTAAATATTCCCTAAGTAATGAAAAAGGAGGATTGGTGACTATTATATCTGCTGTTTTGAGCAGTTCTATACATTCACTACTTCTAAAATCTCCATTCCCTTTTAGATATTTCACTTCTATTTCTTCATCATCTGGTCTTCGATTATCATTTTTATCTCCAGTGTATTCAATATATGCTGCCCTCTCGGGTTCTTTGTGTAGGCTAAAAATGTCTACATTTCGGTTTTTATAACAAGTGGTGATTAATTTTTTGAGCCCTAACTCTTCAAAATTATAAGAGAAATAGTGAAAGAAATTACTAACCTTTGGATCATCACAATTGCAATAGACCACCTTATTTCTAAAGTGAGATTTGTAATGCTTCAATTCGTTTTCTATGTCCCTTAATTGAGTATAGAACTCATCCTTCTTTGCTCTTTTTGCAATAATTAAATTATTATTTCCCATGATAGTTCATCTATTTTTAGTTCGTTGATTCCAATTGCTGGAATGGAGGTTTTAATCAAGTGTATGAAGGTATTAAAAATGAAGACCCTTCTCTTCAACAGAAAAGCCTAATATCTGATTTTTCTCCCTATGACCATCTTCCTTATCCTCATATTAACTTTTTGTATGTTTTCTGATGGTCATTTCATTAAATTTCATTTTCATGTTCTTTTGTTTTTTATTATGATTCTGGAATAGAGTCGCTTGCTATTCAAGTATGCTCGGTCTGACTTTCTTTCCCAATTTGATTTGAGCAAGAAACTTATCTCTCCAGTTTTAACCTGATAATCAGAACCAACTATCTCAAACTGTTCAGGGTTATACTTATCTAGGAACGTAATAGGAACACCCATATACCCCCCCCCAATTTTTGGGAATATCTTTTACTTTACTCACCTCAATGGCATCATAATTATCGTAATGGGGAAACTCATCAGACGTGTATTTCTTTGTCAAGATCAACTCCTCATTTCTCTTGGAATGCGAAAGATTAGTGAACCAACGAGTCAATCCTTGAACCTTTTTGGTCATTCCATTTGGAGTATCAAAAATTTGTGGTGAATTAATTCCCAACCAAACTTTATTTTCTTGTAATAGGGAAAATACTTCTTTGTATGTTATTGCATTCTTATTACCTATAATCAAAAACTTCTTATCGTATTTTATCAATTGTGCTATATACTCTCTAAATAAGGAAAAAGGAGGATTAGTAACCATAATATCAGCCTCTTTAAGAAATTCAATACACTCTTTACTCCCAAAATCGCCATCACCTTTCAAATACTTAACCTCAATCTCTTCTGGGTCTGGCTTTCGATTATCATTTTTATCTCCTGTGTATTCTAAATATGCGGACTTTTCGGGTTCTTTGTGTAAACTAAAGATGTCAACATTTTGGTTTTTATAGCAAGTGGTGATTAATTTTTTGAGCCCTAACTCTTCAAAATTATAAGAGAAATAGTGAAAGAAATTACTGACCTTCGGATCATCGCAATTACAATAGACCACCTTATTTCTAAAGTGGCTTTTGTAATGTTTTAATTCCCTTTCTATGTCCGATAGTTGGGTATAGAACTCATCCCGTTTTACTCTTTTTGCTGACCTTAAATTTTTATTTCCCATGATAGTTCATCTATTTTTAGTTAATTGATTGACGGAATAGACGATTTTATTCACATCGTATAAAGGTATTAAAGATGAAAACCTTTCTCTTTGACAGAAAAGTCTAATATCTAATTTTTTCTAAATCCCAACACATAACCATTTTCCATATCCTCATAAAATCTTTCTGTACATTCTCTAATTGATATTTCTTTGTTTACAATATAAATAGCCTTTTGTTTTTTATTATGATTCTGGCAAATTTTGGCTTCCCATTCACTGCAGTTAAATAAAGCCCTTTTGTTTCTTTGGTTACTCCATAAATCATACTATATCGGCCAATCCCATCAATTATGTCAAATTGTTCAGGATTGAATTTATCCATGAAAGTAATGGGAACACCCATATACCCCCCCCCAATTTTTGGGAATATCCTTTACCTTACTCACCTCAATGGCATCGTAATTATCGTAATACGGAAACTCATCAGGCGTGTATTTCTTGGTCAATATCAATTCCTCATTTCTCCTGGAATGCGAAAGATTAGTGAACCAACCTACATTTCCAAATTTTTGAAACCACTTATTTCTTTGAGAACAAAAAGTCGCCTTTGCCCTATTTCCATTCGGAACTTCAAACTCCTTTACACTCCCCATCCCCAACCAAACTTTATTTTCTTTTATAAGAGGAAACACCTCTTTATAAGTAAGTGCATTTTTATTTCCTACTATCAGAAATTTCTTATCATATTGAACTAACTGTGCCAGATATTCTCTAAATAACGAAAAAGGAGGATTGGTAACTACTATATCTGCTGTTTTGAGCAGTTCTATACATTCTCTACTTCTAAAATCTCCATTCCCTTTTAGATATTTCACCTGTATTTCTTCGTCATCAGGTCTCCGATTATCATTTTTATCTCCCGTGTATTGAATACATGCAGCTTTTTCAGGTTCTTCGTGTAGACTAAAAATGTCTACATTTCGATTTTTATAGCAAGTGGTGATTAATTTTTTGAGCCCTAACTCTTCAAAATTATAGGAGAAATAGTGAAAGAAATTACTAACCTTCGGATCATCGCAATTACAATAGACAACCTTATTTCTAAAGTGAGATTTGTAATGTCTCAATTCATTTTCTATGTCCCGTAATTGGGTATAGAACTCATCCCGTTTTGCTCTTTTTGCTGACCTTAAATTTTTATTTCCCACGATAGTTCATCTATTTTTAGTTAATTGATCGACGGAATAGACAATTTTATTCACATCGTATAAAGGTATTAAAGATGAAAACCTTTTTTTGACAGAAAAGACTGTTATCTAATTTTCCTCTAAATCCCAACACATAACCATTTTCCTTATCCTCATAAAAACTTTCTGTACGTTCTCTAATGGATATTTCTTTGTTTTTTATATAAATGGCCTTTTGTTTTTTATTATGATTCTGGCAAATTTTCGATTTCCATTTACTGTAGTTAAATAAAGTCCTTTTGTTTCTTTCGTTACCCCATGAATCATACTATGTGGGTTCAACCCATCAATTATTTCAAATTGTTCAGGATTGAATTTGTCCATGAAAGTAATGGGAACACCCATATACCCCCCCCCAATTTTTGGGAATATCTTTTACTTTACTCACCTCAATAGCATCGTAATTATCGTAATGCGGAAATTCATCAGGTGTGTATTTCTTAGTTAATATCAACTCCTCATTTCTCCTGGAATGCGAAAGATTAGTGAACCAACGAGTCAATCCTTGAACCTTTTTTGTCATTCCATTTGGAGTGTCAAAAATTTGTGGTGAATTAATCCCCAACCAAACTTTATTTTCTTTTATAAGAGGAAATACCTCTTTATAAGTAAGTGCATTTTTATTTCCTACTATCAGAAATTTCTTATCATATTGAACCAGTTGTGCTAAATATTCTCTAAATAACGAAAAAGGAGGATTGGTGACTATTATATCTGCTGTTTTGAGCAGTTCTATACATTCACTACTTCTAAAATCGCCATTACCTTCTAAATACTTTACCTCAATTTCTTCTGCATCAGGTCTTCGATTATCATTTTTATCCCCCGTGTATTCAATATATGCAGCCCTTTCGGATTCTTCGTGTAGACTAAAAATGTCTACATTTCGGTTTTTATAGCAAGTGGTGATTAATTTTTTGAGACCTAACTCTTCAAAATTATAAGAGAAATAGTGAAAGAAATTACTAACCTTTGGATCATCGCAATTACAATAGACAACCTTATTTCTAAAGTGGACTTTGTAATGTCTCAATTCATTTTCTATGTCCCGTAATTGAGTGTAGAACTCATCCTTCTTTGCTCTTTTTGCTGACCTTAAATTATTATTTCCCACCATAGATCATCTGTTTTTAGTTAATGGATCCCAATTGATGGGATAGATAGAGGATTTAATCACACCGATTCTTTTCTGCATGCAGTAGTTTTCTCCGTATAGGGTAGCTAATCCTCGGGAGACGATTTTGTCCGCAGATAATTCTCCCTTGATATAGAGGTCGGCTACTATTCGATAATACCTTCCTCTTTGTAAATTTTTCAATTCGATGACTTTTGCTTTTTCAATAGATTGCTCAGATAACTTTTTGCTTTTTTTACTCCGTTTATTTCTGATGGGCAATTTCCTTTGATCTCTGGAGTATCTTGGGCTATTCTGATAGGTATCTCCTTACAAAAAATATCTTGAAGAGAATTTAGATTAGCATAGCAATTGTCTCCGTCATGGACATAAGTTACTTTGGTGATTTTTAAACTTTCATCTATGGTAAAGAAAATATCATTTAGAATATTTTCCTTTCCATGATAAGAACAAATCAAAAAGGATTTCTCTTGAAATCCCTCGTTGACTTCAAAGTCTTGTTCTTTTTTTACGAGCATTTTATCCATGATCATTAGTGTAAATATAGCCATCAAAATAAGTAAAATATAGAGAATTATTCGCTTTTGCAACCATTGAAATACCGATTTTCTTCCTATTTCATACTATATTTGGGTATAAAAATAAATGATATATAGCAGGAAAATCGCATAGAGAAGGTATTAGTTTAGCAGAGATACCGGAAATATTTGCAACAGAAGAACAATCGAGAAAATGGTTGGAAAATAAGCCTGGACAAAAGGTGTGGTATGTCCTTTTTGTAAAGGAAGGAATGTAGTTAAATTAAAACATCCTACCCAGACTCATCGTTGTAAGGATTTTCGGAATAAAAAGAGAAAAAACCAGTTCAATGTCAAGACCAATACGGTGATGGAACATAGCAATATACCTCGTCGCATCTGGGCAATAGGGATGTATTTATATACTGCATACATTAATTAAAGGAATTAGTTCGATGAAATTACATAGAGAATTAGGAGTAGGGCAAAAGGCAGCATGGTTTATGTTGCATCGTTTAAGAAAAGCATCTTCAGTGTTCAAAGGAAAGAAGTTCGTGAGAAAAGTAGAAGTAGATGAAACCTATATCGGTGGCAAGGAAAAGAACAAGCATGAATCAAAAAAACTTCATGCAGGTAGAGGCACCGTAGGCAAAACAGCTGTGGAAGATGCCAAAGACCGTACCACGAAGATAGTACGGGCGAAAGTTATTCATGATACGACCTCAGGAACACTGGCCGGATTTGTCTACACTGCTTGCCGGGAACAAGCGCAGGTGTATACTGATGATGCCAAAGCCTACGAAGCACTGAAGAGCGTTACTCATGCAACGGTCAAACATTCCGTCAAACAATATGTGTGGACGGTATGGCGCATACAAACGACATAGAATCGTTCGGGGCGCTATTAAAGCGTGGATACTATGGTACGTACCACAAAATGTCTCCAGAGCATCTACAGCACTACAGAAACGAATCTGTAGGACACCACAATGTTCGCGGACTGGATACGGTTCAGCAAATGGAACAAACCGTACAGGGACTCGTCGGGAAACGGCTGACGTATAACACACTCACTCTGAAAACTGGCAATACAACAAAAACATGAATCATTTTGAAACTCATGAGTTGGTAGGTAATATTTCCAGGGATTTGGCCGTAAAGAATGGGGATAGATTCCTGTTTATCAGCAAAGATCAACGGGCTTATACTCATGGTATTCACAAGTATCCGGCAAAGTTTTTTCCAGAGCTACCAAGATGGTTAATTGAACGCTATTCCGATTATGGGGACTTAATTCTTGATCCATTTATGGGAAGTGGAACAACAAATCTTGAGTCTGCAATATTGGGCAGAAATAGTGTGGGGGTTGATGTTGATCCGTTCTCAAGAATGCTTTCTCGTGTCAAAACCACTCCACTTGCTAATAACGAAGTTTCGAAGGCATGGAATAAACTTCACCATCATATTTCTTCTTATGTCGAGCCAGATCACCTTGACGGGGTGCCTGAATTTCCTTACCGAGATAATTGGTTTCAGCGTTTCATGCTCAAGGAAATGGCACACATAAAGACTGGGGTTGAGGAATTAAATTCCAGTGAAAAGGTGAAGGATTTTTTTAGAATATGCTTTTCGTCTATCGTACGCCAAGCATCTAACGCAGACAATAACTGTACTCGAACAGTGATCCGAAAGAAACTAGAAAAAAAGGTGATTCCCGGCATGGCTTTGCGTCTATTTCAAAGACGAACAGAACATGCTATTGCTGGAATGCAAATGCTTACTAAAGCTTGTCCAAATGGTTTTGTAACCATACCAGAAGATGGTGATGCCCGAAAAATGCCCATGCTCTCTGATGAAAGCATAGACATGGCACTCACCTCTCCGCCGTATGCAAATGCCGTAGATTATCCCCGTACTCACCAGCTAGAAATGTATTGGCTCGGTTTAGCAAATGGATCACTCAATACACTCAAAAAACGCCATGTAGGTACAGAGTCTGTTTCAGTCAAAGATTACACTGAATTACATATGACTGGCTGTAGGGAGGCAGATAACATCATTGCTAAAATATTCGCAAAGGACCCTCGCCGAGCATTTATTGCGACGAAATACCTGTGGGATATGTTTGCCAATTTGCAAGAAGTACATCGGGTACTGAAGCCAAATGCTCCATACATAATCGTGGTAGGTAACAATCTTATTCGAGAAGAGTTGTTTGAGACATGGCGATATTTAATCTCATATGCACCAGAATTAGGATATGACATTGAATGCCACTTTGTGTCGGAGATTATCAATCACTACATCAAAGTTCCTCGTAAAGAACGAATTAATGACGAGCACATTATCGTTATGCGAAAATCATGAATGTAGAAGAACGAGCAAAAATAGGGAAACAAGCTTCTGCTACTGGATTTGCAAACGAAAGCCGGTTATTGGCTGCACTTCTTGATCGAGGGTTCAACGCTTCAAGTGTTGACTTACCTCACTCCACATATGATATTGTTGTTGAATTAGATCAGAACTCAATTATTCGTGTTCAGGCAAAGACTGTTGACAAAAACAATAGCATTAGCTTCACTGGTGGAGCCAGAGGTGGAGTAGATAGAGAATACCGCAGTGATGTCAAATCTTACACGCAGAATAGAACTACATCCGACATCGTAGTTGGAGTAAAAAGCAAGAAAGTGAACGGTGATGATAAAATTGATTATTACTTTCTGCCTACTTTAATCATTGAGCAATTAGAGCAAAAAAGCATTTCAGCGAATAAAGTCGAGAGATGGAAAAACAAATGGGAAATTCTTCGAGAATGCAAAAATCGAGAGTTCGTCCAACGTATATTTGAGTCTCTACTCAAACCTAAAAAGAGCTGATGAAATCACCGAAACCCACTTCAACCAAGAAGGCATTTAAGCCTCGTGGCCGTCCTGAAAAGGACATAGCACACGTATAGCGGTCCATTCCTTACTCGGCGGATGAAATTCCGAAATCTCCGCCAGGATCAATCAAGAATCGGTAAAAATTGCCATACACTTCCAATTCCTATTCTTTGAACGGAGCCCCAAAATAGGTGGGTTACTCACGTATAAGCCCCTAATTTTTAGTAAGAATGTCAATCAAAAACAGAGCTGCCCATAGGGATACAATGTCTCCAAATTAGTGGTTACAATAGCATATAATTTCCAAAATATACGATGCAATGATGATAGCTTAGGTTCTATCTATTCAAAATCCTTTTCTCTTTCTTGAGTATAAATTTTCATGATAATCAATTAAATTCTTGGCGTATTATTTCCATGGCTTTTTTGTTTTTGATTACGATTCTGGAATAGAGTCGCTTAAAATTCAAGGATGCTCCGCCAGACTTTCCTTCTCAAGTTGATTTGAGTAAGAAACTTATCTCTCCAGTTTTAACCTGATAATCAGAACCAATTATCTCAAACTGTTCAGGGTTATACTTATCCATGAAAGTAATAGGAAACCCCATATACCCCCTCCCAATCTTTCAGAATATCCTTTACTTTACTCACTTCAATGGCATCCAGATATTTCAAAAAAATCGGTTTCTCATATGATTTCTTTTATCAAAAGATTGTGTTATCAATTTATTGATGGATATATGTTTTTTCTTGTGTAACCACAAGAACATTATCTCTTGCTGGTCTTGCTTCTTGGAAGGTTTGGAAGATAGAAAAAGATTCTTTTTCATCCCAGAGATGTATCCCATATTTGGATTGAATAATCCAGTGATTACCGATTTCTACTTTCGCATTGGGAATATTTTTAAATAATTCAAAAGAAAATTGAATGCCAATAAAAGTTAAAGATTCTTTAAAGTCATTTAAAAAATCTCGTTGCTTGTCTTCATTTTCTTGGTCTTTTATCGTAATGAGATGAACGGGAAATAAAGATTCTGTAGAATTATTTTTCATTTTTAAATAAGAGATTTTCGTGCTTATAAATTGCGTGAATTCCATCAGATGTTTTTGCTCTTGAGGAGTATGCATATTGGGTTCAAATATCTTCACACTTTTTATTCCTTGTTGATTAAAATCATCAAAATATTTACCCAAAATCTTTTCATAAGATATGCCTTTTTCTCCTTGCTTGGTTTTAATTTCATGTTTTACATATTCATTTAATTCATTCATACCCTTATCAGAAATTTTATTAGGCACAAGTAATTTATTGTCTGAAGAAACAAATTCCAAATCTTTATCATCTATAGATTCATTGTCTTTATATGTTTTGCTTTGACGATACTTCAATGAAAATTGAAGTTCTTCAGGGGTAATGACTTCTATTAATTGATCATTTATCTTTTGATGATGCTTGTTGAGAAGATAATAACTGAAATTTACTTCCTCAAATGTTTCATCCATTTTTCTTAGTTGGTCTTTTACTCTTCTTCTGCATTCAATGGATAGATTGATAATTTCTTGTGCTTCTTCAAGGGTTATTATCTTATGAGGATAGATAATTTTGAATAATCCTGAAAAAGTTTTGGCAATGGATGTTTTATCTCTGGTAGTGATGGAATCGGATAAAAGACAAAATGCTTCCAAATCATTCGTTCTATCTTCTTTTCTTAATTCTTTGAGGATTTCAGCAAGATAATCAACATTAAAACCGTAGTTTTTGGCAAACATTTCATTGCGGAGTTTTTGGACTTCCCAACCGGGGAGATAACAATGTATTCTGTCTAAAAAAGCTGTGTTGTAATAATTTTGGGGTAAAGGAGTAAAGAGGTTAGAGTTATTGACCATAGTTTTCACTGCATAATCTGTATTTCCAACAAAAACCATAGAAGCAGATGCTCCAAATACTTCTGTGCCCCGAGAAAATGATTTATTGGCCATGTAGTTTTTCATGATATCCACTAGCGCTTGATCTATTTTTTTTCCTTTTCCTGCAAATTCATCATAAGCTACTACATCCCAATAACCTACTAGACCGATTTTTCCATATCTATTATCTATAAACAATTTGGCTTTAGTTACTTCTCCTCCTGATAATAATATCCCATGAGGCGACAATTCTGATAAAACATGAGATTTTCCAGTTCCCTTAGGACCTAATTCAATGAGATTGTAATTATTTTCTACAAAAGGCACTAAACGGCATATTTGTATTAATTTTTCTCTACGATTAAATTCTTTTGGATTTAATCCCATGCTTTGAAGCAAAATATCTATCCATTCTTTGGTTGTGAATTCTTTTCGCAGTTCTTTATGCTTTTCTATGTGAACATATGGGATTTGTATTGGTTTCACATTACTAATAGTCCAAGGTTGCAGGTCATCAGAATATGATTCATCACTTATTATTGGGCTGTAGCCCATAGTAATCTTAGACCAAACCCCACCAGACAACATTTTAGGATAATTTTTAATCACAACACCGCTAACAGGAATACCTCTCAACCCTAAGTTGGTAAAATTCATTTCATATCTATCTTTTCTATCATTAAGTCGAATAGATATTTTGTCGATGATGCTATGCTCTTCTTTTTCTTTGATCAAAGATTTTATACGTTCGCTTTCATTTCTATGAACAAAATGGGCATTGATAATGCCTTTTACCCTTTCTATTCCTTGATTGATGATATGTTCGTTATCAGTAGAACAATGCTGACCAAGCAAATACTCTAATACATAAATAGGTACTACGGCATTTCCTTTTACCTTTTGAGTTAAATCTTTTCGGACAACAAAAGGTCCAAAATATTTATTTAACTTTTTATCTAAATCATTCATACATATTCATTTTGTGATTTAAAATTCAAAAACTTAAAAATCCTGAGCAAAGGCAACATTGATGACTAATGGTTTTTCTTCTTCTATTTTCCATTGGGAACTATTTTTTATAGGCTTGTATACTTTGAGAAATACAGTTTCTCCATTTTTTTGTCCTTTTGCAGTAAGTTGAAAAAAATGTTTTTTGCCCCATGTTCCTTGATAAGGACCGAGTGTCTTTTCGTCACCATCGAACAGATATTGAAATTCATCGCTGATGAGTTCATCATCTTTGTTATATATCCCTGCTTTGATTCTCATCGGCTCTACCAGATGAGATATAGGTTCTTCTTGTCTAAACAGAATTTCGGTACTACTGGTAGTAATGATAGGATTCACTACAATAACCTTGATTTCCACAGGTTTTTTGATTTTTTGTTCCTTTTTATTCACAGTAGATATTTTTATTAGAGGAACCACTATTTCTTGCAAGCTTGTCCCTCCATGAACAAAATGGATAGTAGCACCGGACATCCTTAGACGATTGATTGATTTAGGAAAAAGGATATCCACATCTTCATTATCCAAACCTATTTTAGGGGCATGGAAATGTGTGTATAATTGATTTTCTTGTTCATGACTATTTTCTTCAGAAGATGGAGAAATAATGTTTTGACCTATGAGAAAACGTCTGTCTTTGTACCAAAGTTTATCTTTATTGGAAATTTTAAATGCACTAAAATCACTTTCATGAAGATCCTTTTTTTGGTAAATAAAGCCATGGTCAGAAGTGATTAAAATGTTGTGTTCAGATTTTTTATGGGTATCTTTTTGTATTGTTTTGACTATACCATAAAGGTTTTCAATTTCTTTATCTACAGCATCAAAGGTTCTTTGATGCCCTTGCTGGTTATGGCTTTGGTGGTCAATGATGTTGGAATAGATATAAAAGAGTTGATGTTTTTTGATGTATTCTTTGCTGTTTTGTATAAAATCATCGCTTTTTAAAGCAATGGCATGTTGTTCTTTATCCGTTTCAAGATTTTGATGAAAAGATTGTAGTATGAGATTTCTATTTTCTAAACCGGAAGAAGATTGTCCATCAATAAAAATCTTATCTCTTTCGAGTGTAAGATTTCTTTTTCTCGGTAGAAGAGATGCCATACCCAGCTGGGTATAAGAAGGGATAGAGCTAATGAGATAATCTATCTTTTCAACCTTGAATTCTGCATTATAATGAATTTTTCGGTGTAATTCCTCTCCACATTCATAACGTAGGGCATCAGAGATAAGGACAAATACTTTGCCTTTTTCCTTCCTTTCTAGTAAACGAGTGATAATAGGTTTGATATGGTTTTGATAAAAATTTTGTTGGGCATTATAGATTTTAACAGGCCAATGTGTTCTCTGATCAATGATTTTTTGCCATTGGTCATTGACTTCCAATAACCAGGTATTGTTGTACTGATTATCGATGTTTTCATCGAAAGATTTTAATTTATCACTATAATTGGTTTTTTTGAAACGATTACCGAATAATCGATACAACTGATCTATTCTATAAAGAGTAGACGCATATTGCTCTACCCCTAATTCCAGGGTAGATGGTAAAACATATGACTTGTTTTCATCTTTTTTTCTTTCTCGGTAAAAAGTGATTTTCTCTGTTAGTTCTGCTCCATATCTAAGAGCATCATAATAGTCTTTATAATCCTCATACCAAAAGGTATGTTCTCTCTTTTTGATGATTTCCTGCACTTGTTGAGAAGAAAGATTTCCTTTTTGAATTTCTTCAGACAAGACATGAATGATTTTTTGTTCTATCAGCTCATAATGATCATCATGAACTAAGGAATCTAATGCTGTATAGAGATTAGGAATTTTGGATAATTTCTTTTCTATATTAAATTCTCGGGAAATTTCTTTAGATATTGCTTGATAAGTAGATTCATGCTCTTTGATCTTACTGGTTTTCCATTCATAAAGAAAATTCTTGGCGTCTTGAATACTTTTGGCACGAAATTCTTTTTCCAAAATTCTCAATTTATCCTCAACAGGAGTAGCATTAAAAAGATCTAAAACAAAATCATAGATAGTTTGTTGCTGGTTTTCTTTCAAATTGAGATAGACAAATCCATAATCTTCTTGTATGTATCTCCAATAATAATCCCATAATTGATATTTCTCTAAATTCTTTTTGACTTCCAAAGATTTTTTAGGATGTTGGATATGCAAAACAAGATGTTGGAGCAACAAACTATTTAAGGCATAATAATCAGGTTTTAAGACAACAGCAATCATCTTAAGTCGTATTTTCCTATCCGTATCCTCTTTCTTTAAAAGAGATTGCAATTTGTTTCTCCTTAATTTAGAATTTAAAAAGAGAGTATGTGCACGTAATAGTTCTCTATGATTCTCTTCATCCAATCCTAATTCTTGGGCATAGATAAATTCTTTTTTTGGGCTAAAAGAGGTATATGCATATTGCCAACCTAAAAAGAGATTGTCTTCATCTTTGGGTTTGGCATAGGGGAAATATAAGAGAAATTTTTGTTTCTCTTTTTTTCTTTGGCTATATTTTTTGTATATTCTATATTGAACGGAAAATTCATCATAAGAAACTTTGATTTTCTCAACTCCCTCCAACCCTAATTCCTTATATTCTTCTTCGAATTCTCTATCAGGGTCATACCAGAAGATGACATGATCCTTTTCATATGGGGAAGAAAAGTATTTATTCAGTAATTCTTCGATGCTCATATTTCTTTACTCAAAAGGTTAAAATTCTTCTTCATCTTCTTCTTTGTATCCATCCCATATCTTTTCCAATTCTTTAGCTTTTTTCTGTTTTAAAAGTTTATTTAAAGCATCTACAGGAAACAAGATATTCCCTATTTTATCATCAAAGAATTTATTATAATTCACAAGAACACCAGCATTTAAATCCAAAGATATTTTTTGACGAGCAAAATGTTCTATATTTTTTCTATACATATCTACTTCTTTTAAAGTAGCAATGATTTTATTCCGATTTCGTTCATTAATTGATTTTTCTTTCCTTGTAGCCAATCGTTTTGATAATTCTTTATCTATTTTTTCTACATGAAATTGCAATAATTTAATGTGTTTATTCAAATAATCATGTAGAATTTTATACAAAGTATCTTGATTATATGAATGCATATAGACCAAAACATTAAAAGATCCTTTTTGAGATGAATGCAAAGAAGTCCGTTGGGTAGAAGAAAACAACCAATAAATAGGTTTGTAATTATATCTTTTGACATGACTTTGGTAAAAATCATCCAGAAAATAACTTCGAATACGTTTACCTAATCCATCTTCTATAAAAGTCAGATTGTCCATAAGATATTGTTCTCCAAATGCTACACGAATAAAAACTTCGAATTTACTAACGATATCATCTTCAAAGTATATACCATCTACGACATCAACAATAGGTAGAATACCATCATCATCCGGCATAAATGAAACTTGATTTTCTGCTTTGCCTATTTTTCGAAGGAAATCCTTGATATTTTCCCCCTGATTAGCAAGGATAAGCCCGTCCTTTTCTAAGGAATATCTCCCAAACATACAACCCACAGCATAACTAACCAATTGTTCGCAGATGCTTTTTTTATCAAACACCAAATTATTTTCTTTGATGGCATCTTCATCAATTTCTTCTGTCAGAATAGTTACCTTTTTATAAGATACATTAGGAGATAATTCATCCTTTAATCCGTAGTTATCAATACATTGTTGATTGATTTCTTCTTCTCTACGGTGTAAGGTTAAAAATTGTTTTTCCCAGTATTGGGTATAATCTGTATATGCATCTTCTACTTTTGATTGATGGAAACGAAGTAGTTCATTTTTTTTGAAATCCCAAGAAGTTTCCCGTTGATTCCAATCTTCTTTAGATAGTTCTATAAGGTCTTGAATGTATATATCTTCTATTATAAGGAAGGGGATTTGTTCTATTTTAGTAGGATTTAAATAGGAATTAGAACATATCAATTCAATGATTTCTTCAGCGACTATAGAATTGAGAAACGCAATAATGGAATGAAAATACTGGTTTTTTTCAGATAAGAAAAAAAGATTTCTTGACTGGAAAAAGGAGCCGGCTTCATTGTATCGAACAGAAATAGAATTTGGCCTGCTAGAAAATGTGCCACTTTCTCGTAATTGAGAAGTTATATTTCGAAGTATACTTCCCTTATGATTTTTTATGTTTTCCCCATTATTTTTCCAGTAAACAACAAATTCTTGATGACCATACCATTTTCTAAACCCTAAACTATTAGAAAAAGGAATCCATGGCTGGTTCATTCCATTTTTATGCTCATTGAAACTTAAATCTATATCATGAAAATTGACCTCATGCCATTGTCTTGTAAATAAAGCATCATTTCCAGTTTGAAAACCAATTTTGATAAATGTGTATTTCTGTAATCGATTTTTGTTTTTTAAAAGATGGAGTATTTTGGGTTTGATATCATAGCCTATAATATTATTGGGTAATTGTCTGAAATTGTTTTGATCAACCTGATAAAAATGCTTTTTATCTTTTGTTTTTATTGTCTCAGAAAATGTTTTTTGATAAAATTCTGTATCTTCAACATTGATTAATTGAATATAATTCCCTAATTCATTTTCTGGGGATTTATTTCTTAGGATAAAAGCTGTTGATAGTCCATTGAAATCTTGTAATCCTTTGGCTCCTAACTCTACAAAATTTTCGATGATATTGTAATTGATGATATACCATCTTAATCTTTCAAAAGATTTGATGTTCGTCCAATTATTTGGAGTTAGAAATCCTGTCAATCCGTCTTTCGCACATAATACCAAGCACTGGCTGATAAAACATGCAAATAAATCGTATTTTTCTATGGGATATTCCTTTTCAATGTGTTTTTTAAATACCTCATTCATCTTATTCCTATTGATATAAGGAGGATGAGTGACCACTATATCATAAATGCTCCCCAACAATCGATAAAGTACATCCAGTTTTTTTTGTCTTTGGGCAAAGACGGTTCCTTCATGGATGGTATAGGATTTAATTCCTTCTGTTTTGATTAGCGAACCATAGGATTGAGCATCTTCAAAATGTTTATTGTCGGGAAAATCCTCGTAAAAGGTGATGTTGGGCAATATATTGGGGACTAGGTTATTTATTACCTTGAAATGGGCAGAATCAAAAAAACGTCTGTCTTTTTCTCGTCCCTTGATGGTCAAAACAAAGGAAGTTAATTGTATCGCTCTTTTATCAATATCCGTTCCATATAGATTGTTTTTGAGGATATAAAAAGGTATTTCTCTGGGATTATATCCTTCTTCTTGATAGATATGATAGAATACATCATAGGCATAAGAAAGAATATGACCGGACCCGGCACAAGGCTCAAAAAAGGTGATTTCTTCTATGGCTTTTTTATTTTCCCTCAAATTATTTTGAGAAGGAGAAACATAATAAGGCAATAAAGAACGTAGATTACTTTGGGGATCTTGTTCCAACCAGTATTGCCCCAAAGTATTATCTACCAGATATTGAATTATCCATTTAGGAGTAAATAGCTGCGAGACTGAGGACAAATCATCCCGTGCATATTTCTTTTTTTTGTTGATTATATCTTTCTTTTTCTGTTCATTATAAAAGAAATAAACCCGATGAATGATTTCCAGATTTTGTTTGGCATTTTCTTCATTCAATACGAGATTCATCTGATGAATAATGGATTCTTTTAAATCATGAGAAAATATATTGGAGGGCAAAAGCAATTGCTTTTCTTTGCTGATGGGTTCAAAAAGTATAGGAAAATAACGATTGAGGGCATCACAGGATGCTAAAAGTAGAATTTCATAGATTTCTTTTTCAGGTATTCTGCTCTGCAATCTTCCACTTAAAATATCTTTGATTTTTTCATGTTGTTTTTGTTTCAATAATTTTTTGGGCAAAAAATCTTTTTTGGCTCTATTGAGAATTTCAGGGGTATTGATTTTGTTGGATTCATTAGCCGGAGAAACCACATTGATTTTTAGTGGTTGGTAATTATTAACATCCATATACCTCAAACAAACCAAACGATTGAACCAATTAGATGCTATTTCTTCAATGAGGCGATGTTTTTCTGTTTCTATTCTTTTTTGTTTTTCTTTTTCCGATAAATGTTCGTGAACATGCTTGTAGATATCCCTTTCAATGGATTGAATAAAACTTTTCTTTTCGATTAATTCGGGGGATTGTTCTTTATATTTCAAGATAAAATCTAAACGTTCTTTTACTCCTTTTTCGAGTAGATGACGAATGTTGCCTACAAACTTTTTAATATCTCTGGCTTGAATTTTTTTGTTTTTCTTCATAAATTATTTTCGGATTCTAATGTTTTCCTTGATTTTTTGGAGAAGAATTTTGGTTATTTCATTATATCGAGCAAGAACATCTTCTTTATTAGTTAGTTCATATTGATTGTTTGGGAATGGAATTTTTTCCAATAAATTTTTTTCAAATTCAACACTAAAAGATGGCGATTTAGATTCTATTTTTTCTTCATTATCTATTGATGTAAAAGACATTTTTTCCGATGTTGTTTTTAGATTTTCTGGAGTTTTCCATTTCTTTAAATTCTCCATAACTTCTTTACTTTTTTTCTCAGCATCATTAAAACCTACTTCAATATGAGCAATGCTAAGATCATTCTGTATGTTATTTTTAATGTATTTTAATTCATCGATATCTGAATTTTTTCTGTATTTTATATAAGAATTAAAATTTTCATGATTTTCAATTTCATGGATAAATAATTGAATTTTTTCTGTATATTCTTTTTTTAGATTTTTTCTTTGGTCAGAAATACATTGTTCTAATTCTTCTTTTACATTTTTGGATTTTTTAATGACATTTCCTTCATAAGGCTTTTGATGACTTTTTAAACCTTCCAGTACTTTTAAATGTTCTTCTGGTCGATTTTTTAATCTCTTTATATTATTCTTTTCTTTTTCTATAAAATCCATGATTTCCAGATAAATCTTTTTCTGAGCATTAACCGATTTATCGTTGATAAAATTTTGAATACCCGTTAATTCCCCAATAGGATCTTTTAATTCTTCTTCTATATCTTGGAGATGTTTTGCATTCAATAGATATTCTCTATCATGTTCTCTTTGATATCGTTTAGATTTGTTGATGACCGATTCAAGAGTGCCTTTTATTTCCTCCAGAATAGCACCAAGAAAAGGATAGTTTTTTTCTTGTTTTTTTAATTTTCGAATATCTTCATCCACCAATTGGTTCAATTGTTTGAGAAAATCTTTGGAAACATCTTTACCTTTTATTTTTCGACAGCTTTCATTGAAAAAATGCTGATATAAATTTTTTAAATCATTAATGATGTATGGATCATATTCATGGTATATTTTCAATAGAATATTGGTATGATCTTGTTTGCTATTCAATAGAGAAAAAAACTGTTCTTTATCGATATCATTAGAATCTTGTTTACACTCTATTTTTCCTGCACCATACAATGTGGCGATAAGATATTTGATTGTATTTTCAGGAAATCCATAGGGTATAGCTGAGTACCTATCAAATAATTCTTTTATAGATTTTCGTTTGTTTTCCTTTTCTGCTCTCTGGATATCCAAGATGATTTCCTGTCCTATTTCACTATTTTCAAAATCATCTTCAAAACCAGTGATTTTATTTTGATTGGGATTGAAAACGTTTTTAATATCCTGGTCCGTTTTATTCAAAAAGACATTTCCCAATAATTTCATTTTGTAATAAACTTCTAAAAGGATGTATTCTAACACCTCTTTAAAATGTTTAGCCCCATCTTTTGCATTATTTTTGGTTAGATGATCTTTGAAAGTACCTCCTTTATAGATATCTGCCTGGGCTAAGAGTTCCTTAGCTTCTTCTTCAATGCTCAACAATAGTTGCTCAGATTTAGACTCTTGTGCGTTGATTAATACTTGTTTATTCTTGTCTTTATGGAATGCTATTTTATTTTTCTTGACATATTCTTTTATTTTTAAATGTTTTTTAACATCATTGAGTAAACGTTTATTGGATGTTGGGGAGATATAGAAAGAAATGACATGTTCTTCTTGTAATAGTGAATGACGGGGATTATTTTTATAATTTTCATATTCTTGAATAGTTTGTGGGATAACGATATTGGCTACAATACCATCTTCTATATTTCTTTTTCCGATTTGTAAACCATTGATTTGACGAATAAAAGGTAAAGAATACTTGGTTTTCTTGTATTCTATTTTATCGTATTTGATGATACCTTTATAAAATAAGTGATTCCAAAATTGATTTTCTGTAGATTGATCAATATGGATTTTATCGATATCTTTTTCCATTTCTATTTCCTCATTTCTCAAGTATTTGTATTGCTTTTTTAGATTTTTTTGAGTATAATCAGAGACAAGTTTTTCATCTACGAGTATATCAATAGCCTCTTGTATTTGCTGTTCATGTTCTTTTAGGGAAATATGATGAGAATTAATCAATAAATAAGCAATGTGTTCTGTAGTGGCTATGAATTGTGGAATATAAGAAACCAAAAAAAGAGTTTTCAATACCCTTAGGGCTAATTCTTCTTCATTTTTGATATTTTCCTTGAAATGATCAATAGACAAAACATTTTGACTTTTTAATTTATCTCTAATAGCATCATATAATTGATCAAAACTGACCAGAGAATCCATAGATTCTTCTGCTATAGATTGTATGACAATTTGAAAATGTTTCAATAAAGATCGAGCTCCGAAAGAATGCGAAATACCATGAAAAGCATTGCTTTCTGCCAGATAAGATATGGATTTTTGAAACAAATTAAATTGGTATGGCAAAAAAGGATATTTATGGAGATAATCTTCAGCATTTTCGAAAGGAATAGAAACATTAAAACCAGTAGGTCTATCCGGACATATGGTTTTTAATTCACCCTCATGATCTTTAAAATTTTTAAAAATATCTTTTTTAACTTCTTCCTTTTTTCTCAGCAATCGTTTTTCAATGACTTCATCCACATTTTCAGAAGTAAGATTGATACGAATAGAAAATCTATCTTGAATCTTGGAAAGATCATTTTGTTGGGATTGACTTAATTGACCAAATTGACTTTTTATATCTTCTTGTGAAGTGAGAAAAACCCAAGATTTTCTTTTGGTTCTCGTGGCTAATCGTTCGGCAATACTCTGAATATCCAACATCATAGGGACATTTTGGCTAATGTATTGTCCTATTTCATCCACGAAAAAATTCAATCGAAAACCTTTTTTATTTTCTTCTTTTTCTTTTGTTTTGATGTATTGGAGGACTTTGTTTGCAAAAACATCAATGGTATAGAATTGACTTTCTTTATGTTTATCAATAACATCGATATACTCTTCTACATTTCCATCATATAACGATGCTACAATAGATGCTATTACTTTTTTTTGTTTAGGAAAAGCATGATTTTTTCTGTCATCTTCCCATGTTCTATTCCGCCTTTTAAAATATTCATCCTTGAAATTTTCTAATAAACCATCTTCATCCAACCATTCCTCAAATCTCGCTACATGTAAATGTATTGGGTCATAACCACGATGCTTGTTGAACATACGATAGAAAAGATTTAAAATACTTCCGCTTTTATTGGATTCAGATTCTGTTGCGATATTAAATAAGATAGATTCTGAAGATATCACAATAGATTGTTCTACACTACTTTGAAATATTTCATCTTTATGTTCTATATCTTTTATTTTTTGAACAAATAAATCTCCTGATGTTCCATTTATATGCTCTTTATTTTCCAAAATATAAGAGACAATTTTTAAGAGATGGGATTTCCCGCTTCCATAAAACCCGCTTATCCAAACACCATTGCTATTGACATCGGCATATTGGTCACTATAAGATTCGAAAAACTTTCCTATTTTTTTCTTAATCTCACGTGTAATGACAAAGTCTTTTACTTCATCATAAATCTTTTGTTTGTTTTGACGTTGATCATCTATTTTGACTACAGTATCAAGTTCTTTGGAGATATCGTTATGGAATAAATCTTTTATTTTTAAGGACATAGTGATTTCTATTTTTATTTTTTATTAAGGGGTTGTTTTTTAGTTAATTAATCTGTATGCTCATTTCTATAAACCGATGATTTTATAGTTTTTGTACTCTCTGGTTCCCTCCAATCCAAGAAAAGATAAGTTTTGCATAGAGGAATAAATATCTTCTTTCCCAGGGAACAACAAGAGTGTAGGGTGTTTTTGTGACAAAACATCAATTTGTCGAAATAGATGTGGAGGAGAAACAAAAGGATGACAAAAATTTAGTTCTGAAAGCACAAAAAGGTCTGTTTCTTCTTTATATACTTCCACCACAGATTCTATTTTTGATACCATATTTTCTGCACATAAAACCCCGCTTATCCAATCCAAAAAATCATTTTTGTGGTATTGGACATATTCTTTATTACTCCGGCCACTCTTTTTAGGTGAATTTTTTTTAACCAAAGATTCTCTTTCAAATTCGATGATATCTTCTATGGGAACTTCATTTTCCAGTATTTCCAAACAAGATTGAAACAACTTGATTTCCGTGATATGATATCCTTCAGTTCGTAATTTGTTTTTGGCATAGTGTAGATGATGCTGAAGTTCAATTTCATCTTTTGGAGAATATATAGACACAAATAAAGGCAACAATCTCTTGTATTGTCTATTTCCATTATTTGCATAGGGTTGATACATTTCAAGGTCTTTGTTCAATAATGTCCGGCATTGTCTTAGGATATCTTCTGGATGAAATATTTTATTTCCCATGATTGGTTTATTCTATGAAGTTTTTAAATCTATCTAACTACCCTATTAAGACGGTCCTTTTCTTCGGTTACACTCTAAACATAATATCTGGCAATTTGACAGTTCTGTTTTTCCGCCTTTTGACCAGGGGGTAATATGGTCGGCTTCCATTTCGTCTATTGTGAATTTTTCGCCACAGCGTTTACAGATTCCTTTTTGCTGGGTATAGACAGCCCTTTTGTCGCTTCTACTGAAATTCCGAATTTCCAAATGTTTTTCTTTACCATCAAAAATGTATTTATAAATACCTTTTTTTGCTTTGATATCTTCATCAGCCATCAATTCTTCGATTCGCTCTTCTGTTTCTTGCGGACAGAATTGTCGATGTTTATTTTCGACATAAAGAAAACCCCATTCTTGTCCTTTCATTTCTTTTCGGTATACAGTAAAAATAGATTCCACCCAGTTGATGATTTTTTCAAAATAATCCCATAATTCTTTGGCATTTTCTTTATGTTCATTACGTGACATAAAATCATCAATTTTATCTCCGCTTATCCATTTCAATACTGTTTCTAAATAGTCTTGTCTATTTTGTGCCCCTTTAAGGTATTTATTGAAATAGTCGAAAGTATTTTTTACGAAATATCTTTTGGCATCGGTAGTCCATTGCCCGGAATATACCGCACTGCGAAGCTCTTGAGATGATAATGGTTTACTGGCTATATTGATGATACGAAACCAGTTTAATTTTTCATAGTCCGTCCCACTGCAGAAATAAACCATCAGTTTATAATCAAGAATCAGGTTTTGCTGACTATCGGATAGGTTTCCGAAATTAAATTGATATCCGTCCCAGGGGATAGAAAACTCTTTATTGATATATTGGCATATAGAAATGGTTCGTTGCTGTCCATCGAGTATTTCATAAGTGCCATCTTTTTTTACTGACCAGTACATCACATTAAGCGGAAAACCTTGTTTTACACTATCGATAACGGCATCTCTTTCTTTAGGGGCATAGACAAATTCCCTTTGGTAAGGCGGGCGGATATCCAATTTTCCATTATATCCTATTATCCCATCATCTTTTTTGTCTTGGTAGCCTTCAACCAATTCTCTGATGGTTATATGTTCGAGTTCAATTTTCATAGTCTTTGTTTTTGATTACAATTCTGGCATACAATTCCTTTCCGTCTTTGTAAAACCGACTTACTTTATTAGTTAAAGATTTCATCAGCGGTCTATCCAATCCAATAATTTCAAATTGATTTGGGTTATACTTATCTAGGAACGTAATGGGAACTCCCATATACCCCCCCCCAATTTTTCGGGATATCTTTCACTTTACTTACATGAATGGCATTATAATTATCGTAATGCGGAAACTCATCAGGCGTGTATTTCTTGGTTAATATCAATTCCTCATTTCTCCTAGAATGCGAAAGATTAGTGAACCAACGAGTCAATCCTTGAACCTTTTTTGTCATTCCATTTGGAGTGTCAAAAATTTGTGGTGAATTAATTCCCAACCAAACTTTATTTTCTTTTATAAGAGGAAATATCTCTTTATAAGTAAGTGCATTTTTATTTCCTACTATCAGAAATTTCTTATCATATTGAACTAATTGTGCCAAATATTTTCTAAATAACGAAAAAGGAGGATTGGTGACTATTATATCTGCTGTCTTGAGCAGTTCAATACATTCACTACTTCTAAAATCGCCATTCCCTTCTAAATATTTCACTTCTATTTCTTCATCATCAGGTCTCCGATTATCATTTTTATCTCCTGTGTATTCTATATATGCAGCCCTTTCGGGGTCTTTGTGTAGGCTAAAAATGTCTACATTTCGGTTTTTATAGCAAGTGGTGATTAATTTTTTGAGTCCCAACTCTTCAAAATTATAGGAGAAATAGTGAAAGAATTTACTAACCCTCGGATCATCACAATTGCAATAGACCACCTTATTTCTAAAGTGAGATTTGTAATGCTTCAATTCGTTTTCTATGTCCCTTAATTGGGTATAGAACTCATTGTTTTTTGTCTTATTTGCCTCTCTTAAATTTCTATTTCCCATGATAGTTCATCTATTTTTAGTTAATTGATTGACGGAATAGACGATTTTATTGACATCGTATAAAGGTATTAAAGATGAAAACCTTTCTCTTTGACAGAAAAGTCTAATATCTAATTTCTCTCTAGATCCCAATGCACAATCATTTTCCTTATTCTCATAATAACTTTTTGCATGTTCTCTAATCGCTATTTCTTTTAGTTTAGTTGTATGGCTTTTTGTTTTTAATTACGATTCTGGAATACAATTCTTTTCCGTCTTTATAAAAACAACTTACTTTATTAGTTAAAGATTTCATCAGAGGTCTATCTAGTCCAATAATTTCAAATTGTTTTGGGTTATATTTATCCATGAAAGTAATAGGAACACCCATATACCCCCCCCCAATTTTTGGGAATATCCTTTACTTTACTCACCTCAATAGCATCGTAATTATCGTAGTGTGGAAACTCATCAGGTGTGTATTTCTTGGTTAATATCAATTCTTCATTTCTTCTGGAATGCGAAAGATTGGTGAACCAACCTACGTTTCCAAATTTTTGAAACCACTTATTTCTTTGACAACAAAAAGTCGCCTTTGCCCTATTTCCATTCGGAACTTCAAACTCCTTTACACTCCTCATTCCCAACCAAACTTTACTATTTTCGATTAAAGGAAACACTTCTTTATATTTTATTGCGTTCTTATTACCTATAATCAAAAAATTCTTATCGTATTTTATCAATTGTGCTAAATATTCTCTAAATAATGAAAAAGGAGGATTGGTGACTACTATATCAGCATCTTTAAGAAGTTCAATACACTCTCTACTCCTAAAATCACCATCACCTTCTAAGTAATTTACTTCAACCTCTTCTGGGTCTGGCCTTCGATTATCATTTTTATCTCCCGTGTATTCAATATATGCAGCCCTTTCAGGTTCTTTGTGCAGGCTAAAAATGTCTACATTTCGGTTTTTATAGCAAGTGGTAATTAATTTTTTGAGCCCTAACTCTTCAAAATTATAGGAGAAATAGTGAAAGAAATTACTAACCTTCGGATCATCGCAATTACAATAGACCACCTTATTTCTAAAGTGAGATTTGTAATGCTTCAATTCATTTTCTATGTCCCGTAATTGGGTATAGAACTCATCCCTCTTTGCTCTTTTTGCTAACCTTAAATTCTTATTTCCCATGATAGTTCATCTATTTTAGTTAGTTGATTCCAATTGCTGTGGTAGAGGTTTTAATCATATATATAAAGGTATTAAAGATCAAAACCCTTATCTTGAATCTGCAGTCCACTATATAATTCCCCATCATCTCCTCTATCTTGGTAGCCTTCAACCAATTCTCTAATGGTAATTTTTTCGAGTTCAATTTTCATGATTTTTGTTTTTGTTAGTTATTCTAGAATAAAGGGAGTAAACTTTTTCATTCTTGATTTTAGGGATAATAATAATTTCCTTTTTTTTGTTTTCAAGCATATCAGATTCTTTCAAAATAGGATTTCCATTTGTTTTTTTGCCACTAGAACCTGTTGGACTTCCATTAATTCTCATTTCTATATATTCATCATACTTTTTCAATTCTTTAATCCCTGAATCAGAATTTGAATTTATCAACCCAATAATCTCAAACTGTTCAGGGTTATACTTGTCTAGGAAAGTAATAGGAACACCCATATACCCCCCTCCATTTTTGGGAATATCTTTTACTTTACTCACCTCAATAGCATCATAATTATCGTAATGCGGAAACTCATCAGACGTGTATTTCTTGGTTAATATCAATTCCTCATTTCTCCTGGAATGCGAAAGATTGGTAAACCAGCCTACATTCCCAAATTTTTGAAACCACTTATTTCTTTGAGAACAAAAAGTCGCCTTTGCCCTATTTCCATTCGGAACTTCAAACTCCCTTACACTCCCCATTCCCAACCAAACTTTATTTTCCTTTATAAGAGGAAATACCTCTTTATAAGTAAGTGCATTTTTATTTCCTACTATCAGGAATTTCTTATTATATTGAACTAATTGTGCCAAATATTCTCTAAATAAGGAAAAAGGAGGACCGGTGACTATTATATTTGCTGTTTTGAGCAGTTCTACACATTCTCTACTCCTAAAATCACCATCACCTTCTAAATACTTTACTTCAATCTCTTCCGGGTCTGGCCTTAGATTATCATTTTTATCTCCCGTGTATTCAATATATGCGGCCCTTTCAAGTTCTTTATGTTGTCTAAAGATGCCTACATTTCGGTTTTTATAGCAAGTGGTGATTAATTTTTTGAGTCCCAACTCTTCAAAATTATAAGAGAAATAGTGAAAGAAATTACTAACCTTTGGATCATCGCAATTACAATAGACCACCTTATTTCTAAAGTGAGATTTGTAATGCTTCAGTTCATTTTCTATGTCCCTCAATTGGGTATAGAACTCATCCCTCTTTGCTCTTTTTGCTGATTTTAAATTTTTATTTCTCATGATAGCTCATCTATTTTTAGTTAATTGATTGACGGAATAGACGATTTTATTCACATCATATAAAGGTATTGAAGGATGAAAAACCTTTCTCTTTATCAGAAAAGTCTAATATCTAATTTTTCTCTAAATCCCAATGCATAATCATTTTCCTTGTTCTTAAAATAACTTTCTTTATACTCTCTAACGGTTATTTCTTTGAGTTTTATCTTCATGGGTTTTTGTTTTTAATGACAATTCTGGCATATAATGCACGAACTACATCTTTGTCCTTTTCTCTTAAATAATAATTTTTATTTTCCTTTTTTCCTTTCAACATAGGACTTCCATTATTTTGTTTGCCACTACTTCCTGTTGGTTTTTCATTGGAATTTATCTCCTTGTAATCATCATAAGTCTTTAATTCAGGAATTCCAGGATCAGATGGAGGTGTCATTAATCCAATTATTTCAAATTGTTCGGGATTGAATTTATCCATAAAAGTAATGGGAACCCCCATATACCCCCCCCCAATTTTTGGGAATATCCTTTACCTTACTCACCTCAATGGCATCGAAATTATCGTAATGCGGAAACTCATCAGGTGTGTATTTCTTGGTTAATATCAACTCCTCATTTCTCCTGGAATGCGAAAGATTGGTGAACCAACCTACATTTCCAAATTTTTGAAACCACTTATTTCTTTGAGAACAAAAGGTCGCCTTTGCCCTATTCCCATTCGGAACTTCAAATTCTTTTACACTCCCCATTCCCAACCAAACATCATTTTCTTTTATAAGAGGAAATACCTCTTTATAAGTAAGTGCATTTTTATTTCCTACTATCAGAAATTTCTTATCATATAGAACTAACTGTGCCAGATATTCTCTAAATAACGAAAAAGGAGGATTGGTGACTACTATATCTGCTGTTTTGAGCAGTTCTATACATTCTCTACTTCTAAAATCTCCATTCCCTTTTAGATATTTCACCTCTATTTCTTCATCATCAGGCCTTCGATTATCATTTTTATCTCCCGTGTATTCAATATATGCAGATCTTTCGGGTTCTTCGTGTAAACTAAAGATGTCTACGTTTCGGTTTTTATAGCAAGTGGTGATTAATTTTTTGAGACTTAACTCTTCAAAATTATAGGAGAAATAGTGAAAGAAATTACTGACCTTCGGATCATCACAATTGCAATAGACCACCTTATTTCTAAAGTGAGATCTGTAATGTCTCAATTCATTTTCTATGTCCCTCAATTGGGTATAGAACTCATCCCTTTTTGCTCTTTTTGCTGACCTTAAATTTTTATTTCCCATGATAGTTAATCTATTTTTATTTAATCGATTGACGGAATAGACGATTTTATTCACATCATATAAAGGTATTTAAGACGAAAACCTTTCTTTTTGATAGAAAAATATAGTATCTAATCTCCCTCCAAATCCCAAAGCATAATCAATTTCATAGTCCTCCTAATAACATTTTGTATATTCTCTAATCTCTATTTCTTTTAGTTTATTTGTATGGCTTTTTGTTTTTGATTATGATTCTGGAATACAATTCTTTTCCATCTTTATAAAAACAACTCACTTTATTAGTTAAAGATTTCATCAGAGGTCTATCCAGTCCAATAATTTCAAATTGTTTTGGGTTATATTTATCCATGAAAGTTATAGGAACACCCATATACCCCCCCCCAATTTTTGGGAATATCCTTTACTTTACTCACTTCAATCGCATCGTAATTATCGTAGTGTGGAAACTCATCAGGCGTGTATTTCTTGGTTAATATCAATTCTTCATTTCTCCTAGAATGCGAAAGATTGGTGAACCATTTTACCCCGTTAGCTTTGATTATCCTCGTACCATCCTCTTCAACCCTATATGATTTTGAAGTTAATGGATAATAACTCGGAATTGCAAACTCCCTCAAACTTCCCATTCCCAACCAAACTTTACTATTTTCGATCAAAGGAAACACTTCTTTGTATTTTATTGCGTTCTGATGTCCCACTATCAAAAATTTCTTATCATATTTTATCAATTGTGCTAAATATTCTCTAAATAATGAAAAAGGGGGATTGGTGACTACTATATCCGCTGTTTTAAGTAATTCTATACATTCTCTACTTCTAAAATCTCCATTCCCTTTTAGATATTTCACCTCTATTTCTTCTGCATCAGGCCTTCGATTATCATTTTTATCTCCCGTGTATTCAATATATGCAGATCTTTCGGGTTCTTCGTGTAGACTAAAAATGTCTGCATTTCGGTTTTTATAGCAAGTGGCGATTAATTTTTTTAGCCCTAACTCTTCAAAATTATAGGAGAAATAGTGAAAGAAATTACTAACCTTCGCATCATCGCAATTACAATAGACCACCTTATTTCTAAAGTGAGATTTGTAATGCTTCAATTCGTTTTCTATGTCCCGTAATTGGGTATAGAACTCATCCTTCTTTGCTCTTTTTGCAAACCTTAAATTTTTGTTTCCCATGATAGTTCATCTATTTAATTGACTCTAATTGCTGGAATAGAGGTTTTAATCAAATGTATAAAGGTATTAAAGCTGAAAACCTTTATCTTGAATCTGCAGTCCACTATCTAATTTCCCATCATATCCTACTACCCATCATATCCTTTATCTTGGTAGCCTTCAACCAATTCTCTAATGGTAATTTTTCGAGTTCAATTTTCATAATTTTTGTTTTTGATAGTTATTCTAGAATAGAGGGAGTAAACTTTTTCATTCTTGATTTTATGATAATAGTAATTTCCTTTTTTTTTGTTTTCAAGCATATCAGATTCTTTCAAAATAGGATTTCCATTTGTTTTCTTGCCACTAGAACCTGTTGGACTCCCATTAGTTCTCATTTCTATATATTCATCATACTTTTTCAATTCTTTAATCCCTGAATCAGAATTTGAATTTATCAACCCAATAATCTCAAACTGTTCAGGGTTATACTTGTCTAGGAAAGTAATAGGAACACCCATATACCCCCCCCCAATTTTTGGGAATATCCTTTACTTTACTTACCTCAATGGCATCGTAATTATCGTAATGCGGAAACTCATCAGGCGTATATTTCTTGGTTAATATCAATTCCTCATTTCTCCTGGAATGTGAAAGATTAGTGAACCATTTTACCCCGTTAGCTTTAATTATTCTCGTACCATCCTCTTCAACCCTATATGATTTTGAAGTTAGTGGATAATAACTCGGAATTGCAAACTCCTTTAAACTCCCCATTCCCAACCAAACTTTATTCTCTTTTATAAGAGGAAATACTTCTTTATATGTTATTGCGTTCTGTTGGCCCACTATTAAAAACTCCTTATCATATTTTATCAATTGTGCCATATATTCTCTAAATTTTGAAAAAGGGGGATTGGTGACTATTATATCCGCTGTTTTAAGTAGTTCTATACATTCTCTACTTCTAAAATCGCCATTCCCTTTTAGATATTTCACCTCTATTTCTTCTGCATCTGGTCTTCGATTATCATTTTTATCTCCAGTGTATTCAATATATGCGGCCCTTTCGGGTTCTTTGTGTAGACTAAAAATGTCTACATTTCGGTTTTTATAGCAAGTGGTGATTAATTTTTTGAGCCCCAACTCTTCAAAATTATAGGAGAAATAGTGAAAGAAATTACTGACCTTCGGATCATCGCAATTACAATAGACCACCTTATTTCTAAAGTGAGATTTGTAATGTCTCAATTCGTTTTCTATGTCCCGTAATTGGGTATAGAACTCGTCCCTTTTTGCTCTTTTTGCAGATTTTAAATTTTTATTTCTCATGATAATTGATCTATTTAAGTCGATTAATTCCAATTGCTGTAATAGAGGTTTTAATCAAACTTATGAAGGCAATAAAAAAATGAAGACCCTTCTCTTTAACAGAAAAGCCTAATATCTGATTTTTCCACATAGTCATCTTCCTTATCCTCATATTAGTTTTCAGTATTTTCTCAAATGGTTATTTTTTGTGTTTGATGATTATTCTTCTATATTTTCTCTTGCCATTTACTTTAAACATTCCATCAGGCTTGCCCTTTAATAACAACCAGCAAAGTCCAATGAACTCAAATTGTTCAGGGTTATACTTATCTAGGAACGTAATAGGAACACCCATATACCCCCCCCCAATTTTTCGGGATATCCTTTACTTTACTCACCTCAATGGCATCGTAATTATCGTAATGCGGAAACTCATCAGGCGTGTATTTCTTGGTTAATATCAATTCCTCATTTCGCCTGGAATGCGAAAGATTAGCGAACCATTTTACCCCATTGGCTTTAATTATTCTCGTACCATCATCTTCAACCCTATATGATTTTGAAGTTAGTGGATAATAACTCGGAATTGCAAACTCCCTTAAACTCCCCATTCCCAACCAAACTTTATTTTCTTTTATAAGAGGAAATACTTCTTTATATGTTATTGCGTTCTGATGTCCCACTATCAAAAACTTCTTATCATGTTTTATCAATTGTGCTAAATATTCTCTAAATAACGAAAAAGGAGGATTGGTAACTACAATATCAGCATCTTTAAGAAGTTCAATACACTCTCTACTCCTAAAATCACCATCACCTTCTAAGTAATTTACTTCAATCTCTTCTGGGTCTGGCCTTCGATTATCATTTTTATCTCCCGTGTATTCTATATAAGCAGATCTTTCAGGTTCTTCGTGTAGACTAAAAATGTCTGCATTTCGGTTTTTATAGCAAGTGGTGATTAATTTTTTGAGTCCCAACTCTTCAAAATTATAGGAGAAATAATGAAAGAAATTACTGACCTTCGGATCATCACAATTGCAATAAACTACCTTATTCCTAAAGTGGCCTTTGTAATGCTTCAATTCGTTTTCTATGTCCCTTAATTGGGTATAGAACTCATCCTTTTTTGCTCTTTTTGCTGACCTTAAATTTTTATTTCCCATGATAGTTCATCTATTTTAGTTAGTTGATCCCAATTGCTGGGGTAGAGGTTTTAATCAAACGTATAAAGGTATTAAAGATGAAAACCTTATCTCTTTGACAGAAAAGCCTAATATCTAATTTTTCTCTAAATCCCAATGTATAATCATTTTCCTTGTTCTTACTAAATAACTTTCTTTATACTCTCTAACGGTTATTTCTTTGAGTTTTATCTTCATGGGTTTTTATTTTTAATGACAATTCTGGCATATAATGCACGAACTACATCTTTGTCCTTTTCTCTTAAATAATAATTTTTATTTTCCTTTTTTCCTTTCAACATAGGACTTCCATTATTTTTTTTGCCACTACTTCCTGTTGGTTTTTCATTGGAATTTATCTCCTTGTAATCATCATAAGTCTTTAATTCAGGAATTCCAGGATCAGATGGAGGCGTCATTAATCCAATTATCTCAAACTGTTCAGGGTTATACTTATCTAGGAACGTAATAGGAACACCCATATACCCCCCCCCAATTTTTGGGGATATCCTTTACTTTACTCACCTCAATGGCATCATAATTATCGTAGTGTGGAAACTCATTAGGCGTATATTTCTTGGTTAATATCAATTCCTCATTTCTCCTGGAATGCGAAAGATTGGTGAACCAACGAGTCAATCCTTGAACCTTTTTTGTCATTCCATTTGGAGTATCAAAAATTTGTGGTGAATTAATTCCCAACCAAACTTTATTTTCTTTTATAAGAGGAAATACCTCTTTATAAGTAAGTGCATTTTTATTTCCTACTATCAGAAATTTCTTATCACACTGAACCAATTGTGCTAAATATTCTCTAAATAATGAAAAAGGGGGATTAGTGACTGCTATATCCGCTGTTTTAAGTAGTTCTATACATTCTCTACTTCTAAAATCGCCATTCCCTTTTAGATATTTCACTTCTATTTCTTCATCATCAGGTCTCCGATTATCATTTTTATCTCCCATGTATTCTATACATGCAGCCTTTTCGGGTTCTTCATGTAGACTAAAAATGTCTACATTTCGGTTTTTATAGCAAGTGGTGATTAATTTTTTAGGTCCCAACTCTTCAAAATTATAGGAGAAATAGTGAAAGAAATTACTGACCTTCGGATCATCGCAATTACAATAGACCACCTTATTTCTAAAGTGAGATTTGTAATGCTTCAATTCGTTTTCTATGTCCCTCAATTGGGTATAGAACTCATCCTTTTTTGCTCTTTTTGCAGATTTTAAATTTTTATTTCTCATGACAATTCATCTATTTAAGTCGATTAATTCCAATTGCTGGAATAGAGGTTTTAATCAAACTTATGAAGGCAATAAAAAAATGAAGACCCTTCTCTTTAACAGAAAAGCCTAATAACATAGTCATCTTCCTTATCCTCATATTAGCTTTCAGTATTTTCTCAAATGGTTATTTTTTGTGTTTGATGATTATTCTTCTATATTTTCTCTTGCCATTTACTTTAAACATTCCATCAGGCTTGCCCTTTAATAACAACCAGCAAAGTCCAATGAACTCAAATTGTTCAGGGTTATACTTATCTATGAACGTAATAGGAACACCAATATACCCCCCCCCAATTTTTGGGAATATCCTTTACTTTACTTACCTCAATGGCATCATAATTATCGTAATGCGGAAACTCATCAGACGTGTATTTCTTGGTTAATATCAACTCCTCATTTCTCCTATAATGCGAAAGATTAGTAAACCATTTTACCCCATTGGCTTTGATTATCCTCGTACCATCCTCTTCAACCCTATATGATTTTGAAGTTAGTGGATAATAACTCGGAATTGCAAACTCCCTTAAACTCCCCATTCCCAACCAAACTTTATTTTCTTTTATGAGAGGAAATACCTCTTTATATGTTATTGCGTTCTGATGTCCCACTATCAAAAACCTCTTATCATATTGAACTAACTGTGCTAAATATTCTCTAAATAACGAAAAAGGGGGATTGGTGACTACTATATCTGCTGTTTTGAGCAGTTCTATACATTCTCTACTTCTAAAATCGCCATTCCCTTTTAGATATTTCACTTCTATTTCTTCTTCATCAGGTCTTCGATTATCATTTTTATCTCCCTTGTATTCAATATATGCAGATCTTTCGGGTTCTTTGTGTAGACTAAAAATGTCAACATTTCGGTTTTTATAGCAAGTAGCGATTAATTTTTTGAGCCCCAACTCTTCAAAATTATAGGAGAAATAGTGAAAGAAATTACTGATCTTCGGATCATCACAATTGCAATAGACCACCTTATTTCTAAAGTGAGATTTGTAATGTCTCAATTCGTTTTCTATGTCCCTCAATTGGGTATAGAACTCATCCTTCTTTGCTCTTTTTGCTAACCTTAAATTTTTATTTCCCATGATAGTTCATCTATTTTAGTTGGTTGGTTCCAATTGCTGGGGTAGAGGTTATAATCAAATATATAAATGTATTAAAGATGAAAACCCTTATCTTGAATCTGCAGTCCACTATATAATTTCCCATCATCTTCTTTATCTTGGTAGCCTTCAACCAATTCTCTAATGGTAATTTTTTCGAGTTCAATTTTCATGATTTTTGTTTTTGATTACAATTCTCATGTATAAATACTTGCCGTTTAATTTGAAATCTCTCCCGAATTTTCCATCTAACAGTATTCTGCTTTGTCCAATCATTTCAAATTGTTCAGGGTTATACTTATCTAAGAACGTAATAGGAACACCCATATACCCCCCCCCAATTTTTGGGAATTTCCTTTACTTTACTTACCTCAATGGCATCATAATTATCGTAATACGGAAACTCTTCAGACGTGTATTTCTTGGTTAATATCAATTCCTCACTTCTCTTGGAATGCGAAAGATTAGTAAACCATTTTACCCCATTGGCTTTAATTATCCTCGTACCATCCTCTTCAACCCTATATGATTTTGAAGTTAGTGGATAATAACTCGGAATTGCAAACTCCCTTAAATTCCCCATTCCCAACCAAACTTTATTTTCTTTTATGAGAGGAAATACTTCTTTATATGTTATTGCGTTCTGATGTCCCACTATCAAAAACCTCTTATCATATTGAACTAACTGTGCTAAATATTCTCTAAATAACGAAAAAGGAGGATTGGTGACTACTATATCTGCTGTTTTGAGCAGTTCTATACATTCACTACTTCTAAAATCACCATCACCTTCTAAATACTTTACCTCAATTTCTTCTGCATCTGGTCTTCGATTATCATTTTTATCTCCCGTGTATTCTATGTAAGCAGCTCTTTCGGGTTCTTTGTGTAAACTAAAAATATCTACATTTCGGTTTTTGTAACATGCAGCGATTAATTTTTTGAGTCCCAACTCTTCAAAATTATAGGAGAAATAATGAAAGAAATTACTGACCTTCGGATCATCGCAATTACAATAGACCACCTTATTTCTAAAGTGAGATTTGTAATGTCTCAATTCGTTTTCTATGTCCCTTAATTGGGTATAGAACTCATCCTTCTTTGCTCTTTTTGCTAACCTTAAATTCTTGTTTCGCATGATAGTTGATCTATTTAATTGATTCCAATTGCTGGAATAGAGGTTTTCATCAAATGTATAAAGGTATTAAAGATGAAAACCTTTATCTTGAATCTGCAGTCTACTATCTAATTTCCCTCTAAATTCCAATGTGATGGTTACATCTTTTAATTTATTTTCAATGCTGTTTATGTTTGATGATGATTCTCGCAAAGATTTCTCTTCCACTTATTTTAAAACGACTTACTTTTCCCGTTTTGGATTTCATTAGTGGTCTATCCATGTTGATGATTTGAAATTGTAATGGATTGAATTTATCCATGAAAGTAATAGGAACACCCATATACCCCCCCCCAATTTTTGGGAATATCCTTTACTTTACTCACCTCAATGGCATCGTAATTATCGTAATGCGGAAACTCATCAGGCGTGTATTTCTTGGTTAATATCAATTCCTCATTTCTCCTGGAATGCGAAAGATTAGTAAACCATTTTACCCCATTGGCTTTAATTATCCTCGTACCATCCTCTTGAACCCTATATGATTTTGAAGTTAGTGGATAATAACTCGGAATTGCAAACTCCCTTAAACTCCCCATTCCCAACCAAACTTTATTTTCTTTTATAAGAGGAAATACTTCTTTATATGTTATTGCGTTCTGATGTCCCACTATCAAAAACTTCTTATCATATTTTATCAATTGTGCTACATACTCTCCAAATAACGAAAAAGGGGGATTGGTAACTACAATATCTGCTGTTTTGAGCAGTTCTATACATTCACTACTTCTAAAATCACCATCACCTTCTAAACGCTTTACCTCAATTTCTTCTGCATCTGGTCTTCGATTATCATTTTTATCTCCAGTGTATTCAATATATGCAACTCTTTCGGCTTCTTTGTGTTGACTAAAAATGTCTGCATTTTGGTTTTTGTAACATGTAGTAATTAATTTTTTGAGCCCTAACTCTTCAAAATTATATGAGAAATAGTGAAAGAAATTACTAACCTTCGGATCATCGCAATTACAATAAACGACCTTATTTCTAAAGTGGACTTTGTAATGCTTCAATTCGTTTTCTATGTCCCGTAATTGAGTGTAGAACTCATCCTTCTTTGCTCTTTTTGCTGACCTTAAATTTTTATTTCTCATGATAATTCATCTATTTTTAGTTAACTGCTTCCAACTGCTGAAATAAAAGATTTAAAAACACCAATTCTTTTTCTTCCATCCATATGCATCTCCATATGGTGTAGCCAATCCTCTATGAATGATTTTATCGGCATACAATTCTCCATCAATATATACATCCGCCACAATTCTAAAGTATTTCCCCCTTTCAACATTTTTTATTTCGATGGTTTGGGCATTATTTAATAGATTGTTTAGATAGTTCTTGGCTTCCTTTGCTTTATCTTTTTCCTTTTGACAATCACCCCTGATTTCGGGAGTATCTATCCGGGCGATTCTGATGGGGATTTTCTTGCAAAAAACATCGAAATTGCAGTTCAGGTCAGCATAAAAAGTATCGCCATCATAAACATAATTCACTTTGGTTACTTTGATAAGGCTTCCTTTTGAACCTCGTTCGACTTGTCCCCATACTGAGTATGCTGATAACGGCAGAATGGTGCATAGGAGGAATAAAAAATAGATCGCTTTTTCTACTATCAGCTGGGGTGTATTCAATCTTTTCATCACTTTGGAGAAATACTAAGAGAAATGTTGTGAGCAACTATTTTTTTGTTTCGAATATAACCCCTAGGGAAATAATAAAATTGATATATAGAAGTAAAGTTAAACTTTTCTAATTTTACTCATATGAATTTAGTCTACAAAACATTTCTAGCACTTCTGATTTCTCTTTTCTTCTATGGCAATAGTCACGGACAATGGTTGCAAGAAAAAGGCAGTGCTTACGTTAAGTTAGGTACATGGCACATACTAGCTGATCAACATTATACCACTTCAAACCAGGCAGATGAAAACGCTACAAGAGGTCTCTGGATTAATAGTCTCTTTTTTCAATATGGGATTTCAAATAACATTAATCTAGTTGGGTATTTACCCTTTTTGGTTAGCGCATACTCGTATGCCCAAGTATCATTAGTAAATGACGAAGTCTTAATACCCGAAGGAAGACTATATAGTTTAGGTGATACCGATCTATCCCTGGAAGTTGGACTTTTCAAATTAAAATCTTGGGTTTTTTCATCTAGCCTGAAGTTTTCAATCCCAACAGGTAATTCAACAGGAATCCCCGAAGAGGATATAGACCACCCTAAACTGTTGGAGATTAGAAATAGTTTCCAAACAGGAGATGGAGAATTCAACCAACAACTAGGAATTAATTTAGGAACAAGCTACACCCTTTGGGATACGCCAGCATATTTCAAAACTAACTTAGGATATAATAATCGAACTAAAGGCTACTCGGATGAATTTCACATTGCACTAGAAACCGGACTCCAACTGTTCGAAAATCGTTTCTTAATACTTGGCTCAGCTCATCTAACCAAATCCACATACAATGGAGATCTCGAAGGACAAGATGATGGATCGTTCTTTGCCAATAATCTAGAAAGTTTAGCACTACGAGCAGAAACTGCATTTGAACTATTCAATAACGCAGGAATCTCTTTTGGGGTTTCATATCCCGTCTGGGGAAGATTGGTCTTTAAGGATATGGTATACTTAGGTGGAATTTATCTTAACTACTAGCAATTGAGTATTACCCTACTTGACGATAGCAATATGTTCTCATATTTTCCGGTTAGGACTGCACCTTGAAATGTCAATACTGCTCTTTTGGTTTGAAACAATCTGGGAAACCAACTTTCCCGTAACAGGCCCCAAACTCCAACCAACCATCGCATGACCTGTAGCTAAGATGAGGTTATCACAACCCCTTATCCTTCCAATGTAAGGAACCCCATCCGGAGTAAGAGGTCGAAAACCCATCTGAACGCATTCACAATTTTCCTTACTAAAATTGACATCTGGATAATAACTTTGGGCAGCTATTCGTATCGCTTCTACCCTCTTGAAATTGATTTGCCCATCAAAACCTGATATTTCCATCGTTCCACCTATTCTCGTTTTACCAAACATTGGAGTCACCGCAACCTTTGCCTCAGTCAATATAGCAGGTAGAGAAATCCCCGAATAATTGATATGAAAACTATACCCCTTGCCCGGTTGCAACAATAAATCTATACCAATTGATTTCAGTAATTTTCCTGACCATGATCCTGATGCCAATACAATTTCGTCAGCCTCAATGGATTGTTTGCCATCACAAAGAATGACCCTATTGGCCTTGGTTTTTTCTAATCTGGTGATTTCTTTGTTGAACAAAAATTCTACCCCATGGCTGTTTAAGTATTCAAATAAACCCTTCATGAAAATGTCAGGGGTAGTATGAGCATCATCTTTGTACCAAAAAGCTCCTTCTATATCCATAGGTGCCTGCTGCATTTGATCGACTTGTTCTTTTGACAATTGGTGTATTTCCAATCCCAAGTCTCGACCCCGTTTCGCTAACTGAGATTCTATTTTTTCGACTTTTGAGGTTCTGTATGTAGCCAATAGTCCAGATTCAGACAAACCAAAATCAAATTTCAACTTTTGACTCAATTCTTTGTATAGACGTTTACTCATCATGCTCATTTTGAGTAAAGTATCAATTGAACTTTCTACATTTTTTGGGGTTGCATTGCCGATAAAACGAATCCCCCATCTCAAAAAATCTAAATCAAATCTTGGTTTAATATAAAGCGGTCCCGATGGATCTAATAAAAATTTAAGCGCTGTGCGTAAAATACCAGGACTTACCATAGGTGTAAAATGACTCGGAGTAATATACCCTGAGTTTAGATATGAAGTCCCCTTGCCAACTTGAGCTTTGTCTATAACCAAAACTTGATGACCCTCATGATGTAGATAATAGGCGCAACTCATTCCAATAATTCCTGCACCCAAAACAATTACCCTCTTTTTCACTAAATAACTTAGAAAACTTGAAAGCCCTGTGGAAAATATTCCTTAGGATCCAAAATGATTTGATTGTAACCTGTAACTGTGGCTTTGGCCTCTATTGAAGGGATAATTGCTTCAAAGGGTCCAACCCGAGTTAACTTTTCTATACCTCCCTTGAAAGTAGAGCCAATAATGCTTTCATGTATAAAAGTATCCCCCAGCATTAATTCTCTTTTCGAAAACAACTGAGCCATCCTTGCAGAAGTGCCAGTTCCACAAGGTGATCGATCTATTGCGTTTTGACCATAGAGTACAGCATTTCGAGCCGATGAACACTTCTTTTTTGGTCTTCCTGTCCAAAGGACATGAGAACACCCTTTTATTTGTTTATCTACTGGATGGATGATGGTATAATCTTCATTGATTATAATACGCAGTTCACGCCCCATCTCAATTAAATCATGTACAGAATAATCAGCCATATCACGATAATTATTTTGCGGGGACACTATGGCATAAAAATTCCCTCCAAATGCAATATCAACAGATACTTCACCCAGAGAAGATAATCTTATCTTCAGATTTTCTTTGTATAAAAAGGAGGGAACGTTTAGTAATCTTACCCATTGAACTCGATTTTTCTGCATAGAATAAGTAACCTCAATCAAACCCGAGGGTGTTTCTATTCTGAGCTTGTTTGGAATTTTGGGCTTGACCAAATCATTTTCGAGTAAAATAGTTGTCAATCCTATCAGCCCATGACCACACATAGGTAGGCAACCACTTGTTTCTATAAATATGATGGCAAGATCATTTTTTGAGTCTATCGGTGGATAGTAAAATCCCCCACTCATCATGTCGTGCCCTCTGGGTTCAAAAACCAGACCTTTTCTTATCCAATCAAACCGTTTGATGAAATCAATTCTTCGCTCACCCATTGACTGACCATGGAGAACTGGTTTGGGACTTTTGACTAGCCGTACTGGATTACCTGCTGTATTTCCATCAATACAGTCGAAGATATATCTCTTCTCTGGATTCATCTTTTAATGAATCCCCCAGACATCGTTTAATTGTCGGTATATGCCTAATGGATTGCTATCCTGAAGTGTCTCCGGTAACAAATCATCGGGACAACTCTGATAGGTTATGGGTCTCAACCATCGATAAATTGCATCTGTACCAACCGAAGTGAATCTCCAATCAGTGGTAGCTGGATAAGGCCCACCATGAGTCATAGTTGATTTTAGGACAACACCCGTAGGCACTCCATCAAACAATAGCCTCCCAGCGATATGTCCTAATGAATCTGAAATTCTGGACACCGTATTAGATTCGCTCCGAGACCCAAGAATACTCAAAGTCAATTGTCCAGGAAACTCTTTTGCAAGCAGTGTAAGCAGCTGATAATCATCAAAAAGAACAATCAAACTATAAGGTCCAAAAACCTCCTGTATAAGATCCGGATACCGGTGGAGTTGATCTATTCCAACAACCCCGCAAGCCCCTAAAGATGATTTTGATTGATACAACTTCAAATCAGGGATCCCTTCTTTGAGGTTCTGGATTTTACTGACATAATTTTTATGGATGTCTCCATGGACAAATTGATTTATATCTGTTGATGTTATTTTATTAATAAAATCCTGTATAAACGAATGTTGTGAATCATTGGTTTGAATAAAAATCAATCCTGGATTGGTACAAAATTGACCTGACCCTAACAACACTGATTCAGCTATTTGGTTGGCTAAATTCTGGTCTGAGTTTAATTTATCTCTCAAAATAATTATAGGGTTGACGCTCCCCATCTCGGCAAAAACAGGTATCGGTATAGATCTCTTTTGGGCTAAATCAAAAAGAGCCTTTCCCCCATTATGACTCCCTGTAAAACCAACTCCCTTGAGTTTAGGATGCATAATTAGACGCTGGCCAATGGAATAATCAGCACCATGTAAATGAGCAACTAAACCAGGGTGAAGATTCGAACGGGTTACAGCCTGTATCATACAACTAGCTACTAGTTCACTTGTTGCGGGATGAAAAGGATGCCCCTTTATGATTACTGGACAACCGGATGCTAAGGCAGAAATTGTGTCGCCACCAGCAGATGAAAACGCCAATGGAAAATTACTTGCACCAAAAACGGCAATCGGTCCGATTGGTACCAGAACCTTACGCAAATCGGGAGTTGCATCTGTTGAATGGTCAATTTTGGCATGTAAGTATTGTCCTTTTTCCAAAAGCCGGACAAAAGTTCCAATTTGGGATATGGTTCGGCCGAATTCACCGTTTGCTCTTCCTTGGCCATAATGAGATTCGGATTGATACGTCTGAATAATTATTTCCTTATGACTATTTATCTCATCAGCGATATTGCTCAGTAGTCTGGCAAGCTGTTGGGGCGATAAAGACTTTGACTCTTCAAAAGCCAAGGCGGCTTGGTCAAGAGCCAAGTCAATTTTATCTTTGCTCGCTTCATAAAAAGGAATGTCTTCGAATAAGTAAAACTGATTGTCATTTGAATTTGAGGCTTCTTGATATAATCCTCCTACTTGACTGAGACCTTTGATCATAGAATTTATTTTATGGCCGATATATTCAACCGATTTTTTAATGCAATCTTAAGCATTTCATCGATTTGTTTTGCATTGTTTTTAGATAATGGTAATCTAGGTTTTCGAACATGACCAGTACCCATATTGGTCTGAAGCTCACAATACTTGATGTTTTGAACCAACTGAGGTGATAGGTCTAATTCTAAAAGGGGTAAAAACCATTTCAGTACTGTTCTTGCCTGTTCAATTTTGTTATCCTTTACTAGATTAAAGATAGCCATTGTTTCAGTTGGAAAAGCATTGCAAAGCCCAGCTACCCATCCGTCTGCACCCAACACAAGACTCTCTAAAGCAATTGTATCTACCCCACATAGTACTTTGAATCGATCACCGAATTTATTTTTGATTCTCACCACATTAGTAACATCTCTTGAAGATTCTTTGATAGCTTGAATATTAGAAAATTCAGCCAAATTTTCGAGCATCTCGAAAGTAATTTGAATTTGATAATCAATGGGGTTATTGTATAACATTATTGGCAGGTTGGTAGATTGAGCAACGTCTCGAAAAAATTGTTCTGTTTCTCTATCAGTAGCTCTATAACGCATGGGAGGTAAGAGCATAATACCATCAGCACCTCCATACTGAGCTAATTCAGCATACCTTATGGCTTTTGATGTAGAAGCTTCTGCTATATTCATAATAACAGGTATCTTATTCTGAGCAACCTCCAAAGCTGACTTTAAAAGTTGTGACCTCTCGGGTTGTTCCAAGGTAGATGCCTCTCCCAAAGAGCCTGCCAATACCACGCCATTGATTCCAGCAGACATTTGGGTTTTTAAGTTTTTAGAAAAAGCTTTTAGATCTAGCTCTGAACGATTGTTAAACTGAGTAGTAATGGCAGGATAGATACCACTCCAAGACACCTTTTTCGGATGATACATCTGCCCATTTTGAGCTCAAATGTAGTCATTTTTTGTCATATGGTAATTTGATATGCCCTGTAAATCCAGAGATATTGTATATTGCTTGATATGTCAAAAACCTCGAAAGCCGAATTCCAGAACTTGAACATTGGATACTTTGATTCCCCTCTGGGTCTTATTGAATTAAAAACCCAGAATGATTGCCTAATAGGACTCAGATTTGTAGATAAAAAGTCTAAAAAAGTAGATCAAGTAGGTTCTTTTCAGTTAGAAGTTTGTCAGCAGCTCAAGGCCTATTTTAATCTTCAACTCCAGTGTTTTTCCTTGAACATGTATGCAAAAGGAACACCATTTCAGCAAAAAGTTTGGGCTTTTGTAAAAAATACCAGATACAACACCACAGTGTCCTATCAGTATGTAGCCAATGAGATGAAAATCCCTAGTTCAACCAGAGCTATAGCATCAGCAATTGGGAAAAATCCCATATTAATCGTTATTCCTTGTCACCGAATAATCGGTTCAGACGGGTCCTTGAAAGGTTATTCAGCGGGTATAAGAATAAAGGCTAAACTAATTGATATGGAAAACAAGAAGTTTTTCTTTTCGTTGCCGTTAAACAACTTATGATGATGAAAAGAATAGGTTGGATTTTTAATGTCTTAATAATTCTCGTTTTTATCTATAGTATAATTTATTTTTTGGATTTAAATTATATATATAAAGCGGTCAGAGTGGTTTATTTCACTGGACACAAGACTGCGTTTTTGGAAGACTATACTTTTTTTGAAAATCAAAACATCAAGGCATCAAAAAGTCCTCAGCCTTGGGCACAACATCAGTTATACAACACAATTCAACTCAGCTTGGAGCACCAACAATTTCTTCAGGAGTCGAAAAGCATTTCATTTGTAGTAATCAAAGAAGATAAAATTCTCTACGAGCGTTATTGGGATGGTTTTGATGAAAGTTCAAAAACCAATTCCTTTTCAGTTACTAAATCTTATGTAACGGCACTCTTGGGTAAAGCCATCAAAGATGGATATGTTGAAGGGTTTGACCATCGTGTGATTGATATTCTACCAGAACTAAAGGGGAAATACGCCCATAAGGTAACCCTTGGTGATTTGGCGAGTATGTCAGGTGGGTTGAAATGGAAAGAGGAATACTATATACCTATCAATAGGACCTCAGGAATTTATTTTACCCAAGATCTTCATAATTTGATGATGGGCATACCCATTGAAAAGAATCCGGGACAGAGGTATGTTTATCAAAGTGGATCCATCCAGTTACTTGGTTTAGCCATTGCAAAGGCCACCGGAAAATCTTTATCAGATTATTTACAAGAATCTTTTTTTGAGCCAATGGGTTACCAGTACGATGCTTTTTGGCAATTAGATTCAAAAAGAAGGAGAGTCGAAAAATCTTTCTGCTGTATTGCATCAAACGCCAAAGATTTTGCTCGGTTAGCTAAGCTATATAAGGATTATGGTCGTTGGAATGGAGCACAGATACTTGATTCAGTATTTATTGCTCAATCTCTTACTCCTCGTTTTGAAGATTCACCTCATTTTGGATATGGCATTTGGCTTAGAGAATTTCATGGCAAAAAAGCCTTCTTGATGAGGGGACATTTGGGTCAATATATCATTACCATTCCTTCGGAAGATTTGATTATCGTTCGATTGGGACACAAAAAACTAGGTGAAAAAGTAGGTTCTTTTACTTCCGATATTGAACAATATGTGGACATGGGATTAGAGATCAATTCTCATCTGTGAAATAAAAGCCGTAAAATCAGATCTCAAACTCTACCTTAGGCGGACTCCTCCACCAGATGCATAGTTCTGATCAATAGATTATTACCGATAACAATAAATTCAAAATATATCTCGGTTTTTCCACTCCTTTTGACTAGTCGATTGGATTATTTGTAATCCCAGATTTCTTATCGGCTTTTACAGGATATCTATCAATGACCCATTCTATTGCTGATTTGACATTTATTAAATAGTCATAGGCTACTACTATTATTCTGTTACTTTATACTATGCCTATAAACTTTCTCTTATCTCAATTGCTTCTTCAATCAATTCTTTAAGGTTATCTTTAATATCATCGTAAACTATCTTACTATTTTGATAGGGAGGGTTATAGCATTTTACAACCGATGAAAGTTTTTTTCTGTTATCTATTGTAAAGTGATCAAATGGATTGTCTCCTTTCTCAGATTGTCTCCCATCTTTATCTTTCAAATTGTGGATGTGAACACCAACAACACCTTTTCCATCATTCCATGATTTTTCTATTTCATAGTCTATCCATTTTCGTTTTGCAGTATTCGCTCCTACTAAGACCACTGTACACGAACAACCTTTTAAGTTACTATCAATCCAGTTTTGAATTGCCTTCTCTCCTTTTCTTCTGATCTCTTCCCATTTATTCGGATATATAGGTATAAAATCTTCAAATGTGAACATTTGTTTCACTTGAGAAGCTCTCCAATTATCTTCCTCATAGTGAAAGCTGTAAAACACCCTTCTTTTAACCATTTTTAAAATATTTTAGATAAATGTATATAAACGACACGACGATCGCAACACTAATATAAACAGTAGATATTGTCTTCGATAGAAAAGCAGACCTAAAAGAATACCTTCCCCTTTTATATAAATTTGGTTTCATTTCAAATGGTTTAACATTATGTGGATTTCCATTTAGCAGGTCATTATACAAACCTCTAAATTTTCTCTCTTGTTGCAAATAGTAACTATCTAAAAACCAAAATAGAATCAATGGAAGAATGGTAATCAAAATAAAATCCGGGTTCTTTTCTGATGCATAAACAGCCAATAAAGCAGAAATGATTATGACGAACATCCTCTTTAGTTGAAATGAGTTTGTGTTCATTCTTGTTATAATATTTTGAATGAACTCTAAATGCTTAATTGCTTCTTCTTTCATTTTAACAAGGTATTGGTTACTTATCGCTAGCTATATACATCTCTTGGTGACGACCGGATTGACGGAATTCAAGTGAATGTTCATGAATTGTAGAGACAAGGACAGCGGGCATTTCTATTTTTTTGATATTTCCATGCACTGATAGATAAAAGGTTATTCGAAGGCTATTTTTATTCTCATCTAATACTTTGATATTAATACTTCCTTCGGGGAATTCACTTCTAACAACAAAAGGTTCTTGACCAACTTTCACTTGAAATACTCCATCTTTTGTTCGTGCTTCTTCATATATAGGTTCTCCACCATAAAAATCAAAATCATCAGTTTTTGCAATAATTTGTTTGTATTCACCGGACGATTTTATCTCAAGATTTTTCATTTTTAAAATTATGCTTACACGAAAATACAAAATATTCGCTTTACAATCAGTTTTAAATTTTTAATTTATTTTTTGAGTGAAGTTAAAGGATGTGTTTCTGGTAGGACCAGGACATTAGTTGATCATTCACATCACTCAAAATCCACTTTAGACAACTCCTTTACCAAATCCAATGTCTTTACCGGTAGATTGATGACCGATAACAACAAATCCAGAATATATCTTGGATTTCCTATTACTTTTGCCTAATCATTCGGGTTATTGGTGATACCGAATTTACTATCGGTTTTTATTTGGTATCTATTAATGACCTTGATAGGTTCACCTTCATCTTCTCAGCCATGAAATCCTCTATATCCGTATTGCTCATCCCTTTGGAGTATAAAGAAATCACCATGTCTTCTAAATCTGGTCTTTTATTCACCCGCTTGGGTAAGATCTCCGGCTCAAAGGTTCCCTTACGATCACGAGGAACTTGGATATCTAAAAGTCCAAACCTAGACTTTAGTTTCTTAGAAGTGTAACCATTGCGGGCATTGTCTGAATCATTGCGGGCACTCTTCTTGTAGGCTAAATGTTCTTCTTGTTCGGCCAGCAAAAACATTTCGACAACTTCTTTGAAGAGACCACTCATCAAACCAGCACCTTCTGAACTAGTTTTGAAATTAGATAAGATGCCACTGTCTTTAATAATTTTTCTAAATTTACCCATAAATGTATTTTTTTCAACAAATGTGATTGGGTAAACCACAATTGACAAGATACGAAAAAATCAGGTGAGTCTTAATAGACCCACCTGATTTCTATTTACACAGTCTTTGGGACACTCCCGGCGAAGTAGAGAAAATTTCTGATTTTTCTTTGCCATGCGCTAAATTATTTCGCACAGTGTGCGAGAACAATTTTTCCGACAACATTATTCCATTCTCCATTTTTACAATTTTTGTTGTCACATTTTTCTATTTTAGGTTCTCCACATTCTTTACATTTTTCTTTTTTGCATTCTTCAGTTTTAAATTCTTTTATTTTTTGCAAAACATCTTTATTTTCATATCATAAAGGAAAAAGAGAAGTCAATTGTTTGAGATAAATCAATCGACTTCGAGTAAATAAAGGAAAAAGTTTTAATGCAAAACGGGGCTAGAATAATCAAAAAGCATTTTATATGATAATTATTCTGATTGAGTATTGTTTCTTACTTCTTTTTGATAATTATTTGGTTGATCATTGTCATTTTTATCATTTTTTTACTAATTCCTCAGCTACCGAACCAATAAGCCAATATCCCTGTTGCTACGGGTAAAATAGCAAAATATAATTCTTTGGCGATTTTTATTTTTTCATCAGAATTATCTCCATAAAAAACAAAAAGAATCACAAGAAGAGCCCCTACTATAAAAACAAATCCGGCTGCCCCAAAAGTCACCAAAATTCTAACCCAGTTGCGTCTTATTTTTTCCTTATTCTCATGTATGTTATTATTATTAATAATTTCTTTCATTGTATTTTATTTTACGTAAATATATGTAAAATAAATGAAATAAACACCATCATTTTCAAGTATTTTTGGGGATTAAATTTACACTTACACGGTTCGACCATTTTTTGAATTAATCTTATTCTTATATATATCAACAACAATCATTTATAACGATGGCGATTGTTATCATCAATGGTGTAGTGGAGGTCGGTTATCATGCCTGCTTTGGGAGCAGAATATCGTAAATTCGAATCCTGCTACCTTGATAAAATCATTTGAACGGATCAGGATGTTGTGGACGATAAGGCGTAGTGGAGCACTAGTTATTTTGTCTCTTTAATAATCCAAGGGTAGTTGTTTTGTATCCGACTTTATTCTTTTTTTATTTTAAAACAATTATTACTATGTAGGATTATTGTTGATATATAGAGACCTTTGCACTAAATTTTAGTAATAGCATTAGAATATGTGAATTAATTGAGTTTAGAAATTTATTTGACATTGACTTAAAATACTTGTATAATTCAACTCATTGTTGTATCCTAGATCTCGCTATGCGTTGCAAATCTTATAATTCCAAACAAATGAGTTTTTTCGAACCACCCCAACACTAGGAGTGCATCTTCATCAAGTCAATTTTTCAAACAAATCAACACCATCATTGACTGGAAACCAATCGAAGAGTATCTAGTCAACCATTATAAGCCCGGTAAAAAGCAAAGAGGTCAAAAAGCCTATCATCCGATGATCCTAGGCTATTTAAAATGCAGTTGATTTCGGTATGGTATGGCCTTTCAGATGTTAAAACAGAAGACTTGACTAAGGATTGCATCAGCTTTTGTCGTTTTTGTGGCTTAGAATTAATGGACAGTGTTCCTGACCATAGCACCTTATCCCGATTTCGCTCAGAATTGACTAGAAAGAAGTTGTATCAACTCATCATGTTGATGGTCAACAAACAATTAGCGGAAAAGGGGTTGATGGTCAAAGGCACAGCAATCGTTGATGCATCGCTTACCTTGAGTCCTTTTTCTCCGAAGGGGAAGTTGGATCATCAAATCGCTAAGGATAGAAAAGAAGATACCCGTTCAGATGCGGAAGTAATGGAAGAAGAGAAATATCACCAGAAGAAAGAAGAAGAAAATCCCCATGCGGATCATGAAGCCCGGTGGTTAAAAAACAGGTGCGTCACCTGGTAGCGTTTAAAGACCTACTTTGGCTACAAGAGGCATAGAGCGCCCAATGATGATGGCTTGATACTTGGGGTTCATACCACTCCTGCCAATGAGCATGATAGTCAAGGGTTGGGAGATCTAATGGAGAAGGTTCCTGAAGATGAGCGTACAGAGGTGATGGGGGACAAAGGGTATAAGTCCAAGAAAAATGATCAATTGCTGGATGAAATGGGCGGTAAGTCATTGATTATGGAAAAAGGATATAGACACAAGCCCTTGACAAAGGAACAGAAACAAAGGAATAAAGAGATTAGTAAGAAACGCTGGAGAGTAGAACAGACTTTTGGTGGTTTACATCGGTGGTTTGGTTGTCATATCACTAGACTGAAAGGCTTAGAGAAAGTTCATCATCAGCATATACTGGAGGCTATAGCATACAATTTAAAGCGTTCTCCGGGATTGGTGTGTCTGATGGTGAAATAAGGTGTAAAAAAGCTGAAAATAAGCCTATTAGGGCGTGATATGGACATATATTTAGCAAAACTTTATCAAGAAAAAGATGACTTAACCCGCATTATTCATACTAGTCTCAGATTAGACCTTTTGGTCTAAATATTTCCCTTTTGCGTTTTCAAGGAAGAGAGTTTTTCAGGTTTATAATGTTTTAATTTGTACGGATCGTTTTTTATCAAAAGGAAGCCTCGCAAACATGAAATCATGTAAATCTCGCCTGATTTGAGCATAGATATCCCATTAAGAAAGGCCTTCTTTTTTTTTGAAAAGGATATGTGGTAGGTTACTTTACATCTATAATCGAATTAATGAAACAATAACTCTTCCAGTAACTTCTGGTAAACAAAACTCTTTCCTTGATAAAATATAGAGTTCATAAGTCAATGATTTTTATGGATTAAAAAATGTGTCTAAATGCATATAAACGGCTGTAAGATAATAAAATAAATCTAATTATAAGCCTTTAGTATGAATTATTCGGGTTAAGTATGAATTGAGTAATTATAAAGTAAAAAAAAGAACCCAAAAATTGGGTTAAGCCAGAAAACCCAATTATGCAAAGGTCTCATATGCTTAAATTCATCTATTTCTCAAATTTTTTTAGACAAAAAAGTCAAATTCTCAATCTTCTAAATTTTTAAAAAACATTATATTGCATTATTAAAAATAATAAGAATGAAATTTAATTCTAAAAGAAACATAATAGAAATAAATGAAGTAGATAATATACATATACCTACTGCTATTTTACATATCCATGGTTTAACAGTGATAATTATAGCGATTTTATCATCATTTAGAGTTATTCATTATGAATGGTTTCTATGGATAATCTTCTTTTTTACTTTCCATATAGCAAATCATACTACAGATAAAATAATAAGGCAATACAGAATAAACAGTACTTTTGCTTATTATTATCGTTTAGGATATATTCTGTTCCTAGTATTAATAAAGATTGTTTTTTCATTTATTTAAAAATATATTTTAATTCATTCATTAAGATTAATCATTCGAACAATAATATTTTTAAAAAATCATTTGAACTCCAACTTCGGCAACCTCTCCAACAAATCCAATGTTTTTATTGACAAATGAATAACCGACAACAACAAATCCAAAATATATCTCGGATTTCTTACTTCCCTTGACCAATCATTCGGATTGTTGGTAATTCCGGATTTGCTATCGGTTTTTACTTGATATCTATCAATGACCCATTCTATTGCCGATTTACTATTGACTACATAATCATAGGCTCTTACGCAAGTTTGTCAAAGAAGCATTTTTTTCTTTCGTAAAAAATTTTTTTCGTCTTTTTATTGAATTATTTATAACAATCAATCCTTTTCATTGTCATATTTATAATTATAGAGTAATTTAAATGTTCTATTGATTATTTTTTTTCAAAACCCCCGTTGTAGTGGATAGATGTTAGTATTGTTTGGGATTTTTACTATCTTTGCACACCAAAAAAATCATCTATGTTTATCCGATCTAAAATCAACACCCTTAAAAACAAAACAAAAAAGACCTCTTTCTCTCTTTGTGAATGCCGAAGAGTCAACGGAGAACCTAAGCAAGTTACCCTCTTGAACCTCGGTGCTGATTTTCCCATCAAAAAAGAGGATTGGCCTATATTCATTCAGCGTGTGGTCGGGGAAATGAAACGCCATCCTGTCATCGTTTTTGAAGATGATCAACAGATGGATGATCAAGTCCATAGAATCGTCAAAGCCTTAAAGGATATGGGTTATGACCCTTATGCGGTAAAAGATGATAGAACACCTGTGATATTCGACAAAGTGGAAGACTTGGAATCTCGTACTATAGGCGGGGAGAGGGTAGTAAATAAAGCCCTTTCTTTGCTTGGATTCGATGAAATGCTTGCATCCTTAGGCTTTTCAGATCTGCAGAAGCGTATCGCCCATATGCTCGTGGCAAGCCGGTGTATTTCACCTGCTAGTGAAGCCAAGACTTACCGATGGCTTCATCGACGATCAAGCTTATTCCCCTTACTCCAATTAGACGATAACCCGCCGGGTCTCAGTAGTTTGTATCGCGTTGGCGATAAGTTATATACGCATCGGGAAACCTTAATAAAGAAATTATTTACCCAGAGCCAATCGGTATTCGGATTTACTCCGTGCATCGCCTTTTATGATTTGACCAACACTTATCATTATGGAAAACAGGATGATGAGTTGTTGGCTTATGGCAGAAGTAAAGAAAAACGTTCCGATTGTGTGCTGGCAAGTATAGCCATGGTGATTGACGCCTCTGGCTTCCCTACTCATGCCGAGATCTACAAAGGGAACATCAGTGAACCCAAGACCCTGGAGAAGGCTATAAAGGATATAGGCATTGAATGTCCCACGGTGATTATGGATGCGGGGATTTCGACCAAAAAGAATATAGAATTTCTCAACCGGAAGGGCATCAAGTGGTTGAGTATAGAGCGAAACAAAAAACAGCCTCCACCCAAGACGTAGCCGGATAGCACACACCAGACGGATTCAGGTTCAGCGTATAGTTTGTGGGAGGTATCTCAAAGCCAAGAGGTTAAGCGGATATTGGTGCAATCTAAGCCACGAAAACAAGCTCGAGATAATCATTTGAAAAGAGAACGGGAAAAGTTGGAGGAAGATCTCACTCGATTAAACAAAGGTTTGTCCAATCCTCGCTGTATGCGTGATTACCTGAAAATCGTTGAAAAAGTAGGTATCCTAAGAAAGAAATACCAAAAAGTGGCTTATCAGTATGATATAAAAGTTACTCCGTTGCAGGACTCGGATTTGGCTAGTTCTGTCGGCTTTACCAGGAATAAGGACTATAATCATGCCACAGAGACATCGGGTTGCTATGTCCTTGCAACCACCCAAACTGATTGGGAGGCAGAACAAATGGTTCATTATTACCATCAGCTAGGGGATATAGAACGAACTTTCAGAACCTTGAAATCCGAACTAGGATTACGGCCGATATTTCACCGAAAAGTAGAGAGAATAAAGGCTCATTTATTCATCACCATATTGGCTTATTATGTAGTTCATCTGGTTCGTATGCGTCTCAGGGCAAAGGATATCCACCTGAGTTGGGATCGTATCGGTGAGGAATTATTTATACTACAACGAACCACCACTAAGATGCCCGAGCATAAGAACAAATACCACTTGCTTTCTAAGGATGGTACGCTTTCGGCTATACAAAAAATCATTTATGAGGCTATGGATTTACCGATAAGCAATCATCTTCGGTATCGTACAGTGAATAAAGAGGTGCAAGTGCAATAAACTTTGTGCGTAAAATCCCTGACCTAAGACCTAAATTAGGCAGGCTAAATGAACGAAATACTTTCCCTGATGAACCGACTAAAACGGTTCAAGTAAAAGAGCTTTGTTGTAGTGGATAGATTTATAAGTGGCTGATTATCAATGCTAGAATGCCGATTTTGACAAACTTGCGCTTAGGGGAATATTACTGACAGTGATGTTTTCATTGTAGATAATAGTCGTTCTATCTAACCCTCGCTTGTTATCATCAGTTTTTAACTCTTTATCTTTTCTAAAATTCATCTTCGTTACCGCATAAATAGGATAGGCATTATCTAAATCCGTTTTGACGGAATTGAGTATAGTTAGCTTCGGTTTTTTGACCACCACCTTAGGATAAGGCTCTATCCTCTCATAATGAAGATGCATATCTGCCAATTGTCTGCCGATGGTCGAAAATGCCCAGAAATCATCTTTGTTATCTACCAGTGGAATTCTAGGGAGACTTTTCTTTAAATCATTGGCATATGTTTCTCTATACTCAGGACTATGCAAAAATCCATAGACATAGTAGAAAATATCCTCTTTTATGATACCTTGATGATTGTATTGAGTTCTTGCCTTTTGAAGTATGAAATCCGAAATGGCATCTTTTCTGGTGTATTGGTTCTTTGTTTTAATTTCCCTATCAAAAGTTTCATCTAAGTTGAATATCGGAGCTTTTTCTTCTGACTTTTCGTAGTAATACAAGGGAAAGCATTGACCATTTTGTTGAAATTGGAGATCTACAATCTTATTTGAGATCAAACAAGAAAAATCTCTCTTATTGCCTTTTCTTGTAATTGCAATAACCTGATTTTCAAAAATAGGGGGGGGTAATTTTGATGGTATTCTATTGCATCGTCTATTGGAATGGGGAACAATTGATTTTGAAGGTTAGGACTCCAAATCATTTTTTTTTGTTTATATAAATTTTGCTTACAAAATGGTCTATACTGGGAAACAACCAATTCTTCTTCACTAAAATTCAAATGTTTTAACTGGTCTGCATATTCATACAAGTTTTTAACCCACTTTATTTTTTTTGGGTCAGTTGATACCAAATCTTTTGCTTCTAAATTAGTATCATTTGCCTTCTGCAATGATATTTTTTGCACTTCTGAATTATAGAAGTCAATCATTCTCGTTACATTTCTTTTTAATTCACTTGAACTAAAATTATACACCCATACATCTCTATTTGTAACTACTCCAGCAGTATGAGTCATAAAGAAAGAATGTGATGTATCTTGAAATCTCTTCTCTGCTTCAATCGGAACAAAAGTTTCCGGCAGTTCTTTTCTTTGATTAATCCAATCTCCATATTTATTCGGTTTTATTTCTTGGAAAGAAATCTCTTTAATGCTCTTAAAATCAGAGATAATTATTAGTTTTTGTTCTCTGTCCAAATAATCCCCAATATCATGATAATAGATATTGGCTTTACCTATATGATTGGGTTGTTTTACCAAAAGGGTTATGGCAATTGGTGCCCTGCTTCCACTACCAAATATATTCGCCCCTTCTTTTCTCCTCTGTTCTCCTGAAGTTCGTGCATTTCCCCTTAAATTAAAAACATAGATGCTACTAAATTCCTCTTCAATGCATTTCCTAAATCCACTGCCACTTCCACTATCTAGCCAACCACCATTGGTCACAAAGGCAATCACACCACCTTCTTTTTCGTCTATTCTATCTGATGACCACCTAAAGGCTTTTATATAAGAATCATATAAAGATCTAGTTCTAGTAGTTGTACTTTTTTTAGCATACTTCTCTCTTATTTTATTATCTAACTTGTCGTAACTTTCATTTGCTGCATTATCATTTGCCGATTTCTGCTTAGCCGAATAAGGCGGGTTCCCCATGATCACTGTTATCGGCAATTTCTTTTGTTTTTCCAATCTCTTACAATTCTCGGGAAATATCTCAGATATCAAAGGCGCATTGTTCTCCGTAGTCTGGAAAGTATCGGTCAAAACTATCCCCTCAAAAGAAGTAAAATTCTTCGTGCCTATACCATCATCCGGATCTTCGGTAGCATCATGGTAAGCGTTTTCGATATTTACTGATGCCACATAATAAGCCATCAGAACAATTTCAAAGGCTGCCAGCTCCTCGGTGTATTTTCGATATAAATCTTTTTGCTCTACCAAGCCTGATTGAAATAGTCTAGTGATGAATGTTCCTGTCCCCGTGAATGGGTCTAATATCCGAACCCCTTTATCAGAGATGGTTCTCCCGAATTCTTTTTTCAAGACATCATTGACCGAATGGATGATAAAATCCACCACTTGTATAGGAGTATAAACAATCCCGAGTTGCTCTACTACTTTTGGAAAGGCTTCCTTGAAGAAATTGTCGTAGATATCTTTGATTAAATCTTGCTTGGCACTGGGGTTTTCTATTCCAGATACCCTATCCTTAACAGAACGATAAAACCCTTTTAGTTTCGGATTATCTTGTGTCTTTTCAGCAAGGTTTTCTTGTATATATTCCACCACCACTTCCATTGATGCAGAAACAGCATTTTTATTGGCAAAAGAGTATCCTTCAAAAAGGCTTTCAAATATCGGCTTGGTGACCATATGTTGTCCTAGCATCTCTCGGGCTTGTTCTTCGGTGATGTTCGGGCTGACGCTTTTTGTGAGACCATCTAAGAATTCTTGGAACATTTGTTGCTTATCAACATCCTGTTCTATTATTTTTCGGATATCCTCTTCTTGTTTCCGTGCCATCATACCGGCTTCCTTAGCCCAGGTTGTCCAGTAACTCCTGTCGGTCAAACCATCGACCAAGACAGCCTTTACTTCTTTGGACAGTTTCATAATATCCTTTTTTAGTTGTTCGGTGATATCGAAATCATCACCATCGCCAGGACCAGCAACTTCAGTCTCATAAGCCTCGTTTATCTTCATCTTTTCTATGACCACATTAAAATCTTCGTCATGAGATTTTAAGGCTTGGAGAACTTTCCATACGGTTTTGAATCTTTTGTTTTTATCCAAAATATCATGATAAGGGTCTCCAGCTTTCATTAATACGGGGATGATGATATAACCAAAATTTTTGTTGCGGGCTTTTCTCATCACCCGCCCTACTGCCTGGACTATCTGTATTTGCGATTCCTTGGGAGATATAAAAAAAGCGGCATCCAAAGATGGAACATCCACACCCTCGGATAAACAACGGACATTAGTCAATACCTTGCATATCTGATCATCAGCATCATAGATGATTTCCTTGTCTTTATTTGTTTCGGGGGTTTTGGATAAATGCTTATTTCTTGTTTGAACAATACTTTTAGTGCTATCAGAAATTTTATTGTTGGTGCTTTGTTTTGAAATTGTTGATTGTGGTGATTTTAACCAATGTAATAATTCATCTCTTTTTAAAGCATTCATTCCGCCATCGACATGCTCGGCCTGGGCATATACTCTCTTATTATGAGCATATAATGCCTTTGGGGGGATACCATTAGGATGGCTATCCAAATCCTTTAAGGCCTTGGATGCCCTATTGAAAATATTCTTAATGGTTTTCGAATGGGCAATGGTTTTACAAAAAGCAACAGCCGTTTTCATCGGCTGGTTATCTTTTAGTTCCTCAGGGGATAGATTGTTGAGCGAAGCAAAACGGAATATCGCATTCTGGTCTAAATTTCTCTTGGACATGGCATTGATACAGCCGATGGTCGCTCCCAGAGATTCCAATAGTGCATCGACTTTTTTGCTTTTGCCTTCCAAAACACCCTCTTTTTCTCGGACATATTTGACTAAATCTTCGGGGATATCTTCCGGTCTATACCCTAACGCCAATACCTGATAGGGCGATAGTTGTTTTAGCTTTACCGCTTTGGCAAAGCCTAATCTATAAAATTCCTTTCCGTATTTGGTCTGGTCATCCATAGAATAGATATCCGCATCACTTTTGGAAGCATCTTTTTTTGCTTTTTCTCCGTACATTCTCGGAGTGGCGGTCATATACATTCGTTTCTTCCCTATGATATTTTCGTTGCTATGAACAAAAGTAAAAGCAGTGTTCTCATCATCTTTTTTCCTTACCCCAGTAGTCTGGTGTGCTTCATCGGAGATAATCAAATCAAATGCACTATCGATATTGCTATGAGTTGATAGAATTTCCTGGGCTTTAGATGAAACCGCTATGGAATGATAAGTCGAAAATACCACTATCAATCCGCCTTCTTTCTGCTCCCCGTCACGGGGTTTTTGTTTTTCCTTGTAGAGGCTGATTTGCTGGGCTATTTTATTGGGGTCAGTAGATGCCGGTAACCCGACATCAACAGGGCTAGTAATCAGACTATCTTCATCAGGGGATGAAAATTCGTTGGTCTTCGGGTCAGAACAGACCACAATAGAATAAAGATTCTGTTTGGCATCATCGTTCCATGCCCGGATGGTTTGTCCCAACAATGCCAAGGATGGCATCAAAAACAAAATTATCCCCTCCTTTTTATCCGAAAGTGTTTCGGCAATGCGGAGTGAAGTCAAGGTTTTGCCCGTACCACAAGCCATGATCAATTTGCCCCTATCATTTCCCTTGGTATTAAAATGCTCTATTGCTTTATCCAGAGCTTCCCTCTGATAATCCCTGAGTTCCTTAGGATGGATTTTGATGGCATCTTCCCCCGTAATATCTCTTTGGAGTTTTGCCCAATCAACATTGGCATTTCTTAAATTACTAAGACTAATTCTCGTTACTGAGGGATTTTGGTTTTGGATAGCAGCATCAGCCGATGAAGTCCAGTTATCGGTGGTGGAAACAAAATACCGACCGGCAAATCTTTTTTCTTCCTCTATCTGCCCACCTTTTAGTTTTTGAGCAAAAACCTTTTGTGAGGTAGAGAGAAAAGAATCAACACTTTTTTTGTCTATCTGTCTGTTGGGACTATAGCACTTGCATTGGATAGCATAATACTCATCGGCATGACCGACACCGACCAAATCAATACCGACATCATGCCCATCTCCAAAATCTTTTTTGTAAGGGAACTCATTCCAAGTATAAATCTTCTTGAAAGAGTTTTTGTAGGTCTTTTCGGTCTGTAAGAACCCCCTAATCAGAAATTCAAATTTTTTACCTAAGGCTGATTTGTTTCCAGAAGATTCTTGACGATAAATGTTTATCACATCGTCGAAAGACTGGATATCCTGTGCAGAAATAATACGCTCTGCGAAGTTTTTTTTTGTTGTTTTGGTATCATTGATACTTTCTTTGTTTGTTTGGTTGTTGTTCATAGGTATTTTATTTTAAAGTTGTTTTTCTGTTGTTTTTATTTCAAGTAAAGATTTTTATTTACACAGTCTTTGGGACACTCCCTAATTTTTCATTGGTGATGGTGTATTTTTTTGTTTTTATGATAACTTTCCATTAAAGATTGTACTTTTCTTGGTTAGTATCAAAATGATTTTTGAACAAATAGAATTCCTCAATTTTTCTTTCCATTTCTTCTAAAATGATTTCTAAAGTTTTATTGCAATCCCAATCTAATAAATAAACGTCATCAATTGTTTCAATACCTTCAAAAACCGGGAAAGATTCTATATATGACAAATGATTATATTCTTTTTGAAATCCTTGTTGCAATAAAAGATTTTTCTCATCATCAGATAAACTATCTTGAATTATAGGCAATAAAGTTTTATCTAAAGACAAAAAGAGATGTCTATCTTCTACATAATCCATCGTGTTTTCTGAAGCAATCATATCATTAGTCATTTGTCTGAAAGAAATGCTATTCCATGGTTCTTCATATCTAAAATCCATTTGATTTAAGATTTGATATTTATATTTAAAAAAAACTTCTTTACAATTAATGTCTTCATTTTTCCATTCGTCTTTCTTTTTTGTATATTCATCAATAGCAGTGCTTACATATGTATAGTAAGATTCAAACAAAGATTTAAAATTTGATATATCATATTTATTAGAATTGGACAACAAATGATTTTTTAATAAGTGTAGTTCTTTTAAGGTTTCATTAACTTGTAAAGATGAATACATAACAAAAGATTCTTTATGTCCATGACAATTTTCAAGCTCTTCCTCTATCTCCTCAGCATTAGAAGATAATGATAGAGCAGAAGATAATGGTAACGTAGGATTTTCCAATAATTCATTGTACCAGTTTAATATTCCTATATTAAAAGATGTGCCAAATACAATGTCTTGTCTTATACTATGCAATGAATCACCAATAGATATTTGCTTTTCCCATATTTTATTTATTTTTTTATGGTCATCTTCATTTAAACCATCTATTATTCTCCCTCCATTATGAGAATATGGGTCTATAATATAATCATAATAATTCAAAACGCTAAAACCGGGCATACCCAACACGATAGTATCTGCATATGCTTTTTTCATTCTTTCATCATCCCAATACAAATCTTCATAACAATCTAAATCGTTTACTTTTTGATTTCTTCGTTCATATTTATCAATCATCAAAACGATATATGAATAATACTCTTCCGACAAATTGTTCCAAGCAGAAACACTATTTTTCTTTGAAAGATTAATACAAGAAAGAAAAAAGAAGAACGAAAGAACAAGAAGTATATAATGAGTTTTTATAGATTTAATCATTTTATTCAAATTTTATTTTAGGCAACTCCTTCACCAAATCCAAAGTTTTTACAGACAAATGAATTACAGACAACAACAAATCCAAAATATACTTCGGATTCTCTGTTTCCTTTGACCAATCATTGGGGTTATTGGTAATTCCGGACTTCTTGTCTGTTTTTACTTGATATCTATCCATAACCCATTCTATTGCTGATTTGCCATTGACAACATAATCATATGCTTTTAGGGGGATATTTTCGATGGTTATATTTCCGTTGTAGATGATAGTCGTTTTATCCAATCCTCGCTTATTGTCATCGGTTTTTAGATTTTTGTCTTTCCGGAATTGCATTTTATGCACCTTATGAAGGTCAAATACAGGATCAAAACTGCCTGGATGAGCATTAAATGGTGATAGTACTTTGTTTTTATGAACTTTCACTTCCGGATACGGTTCTATACGCTCGTAATGAAGATGAATATCTACCAATTGTCTGCCGATAGTAGAAAATGCCCGAAAATCATCTTTGTTATCTACCAGTGGAATTCTGGGGAGACTTTTCTTTAAATCATTGGCGTATGTTTCTCTATACTCGGACTATGCAAAAATCCATAGACATAGTAGAAAATATCCTCTTTGGTGATGCTCTGTTGCCCGTATTGAGTTTTTGCTTTTTGGAGTATGAAATCCGAAATAGCATCCTTTCTGGTGTACTGGTCTCTTGTTGTATCAGTGTTGGTAGAAGTGGCATCGAAATGGAATAATGGAGTTTCTTCTGCTGATTTTTCATAGTAGTAAAAAGGGAAGCATTGACTTGCACGCATTATTTCTAAATCAGGAATGCAATTTGATATTAAACAAGAAAAATCCTTTTTATTTCCTTTTCCTGTAACTGTGATAACTATATTTTGATGTTTTGGAGTTGGGAATAATCGGTTGTTCTGAGAGTGTTCTTCATTTAAATTTTTGTTAAAATAGGATTTTTGCTTGCAGAATGGCCTATATATACTCAAAATAATATCATTATCATCAAAATTAAATTTTTCTCCTTTGCACATTCTTTTTATCGTCCCAATACTCCAACTAAACTTTTTAGAGTCCATATTCACAAAGTTATTTGCTGAAGCATCCTTATTTTCTCTATTATAATATCTATCAACTTCTTTATTATAAAAATCAATGGTCTTGTTAATATTGTAACCTAATTTTTCTTCACTAAAATTATACACCCAAGCATCTCTTCGAGATTTAATCCCAATAGAATGCGTTATAAAGAAAGAAAGTGATATACTTTGAAATTTATTCTCTGCTTCAATCGGAACAAAACATTTAAAAATCTCACTTCTTTGATTCTGCCAATCCTTATCTTCATTTGGTTTTATTTTCTTGAAAGGCATTTTTTCTATACTTTTATAATTAGAAATAATTTTTAATTTTTTTTCTTTGTCCAAATAATCCCCAATATCATGATAATAGATATTTGCTTTCCCCATGTGACTAGGATATTTGACCAATAGAACAATGGTTATTCCAGTCATGATGGGGAATATATTTTGCCCTTCTTTTTTCGCTTCCTTTTTTGCTTTTCCTCTCACCCCCCCTAAGATTCAAAACATAAATACTGCTAAATTCATCTTCAATGCATTTTCTAAATCCACTTCCGCTATCACTATCCAGCCATCCTCCATTGGTCACAAAAGCGATAACACCTCCTTCTTTTTTTTTATCTATTCTATCGGTTGACCACCTAAAAGCCTTAAAATAAGAATCATAAAGGGCTACTTTATTTTTTGCTAAACTGTTTTTTACATAAGTATTTTTTATTCTGTTTTCCAACTTATGATATTTTTGATTTGCAGCCTTATCATTTTCGTTTTTTTGTCCCACAGAATAAGGCGGATTACCCATAATCACTGTTATCGGCAATTTCTTCTGTTTTTCCAATCTTTTACAATTCTCGGGGAATATTTCGGACATCAAAGGCTCATTGTTTTCCGTAGTCTGGAAAGTATCGGTCAAAACTATTCCCTCAAAAGGAGTAAAATTTCCCGTTCCTATACCATCATCCGGATCATCGGTAGCATCATGGTAAGCATTTTCTATGTTCACTGATGCCACATAATAAGCCATCAGGACAATCTCAAAGGCTGCTAGCTCTTCGGTGTATTTCCGATGTAAATCTTTTTGCCCTATCAACCCTGATTGAAATAGTCTAGTGATGAACGTTCCTGTTCCCGTGAATGGGTCTAATATCCGAACCCCTTTATCGGAGATCGTTCGTCCGAATTCTTTTTGTAAAACATCATTGATCGAATGGATGATAAAATCAACCACTTCTACAGGGGTATAAACAATTCCTAGTTGTTGGACTACTTTCGGAAATGCTTCCTTGAAGAAATTGTCGTAGATATCTTTGATTAAATCTTGTTTGGCACTGGGGTTTTCTATTCCCGATACCCTATCCTTAACAGAACGATAAAACCTTTGTAGTTTCGGATTATCTTGTGTTTTTTCGGTGAGGTTTTCTTGTATATATTCCACTACCACTTCCATTGATGCCGAAACAGCATTTTTATTGGCAAAGGAGTATCCTTCAAAAAGGCTTTCAAATATCGGCTTGGTGACCATATGTTGTCCGAGCATTTCTCGGGCTTGGTCTTCGGTGATGTTCGGGCTAACGCTTTTTTTGAGACCATCTAAGAATTCTTGGAACATTTGTTTTTTATCGATATCCTGTTCTATTATTTTTCGGATATCCTCTTCTTGTTTTCGTGCCATCATACCGGCCTCTTTTGCCCAGGTTGTCCAATAGCTCCTGTCTGTCAAGCCATCGACTAAAACTGCTTTTACTTCTTTGGACAGTTTCATGATGTCCTTTTTTAGTTGGTCGGTGATATCGAAATCATCACCATCGCCAGGACCGGCAACTTCAGTATCATATGCTTGGTTTAATTTCATCTTTTCGATGACTACATTAAAATCTTCGTCATGGGATTTTAATGCTTGGAGAACTTTCCATACGGTTTTGAATCTTTTGTTTTTATCGAGGATATCTTGGTAATTATCTCCGGATTTCATCAATACGGGTATGATGATATACCCGAAATTTTTGTTTTTAGATTTTCTCATCACCCGCCCTACTGCCTGGACTATCTGTATTTGCGATTCTTTGGGAGATATAAAAAAAGCAGCATCCAGGGCTGGAACATCTACGCCTTCGGACAAACAACGGACATTAGTCAATACTTTACAAACTTGATTATCCGTGTTGTTATAAAAATCATTTTTTTCTATTTGTTCTATTTCGGGTTTTACAATCTTAGGCACAGATTTTTTTCTGGTTTGGATAACATCTTTGTATTTATTCAAAATTTCAATTTTGGATTCTGGTAAGTTTTTTTCTTTTTCCGATTTTTTAAATTCTTTTGGGTTAGTTGGTTGAGATGATTTTAACCAGTGTAATAGTTCATCTCTTTTTAGGGTATTCATTTTTCCATCGACATGCTCGGCCTGGGCATATACTCTCTTATTATAGACATTTAATGTCTTATTGGATATAGATTCTGGGTGGCTATCTATTTTAAAAAAGGATTCGGAAACATTATTAAAAATATTTGTGATGGTTTTTGAGTGGTTGATTGTTTTACAAAAGGCTACGGCCTTTTTCATCGGTTTTTCGTCTTTTAGTTCCTCAGGGGACAGGCTGTTGAGCGAAGAAAACCGGAATATCGAGTTCCGGTCTAAATTTCTTTTGGACATGGCATTGATACATCCGATGGTTGCCCCCAGAGATTCCAATAGATCATTTACTTCTTTTTTATTTCCTTCTAAAACGCCTTCCCTTTCTTGGACATATTTGACTAAATTTTCGGGGATATCTTCCGGTCTATATCCTAGTGCTATTACTTGGTAGGGCGATAGTTGTTTTAGTTTTACTGCTTTGGCAAAGCCTAGTCTATAAAATTCTTTTCCGTATTTATCTTTATCATCCATAGAATAGATATCCATATCTGTTTTTTTGGCGTGTGATTTTGCACTTTCTCCGTACATTCTCGGCGTGGCGGTCATATACATTCGTTTTTCCGCAAAAATATTTTCGTTGCTATGAACAAAAGTAAAAGCGGTGTTCTCATCACCTTTTTTCCTTATTCCGGTAGTCTGGTGAGCTTCATCGCAGATAATCAAATCAAATGCACTATTGATATTGCTATGAGTTGATAGAATTTCCAGTGCTTTAGCAGAGACTGCTATGGAATGATAAGTTGAGAATACCACTATCAATCCGCCTTCTTTCTGCTCCCCGTCACGGGGTTTTTGTTTTTCCTTGTAGAGGATGATTTGCTGGGCTATTTTATTGGGGTCGGTTGATGCCGGCAACCCGATATCAACGGGGCTAGTGATGAGGCTATCTTCATTATCTGATGAAAATTCGTTGGTCTTCGGGTCAGAACAGACCACAATAGAATAAAGATTCTGTTTGGCATCATCGTTCCATGCCCGGATGGTTTGTCCCAACAATGCCAAGGATGGCATCAGAAACAAAACTATCCCCTCCTTTTTATCCGAAAGTGTTTCAGCAATCCGGAGTGAGGTCAAGGTTTTGCCCGTACCACAAGCCATGATCAATTTGCCCCGGTCATTTCCTTTGGTATTAAAATGCTCTATCGCTTTATCCAGGGCTTCCTGCTGATAATCCCTGAGTTCCTTCGGGGGGTTTTTGATGGCATCTTCCCCCGTAATATCTCTTTGGAGTTTTGTCCAATCGACATTGGCATTTCTTAAATCATTGAGATTGATTCTTATTGCCGGTGGACTTTGGTTTTGGATGGCAGCATCAGCCGATGAAGTCCAGTTATCGGTGGTAGAAACAAAATACCGACCGGCAAATCTTTTTCCTTCATTTATTTGTCCATCTTTAATCTCATGTGGCGTTGCCACTTTTTGGTCAAAAATCTTTTGTGATGTGGAGAGAAAAGAATCAACACTTTTTTTATCTATCTGTCTGTTGGGACTATAGCATTTGCACTGGATAGCATAATACTCATCGGCATGATTGACACCGACCAAATCAATACCAACATCATGCCCATCTCCAAAATCTTTTTTGTAAAGGAACTCATTCCAAGTATAAATCTTCTTGAAAGAGTTTTTATAGGTCTTTTCAGTCTGTAAGAACCCCCTAATCAGAAATTCAAATTTTTTACCCAAGGCTGATTTGTTTCCAGAAGATTCTTGACGATAACTGTTTATCACATCGTCGAAAGACTGGATATCCTTTGCAGAAATAATACGCTCTGCGAAGTTTTTTTTTATTGTTTTGGTATCGTTGATACTTTCTTTGTTTGTTTGGTTATTGTTCATAGGTATTTTATTTTAAAGTTGTTTTTCTGTTGTTTTTATTTGTTGTCCGCTTCATCAATTAAATCGCTGACTGCTTTATCTACAAATTCACTGGTCATTTTACTACTTTGAGCATCATCAATAAGGTCTTTAACAATTTATTCATATTCTTCTGGCCTATATTTCAATTCACGTCCGAAAGGGTCAATAAATAGTCCATAAGTTAACAACTCATTGATATGTTTGTGATCATGTTTTTTGAGCAATCATTTCGACTATACTTAACGAGGTTAAGGTCTTGACCGTACCATATATCATGAATAATTTACCCCAGTCATTTTCACTAAAATGAGACAAATCTTTCTTTAGGGCTTCCTGCCGGTAGTCTCTCCATTCTTTTGGCGAATCTTTCATGACATCTTCACCGGTTATTACCCTATTGAGTTTTCCCAATCCACATTGGCATTTCTCAAATCAGAAAGGCTTATCCTCAGGAAAGGAGGAACTTGGTTTTGGATGACCTCTTCAGCCTTAGAACTCCAATTGTTGGTGGTAGAGACAAAAAATCTACCTGCAAAACGCATATTTGTGCCAAATATCCTCTGAAAGATAGATAAAAACGAATCAACACCTTTTTTATCTATTTGCTGGTTGGCATCATAGCATTTGCACTGAATAGCATGATATTCCCCAATATTCGTCAACCCAACTAAATCAATCCCGACATCAGCACCACAGAAATCAGCCTTGTAAGGAAAATCATCCCACATCCAAACTTCCTTAAAAAGGTTTTTATAAATCGACTCAGTCAATAGATAAGCCCGTATTAATCGCTCAAACTTCTTCCCTTTATGTTGCTGGGAAAAAGATTGCTCTCGGTATTTTTTGATGATGATATCAAATGAATTCATGAACTCGTATCTTATGTGCTGAATGAAGCGTATCCTACACTTTTAAACCAATTTTCATAGTAAATAAACAAAATTTTATTTAATGTGAAAAATCAATTCCTTCTTACCATGAGATAAAATCGTTGAGAACGGTTTGCTATTGCAACATCACGAACCCTGAAATTATCGGCTGATAGACTAAAGTTGAAAATTCAATTGACTTCGTTTATTATACTTCTTAGGCGCAAGGTAATCAAAATTTAGTTCATCGGAAGTTATTGTACCCTAATTTTTCGACTATCCCCAAAGAAATATCAAAGCAATGCTCCCACAAGGTTGAACGAGCCCCAGATTATTAACCCATCAATTCCATGAGCGAAACCGAGCATCATAGTGGATGTATGCAACAACTTTTTGGAATAAAATCGTGCAAAGAGTAGGGTCTTTCTATAATTTTATGCCTTTGATAAGAATACGTACTTTTTTAAGTAAATTGAGTGGCTATTCATAACACCGAATTATGAGTGATAAAAAGGCTTATTGGAAACATAACCTAAAATATCTATCTATTCTTTTGTCCGTTTGGTTTCTGGTATCTTTTGGGTTCGGAATACTGCTTGCAGATTTTCTTAATCAATTCTATTTAGGTGGATTTCCCCTTGGTTTTTGGTTTGCCCACCAAGGATCGATTTATGTGTTTGTCTGTTTGATTTTTATCTATGTTTACCTGATGAACAAGCTTGATAAAAAGTTCAATCTAGATGAAAAATAATCCTCAGCTTAGATAGCCTATGGACGCTCAATTTTGGACTTATCTGCTGGTTGGAGCCACTTTTGCCGCTTACATCACCATTGCCATTATATCAAAAGCAGGCTCCACCAAAGAGTTTTATGTAGCTGGCTCAGGAGTTCACCCCCTGGCTAATGGCATGGCCACAGCAGCAGATTGGATGTCGGCTGCTTCGTTTATTTCCATGGCCGGTCTGATCGCTTTTATGGGATTCTCAGGAGGCCAATTCTTGATGGGATGGACAGGCGGGTATGTTTTATTGGCATTGCTATTAGCCCCCTATCTCAGAAAATTTGGAAAATACACAGTTCCCGATTTTATCGGCGAAAGATACTATTCTAAAAATGCTCGCCTGGTGGCCCTAATTTGCGCACTATTTATCAGCTTTACCTATGTGGTGGGACAGATGAAAGGCGTAGGGGTAGCCTTTGCCCGATTTCTAGATGTTGATTTCGATACCGGAGTCTTAATCGGGATCGGGATCGTATTTTTTTATGCCGTCCTAGGAGGAATGAAGGGAATTACCTATACACAAGTAGCACAATACTGTGTGCTAATTTTTGCTTTTACCGTTCCAGCCATTTTTATCTCCCTCCAATTCACTGGGAATTTCTTTCCTCAAATTGGGCTTGGTAGCAAAACAACCGATGGCACATTTCTTCTGGAAAAGCTAAATCAACTAACTGTGGATTTGGGGTTTGACCAATATACCAAAGTCAATAAGCAGAATCTAGTCAACATGTTTTTCATCACGGCTGGTCTTATGTTTGGTACAGCTGGTTTACCACATGTAATCGTTCGATTTTTTACTGTTCCCAAGGTTAGAGATGCCCGGGTTTCTGCCGGATGGGCACTATTGTTTATTGCTATCCTATACACAACTGCACCAGCAGTAGCTGCTTTTGCTCGAACTAATATCATCAATACTGTTTCAGAGAAATCGTATGATGATTTACCCCAGTGGTTTAAAAACTGGGAAAATACAGGCCTGCTCAAGTATGAAGACAAAAACAATGACGGACTAGTTCAGTATAGGGCTGAACCAACAGTGAATGAATTGTCAGTAGATCGAGATATCATCGTACTAGCAAACCCAGAAATTGCCAATCTACCGCCATGGGTCATCGGTCTAGTCGTAGCAGGCGGTCTAGCGGCAGCCCTTTCTACCGCAGCAGGACTCTTACTGGTTATATCTACTTCAATTTCGCACGATCTATTGAAGAAAAATTTGCGCCCCAATATCTCGGAAAAAAACGAACTGTGGGCCGCCCGAATATCTATTGCAGTAGCCGTTGTAGCCGCAGGAATAGCTGGATTAAATCCTCCTGGGTTTGTGGCAGAAGTGGTCGCATTGGCTTTTGGACTGGCAGCATCATCGTTTTTTCCTGCAATAATTCTAGGCATTTTTGACAAACGAATGAACCGCCAAGGTGCCATACTAGGAATGATTTGTGGGATTGCTTTTTCCATTATCTATATTTTCCATTTTAAACCACAGCTAGGCGGAACAGGACAACCCGAAGATTACTTGTGGGGGATCTCTCCCGAGGGAATTGGCACTCTGGGAATGCTCATAAATTTTACAATCGCCCTAATCGTATCAAGATTAACACCTAAACCTTCCCAAAAAATACAAGAATTAACCGAATCTATCCGCTATCCCCGAGGGTCAAAAGAACCCAAGGAGATTCAAATTCATTAACCTTTTCATTTTCAAGAATAATTCAACATGATAAATCGAATCAATAGTCTACTTGAATACTGTAAAGAATACCAGCATAGTATTGACAACCCAGAATCCTTTTGGGAAAAGCAAGCCCTACATTTTCATTGGCGACAAAAATGGGATAAAGTATTGGAATGGAATTTCGACACCCCAAAAATTGAATGGTTTAAAAATGGAAAACTCAATATCACAGAAAATGCCCTTGATAGGCATCTAAAGAAAAACCCCGATCAAGTGGCCATCATCTGGGAACCTAATGATCCTGATGAGCCACCATTGAAGTTAACCTATGCTGAATTACACCGACGAACCTGTCAGTTTGCAAATGCCCTTTGTTCAACCGGTATCACCAAGGGTGATAGGGTAATTATCTATATGCCTATGGTTGTAGAAGCAGCCGTAGCTATGCTAGCATGTGCACGAGTTGGAGCGATTCATTCTGTAGTCTTTGCAGGATTTTCTGCTCATTCTCTGGCAGATAGGATAAATGATTGTCAAGCGAAAATGGTCATAACCTCAGATGGGAATTTTCGGGGCACTAAATCAATATCAGTAAAAAAATTGGTTGATCAAGCAATTGAATTAACTCAGAGCATACAGACTGTTGTCGTTCTAAAGAGAACCGGTGAGAAGATCACTATGAAGCCCAACCGAGATGTCTGGTGGAACGACATAGTCTCAAATGCTTCCTTTGAACATGAGCCATGTATTATGGATGCCGAAGATCCTTTATTTATTCTCTACACTTCCGGGTCAACAGGTAAACCAAAAGGAGTAGTCCATACTACAGCAGGTTATATGGTCTATACAGCATATACTTTTGTCAATGTCTTTCAATACCAACAAGGAGAAATCTATTGGTGTACAGCCGATGTGGGATGGATTACAGGTCATTCGTATATCGTTTATGGCCCTCTGTTAGCCGGTGCCACGACCTTCATGTTTGAAGGAGTGCCTACCTATCCAAATCCTGGAAGGTTCTGGGAAATTGTTGACCGGCATAAAATCAATCAATTTTATACTGCACCCACTGCTATTCGTGCTCTTCAAGCTTGTGGAGACGATATTCCTCAGAAGTACTCCTTGGATTCCCTAAAGGTAATCGGTTCGGTTGGAGAGCCAATAAATAAGGAAGCCTGGCATTGGTATCATAAGCATATTGGAAGAGGGAAATGTCCTATCGTGGATACTTGGTGGCAAACCGAAACAGGAGGAATTATGATCTCTCCATTAGCTGGAATCACTCCCATAAAACCGACTTTTGCTTCTCTGCCTCTTCCGGGTGTTCAGCCGATCTTGGTAGACCACCAGGGGATCGAACTAAAAGAAAAAAATGTCAAGGGAAATCTGTGTATTCGGTTTCCCTGGCCAGGAATTTTAAGAACCACTTGGGGAGATCACCAACGTTGTAAAGAAACCTATTTTTCTGCCTATAAAGGAAAGTATTTCACTGGAGATGGTGCCAAAAGAGACCACGATGGTTATTTACGCATATTGGGTAGAGTTGATGATGTGATTAACGTTTCGGGACATCGGTTAGGAACCGCCGAGATTGAAAATGCTATAAACGCTCACCACCAGGTAACTGAATCAGCAGTTGTAGGTTATCCACATCCCATCAAAGGAGAAGGCATTTATGCGTATATAGTAACCAGTGATGTTGAGCACATAAATAAAGAGCAACTTATTGATGAGGTAATAAAAGAAGTACGCACATATATCGGTCCCATTGCTAAACCAGATCAGGTGTTGGTGGTAAGTGATCTGCCCAAGACCCGCTCAGGAAAAATCATGAGAAGAATATTGCGTAAAGTGGCCAGTAGAGATGTCAATCAACTGGGAGATATTTCAACCCTATTAAATCCGGATACGGTGGGAGAAATAATAAAAGCCGCCGGACTGAAATAATCCCCAACCTTTTTCACATCAATACTCCATTTATTTGATCCATATTTTCAGTAAATCAATGTAATTTTCTTCTGGCTTGTGGCCTTTTACCAGCCAATAAGGAGAAAGTTCCATAGATGTTACATTTTAAAACCTAATATAAAGGCACATCCCCATCAACAAGAATACCACTTATGACATATATTCACAATAAAATTAGCAGAGCCTAAAAGTTGAACAGAAACATGTACGATTCATTTAAAAATTTCACGAAGCGGTTAAAACTATTAGTTTCTAAACACCCTTCGTTAATCACAACTACACTAAGTAATATATTCACTATGAGGCTAATTGGAAATAAAACTCATGGGGATTTTGCTGAAATTGCCATTAGTGAATTTGTCCATCAATATATGTACGATTATCGTTCTAACATGTTGGAAAGGATTTATATCAAGCTAAATCAAAAGAAGAAGATATACATATCTTTAATGAAATAGACAAAAGTGAATTCCCTATTAGCTTAAAAGCGTATGGGGTCGGTCCTCTTCAACTATCCACGGATAAATCATTTATGATGTTTCCAAGACTTGAAAAAGAAATGGAGAAAATTACTGACAAGTTTACCATCAACACAATACTCTCCGATGCTGCATTTACTGATTTTGAAGAAACGAATGTTTTACCTCTAATATATGATGAGAAAAGTAACCGATGCCAAATAATGGTGTTTGACTACTCTCGGGCCATGAAAGAAGTTGCCAGCATAGTCAAAATAAATCCAGGTGAGAGAAGAAGAAAGCATCCAGTATATATATTTTGTAATGCCCAAGACGAGTACATATGTGAAGTTAGGTATGGGGGTCCCGATGCAAATGCACTACAAAGAGGGCTTTGGACTCATACTATAAAAGGGGTGGGATACTTTGAAAGTATCACAAATGGATGGATAAGCTACGAACATAACCAAGTATTGGTAAGGCTTTTTTCTCATGCACTAGTGTCAAGCAAAATTGGACATGAGTTAGCCTTAAAAAATTTAAAACAGGATATACAGAGGTTAAGAAAAGAAAAACTAAATGAAAGCTGAAAGGTTAACCTTTGATTTATTTGGTAATAGGGTTATAGAAACCCCTGATACAGAAGGGATAAAATATACTGGTTCAAAGAAAAAGCTACTCCCTCATATCATTGATATAATAATCAACAAGACAAATTCTAGAACTATATTGGATGGTTTTTCAGGATCAACCAGAGTATCTCAAGCATTAGCAAAGCTAGGTTATGATATTATTAGTAATGATATTTCTGTTTGGTCTAGAGTGTTTGGGACTTGTTATCTTCTTAATAATCAGCCAAGAAAATTTTACAAAGAATTAATAACAGAACTAAATAACACCAAGCCAATAGATGGTTGGTTTTCTCAATACTATGGAGGCTTCCCAAATGGGGGCAGCGCAGTCCAAAAAGATGGATTAAAACGACCATGGCAGATTCACAATACAAGAAAATTAGACGGAATTAGAGAAAAAATAGATCAATTACGCTTATCTGAGGTTGAAAAAGCAATCTGCTTAACTAGCCTTATACTAGCTCTTGATAAGGTAGACAGCACCTTAGGTCATTATGTTGCGTACCTTAGGGAATGGTCACCAAGATCCTACTATAATCTAAACTTAGAAATTCCTAAAGTATTTGTTTCTAATGAGAATCATATGGTCACCTCAGAAGATGCATTTTCTGTTGCTAGTAAAAATGTAGATCTAGCATATTATGACCCTCCTTATGGATCTAATAATGATAAAATGCCTCCTTCTAGAGTTCGATACGCATCCTATTATCACTTGTGGACTACAATTTGTTTAAATGATAAACCAAAGCTTTTTGGAAAATCTATGCGTCGCAATGATTCATCGGATAAAGTATCCGGATCTGTCTTTGAGGAATTTAGACGAAATTCCGAGACAGGTAGATTCATTGCGGTAGAAGCAATTGAACGATTGATTAGACATACTTCAGCTAAATGGATTCTCTTGTCATATAGCTCCACTAGTAGAGGAACTGCTGAGGAATTAAATGAGATTCTAAACGAAAATTGTAGCGTAGTTGAAGTGCGCAAAATTAACTACAAGAGAAATGTGATGGCAAATATGAAATCAACTAATGAATGGATAAAGGAAACTCAAAATAAAAATCAAGAATTCTTATTTCTTCTCAACAAAGGCTGATTTAGTATCAGTATATATCTATTCGCAAGTTCATCCCCATATGAATATATCTACATACTAAGACAAAAGCTTCTTACCTGACCGTTTTAGTCAGTTCACCGGTAAAATATTTCGTACAATCAACCTTTAAATGCAACTTTCGGTTTGATTGCGACATATAATATCAGAAAAGAGGAAAGGAAAAATGCTGCAAAAGCAGGTAAATCTAAGTAATTATCTACAAGTCCGTCATCATTTTCAATGCAGATTTCGAGTATTCTTTATGCTCTTCAGTTTAACCACCTAGTAAAGGTATCGTTTAAGCAGACTAGTTTCTAAGGTGAAGGATTAGGCTGCGATTCCTGGATTTGGTCAATATGGTCCAAAATATCTTGCCCTAGTTCTACATCAATACTTTCTATATTTTCTTGAAGCTGTTCTAAAGTAGTAGCACCAATAATATTTGAAGTTACAAAAGGCCTAGAATTGACAAATGACAAAGCCATTTGTGCAGGTTTGAGCCCATGCTCTCTAGATAGTTCTACATATTTTCGGGTAGCCTCAACACAAGGACCTCTGTTATAGCGATCATAATTAGAAAAAAGAGTCAGCCGTGAATTAGGAGGCCTTTTACCATCTAGATATTTACCAGAGAGAGTCCCAAAAGCTAGAGGCGAATAAGCCAACAATCCTAAATCTTCATGGTGACATATCTCAGCATTTCCTACTTCAAATAATCTGTTTACCAAAGAATAAGGGTTCTGTACTGTACGTATCAAGGGAAGATCATGCTGCTTGGCTATTTCTAAAAATTTCATCAATCCCCAAGGGTTTTCATTTGAAACACCAATATGCCTAATTTTTCCAGCTTTGATATGCCCCTCCAGTTTTTGAAGTACCTGATGGAAATTATTTTCCCATGACGGACCTTCATAAAAGGAATACCCTCTTTGTCCAAAGAAATTAGTCTTTCGCTCTGGCCAATGCAATTGATAGAGATCGATGTAATCTGTTTTAAGTCTTTTCAGACTGAGTTCCAGTGCTTGGTCAATCGCCTGATTTGAAAATCCTAGATTGTCCCGAATATGGGCAACAAAAGGCGCTGGACCGGATATTTTGGTTGCCAAAATAATTTTGTCACGCCTGCCAGATTGCTTGAACCAGTTTCCGATGAATCTTTCTGTATCTCCTTGAGTCTTTGGATTTGGTGGAATGGGATACAATTCTGCCACATCAAAAAAATTAACCCCTCTTTCAACGGCAAAATCCATTTGCTGATGGGCTTGGTCTTGGGTGTTTTGTTCTCCCCAGGTCATGGTGCCAAGACAAATCTTACTGACTTTGGTCTCGGTTCCCGGAATTTTGCTATAAATCATATGATGGACTGTGGAATTTTATTTGTTATCACCCGACGAAATTACTATTTACTTTCATTAACCACATCAACTTAGTTTTCATCACAAGTAAAAAGAACATTATCTTCTATAGGTCAATAGAAATACCCGTTGGGCAATGATCAGAATGAACGATGTCATCTGCAATAAATGATCTGTGAATCAATGATCTCAGAGGCTCACTAACTAGTACATAATCTATCCTCCAACCCAAATTTCTAGCCCGAGCATTGCTTCTATAAGACCACCAAGTATAATTATGTGGCTCGGGATTTAAATGACGGAACGAATCAATAAATCCACTCTTGAGAAAATTATCTAACCATCTTCGCTCTTCCGGTAAAAAACCAGAAACATTTATATTTCTAACAGGATCATGAATATCTATTGCTCTATGACAAATATTGTAGTCCCCACAGATGATAAGATTTGGCTGGTGTTCTTTTAATTGATTGATGTAAGATTGAAAACTATCCATAAAATCGAATTTATAATCCAATCGAATTGGATTTGTTCCCGATGGTAAATAAAGACTTATCACAGAAAATTGACCATAATCCAACCGGATGATTCGGCCCTCACCATCCAGGTACTGAGTGCCCGTAATGCGGGTAATCTGATGAGGAGACTTTTTGGTCAAAATGCCCACTCCGCTATATCCACGCTTTTGAGCCTTATGCAAATAAAAATCATACCCCAAATTGTCAAATTCTTCAACGGGAATCTGATCCAATTCAGCTCTTACTTCTTGCAAGCACAATATATCTGCATCTGAGATCGACAACCAAGATAAAAATCCTTTGTTTATTGCTGACCTAATCCCATTGACATTGTAAGAAATGATATTTAGCATTATGAATAATAGTTTAGATACTGTCTATATCCCAGACCTATAGGGTTTTAAGCAATGAATTCATATCTACCTTAGAAGTAATCACTTGCTTTAGGTGTTCCACATGAATACGCTCTTGATCCATAGTATCTCGATTTCTAATAGTTACACTATTGTCTTTCAATGAATCAAAGTCAACAGTTATACAAAAGGGAGTCCCAATTGCATCTTGCCTCCTATATCGTTTACCAATGGTGTCTTTGGCATCAAAAACATGAGATAAATCCCATTTGAATTTCTCCACCAAATGATTACCAAAGTGCACCAACTCCTCGTTATTTACTAACGGAAGAATAGCCAATTTTACAGGTGCCAAACAAGGAGGTAATTCAAAAACAATTCTGGTTGAACCATCAGACAATTTTTGTTCTTTCAAACTCGAAGTGTAAACGGCTAGAAACATTCTGTCCAAGCCAATTGAGGTTTCTAATACATATGGAGTATAGGATTGTTTGGTATGCGGATCAAAATAGGTGATCTTCTTCCCTGAATATTTTTGATGGTTGGTCAAATCAAACCCAGTTCTTGAATGAATTCCCTCTAATTCTTTAAACCCAAATGGATAATTAAATTCTATATCAGTGGCAGCATCTGCATAGTGAGCAAGATTTTCATGTTCATGGAACCGATAATAATCATCGCCTAGTCCTAAGGCAAGGTGCCATTTTAAACGAGCTTCTTTCCAATAAGAGAACCAATGCTTCTGGGTCTTGGGCTCAATAAAGTATTGCATTTCCATTTGCTCAAATTCTCTCATTCTAAATATAAATTGACGTGCTACAATTTCATTTCGAAAAGCTTTTCCTATTTGAGCGATTCCAAAAGGAATTTTTTTTCGGGCAGATTTCTGCACATTGAGATAATTGAGAAAAATCCCTTGAGCAGTCTCAGGGCGAAGGTATAAATCAGAGGCACTTTGTTTATCTGCTCCAAGCTTGGTTTCAAACATCAAATTAAATTGCTTGACATCCGTCCAATTATTGGTTCCGCTCACCTGACAGGTAATCGCTAATTCCTCTATCAGATTCTTCAGCCCTACCAAATCCGATCTCTTTAAACAACTAGTCAGACGATGACTGATTGAATCAATTTTTTTTTGATGTCCCCCAACTCTTTGATTGGTTGATAAAAAAGTGTCTCGATCAAACTGTTCTCCAATTCTTTTTCTAGCCTTTAATACTTCCTTTTCAATCTTAGACCTGATTTTATTTAGGTGATTTTCAATCAATTCATCAGCACGATACCGTTTTTTGGAATCCCTGTTATCAATCATGGGGTCGTTGAATGAGTCAACATGACCCGAGGCTTTCCAAGTTGTGGGATGCATAAAAATTGCGGAATCTATCCCCACAATTTGATCATAGCCTTGAACCATAGCCTTCCACCAGTAGTCTTTAATATTGTTTTTCAGATGAACACCATTCGGACCATAATCATAAACGGCACTCAGTCCATCATAGATTTCACTTGAAAGAAAAACAAAGCCGTATTCCTTAGCGTGAGCAATTACTTTTTTGAATTGATTTTCTTGATTCATGAGATGCAAAAATAAATGAATGTATTTGCCTTTTAAGCCAAAAAATACAGGAAATCTTTGGATTTCAATAAGATTCACCATATTGAATCCATTCTTCACCAATTTATTATCCTCATGGGGTCAAGTGTTCCAAAATTAGTTGTCCCAATTGGAATTCATCGTAAGTTTAATTTTATACCAAGTAAAAGAAATCGTTTGTATGATATTTGTTCATGCGTGATTTCATCTCTTTCAACCCGAATGATTCAAACTATTCGACAATAGAAAAAATCTCAAGTGTGCAAGAATTATAAAATATGGAATTCGCCCCTTGGTATCCTTATTTTAAAAATAGTGCAAAAACCATTGAAATTTGGGACTTGTCTACACAAATCATCTATAGGTACAAAAGAGCAACAAATTCTTTTTTTTGAGGTGTTCATATAATTCCATATCCTTGATGTTTATAAATAATCGCTATTATGAATATTTTTAAACCTGACTTTCGGGTCGAAATACGCCCAAAACCCTTACCAGGCCTGAAAAAGGTGCCATTTCCAACTGTTACTTTAATGGACACATTATGTTCTGATCAATACCAATAAGTTCTAATGCTCTCTATGGACTTATAAAATATGGTGCAAATATATTACATTCAATTAAATAAACAGCTATAAAAAAGTATGCCACATGGACACATTTTCACAAAATAAATCCAAAATATATCATCTATATGATTGAAATACAGGCATTTAAGTGTTAAAAATCACTCAAAAAAGTTAGAAAGTCAGGTAAATACGCCCAAAACCCTTACCAGGCCTGAAAAAGGTGCCATTTCCAACTGTTACTTTAATGGACACATTATGTTCTGATCAATACCAATAAGTTCTAATGCTCTCTATGGACTTATAAAATATGGTGCAAATATATTACATTCAATTAAATAAACAGCTATAAAAAAGTATGCCACATGGACACATTTTCACAAAATAAATCCAAAATATATCATCTATATGATTGAAATACAGGCATTTAAGTGTTAAAAATCACTCAAAAAAGTTCGAAAGTCAGGTTTAATGGTGATATGGAACCAAAGCAAAGCCAGAATTGAATACTAATTCATGTGAAATATTGTCGCTTGATGTTACTAATTCTGCTGAACTGACTTTTCAAGAATCGTGTAGAATTACAGCTATCATAACCATCATTGATGACGGTAAAACTATTATTTATGCACTTTGACCTTACAGAGGGAGATTGTTCAGATACATTGGATTATATCTACTTAGCCACGGGATTTCCGTTCAAAAAGTTATGGCAAGAATGGAGAATTGTTTAACTTCATCTTTGCGTATCGGATTCATTACTATGTTTTTTGCGAATTATCAACACGGCACCAAGATGTTTTATAGAATAATAGTTTTCTCCTTTCTGCTGTTTTCAGTTTCCACGCTTAGTTCACAACTATCAAGTGTTCAACTTGAATATGATGTTTATGGTTTTGAGAAGTATTTTGTAAAAGGGATTCTTCATTATCATCAAGGAAATGCAATTTTTTTTGTCAAAGATACTTTGTCTGAAGATGGGCGTTCCTATGCTAA
>Ga0209022_1000163_pt1:67500-89045 | contig 89045 bp, 67 predicted proteins | sample PinacodermPK_FD_187300 | JGI IMG/M metagenome (GOLD analysis project Ga0209022, IMG submission 187300) | Host-associated microbial community of the marine sponge Aplysina aerophoba from Gulf of Piran - sponge pinacoderm, lysed by proteinase... | ecosystem: Host-associated > Porifera... | reverse complement strand
GATACAGTGAATGAATTTATGAAAAAAACCTTAAACAATCGAAGTCATCTAGAAATTAGTCAATTTATTTGGCATCTGTATTTTTGTGAAGTATTGAAACTGTGTAATAAGATGGATCGTAGAGAATATTTAACACTCCATGCACTTAGCCATAAAGATCTTGTCTACACTTATCGCTACACAATTAAGAAAAATTTACTTTATTTGATTTATCGTGATAACCAAGGTTATCAAGATCTTATCAATAATGATCCTAACAGTAGCTCCAAAAAGGTATCTCTTCTTAATGCTGTCCGGCATCATCCTTTCTTGGCAAATCCAGATCCTAATGCTCATATTCGCCTTGGATTTAGCTATCTCAATATATATCTGGATGATGAGCATGGATCAAAGGATATTACTTTGTTGGGGCTGATTCATCAGATGTATGCTAATCTTACGGATAGCCAAAAGCTCTTTCTTCTTAAAGACGCAAAGATTCTTATCTTCTCATCTCCAAATCAATCTCAAACTAAGCTACATACCCATGGCCTATCACTGGTTCATCATCTTGACCAATTTATGGTTCGTTATTTGGTAGAAGACGATCTTCATTTGCATATTTTTTACGCTTTGGTTCTTAATATAGATGAAAGCTCACCACAAGATATCAGTGCGCTTTATGGTATCCAGAATAGTAGTGAAGTCGTTACCATAGCAAATGCACTTAAAGCACAGCTTGCCGAATATTTTAACGCTTTACAGAGCCTGTGACGTGGTTTGTATCTGTTTGCAAGGAATCTTTTGTATTGATGGCTATTTATGTTGTAATCTTGGGAGGTTAAGCAACTTTGCTTGGTATCTTGTATCAAATCATAGGATTTACAATATGAAACTCACATAAGCTCAAGGATCAGATGGAAGGCATACCATCCAAGGCAAGCTTCTTTCTTGTTACTTAAAGTGTGTGATTCCTTAGTTGAGCTATTTATAACTTGACTTTATACATCTATTTCAGTATCCTCCACCACCGCAGGGTAGTGCCGTTTTGAGCTGGGATTTCTCTGTGTTCTTTGCCTTTATTTTAAAATTTTGTGAGCTCTGCAAACCGCTTAAATGCTCTTTGGGTTTGGATGAAGTCTATGAATATCCTATCAAGCTAGTTGTATAAAGAACTGGTATAAAGAACTGTATAAAGAACCTTGTGGATAGCTTTGTGGAAAGAAGGTCTGTTATGGTAGTGATGAGAGATGTATGATTTAGGGAGCTGGTGAGTTGTATTCTTACTTCATTTACTTTGAGTTTTAGTTATTCTTTTTCGTACTAGATATAAAGAAAGTATAGGCAGTAGATAAATAGAGACATGTTAAGTCGGCTAAGCCATCATCTATTCAAATCATGCATGAGCAAGTGAGATATGCACATTAGGAATCTTTTTCAAATAGAGTCGTTACTAAAAGAATCTCAATTCAGATGTGTTCACAAAACATCAGTACGATCATGTAAGCGCGGTCGCCAACGAGTGGGTTATGTGATAAGCTGTGTGACGTTTTTTGCCATGTTTTTTTCATATATCTTTTTGCGACTGCGTTCAGTGAGTCTTGTTAGTATGATGGTTTTGGCCCTGGCTCTGCCTTACGAGTATGGTTATGGCAGTGGAGCTAGTGCTGTCATACATCCCTTCAAAAGCCATCTGAGCAATGTTTTTTCATTGTTGGTTAAGCGTATTCCTAAACATTATAGTGCTTTATTTGGTGGCAGTTTAATGCTTTCGGTTTATGCCTCCTATAAATATAAGTCGCACAAACCTTTGCAGATGCATGTTTCTGCTTCGTCTTTAGGAACTGTGGAGCCTTTATCATTGTCGAGTTCTGCGAATTCTTCTTCTTCACTTGGAAATGAGGATTATCTTTTAGAAGGGCAGCAGTCTTTTCATAAAAATCAAGAACCTCCTGAGCCAGGTGGTTCTTTGGGCCTGCCGCTAAAAGAAAATGATGAGCTTTCCTCTGGCTCAAAGATTTCAGTTCGTAGTGCATGGCAGCGTTTTCAAGACGATAATTTAGCAGAATATTATTATGATAATGTCTCTGGTATCACTCCTCACCATGAACTTCCTTCTTTGATAAATCAATATTTTATTTTAGATGATCAAAAAATCTTTCTGATTCTTTCTAAGTTTATCACAGATAACCAAGAGCCTTTTTTTCATGTATCAGAGCTTCAAAGATGGGAAAAAAAATTGATGGATAGATTTATCCATCAACAGTTAACGAGCTTTAGAGAACTTCATGTGTTTTTGCGTAAATTGCTGCCACAACATATTAGCACGCCTCTGTCTAAGGTGGTTTCCTACTATGATTTTTCCATCGCAGAGTGGCATGCCAAAGAAGCGTATATTTTGTCATTACTTAAAGACTTTCATCAAGATAGCCCAAGAAGATTTGGGCCTTTGAAACAGAATATTGTTACCATCAATGATGCTGTTAAGGCTATCAGATTTCTAAATGTTATGGAATTACAAGCACGTATTGCTGCCATAAAAATAGAAAGTACACCTCTATCTAAGAGTATTGATACATCGTGGATTCGTGCAGTAGATGTGGTAGAATTTTTAGATTCTTTAGATAATAAGACACATCAAAAAATATTTATTAATGATATTTTATTGCTGTCTAAGAAGAATGATATTACACAAAAATTATCACATAAACAGTTTTTCCATCAACTTGTTGTAAGTCATCAATTACGCGATTTTTTGATAAAAAAACAAAGCCAAAAACGCTTAAAAGAAGTTAGTGGATCTTCTACAACAACAGAAGCACGGTTGCGTTTTTTGAATCGTCAGCTCTTAGCTTTAACAGATAAGCAATTGCTTTCATTGTTGCTTAATATTACTTTAAAAGGAAAGCCATTATTTAGTTTTTCTCATAGCCGAAGTGTATCAAAAAAACACATTGTGGATTTTTTTCATAGCTTAGAAACAACAATGGAAAAAGATATTTTCTTTCATCTTGTTCTTAAAAGAACAGTAGGCCTTGATGTAGACATAGGTGAGAGATATGAATTAGATATCCATGAAACAGCAAAATTCAAAGCTAAAATTATTAATCGTTTGATTGATTCATTGCAACCAGTTCTCAAAGGTGTTGCATCTACCATGGAAGGCAGCTTTGAACATTTACAAGATATTTATGAGGGACTTAAGTCAGAAGAAGTTATAGAAAAACTCAAAGAATCTCCATTGCTAGCATCTGAAAACATATCTCATATGAGTTATGCCAATTCATACTACCTGCATCATTTTATCAAAAGATTTCTGAAAAAACCTGTTGATTGGCATGTATTCTATGTCTACTTTCTTGGTTTAGATAAGCCTCATATGGAGTATCTATCAGTATTGCATCAGGTGAGTTTAAGTGCTATAAAATATAGAAAAAATCTGTTCCAAACTCATTTAGTTAGGATGTTTCGCAATGGCCATCTCGATGGAACGCCTTATCATACCTCGGCATATTTAGAAGGCGTACATAGCTTTGATGAGCTGACGAAGACATACTATAAATTGATAAAACTTGGTAAAGGTGATTTTTTACAAAAGCAACTTTACAGTACACTTCGAAATTCTAAAGAATATAAAGATGAAAAACTTGAGGATATTACTTCGAAAAAAGTGCAATTTTATTTAAATAAAGTACTGACTACAGATAAGAAAAAACATATATTTTTTTCTTTTTTCTTGAAACTGGATGAAGCTCAGGTCGCAGATCTCACCAAGATGTATAAAAATACTGATTCTATTGAGAGCAATATATACAAACACCGTAAAATAATGAACAGACAGCTTCTTGACTTAGCTGATCGTAACACAAAATATGATCATGCTCTTATGATGCCTAAAGAGACAGTGTCAAATCCATTGGATCTTGACAAGCTTAAAGAAATCTATATGGCTATTCCAAAAACTAGTGTAGTCAATAGGATGATAGCTAATGTGTCAGGGCTGAAGAGCAGTGGTTATTATAGTTCTGAAGAGATCAAAGATTTTAAAAGAATGATGCGGCGACTAACCATTGATGATGTCCATGAATTTGTTCACTTCCATCTCAAAGATCATATTATTAGGTGGAATTTGTTTTTGGGCGATATGCTGGGTGCTATACATCTTAATAAAGAACATCTTAGTAAAATTGCCTATTATCCTTCTCTTAACGCGATGGGTGGAGAAAGAAAGAAAATGGTGGATATTCTTTATGGTATCATTACCAAAGATAAAGGTTCTCATCATCCTAAAATCAGACCCTTGCATTATGAAACATTCACCATAGAACAGCTTAGAGATATTTATGCAGGTATGTCTTTTGAAGAAAAATCCAGCAGAATATTACAGGCTCTTCTAGAAGGCAAGCCTAGAACACTAATTTATCCACAAATCACCGATGATCATATCAATTATATTGTCAAACGTTATCTCAATACGTCTTTAACAGAAAGAATTTTTTATAGTGAGTTTCTTCGTCTAGATTACACTCATTATCCTGATAGTTGGCCTGAGATATATCAAAAACAAAGTGAAACGTCTGTTCAAAGAAAAAAGTACTACATCAAAGAAAAAGTACATGATTCTTTAATTAGACCTCGTGTGAGAAAACAAACGTCAATGGATGTAGAGGCATCTTCTATGTTGAAACAATTGTCTGAAAAATATTTAAAATTAGGCAGTAAAGATATCCTGGAAAGAATCCGTAAATCATATGTGTTTCATGGCTATGAAGAAGCGGCTTCTTATCTTAATATGGATATAGTAAATGAGTTTATTGAGAAAACATTGAATAATCGTTCCAGTTTAGAAAAAAGCCAGTTTATGTGGCATATATTTTTGTGTGAGACCTTGCAATTATGTAAAAAGACATCTCGTCAAACATATATAAAATGGTATAAGCCTGCTAACAAAGATATTATATCCACTCATCGTTACGCCATAAAAAGAACTATAATCTATCTTATTTATCGTGATAGCAAAGATTATCAGGATTTTATCAACAATGATTCTGAAAGTATCAATAAAAAACAAACCATTCTTAACATGGCAAAAAATCATCCTTATCTTTTAAAGAAAGATCCTCAAAATTCGGCTAGATTCGGTTTTAGCTATTTGCAAAGTAGCCTTATTGAAAACGCTGTTTTGCGGGCATCTTCACTTGAGGTGATGCATCAGCGTTTTGTCAGCCTCACGGATGCTGAAAAACAGCTTCTTTTAAAAGAAGCTGGTATTATAGCTGATAAAACTTATGATATATCGCTAGGCCATCATCTTGATGCATATATAGCGAATTGGCTTGGTGAAGATATTTATTTACATATTTTTTATGCTTTAGTTCTCAAAGTAGATACAAGCTTGTCGCAAGATATCAGTGCATTGTATAAGAGCCATAACAATGCTGAGGTTATGGATATAGCTGATGGACTCAGAGGGCATCTCATAGAATACTTTAGCTCTTTTAATAACACCTCATCATTATAAGATTATCGGTTATGCATTTTTATCCATTCATAGCGCAGTGGCTGTCTCAAACACCCTTTGCCAGAGTTACAGTGAGTATTGTGTTGGCTATAGCCACCACCTTTTTTTATGCTTCTTATGCTGATGGCAGTAGTGAGACAAGCCATAGCATGACCACCACTCATGGTGGGGGTGATGAAATCTATCCTTTAACAGCCCAGAGTGATGTTGATGTGGCTGGCCTGCCTCAGCAGTCTGCAGCTTTAAGTGCAGGAAGCTTGGCAGCTCTTCCTGCCTCTTCTGCTTTGGGTTATCGAGTTGGTTTGATGCAAAGTCTTATGAGGCGCCTTCCTGCTCAGTCCCTGTTTAAAGTCATGTGGCGCAAAGCAACTCGCTACCTACTTTTTGTGGGCTCAGGAGCTATGGCAGCATGGTATATGTCACGTAAGGTGCCGGTATGGGATCATGTTGGCAGTACAGTGTTTTCGCATGGCGGTGATGCTTCATCATCCATAGGTGCTAGTGAGGTTACCGTTAGACATGATCCATCATCCTTACAATCACAAGAGAATCCTAACCCTTATCGTATGCCGCCATCACCTCCAGGTGATGATGATGCCTTTAGGGGACTTGAAGACGTATCTTTTCAAGAAAGTTCTGAGGATAACAAAACCATAAAAAATCTAGACCCTGAGGTTCGAGATTTTTTTGAGACGTATCTTGATAAACACTACTATGATGCTCACAATGACACTCGTGTTAACAGGGGTTTTCATCCAGAGTTATCTAGCTTGATGAAAAAATTGCTTGCTTTAAAATCTGTCTCTCACTTGAGACATCTTATGCAGTCTTTGCGTGATGGAGGCGGCAAGTCTTTTTTCAAAGAGAGAAATCTTAGCATTTGGACACTTGAGAGTTTGAAAGATTTTATGATGTATCAACTTACAAGTTATAAAGAGCTTCATGTATTCTTACGTATTCTTTTTGCTTCATCCAGTGAACTTTACTTAGTTCGTTTACCCTCTTTGGAACGTCATTACGAGACAAGCAAAGAAGATCTTATCCATAGAAATGTTTATATAAAAGATCTTATGAAATCTTATAATTTAGGCAAGGAACCGCGTCTTAAGCCTATCCAAGCTGCATTTAGTACAAAACTACAAGTGATTAAGGCAATTGAAGCTATACCTCTAAAAGACCTACACGCACGACTTCAAAGGGTATTGAAGTATGATGAGGAATCTTACTTAATAAACAATATGCACCTGATTACGCAAAAACGTGTTGCGGCATTCTTTCAAAGTCTTAGTACTCCAACAGAGAGAAGGATTTTCATTGAAGACTTTCTACACCTTTCTGATACTCTTCCTCAGTCAACAGCGAGAAGAAATCAGTTGATCTTTAAGATACGCTCAGGGTTGCATTATTTTATACATTCAGCTGAAACGAAAAAAGATCAGCAAAATGTAAAGCAATACATGCTTGATAGCAAAGAGACTCTAAAGAGATTTGATGGCTTGGGGGAGAAAGATTTTCAAAAAGCATTAAGTAATATGAGATATCAAGCTAGGAAAGCTTTTTCTATAAATATGGTTAAGCAAATTAAAAAAGAGGATGTAAAAAAATTTATTCGTCATCAACTAAAAGATGATTTATCTAAAGAGATATTCTTTCTTTTGGTTCTTAAAATTCAAGATACACCTATTTTAGAATACAGTGATAAAATATCTATGTCGGCCTTAGAGATTGCAAAAATGCGCAATGTTATCGTTCAAAATTTTATAGAATATCTTGCACGTCTCTATCCATCTATACGTGAGGGTATTAAGCCGGAAAATGCCGAACTTTACAGTGAGGTGCTATATAAAGGTATGTCTGATCAACAGATACTGTATCGTATAAAAAATGCAAAAATCTTAGAGGATTATCATCTAGAAACATTGCCTTACTTTAATATAGAAACCATCAATAAATATACACTCCATTACTTAATGGATTCATGTGATTGGGTAAGATTTTACATGTATTTTCTGCAAGTACAAACAGCGACTAATGCCTGTGTTGGTGCTATGTTGGATCTTTCTGAGCATTCCTTAATCTCTAAAGTGCGGTGGGATCGTAAAATATTATTGCATATGCTTTCTAGAGGCAATATACCCAATTCTTACTCAAAAAATATTGCTCCTTATGATTATGGAATCAAAGACTATAAAGATCTACTGAAACTTTATGAGCGTTTACACAAAAAATCTTTTCATATCGTTAAAGAGCGTTTAGCTAATCAGGTGAATAATCTCAATACACATTCACAGAATGTGGCTGCAAGCATTACTCCAGGTAGCACTCAGCACTTCTTTGAAGTGGTTGTGGATAGTCCTGTTAAAAAGCATATCTTCTTATCTTTGATTTTGCGCTTAGATCAATCGAGTAATCAAACGATTACAGATCAGAGTGGTTTACCTTATAATGTGATCTATAAAACAAAAGTGAATCTCGTCAAGAAATTGGACAGATTTCTCAGATCTGGTAATAAGATGACTCCTCACAGTTTGAAATCACCTCTTTCCTTGCCATCTTCTATCTCAAGTTCTGCAGATATTCAAGCATGGAAAGGTCACTATAAAAGTGAAAGTTTTCATGCACATAGCGTGAGTGAGCTTAAAAAGTATTTTTTGAAGCCTCAGAATAACAAAAACAATATGCATGATATCGATGTGGAAAAGATCCAAGTTAGCCATATTCAAAAATTTATAACACATGTGCTCGGTGATAATGATATCAAATGGTTGGTGTATTTAGGCCGTGTGTTGGATGTAGAGAACTTTGATGAAAATTCCTATCTTAAACAATATAATATCAATGATGTTGAGATATTTCAGCAGCAGCGCAAAATGATTAATGATCTAGTGGATATTGTTCATGGTTATTATACACCACCTGTAATAGTCTCCCACAAACCAGACGCACAGCCTAAAAAGCTGCATGATCTAGAGCCTTTGAAACTTGAGGAATTATGGGAGATTTATGATTCTTTGCCAAGAATATCTATTGCCAAAAAGCTTTCTAATAAACTTGAGAGATATGATCCAGCAGAGGATATTTTGCCATATATCAATCAAGATTCTTTGAAGCGTTATGTGGTAGATGTTCTTAAAAATCATAAAAAAAATCCTCTTGATTTGATTAAAGAAAGGCTTTTTTTGAGTGTCATCTTGCAACTCGATGATTATAGCTTGACGGATATTGCTAGAGAATTTAATTACTCTAATTTTGATCATCTCAAACGTTTGCGTTCAGAAATAGAAATGGATTTGATTCAGATTATCAAAAAAGACAATGCCATCATTTATCGCATTCAGCCGAGTCCTACTAGTGACATGCTCAGTAAGCTTGAGAGGGCTAAGCAGCAGTATAAGCTTTTGAGTGAGGAGGTGATTTTAGAGCGTATTAAGCAATCCTATATTTTTAAAAAAGTGGAATTTTCTAAACAATTTCTTACGGCTTCAGCGGTTAATGCATTCATTGATACCGAGTTAAATCATAAGCGCACAATGGCTACGAGCCAAGTTTTGTGGCATGTGTTTTTCTGTGCCATCGTTGAAGTGTGTGATGTAGCCATTAAAGAGTTGGTGCGTGGCTATCAACTGAGTGGTGATAACAGGATAGCTGTTTACAAAGCACGTATGAAAAGTGCTTTGCTCAATGCGGTCTATTTAGATAGCGAAGAGTTGAGAGATTATCTTAAAGAAAATCCTCAAGATACTCCATTTTTCACCAAACCTTATCATGGGCGTGATAGTCAAGGGCAGGAGGGTGGTCGTCAATTTTCAACAGTGAGTTACTTTCCTACAGGATTGTTGAAAAGTGATAGGCTCTTTGATGTAGAAGAGCTTAAAAAAAGCTATTTTGCAGAAGATGATAGTTTCATCTTAGGGTCTTTCCAAAACAGTTATCCTATCTCTTCGGCTTTTAATAACCATTTTGATCATTCTCAAATTACCCTTGAGCATATCGAGATATTCTTTGCTACTGCAATCAAAGATCCTAGGCAATGGCTGGTGTTCTTTTGCTTAGTGATTTCATGGGGAAAGTGTAGCGGTCACGATATTGCTAGTTATTACAATATGCAACATCATGATAGTGTACTGTTGATCCAAGAGCTGCTTATTTTTCAATTACAACATATTGTTCAAAATCACAGCGCACAGGAGACGTTTCATTTAGAAAAAAAGGCAAGTCTCGAAGATATGGACCTTGATTTGTGGAGGATGAAGCGGCAATTCAAAGGCAGTTCTGATCGAGATATTTGGTTACGTTTTTTGGATCTTCATCACCATAAAGGTGTGGGGGATAGCTCATATGCTGAGACTGTGGCTCAGCTTTCAGATGATCAAGTGGCTCTTATGAGCCAAAAGCTGTTTCAGCTCTTTGAAGATAAACCCTATAGATGGCATATCTTTTTAGCTTTGATCATGGACTTGAGCCATACAAAAGTAGAAGACCTTGCTCGCATCTATCATATTTCTATTGGTCGTGTTTATACCGTGCGATCTGTTCTTAAAAAGAGTATTATCACCATCATCACGAAGCATCTTAAAGTGAGCCCATCAGATGAGATATGATGGTTTTAACCGGGAGAATTTCGTGGATATCAGCTACACTTTTACCTGCTTGCCAGTAGCCTTGATAGAGCCCAGATGATGTTTGGGAAGCTTTAGGTAAAGAGCGCATGGACCGTAAAGCATAAAAGGCTCGAGCCATATGCTTGGTTTTGCGGTTTTGGAGGAGCTGTCTTCCTAGCCACGACACCTTACCTCCTGCAGCCTTTAGTTCATCAGTTGCTATCACCGATACCGGTACACCGGTTAAACGCTCGCTTAATAGAATGTCTTCAGCTTGGGCCTTCACAAGGGCTTTCTTGTAATGGGGGTGGGCATTGCATTCTTGGGAAGCGATAAAACGTGTGCCTAATTGTATGCCGGCATAGCCCAAAGAGAGTGTCTCTTGTACTGATTGATGACTGGCGATCCCTCCTGCAGCTACAACAGGAACAGAGAAGTCTGCAAGTTGTTCATATAATTCAGCCAAAGAGTATCTGCCGGCATGACCACCGGCACGCTTATTGACAGCAATCAGACCATGTACTCCGCTATGGATAGCTTTTTGGGCCCATTTCTTTTCGGTAACATCATGATAGACATAGCCGGGTTGATCACTTCCTTGTGTGAATGTTTCTACCATCTCACATACCCAACGCGGATCTCCCAGTGAGGTAACAAAAAAACGTATTCCTGCTTGTAAGGCTAATTGTACATATGAGCGCATCTTCTTTTCATAAAACTTCACGCTCTTTTCTACAATGACATTCATTCCCAAGGGTTTATCTGTAAGAGAAGATATGTAATCTAAACCTTCTTGAAAGCTGTAGCCATGGGCGTAAGTGAGAGATATTGGTTGAATAATGCCTATGCCTCCAGCAGCGGACACGGCTGCCACTAGCTCTGGGTTAGAGCACGGATACATGGCACCACAGATAATGGGGTATTGAGTGGTGGTGTGTTGAATAAAGAGGTCTTTGGGATGGATGGCAGGCAAGTCAGCAAGCTCCCGTTTGATCTAAAAAGCTGCCTGTAAGCCAGCTTGTAGCATAGCTCCGATGCCTGGGCCATGATTTATGGCATCTTTAAAGTACTCACTTACATATTTTTTTTGATCGGCACTAGCATTCTCACCGGCCTTCACGTTTGGATCGTCTGTATCGAGATTGCTTTGGGTTTTGGCGTTGGTAATGGTGGAGTTGCCATACACACCTATTATGGCGGCTGCACTAGCAAAAAATCCGAAGCCATCCATAAAATCGATATTAACATGAACAGGAACCACCCGAACTCCCCATGACATCAGTTTTGATTGGGCATCTTTAATTAGTACGGCGTTTTTTGTAATTTTTCTGGATTCTGGCTCTTCAATTACTTGATCAATATCGAAAGTTAAGGTGGACATATCCATGTCTGCTCCTAGGCCTAAAGCAAAAGTGATGGATGAGGTGATGGGAAAGTCATACATGAACTGCAGCCAAAAACCCATGCTTTTGCTAGCAAAGTTTGTATTTACGGCACAAGGTTTATAAGGCTTAGGGGTGCCGGGTATTTCCTTGCATTCAGCTAGTGATCCATCGGCTATAAAGTCGGTTGTACCATCGGTAAAGCCAGCTGTTTTGAGGTTATAGCGAAACCCTATAGTTGAGAAAGCTATGGGCACCTCTATCTCTATGCCAGCAAAAACATCTGTACCTAAAGCTACAAGTGTGTGCTCTTTGATACTATCCTCTTTTGTATCCCAATAAGGTGCCTTGCTTCTAGCATAATCAGGAAAGTTAGCGCTATAAGCTTGCAGGATGGTCCAACCGCCTAGTGGGCGTAAACGGACCATGTCTTTTTGGGATTTGGATTTGGATTTGCTTGAGCCACCAGGTCGAGATCCAGAAGATGAGGCATCATCACCATAGGAGGCAATGAATCCTTTTCTGATTTTTTTCAATATATTTTTAGGGACCTTGACAAAAGAGCGTTTAGCTTGGACTCTGTTAACAGATCCACAACCCACTTCGGTATCTTTTTTGTTGTAGAAACATACTTGATCACCTTTGCTCACACCAGAGTTGCTACCTTCATCAATAACCACCACCGAGCGTTTGGGCAGTTTATTTTTTACAGTGGCTGCAATGGCTGGTTCGGTCCATAAGCAAGCCATAACCCATAAACTTATGGCCGGTAGATATGAAATATCTCGCCGAATGGATTTAGACAACTTAGAGAAACTTAAGTGCAAGATGTCTCCAGTCGTGAGTATGCAAGAAAACGGTGTGGCCGTTTGTGGAATGTGAAATCTCTTTACGGTTTAAGGATACAATAACATCATACCTTCGTCCCACAAGCGGTTCTAGGTCTTTGGGGCTCAGAGAGAGAATTTTTGTCCTAATGGAATACCGACATTTCAAAGCATTTCCTTGGGATGGTTTACCGATAAGAATTTCAAAGTAGTCATTTTCCTGAGTATTACGTGCTTCCCAGCTAAATTCCAAGCCTTCGGTATGCTTGACAGTAATGGGTTCAGCCATTTTCATCAGATTGTGTTTGTTAAGAGCGCGATCTTTGGGGGCTGTCATTTTTGCCGAGCGAAATTCCGGAGGAGCTGAAAAATCATGTTCTACGGATGTGACAGGAGCGCCTTTTAGCGCAGATGGATCTTCGGTGAGATCAAACTTAAACACCCAGCTCTTTGCTGGTTCAAGCTTGCCAGTGTAGTCAAGAAGAAAGATACCTAGCTTTTTGTCAATTCGTAATCCTGATGTCGAATAATAACCGGTGGTATACACCTTACTTAAGCCGATGGTCCGTGGTGGTAATAGGAATCCTGGATGGGGGATACGAAAAGATTCACAGTTATCTTGGTTATCTTCTTTAAGCACAGAGGTAAAAAATGTTTTTTGTTGGTCTAGTTCCTCTTGATTGACACGGTTGGAATAGACACTGGCAGAAGCTTGAGTGAGATTGGCTTTGATCACAGTGACTTTAAGGTTTTTGTCATCATCTTTGGAGTAATTATCAGGAGGAAAATAGGTATAAGATGCAGAGGTTTCTTTGAGAACGAGTAGATCGCTGAAAGAGGCTAAAGTAGGATCACTGGAAGAAACCAAAAGGCGTATATATAAAGGCTTGCCGCGAACCAGGTTTTCTAGTCGTACAAAATGAGATTGGGTAGGGCTTTTGCGGAAGCAGGCTTTACGTTTACGTACGTTCATGGGGGGGTTATCACCATAATCGGTATGCCAATACTCCACTTTGCAATAAGCTGGATAGACTGTAAAAAATTTCACCGTTGCGGTATGACCAAGATCCGTGCGATGGATACTCATATCACGATAACGATTGATTAAGGGAGGAATAAGGTCAGGTCCTTGTTCTTGTGAACATGACATCAGGGTTAACAATAGAATGAAATAAATCCAACTAGGCACGCTCTACTCACTTTGTTCAAAGAAAACATATAAAACAATTAGCTCAAGACTTTCATTTAAGAGAGTAACGTTGTCTATCGATGGTTTTTTCAGATGGCTTAGATCTGAAAGATGAAAAAACACAGATTGTTTTAGATCTCACAAATGATTACATTGGTCAGAGAAAATAGCTGAAGGTTCGTCTGTCTTATGGCGCCATTGTACTTCGGCTTACTGACAATGATACTATGGGAGAAACAAGGAAAAATCCTCTTCATATCTTCCTCAAGCTTATTTTGAGGCTTATGATGTGTTTGCAAATGTAATCTATATTTATCGTTGTCTTGATCGTTTATGAGAGGAATATCCTTGAAGTTATGCTAAGTGATTCTCAAAACCACACAAAGATCATATTCGTTACTGGAGGGGTTATATCGTCTCTAGGCAAAGGCATTGTAGCAGCTAGTATTGGTGCTTTGCTTGAGACACGAGGCTTGTCGGTGGTGATTTCGAAAGCGGATCCGTATCTTAACGTGGATCCTGGTACCATGAATCCACTGCAGCATGGTGAGGTGTTTGTCACAGATGATGGTGCTGAAACGGATCTTGACTTAGGTCATTATGAGCGTTTTATCTCTAGGCGTTTGCAAAAAAAGAATGCTTTCACCACAGGGCAGGTATATGACACGGTTTTAAGTCGTGAGAGACAGGGTGGTTATTTGGGTGGCACTGTGCAGGTGGTGCCTCATATCACTGATCAGATCAAAAGCAATATATGTTATGCCTCCCAAGGTGCGGATATCGCCATTGTGGAAATTGGTGGCACAGTGGGAGATATTGAATCTTTGCCTTTTCTTGAAGCCATAAGACAGTTGCGTTGGGAGCGTGGCAGTGAGCGTGTGGCTTTCTGTCATGTCACATTGGTTCCTTATGTACAAGTAGCCATGGAGCTCAAAACCAAGCCCACTCAACACTCTGTACGCGATCTCAGACAACTTGGTATCCAACCAGATCTGTTGATTTGTCGTTCTGATCGTGCTTTAAGTGATGCCTTGAAAGCTAAGATTGCGTTGTTTTGTAACGTGGATATCAAACATGTTTTTGAATCCTTAGACACAGATTCCATATATCGAGTACCTCTTGCTTTTCATGAGCAACAACTGGATCATACTCTTATCAAACATTTTAATATATGGGCTAAGCAACCCGATTTAAGTCGTTGGCGTAAGATTGAAAACAGCTTGAATAATCCTAAAGGCAAGTTGATTATCGGCATTATTGGTAAATACACCGATTTGGTGGATTCTTATAAATCGATTATAGAATCATTAGTTCATGCCGGTATAGCTCATCTTCAAGGTATTCACACAGAGTGTATCGACGCTGAATCGGTTAATGCAGCTAACTACGAAAAGATTTTATCCAAATACCATGCCATTGTGGTGCCAGGAGGTTTTGGCGATCGAGGGATGGAAGGCAAGATGCTTGCCTTGACCTATCAAAGAGAGAACAAACGCCCTCTACTGGCTATCTGTTTAGGAATGCAACTAGCGGTTATTGAAATAGCCAGACATCTTATAGGCATAACTCAAGCGACGTCTCAAGAGTTTGATCCTAGCACTCAAGAGCCGGTGGTATGTCTGATGGATGAGCAAAGAAAGGTGGTGCCTAAAGGCGGTACCATGAGACTTGGAGCCTATCCTTGTGTGCTAAAAGAAAACTCTCTTATATGTCGTATTTATGGCGAGCAAAATATCTCAGAACGTCATCGTCATCGTTATGAGTTTAATTCAGCCTATAAGCAACGTTTTGAAGAACACAATGTGATTTTTTCAGGACTTTCTCCTAGCGGGAAGCTGGTAGAAGCCATGGAGCTATCGGATCATCCTTTTTATTTGGGTTGTCAGTTTCATCCTGAGCTAAAAAGCCGTCCCACAGAGCCTCATCCCATTTTCTGTTCTTTTATCCAAGCAGCCATGGACCAAAGAGATGGTTTGTCCACTTAAGGTGTTTGAAGGCTATCTAGTGTTTGACAGGAAAATTTCTGAGTAACCTCGGGATATAGCTTTTTGAGGTTCTTCAACTCGGTCTCACAGTTATCGTTGTTGAGCAATACCTGACACGAGTTATGAGCAACGCAAGAACGTAGATCACCACCGTGGAATATGCAACGTAAGAAGATGTGTTTTTCACTTGTCTTTGAAGGTACGCTTGTTTGGCCATTTACGCTAAGTACTTTTCCGTGGTTTGTTTCACTGCACTCGGGAACGTCAGGGATGGTTGTGTGTTGTCCTTTGTTTCGAGCAAAGTTCACACATTTATCGTTTATCCATAATTGTGACGGACCGTTACAATTAGCTTCGCTGAAAGGAGGAGGGCTTCCTCTATTGGCTAGAGGTTTGGTTTGTTGGCAACCCATGACAGCTATAGATAGCCACATCATAGTGATGGAGGTGGAGGCCATGAGGCAATAGTTGCTGAAAAAGAGACGGCATGTTGTAAGAGGAATCTGTATCATCTTGGTTCTTTAAAACCTCTTTGAATCACCTGAAAATCCCATTTTTGCAATATTATCATTGATTTTATAAAGAGCTTTTTGATTTGCTTTATGAGATGGATTATCGGTATTTGGTTTTACTAAAGCTAGGTTATCGGATAGTTCCACTTTATCTTCTCCTTATTCATACTCTATAAAAAAAGTTACATAAGGGATGGGAGTATATATCTTTAAATCAGCCGAATAATGCCAGGCTTATCCCGTAAGTGGACGTAAGTGGAATAGTAGTACCGTAAAAGGCATAGTGACTCATAGTGACTGTGGCGATCTCGTGTGTGAGTTTTCAAGAGAGGCTTCTTATGTGTTTGTAGCGAAAAGGTAAGGTAGTCCATAAGTACTTAAAAAACGCTTGGAAACTTGGGAGCCAAAAACAACTCAGGCCCGGGCTATGCATCTGCTTGTATATATAATCTCTTGTAAGAAAATGTGTTTACCACTCCCTTTGGAAGGTACACTTGTTTTGCCATCTTCGAAGCACCTTGCCGTTTTTTGCTTCACTACATGCTACCACTTTAGGTGTGTGGTTGCCTTTGGTAGCTAGTTTTGGTAGCTAGTTTTGGTAGCTAGCTAGGTTTGTATGCGATCAAAAAGAGATGGTAGGTTGTAAGTGCAATCTGGGCCATTTTGGTTTTTTAAAAACCGAATTTAACGCCCACTAAAAAACCTCTTCGAGCTACTTGAAAATCTAAGTTTTCTACTTGAATCTGATCACTGACTTTATAAAGAGCTTTTTGAGCTGCATCACTTACTGACTTATCAGATATGTTTTGGCTAGCTTGTTTTACGAGAGATAGGCTATCGGATAGCCCCACTTTATCTTGGCCCCATTCATGTTCTACAAAAAAGGTTAAAAAAGGGATGGGAGGATGTATCTCTAAACCAGCGGAATAGCGCCAACCTCGTCCTGTAAGAGGAACGGTGAATTCTGAGGTATTGTTTGAGCTTTCGTTGTTCAGAGAAGCTTTTAATGTGTTTGTAGCGAAAATGTAAGATAGTCGTCCATAAGGACCTATAAAAAAGCCTGGAAACTTAACACCCAAAAACAACCCAGGCCCAGCGAACCAACTGCTCATGGTATTTAAGTTTCCTGTTTGTTTTTTACCGTCAAAGCCTGTAAAAGCAGCTACTTGAGTTTGAAGCTGAAAGGTTTCATGGCCACCAGTGAGTCCTAGCCCCACACTCAATATATCGGTGGGCAGTGGCAGAAATCCTAAGGCTGATATTTTCCAAGTGGATATGGGGATGTTCTTGTTTTCAAGGCTATTGAGGCTTTGATGGCTGGCTGTTATCTTTGCTTTTTGCCCAAAACCATAACTTACACCGCCTTTAATAAAGCCGTATGCTGTGCTGCTATAGATAAACGGAGAGGCCATGATAAGACCTATCATCCACCATGTTATGGCTATTCGATGCATGTGATTCATAGATGTCTTGTCTCCCATAAATGTTCTTTCATGACGGTGAGTTTTAAAGATCTCATAACGGTTATTAGCGTTATATGGCGTTATAAATGGCTGCACATGATAGTGATGTGTTAGCTCTGTGCATCTGCTTGTATCTCATCTTTTGGCATTGTAATTGCATTAAACCAGATCAAGGTGGTTATAGCTTCTTACCGCCTTCCTCTATAGATGCATGTATGCATGACCTTCATGGTTTGTTTTCTTCATGTTTTCTTCATGCTTTTGTGGCTTATGACATGCCCGCTATACTTTTCAACCAAATGTGCAAGGGGTTGCAGATGCTTTCTCGTTTACGTCGATCACTCACCAATATTATACCACGTCTGTGTGTTGTTGTTTGCTGCTTGTTTGTGTTTCAAAACAAAAAAGCTGTGAGCAATGATTATCTTCAAGAAGGTGAATCGCAGGGAAATGGCCAAAGAGTGTTTATCAAAGATATACCCATCTCTATGAAAACCTTAGATGGTTGGAAAGTTATTCACCTGCCTAAAGATGGTATCACCTTAAGGATGATTGGCCCTGAAGAAGCCATGAAACAAGGGAACACGACTTTGCGCTTTAAGCCAGTGCTCAATGTTCAAACCCTGCAGCGTTCTGAGCCCATCGATAGCATCAGAGAAGCCTCTTTTAAAGAAGAACTCATCAAGCAGTACACCATAAGACGACCCCTTAAAGATTTTCAAATTCTCAATAGCAAACGCATTGATTTTAAAGGAGAGCAAGATGGTTTGGTGGTATTTGCTAAATACATATCCTTAGGAATGCCTATATTGCAAATGCATGTACTTTTGGCAAGTCCACATCACCAATTTAGTATCAATTACACAGATCTTTATGATCTTTACACACACGATAGCAGTCGCAGTCAACGAGCTTGGGATACTGTATTTTCCATCCACTTTGAAGGCAGTGCTAAAGCCCGCTATGCTTCACTAGCCACCTCATTAGCCATTATGGTTGGGTTGTTTATCCTGCTCTCTCTTCTTCTGACCTTAAAGCGCTATAGACAACGCAGAGCTATGAAAGCTCTGATTCGATCATCAAAAAGAAGAAGAAAACCTCGTCCTTACTCTTCTGATCTTATCTCTTCAAGACAGGTTGCTCGCTTACCTAAAACAAAGCCATATTACGCAAGACCTCCTTCTCGAAAGAAAAGAGTTAAAGAGATTGATCTAGGTCTTGCTTAAGCGAAAATCTTGCGATTTTCCCATATTCTTTCTTTGTTGAAAGGGCTGCTCATCATAGAGCAGCCCTTTCTGTTTCTGTGTGTTGAGGCATGTGATTCAAACAGGCTTAATCAAAAAGCTAGGTAAAAACTGCCGCAAAAGCATAAGCTTGCCTGCAAGAGTAGGGTTTTTAACCAGATAAGACCGGCTTGTAATGGCTTTATTAACAGACCTCTGTAACATAGCTGTTGAGAGGTCAGGTTATGTATAAAAAAATATTATAAAATAGTTATTTTTCTTGTGTCTTTTTAAAAACATGTGTATTATTGAAAATCTGTCCTCGGCGAAATTGTTTTTTTGCCACGCTTTTTGAAAACTGGATAATAAGCGACATGGTAAGCCATAGTCGAAAATCAGTTTAGTTCTTATTCAACAAAAACTTAAAAACTAAAAGTTATAAACTTGTGGTTCGTGAGTTGAGTCGTTTAGGTACTGAAGTGGAAAGTTTGGCTATGTGTTATTGCTTTAAAGCAATGAAACCATACTGTGTATTTTTTAACTCAAATCAATCTTTGAGTAGCTAAGGGAACATCTTTATAGATGTGTACCCTGTTACTATTGTACATTTTGTCAGGTTACTCTGACGTGTTTTTTTAAAAACATTAGAGTTTGATCCTGGCTCAGAACGAACGCTGGCGGCGTGCTTAACACATGCAAGTCTAACGGGAACGCTCTTTCGGGGGCTAGTACAGTGGCGGACGGGTGAGTAATGCATAGGAACGTGCCCCTAGGTGGGGAATAACCGGAGGAAACTCCGGCTAATACCGCATACATCTACGGATAAAAGGCGGCTTAGATTTCGGTCTAAGCTGTTGCCAAGGGATCGGCCTATGTCGTATTAGCTAGTAGGTGAGGTAATGGCTCACCTAGGCGACGATACGTAGCTGGTCTGAGAGGATGATCAGCCACACTGGGACTGAGATACGGCCCAGACTCCTACGGGAGGCAGCAGTGGGGAATTTTGCACAATGGGGGAAACCCTGATGCAGCAACGCCGCGTGGGTGAAGAAGGCCTAACGGTCGTAAAACTCTTTCGCTAGGAAAGAAGGGCTCTGTGGTTAATACCCATAGAGTTTGACGGTACCTAGATAAGAAGCACCGGCTAATTTCGTGCCAGCAGCCGCGGTAATACGAAAGGTGCGAGCGTTGTTCGGATTGACTGGGCGTAAAGCGCATGCAGGCGGGCTTGCAAGTCAGATGTGAAATCCCTGGGCTCAACCTAGGAATGGCATCTGAAACTGCAGGTCTTGAATATCTAAGAGGTTATTGGAATTCCAGGTGTAGCAGTGAAATGCGTAGATATCTGGAGGAACACCGGAGGCGAAGGCGGATAACTGGTAGAATATTGACGCTCAGATGCGAAAGCGTGGGTAGCAAACAGGATTAGATACCCTGGTAGTCCACGCCCTAAACGATGAATACTAGCCGTTTGGGAATATCCATTCCTGAGTGGCGCAGCTAACGCGATAAGTATTCCGCCTGGGGAGTACACTGGCAACGGTGAAACTCAAAGGAATTGACGGGGGCCCGCACAAGCGGTGGAGTATGTGGTTTAATTCGAAGCAACGCGAAGAACCTTACCTGGCCTTGACATCCCGGGACCTTACCAGAGATGGTAATTTCTCTTCGGAGACCCGGTGACAGATGCTGCATGGCTGTCGTCAGCTCGTGTTGTGAAATGTTCGGTTAAGTCCGGTAACGAGCGCAACTCTTGTTCTTAGTTGCTACCATTAAGTTGGGCACTCTAGGAAGACTGCCGGTGATAAGCCGGAGGAAGGCGGGGATGACGTCAAGTCCTCATGGCTCTTACGGCCAGGGCTACACACGTACTACAATGACAGAAACAAACAGATGCGATGCCGCGAGGTGGAGCGGATCTGTAAAATGCTGTCTCAGTTCGGATTGGAGTCTGCAACTCGACTCCATGAAGTCGGAATCGCTAGTAATCGCAGATCAGCAAGCTGCGGTGAATACGTTCCCGGGCCTTGTACACACCGCCCGTCAAACCACGAAAGTGGTCTTAGCCAGAAGTGAGTCCACTAACCATTTATTTGGAGGTGTCTCACCAAGGCTGAGGCTGTAATTGGGGTTAAGTCGTAACAAGGTAGCCGTAGGGGAACCTGCGGCTGGATCACCTCCTTTCTAAGGATAATTGTGTTTTTGTGCGTAAGCGCAACAACACACAACAGCTTACGTTTTTTCACGCGTAAGTTTTCATAGATTGGTAGACGGTGAGAGAATGCACAGATGCTTATTATTCAGTTTTGAGGGAGTATGGCTTAGAAATATGTTGTTCCTTCGCTCTTTGAAACACATCAATACCCATAGAAATGAAAAGACAAAAAAATCGAGAATTCGACAACGAAATATCGATAAGTCAACAGTCTTTTTGTTTTGCCAAGTAGAGAGTTTTCTTCATTTTTGTTTTCAGAAATGATTCAGAAATAAGATCAGCAAATAAGAGCATACGACGGATGCCTTGGCACCGTAAGAGCGATGAAGGACGTGACTAGCTGCGAAAAGACTCGGGAAGCTGCTAAATAAGCAATGATCCGGGTATGTCCGAATGGGGGAACCCTGCGCTTCGGCGTAATCGTGCATAGCACGAGGCAAACCTGGGGAACTGAAACATCTCAGTACCCAGAGGAATAGAAATCAATTGAGATTCTGTGAGTAGTGGCGAGCGAAAGCGGAATAGCCCAAACCTGGTTCAGTTTATGGACTGGGGGTTGTGGGGTGTGACATATGGGGTAGGTTTTATGGTAGAAGAATTCTTTTGGAAAAAGAAACCACAGAGAGTGATAGTCTCGTATTCAAAACC
>Ga0209022_1000163_pt1:0-65000 | contig 89045 bp, 67 predicted proteins | sample PinacodermPK_FD_187300 | JGI IMG/M metagenome (GOLD analysis project Ga0209022, IMG submission 187300) | Host-associated microbial community of the marine sponge Aplysina aerophoba from Gulf of Piran - sponge pinacoderm, lysed by proteinase... | ecosystem: Host-associated > Porifera >... | reverse complement strand
GGGTGGAAGTGCAGTAATGTATGAAGCTGACCATTACTAATTGATCGTGAGGCTTATCTTAATTCTGATTGCTCTCTGCTTGATAAAGCGAAAAGACTGATTTCAGGTATTGATGTGTTTGTATAGGGTTTGTAGTTTGTATAAGTAGTTTGTATAAGAAGCTTACAGAATAAGCTTGTCTGATTACAGAGTTGTGACTGAGAATTGTGATTGAGAGCTGTGACTAAGAATTGTGATTAAGAAATATGAAGCTGTGTTTATAGAGAAGGTGATATACCTGTTTCCATTCCGAACACAGAAGTCAAGCCCTTCATCGGTGTTGGTACTGCAGCCTTAGCTGTGGGAGAGACACACAATGCAGCTTCTTTTTCATGTAACCCTCCTTACGTGATCGTGATCGCGAAGGAGGGTATTTTTTTGTATTTTCTTTAGAGCAATATTTTTTTGAGAAGCTTATGTGTCTGAATGGTTATCATGGTGTTGGATGCGTCCTTTGGCTGCCATAAATTGAGCGTATGCTCCATTGAGTGCCATAAGAGAGTTATGATCACCTTTTTCTTTGATCTTTCCTTTTTCCATCACGATGATGTGGTCGCAATGGGTGATGGTGGAAAGCTTATGGGCAATAATAAGGATGGTTTTTTGTCCCATGATTTTTGATGTGGCCCTCTCAAAGTCTTCTTCGGTTTTAGGATCTATGGAAGCTGTGGCTTCATCGAGGATAATCAATTCAGGATCAGAGCATAGAGCGCGGGAAAGAGAGATGAGTTGTTTTTCTCCAATGGAAAGATTGGCACCTCTTTCTAAAATATTATCTTCATAACCAAGGGGCCATTGAGAGATAAAACGGTGAGCACCGGTAAGTTTGGCAGCTTCTATAACTTTATTGCGGGTGATATTTTTTCTGCCAAGGGAGATATTAAACGCTACAGATCCGGAAAATAAGGTAAGATCTTGGCTCACCAAGGCTACTTTTTCTCTGAGGTGTTGTGGAGCAATATCTCGTAACTGTTGATGTCCTACGGTGATGGATCCTTGGTAGCCTCCATATAGCTTGATAAGTAATTTGGCAATGGTGGATTTGCCAGATCCGGTAGCTCCAACGAGAGCACAAGACGTGCCTTTTGATATAGAAAAACTGACATTTTTTAAAACAGTGGGTAGATCTTCTGTGGGTGATGTGAAGTTTTCATAGCTAAAAGAAACATCCTTAAAGACAATGGCATCTTCTGTGGTGATAGGTTTGAGAGGTTCATTGCCTTCTACATGTTCTTTGACAGCTAAGACGGAAAAAATACGATCAAAACTGCTAAAGGCTTCCTGAAGTGCTGACATGGTCCCGGCAAGGCCTTTGAGAGGATCAAAGAGGAACTGCAAGACTTGAATAAAGGCAACAACCACACCGGGTGAGATATCATCGAGCCCAAAGTAGGAATGCATGACAAACCACATGGTCATGCCAATAGTGATAGAAGAAACACCTTCAATAAACGAATATAATAAGGCATCTAAGCTGATAACCCGCAGACGAGCATGACGGTAATGGCGGTCGTGGTCATTATGGCCCTTTTTAGCCATTTCTTCCATGCCATAGAGTTTCACCAGTAAATGCTGATACATATGCTCTCCAGTATAAGCATTATAAGAGGCCAGTCGTTTTAGGGCATTATGGGAAGCCGAACCGACCTTGCCAGTGATATAATAAATAGCGATGATCGCTATGGGTAAAATCAACAAAACAATCATAGCCAGTCGTACATCGAGTATGAACATGGCGATAATGCTGCCTATAATGGCAAAGAGTTCTACGATACTGATCAAAACCCCGTGTTGTAGAGAGTGGGTGATATTATCAAAATCACTGGTGGCACGAGTGAGGAGGTTGCCACTGACTTTAGCTTCATGGTAAGAAGCTTTAAGGTTCATGATATGAGAAATCAAACGTAGACGAAGCTTTTTGATGAGTGATTGAATCAAATAGGTGCTTGTAAGCATTTGTGTTGCGGTAGCTATTGTGCAAAAAACATGTATTAAAAGAAAATAGCTGCTATAAGCCATGAGAGTGCTATGATTTTTTGCCATAATGCCATCATTAACCAGAACCTCTAAAGCAAGAGGCAAGAGCGCTTGTAGTCCTGCTATAACAGGGATAAGAGCAAAGCAGCAGATCAACAATAGACGCTTACCAGCAAAATAGGGACTCAGTTGAGCAAACTTGCTGAGGTGCTGTTGCCATGTGACAGGGAGTGTGTGAATGACTTTATGGGATAGACGTGATGTGCTCATAAGTTTTTCTTTGTTGTATTTTTTGTTGTATTCTTCGTTGTACTAGCCGAAGAGTCAGAACTTATATAGCTTTGAAGTTTGGCAGAATCTTTTAGTTCTTCATATGTTGCTAAAGCCACTATGGTGCCCTTATCGAGTAAGGCAACACGATTACAGAAGCGCATTACTGAGGGACGATGAGAGATGATCAAAAACGTTGCAGGAAGTGTGGAGAGCATATGGATAATACGTTCTTCAGTGGAATGATCGAGGGCTGAAAACACATCATCTAATATATATAACGACCTCTTGCGAAGTAAGGCACGAGCTAAAGAGAGTCTTTGTTTTTGTCCACCTGAAAGACGGATGCCATCTTCTCCGATGTGACTTTCAAAACCTTCGTTAAAGCCCATGATTTCATCGTAGAGACACACATCTTTACATACCTTTTCTAGACGATTGATCATATCAGGATGATCATCTCCCAATAGCAGGTTATGGCGTATAGTGCCTGAAAAAAACTGTGCTTCTTGTGTAACCCACCCTACCTGTTGTCGAATCTGACTACAGGATAATTCACAAACATCTATACCATTTAATAGATAAGTTCCTGGCTTTGTGGGATAAAACCCTGTGAGGATTTTTGATAACGTGCTTTTGCCAGAACCGATACGCCCAGCAAGCACTAAGTGCTCTCCTTTGGTTATGGTTAAAGAGAAATTTTTTAAAACCGGATGGTTACCTGCAGGGTATTGAAAATCTAAATTTTTGATCTCCACGCCAGCTTGAGCATCTTCTTGTAACTTTTGTGATGAGATAGCTTCTCTGTGTTTCTCGTTTTCTAAATCATCGAGTTCTTGTAGACGTATACATGCTGCCTTTGCTCTTTCCCTGACGGTAATAAAAAACGCAATATTACCTAAAGGCATATTCAATAAGGCAATATAAGTATTGAAAGCAGCAAGATCACCGAGGCTGATGGCTCCTTGCACAGTAAGAGTTCCACCATAAAAAAACGTGATGACATAAGAAATAGGGGTGAGTAGTGCGAGTAAAGGAAATACCGTCTCGCGTAGCATGAGTAACTTTAAATTAGCTTTATAGACATCATCATTGCTTTGGCTGATGGTATCTATAAAACTTGAAACAGCCCCTTCTGCTTGTAAGGCTTGAACATTGTGAAAAGACTCAGCGATGCGAGAGCTGAGATGGGCCACTTGTTTTTGCTGATGTGTTGAATGCTTAAACGTTAAGGGAGCAATAAACCTCATGATACCCACATGCAAAAAGGCAGGTAGAAGAACATATACAGTTAGCCAGCTGTGAATCATCACCATGTTATAGATCACAAAGCTCAGCATGAGAACAAAATTGAGGATTAAGGTGATGCCGAGTCCATAAAGAAAGCCAATTTGTCGCATGTCTGTGGACATACGTGAGATGAGATCTCCTACGGGGATTTTTTCTAAAGACTGTCTAGCAAAACTAAGACTTTTGATAAAATAGTCATGGCGTAATAGAGATTCCACTAGCCTGCCAGCCCAAAATATAAAGACACGGCTGAGAGTGCGTATGAACATAATGGCTACACCGATAGCACATATGGCAAGCGCTAAAGAGGCGTATTCGCTGGTGTTCCCAGAATGGACATAACCATCCACAAGACGCTTGATCAATGTGGGAATACGTAAAGTTAACCAGGTGGTGAGGATAAAACACGAGCCACCAAGAACATACCATAGCCAAAGTGATGGCATATATTTGCGAGTGATTTCAGCTAATTTATTAGCTTTATGAACGGCCATAATATCCTATAAGCTCACTAGAACATGTGTGTTATGTTTCTAGCTATCAAAAAATGTTTTTAACGTATCTTCTTGTTGTTTTCTGTCCCAACTACCCCATCCTTTTACCTCTTGCCAAGTACCGCTGTTCATAAGCAGTACATGGCAGGCTTCTTCACACGCAAAAGAGAGAATATGTGTTGATAACAGTGTACACTGTCCGCGCTGTTTACGCTTCTGTAAAATATGTCTTAGTGATCCAATATGAGTAATGTCTAAACCTGAAAGTGGCTCATCGAGTATAAGCAATCCTGGATCTCCGAGAAGTGACATTACCAAAGCAACTCTTTTTCTCATACCATAAGAGCATGAAGCCAGTGCTTTGTGCTGGTATTCTGTGACTCCGAAGAGATCCATAAGAGAGGCGAGATCTGCTTTATCGGTGTTTTTTTTGAGAGCAGATACATAACTCAGTAAGTCTCCTCCACTGACCCATAAAGGCATTTCAAGAGGTTGGGCTAGATAGCCAATGGAGCGTTTGTAATGATGATTCTTTTGATGTATCCGTTCATTCCCCCATAACATCTCACCACCACAGGCTTCATCAAGACCGCTGACGAGGCGAAAGAACGTACTTTTACCCGCACCATTATGGCCGAGAATAGCTGTGGTGGATCCCTGCACAAAACGATGTGTGAGTGGGCCTAAACAAAAACGCTCACTGAGTTGTCTTTTTATATCACGACACTGCAGGTCCATAACATATACTTTCGAGGTGATGTGGTTGAGATGTTACAGTGTAGTCGTGATGAATGCGTTATATCTACTGACGATAATAGGCACCATTGCTGTAATCATAAGCAATATAAGCAAAAATCGGTAGTAGGAGTACAGATGCAAGATGAGCCATGATAGCTGTTCCTAAAAAAAGTCCTATTAAAGCAATAATGACAGCATTCACACCAGCGCGTCTGATTTCTATTTGAAAGATGATTGCAGGGGCCAGCAGTATAGGAAGTGCTGTGAGCCAGGCCCATTTCATGGTTTCAAGGATATTCATGGAATGATGTATATCCACAGTTGAACGACTTGTGTAGTGATAAACAAGAGTATCTCTGAGGGATAGACTTGTGAGTGTTAAAATAAACAGTATAGCTGCTGTGATGGAAGCTACAGTCCATAAAGAGAGCATATATTCTTTATGTGAGGTGCCACAAAGTTTTTCGTAAGCACTGCTACGCATGGCAGTAGCTTCTTCTAAACATAAAGCCACACTGGCTAAATTCCCAGCAAATAGACATATACCTAAACTTTCAAGCCAATTGTTTGTATCTGTTAGTGTGAGTAAACTGATAAGAGTGCAGCTTGCCATCAGCAGCTTTCGTGATGGCGGATAATTCACCCAGAATTGTCGTAATTTCCATAATATCCGCAGGTGTTGTGCAGCTAGCTGTTTATTTTCACCTCCCAGCTGTTTAGTGGTTTGCTTAACAAGCCAGGTTTCAAAAAATGAGGTTCTTGTTTTGAAAAAACCACTCTTTTTTGTAAATAACCCCACACTAGCACCTATGGATGTTGCACAGAGATGAAAGATGATGATGTGTGTGTCTATGGCCCAAGCAAAGAGTTCCGTGGCTAGGGTATAGATGATGTAGCCGGTAAGTAGTGCGATGGTTATGGCGCGTAAACATTTATATAGCCAAATAATCCATGATGGATGTCCTGATCTTTGAGCAAAGATAGCAATAGGGAGTCCAGAAAGATGGGAATAGGATTCTCTTTTATGACGGTTTTCTAAAGACACACAATAAAATACGATGATGGCATTGAGGCTAGCTAAGGCATAGACAAACCATCTAGCTGCACGGTGTTGTACGGCTAGACTAACGGCATCTAGACGTTCAGCAATAAAGTCATGAAACACATACACACATAATCCGCAGATGATTAAAGCACAGATGAGTACAGCAATGTTTTGCCAAAAATTAGCAAAAAAGCGTCTAAATAAAGATTTCCACCACAGCTTGTATAATCTTAGAGCTAACATAGGCCTATCATGTTTTTGTCACTGGAGTTACTACTATTGTGTTCTGCAGAAGATGCTTTACATATTTTTATGACGATACCTTTTGAGAGGATAAATCCCAATTTTGTTATATTTTTTATCATGTTCTCGGATGTCTTTTGAGACTTTGGTAGAAAACATCTGTGTGAGATATCTATGTTTGTGTATAGATGATATAATAACCAGTTAGGTGGAGTTTTAAAGTGATAATGTAAGTGATAATGTAAGTGATAATGTAAGTGATAATGTAAGTGATAATAAAAGCCATATTGTGCAATCTATTTATATATGTGCTGCTAAAAGAAGTCCCATTGGATCATTTGGTGGATCTCTATCCACAGTGACAGCTACGGATTTGGCAACTCAATGTCTTGCGGGAATGCTTAAAGAGTTTCCAAATTTAGAGTGGAAATTTATTCAACAACTTGTTATGGGACATGTGCTTACTGCTGGATTGGGACAAGCACCTGCTAGACAAGTTGCGCTGAGAGCCGGCTTAGCACTACCTACCACGTGTTACTCCGTGAACAAGGTGTGTGCTTCAGGGCTGAAAGCTATTATGCTAGCTGCTTCATCTTTGGCTTTGGATGAAACACAGCTTGCCATTGCGGGAGGCATGGAATCCATGTCTCTTGCTCCTCATTTGCTAAGGGGTCGGAAAGGTCTGGCTTTAGGACCTCATAGTCTTGTGGATCATATGATGTGTGATGGACTTACCGATGCCTATGATCATAAACCCATGGGACATTATGCGGAACTGTGTGCTCAAAAATATGGTATTTCTCGTAGTCAACAAGATGATTTTGCTGTTCTCAGTTACCAAAGAGCGCAAAAGGCTTGTCAAAACGAAACGTTTGATCAAGAGATTGTTCCCATAGAGGTGAGGCATCGTAAATCTGTAGAAACGGTGGCTTGTGATGAAGAGCCACTTCGCTTTAGTGATTTAACTAGACTGAGATCTCTTGCGCCTTTATTTGCTGCCTCTGATTGTGGCACAGTTACTGCGGGCAATGCTTCTTCGCTTAATGATGGAGCTGCCACGCTGTTGCTTGCTACCCAGAAAGGCATTAATGAGCATAATCTCACAGCATTGGCTCGGGTGCATGGTTGGATGTCTTTTGGCACTATGCCAGATCGTTTTACCGAAGCTCCTATCGGCTGTATCAAACAGCTGCTCAAAAAGCATCAATTATCGGTAAAAGATATTGATTTATGGGAAATCAATGAGGCTTTTGCTGTTGTCGCTTTGGCAGCCATTCGTTCTTTGGAATTAGATAAAACCAAGGTGAATGTTCATGGTGGTGCGGTGGCTTTAGGACATCCTCTTGGCTGTTCAGGTGCCCGTATTATGGTGACCTTGCTCCATGCTCTTAAGCGTTATCAAAAAAAGCTCGGCGTTGCAGCTCTGTGTATTGGGGGAGGAGAGGCAAGTGCTATGCTGATAGAAAATATCAGTTAAGGTAGTGGTGGTAAGGTGCATATAGAGTAACGTCTTTTAAGATGATCTTTTCCTTCTCGCATGATGATGCGTAGAGGATCTGCATCTACAATCACCTCTTCGAGTTGTGCAGATTCATCTAAGCCAGAAAAATAGGTGACTTTACCTGGTGATCCGTTGTCATGAAGTTCTAAAATAGCTAGGGCTTTATCTTGATAAATCCATGATAAATAACTCACATACAGCTTGTTTTGATAAGACATAAAAAAAGGCGTGTCATAATAGGCATCTGTATGCAACAATCGTTGATAACTTTTTATGCCACGGCTCGAGCTAGCATCCATATGGATTTTATGCAGATGTAAGACTTGCTTAAGATCGGATGATGTTTTGTTGTTCTGTGAGCCATTTTGGGTTTTTTCTATTAAAGCCACCCACACTTCATCAGCTCCTGAGACATATAAAGCCATACGATACGGTTGGAATGCTAAAGGTAAAGAATATTCTGCTTGTTTAGCGGTAGTGGTAAGCTTTTCTATGGTTAAAGTGGATGAGCTTGAAGAGTAGGTATAAAAGAAGTGAAGGTGTTCTCCATGAGATCCTCCGTAACGAAACAAAGGGGGTTTATGTCCTGTTTGTTTTGTTATTCCCTGCCTCAACGTAAATGGCTGCCATAATAGTTGATCGGTATAACCTGTAAGCAGCATGTGATCGGAAGAAGATTTTAAGGGATTGAGAGAAACTAAAGAGAGATCACTGGCATATAAAAAATCGTTCATAGTTATATGTTTTAGCTCTTTAGATAATAGATCTCTAAAGACCACTCGAAAGGTCTCATCTTTTTCTTGGCCGCTCAAAGCTATGGGTTGAGATAAACCGCCCATATCTAATACCTGTAGTGCAAGAAGGCTTTCAGAAGTTAAAAGAGGTATGGAAGCCACATCTACACTACTATCAGGCTGATAGTTATCAGCAGGAAGATGAAAGATGATTTTTCGGGCTTGCTGCTGGTAAGCCTCTCCATAATAAAGTCCCTGATGATCACTGAGATGATCTGGCATAGCAAGATAGTGCAAAGATGTAACACGCAGATTTGGGGAATGTTTATGGATAATATCTCGCCTGCAAGTCAGCTTTTCTGCATCATCCACCACGTGCCATTTACTGGATAGCTCTTCGGTGGGAGGACTTATGCAGGCATATAGCGATATTTGGGCAGAAAGTATAAAAAACCACAGCAATAAAGGCATGTTACAATCTTATATATATTCACAGACAGCACAGATAGATAGTGCGAGAGTGTATTGGTGTGAGTGTTGTATGGTTGTTTTTTGTGATGTTTTTTGTTGTGTCTTATGTTGTGTCTTATGTTATCTCTATGATTTCTTTGTTGTTTTTATTGGCAAAAGCTATGACATCCATATGTATCAGCCATATGACCGCTTCTTTGATAGCTGTTTTATTATGGTTCATTTTCAGTGGTTGTCAAAGTATCACACATGATCGCTCACAGTTGCATACATCTCAGCCATATGACATTCAAAAGGCCCATGATTATGCCCAACGGGGGTTGTACCGCGAAGCCATTGAAGCCTACCAAGAGATGCTCGTACAAGATCCTAACAGGCCTCTCTTGCATCGCAACATCGGTATTGTTTATGTGCATTTAGGGCTGTATAGACGGGGGTTTTTTCATCTTAAAAGAGCTCATGTTCATTATCCACAAAATTTTCAAACCAATTATTATTTAGCGGAAGCTTATCGGGTGAAGAAACAATGGGGGCAAGCCGTCAAGCACTACAATGTATGCCTGACACTCAGGCCAGCAGAAATTCGAGCTATGCGCGGACTTGCATGGTCATATTATAATATGGCAAATTACTCGATGGCTTTGAGTGCTTTAAAAAAGATATCAGCAGATAGCCAAACTGATATCATCCGAGCACGTATCCACCTTGCTGCTAACAACTTTAACCGCGCACTTGAGGCGGCTTATCGAGCTCATGAGCGTGATGAAAAAGTATTCGCACCTTTTGTGATCAGTTTATTAGGTGATATTTATTACAAAACCAATAACCTACAGCGTGCTTCTGAGTATTATCGTGAAGCTCTTTCTTTAAGGCCTCATTTGCCTAGTGCGTTGCTTGGAGAAGGCAAAATACTCTATCAAAAAGGAGAGTACCGCAAAGCGAGTGTTTTGATCTCTAGGTCTCTTCGTGTGAAAACGGATCAAATTGAAGCGTATTTCTATTTGGCTCTTATCTATACTCATCAAGCTCCCAAGAAAGCTCTAGCTCTTTACCGCCGTTTTCTTTCTCTTGCTCAAAACAGTCGCACTTATGCCTATCTTGTGGATGATGTTCACAAGAATATCAGCCAACTCGAAAGAACTCTTAATTCACATCACGTGCATCCATAAGCCCATCTCTGTTGCCTTTTACAGTCGGTATCGCTACGGCGGAGTGTTTAAAAAGAACACGATATGGATTGTCTGAGTAAATAAGTAAATAAATGTACGGTTCTTCCGATGGATCCTCTGTTGGGTTGTTGAGCTAAAAACAGCAGTTACTGGGTTAGAGTCATTAATAGTCTGATGTTTAGCCTGTTTGGCAGTGAGTTTCCTTGGTCTCTTCTTGTAATGATTGGAGGCGCTCATGGGAAGTTCTAATGGAAAGACGGCGGGTCATAAAGTAAGGCATGTACCGAGTTACTAGGCAAAGGAGAAGGCATGGTTACCACTACCTCAGCACAACCGCAAGTTTCCACACCAGTAAAGAGTGGTAGGAGTCAGCGTAAGTGGAGAAATTTGGTTATTAAACCAAGAGCACAGGTGGAGCTCGTTTTAAATATCATTATCCTCACTGTCTTTTTTGGCGCCACCATTTCAGTAGTGGTTCATAACCAGCTTGGAAGAATATTTGAAGTTTTGTATGGAGCAGGCTTTCTTGATGAAAGGGTTACGAATCTACTTGATCAAGATTGGCAAGTAGTCATGGTGTGGTTAGCGGTACTGATTATTCTCTATCTTTTAACTCTTAGTTTTATTTGCTTAATCCATTCCCATCGTATGATTGGCCCTAATATTGCTTTTCAAAGACAGCTTAGAGCTATGATATCTAAAAACTATGGAGCACGTGTCAAATTACGTTATGGTGATTACTATCAAGAAGTTGCAGATCTTTTCAATGAGCTTTCAAAGAACTTGGAAGAAGAATCCCAGCAAAGCTTGTCTGACAAAGAAGACGAGTTAATATAACGAGTCAATAAATTTTATCATAACGGCGTTCCTCACAAGCTACTCTCCACCCCTTCTGTGAGATCTTTAGGTGTTGTATATAAACAGCAAGAGCGCGAGCTCAGAGGGCAGCATCAGATGGATATTAGCCATATGAATTTCTACCGGGAAGTTCGTAGGAGATTTCCTGCTAAAAAGATAGTGACTCTGAGGAAAGTGCACCAACCAGCTGAGTCAGCCAACTAAACTGGTTGAAGTGGATTTCTGTAATGGAGTGGATATCTATTAAGGGGCTCAAGAACAAGAGAAAAACCATCTCTTTGTGATGTCCTTACCTTTTAGCTCTTATGGGTATGCAGAGTTTATCTTCACTCAGAAGATTGCTGACTTCATTGCAACTCATGAAAAAGGCAGCCCATGAAAAAACTTTTCGTTTCTTTGGTGGAGTGGAGCTATGTAGTTTGTGACAACCTTAAAGCTGGAATTACAAAGGTAAATTATGATCCTGTGATCAATAAGATATTCAAGGAGTACTCTGAATATATGGTTTTCAAAACTATGCCCTTTATTGCTTATGTCTTGCCAAATGGAAAAAGCAGTGGGGCAGCGGTCTGCTTGTTTTGAGAAATTTTTCAGTCTCTATTGTTTTTAGTCATTTCTACATGCAGTAAAATTTTTGTCTAATTTTGCATGTGTTGTTTCTGTTTTAAAGCACCAAGTTAACCCATAATGGCGAAATTGACATATGTAAATATTTTTTATATTTATAGTTGACTTATACTCTTTGTGGTGGTAAGTTGCTCACTAGATTTAAAAACATCGCTATAAAATTTCATCTTATTATGGCTTCACAGCTATCTTAAAAAGCTATCTTAAAAGCTAGGATAAGATGACCAGAAAGGAGGTGCGTCTGTTAACTTTGTTAGTGTTTCTTGAGTGTAGTTTGTGTTTAGTAAACTCGTATTTTAATCAAAAAATTTTGGAGAGAATGTATGAATAAGCCTATAATTTTATTAAAACGCAATGGTGCGACTGGTCCGTGGCCGCCAGTTCGGTTTCCACAACGACATATCTTGGCTAGTGTAGCTGATCAGCATGTATGTTTACAAAGTCATGATAATAAGAAACGAAAAATCCATAATAGATCAGTAGACTTTGAAGTGTTATTGAAGATAAATCAAGATCACAAATCTTTTTTTGATAATCTTTCAAAAAAAGCAGCATAGCTTAGTGTGCTTTTTGTGTGTTTGACGTGGCCATAATATGTAGGAACGCTTTGATTGATTATAGTAAAATTGATCAAAGTTAGTTTCTGCTTAAAATATCAATATAAATCGTATATAGTCAATAAAGAGGATAAAGTATGGAATATGAACGATCATTTTCAGCGGAATCTGCTCACAAGACCTTAAATAATTGGTTAATAGATAAATTTTCTATTCAACACCTTCTTTGTGATACTGCTTACCAAACGAGTTCTGTTTTGCTAACTAAATATAGTGATGGATCTATGTGTAATGGAATGGGAAAGGGCCTTTATCATAAGACAGGAGCTGTTGCAGAAGCTTTGGAGCATTATTTTGGCGCTTGCGAGGATTATGGGGATTATGTTTATTTAGATGCGTCTGTTGTTAGTAGTCAAGATGTTTTTGAGAATTGCAATATAGGACGAGCTTTAGGTGCGTTTAAGAATAGTCTGGTAAAATCAACAAAAACATATGAGGTTAGTAATGGAGATATAGATTATGCATTTACTTACCAAAAAGAGTTTTATGTTCCTGTACATCTTATGAATCCTTTTGTAGATCTAGACTCAGTAGATGTTGATAATGCTTGTCATCAGTTTTTATTAAGATATGCTTCTAATACTGGCACAGCTCTTGGTATGAATAGGTCGGATGCTTTGTTGCACGCCGTTAATGAGCAGATAGAAAGACATTATTTGTCAGCATTGTATATGAATATTCTAGGTATGTCTACAGAAATTTCTTTTGAAAGAATAGATTATACAAAGAATGCTTATTTAGATAAAAAAGTAGAAATATTGAAAAAGTTATGCTTTAATGTTGATATCGTTTTGAGCGAGGGTTTTTGTGGAATGTATTTTTGTGCTGTTATAACTAACCCCATTAAAAAATTTAAAAATCATCTTGACTACATAGGATCTGGAGTATCACTTAGCATGTTTCACGCATTAGACAGAGCGCTTTCTGAAGCTTTGCAGGTCTATAGTCTGATGGATAATCAGGACACGCGTTGTGACACAGCTCAAAAGTATCGTTTCTTGAGCTCGCATAATCTTTTGAAAAAGCTCATTTCTGTAGATGTGTCTCACTTAAGGATGTCTGATATTAGGATACATGATGATCGAATGATTGATAATGATAATAATGTTGGTAACAGGTATTTTATAAAAACAAAGTCTATGCTTAAATTAGTGTGTAGTAAGTTGAATAAAGGGGGATATCGTTTACTTGTGCGCAGTAAAACATCAGCAAAAGAGCCGTTTAGCGTTATGAATACATTTATTCCTGGCTTAGATAGATTTTGTCTAGTGCGTGAAGGGAGTTTCGTTATGCCTCACAGTTTTCTCGCAAGTAATGTGTCTTTGTAATCTTGGCTAGATTATTCTATAAATTTGGTGTGATTTAAATGAACATATTTCATAAGGTGTTTTTCAGATATTCATCCCCTAAGAAGCATATAAAGTCTTTGTGTATTATTGTCTTTATTTTATTGGTGACAAATGTATTTGCTTTGCTAAATCCTGCCATACTGTCATCGGTGTTAGATAGTATCTCTCATTCGAAATTTGATAAGGCCTATCAAGGAATTTTTTTATTTATAGTGTGTTCTGTGCTGTTATATCTTACTATGCCTTATCAGCATAAATATGCTGTGAGATGGCTTAGTCATATCAATTATGACTATCATATTCGTTGGATTGAACTGATATTAAAAAATTCTTTTTCATTTTTTAATGAAAATAAACTAGGTTCTTTGTTGCAGGCTGTCAATAGGGGTTTACAAGCTTATGCAGGCTTGGGTTATTCTCTGATTGTGATGATTTTGCCAGGCGTTGTCCGTATGATGGCATCTTTTTTGTACTTGGTGTATTTTAGTGGTATATGGCTAACTCTCACACTCACCGTATGTGCAGCCTTATTGTATTTCGTTATGAAGTGGGGATTGAAGAAAAGGGCTCCTTATATTCAAGATAACAACAATTCTGAGGATGTATTTTCAGGAGATATTGTTAATATTTTTCAATCTGCTAGAATGGTTAAGCTTTCTGATTCTTCGTCGATAGCTTCGGATTTATTACGAAAGTCTCATCAAGACTTTGTAAAAAAGAAAGTACGTCTTTCATTTGCTACGCATTTTTTGGTATCAATAGAAGACTTTGTTATTGTGGCTGGAAGTGCTTTTGTGCTTTTTGTAGCAACATTCTTAATGTCTGATAACGGTGTTTATACATCTGGTGACTTTTTAGCTATTTTTCTTTACTCTTTTTATTTTATCGAGTCTATGGCTATTATCACTGATGGCTTGCAGGAATTTGAGCTATATTTACAAGACAGCAAGGATTTAGATCGTATAATAGATGCCCCAAATAATTTTTTGAATGTTAAGAGGTTAAGTGATGATGAGCAAAAAAATCTTTATAATAACCCTATAATTCATATCAAGCCATTTGAGCTATCTTTGTCAAAAGAAAATGCTACTATCTTAACAAACAAGCAAAGTCTTCTTTTAAAGAGTAAGAAGATTGCGATTACAGGCCCTTCTGGCCAAGGTAAGACATCTTTGTGTGAGATGATTGCTCGCATAAATTTTTTCGATGTATGTGACATGAATCATATTACTATTTCAAATATAAAGCTATCTGATATTCCTGAAGATATATTAAGGAATCTTATCTACTTTTCAGAGCATAAGCCTTGCTTTTTGTCGGGTAATCTTTTGGAAGCTCTTGCTTTGCCTTCCGATATCATTGTAAAAGACGATCAGTTAAAAAAGATACTTGTTATGTTGGAACTCCATAGATTCCTTTATCTTGTTGAAGGTGTTGAAGACAAACCTTCTTTTAAGGAAAAAGAATTATCTAATGGAGAGAAAAAACGTTTTTCTCTTATGCGTGCTATGTTACTCAATCGTCAGATAACCATAATAGATGAACCTACAGAAGGACTTGATAGTAAAATAGCAGGTACCGTGTGGAAAAATCTTTTTTACTATTTTGAAAACAGTGTGCTGATATGTATTACTCATGATGAAAAAATATTGAATATGTTTGATGAGCATATTCGTATTGATAGTCATAAGCTTAAGATGGTATCTGGGGGTGTGTCGTAGTGAAAAAGGAAAGTATAGGTCTTTTGCGTGCAATCTATGCTGTAAAAAGCATTCTCCCTGAGATATGGAGATTTAAATACAGGGTTGTTGTAGGTATTTTATTTGTTTTAATATCTTATATTCTCGTGATATCTCCTCCTTTATTGCTTAGTTATGCCATAGACTATTTGGTGGATAATGATATTAAAAAAGTCATATTCTTCACTATTCTTATGATGGCTATTTCAGCAGTAGCTCTTTTTTGTGTTCCTGCTCAATCGAGATATATGGCAGATTTAGAGCAGCGTATTCTTGATCATTTGATGCATAAGTGGTTAAGTCGTATTCTTGCTAAATCATTTCGGTCTCTTTCTTCTCTAAAAGAAGGAGGGTTACTCAATTCGTTTCATCGTGGTTGGGCAGCTTATGAAGGGTTATTGAAGTTTATTTTTTCCACATTCACTCCTGCTTGTGTTGAGATCGTTCTTATCTCTGGGTATTTCATTTATCGTGGCTTGGTTCCCCTTCTTGTGTCTTTAGTCATTCTATCCATCGCTTTTGTTTGGGTAGTGTATAAGTCTCTTCAATGGAGGTTGCCTTCTATTCAAAAGGCTATGGACTTAGAAGATGCTATGAGCTCATCTCGAGGAGATATTTTAAAATCAGGAAGATATTTAAAGCTAGCGAATAACATCAGTTTTGCTTCATTATATTTAAAAAAATCTTATAAAAATTTTGTGGGTATTAACACTGATTATTTCGTAAAAGAAGTATCGCTTTATTCTATAAAAAATGGATTTTCATCTATTAGCTGTGCGATTGTTCTGTTGGTGGGTGTTTATTGGCTGAGCCATAATCAAGATAGTCAATTGACTCCAGGTGTGTTTGCGGTATTGTATTTTTATTCTAGCAGGTTAATGCAACAGGTGAGCACTTTGATCAATGGCATACAAGGTCTTAGTGATTTTTCGGAGTCCCAAAAAGCTATTCAACAACTTATAGAACTGCCAAATCAGAGAGATCATTTACCGTTATTAAAACAAAAAGACATAATATTTCATAATCCTATAGTGAAGCTATCTCCGTTTGATTTTGTCTTAAATAAAGAAAAAAACGTCTATCTTAAAAATACATCTGTTATTCATCTTAGCCATCATCATAATATAGCCATAACGGGTGCCTCTGGACAAGGAAAAACATCTCTTGCGGAATTGATTGCGGGTGTGGAGTGTCATACAGACACAGTTTATATTTCAGGTGCAGATCTAGGTTGTATAGATGAAAAAACGATTAGAGAAAATATATATTTGTGCGAGAGTGATCCCGTTTTTTTGCATGGAAATCTTGTTCAGGCTCTTGCTATTCCGTATAACATCATGTTAAGTCATGAAGACTTAGGGTATTTTTTTGAGATTTTATATCTAGATCAATTTAAGTACCTCATGGATAAAGACAAAGAGTTTCCTACTCAGTCGTTATCTTCAGGAGAAAAGAAGCGTTTTTCTATTATGCGTGCTATGCTATTAAATCGTCCTATAACCATTCTTGATGAACCGACTGAAGCTTTAAATAAGGATTTGATCAAAAAAATATGGGATAATATATTTAAGTATTTTTCAGATAAAATGCTTATAGCTTTGACCCATGATAGTGAAATTTTTAGTCAGTTTGATCAAGTTATTGACATTAAAAATCATACACTTCGTGAGCTATAATGTTATGCTGTTACTGTTATATGGATACTCGGTAAGGCTTAAAGGATATCTTTGGATGCATTTATGAGATTGTTGTGTAATTTTATTAAGTAAGGATAGCTTTCGAGTATGAGAGTTTTGGTATCATCATCTAAAAAGTTGTAATCTGATGCATGCTGGGCTATATACTTCTTGAAGGTAAGTAGGTCATCGAGGTTTGTAGAAGATAACTCACTGGCAATTTGTCGCCTAGAATAGTATTGTGAGATAAATTCTTCAAAGGCTAACTCATCGTATATAGATTGTAATTTTTTAGATCTTAAGGCAGTTATTGCGTAATATAACATAGTGTTTGTTAGTTCAAAAATTTCTGTTGCGTAGATCCATTTGTCTAAATCTTTAGGATTTGCTAATACTTCATCAGGTATTTTTGCATCAGCTAAGTACATGACATCTTCTATGTCAAAATCTGGTATCATTTTTTGCCATAGCTTAGTTCTTTCATCTGATTGCTCGATAGCTTTTGTTAATTGCAGTGTTTCTCCCACCATATGTACAAAATGTCTACTATACGGGGATTTGAGAGTTGCTGGATTAGACGGCTTTGTTAATAAATCTTTTCTCGAGTCTTTATTGTTAGTAAAGTAGATGTCTTGATCTTTTTCAGTCATATTTGCAAAAAAGATATGTGCTATGTCGTGCATGTTCTCTTCAAGAACAAGTATGCTTATTTTAAGTCTTATATCAGGATCTAAAAGATCTGCGATCACTTCGAGATGATGATAAAATGGAATGCGATGTTTATAGGTGATTTCACTGAGGTAGTACATATTTTTGAAAAATGCATTCAGTATATGATCAAGAGTTTGACTATAAAAGATCTCTCTTGATGGCTTAAAAATAGTGTTTTCATCATCTATAATATTTACTTGGTAGGTATTGTTTTCGCTTAGTTCTTTGATAAGTTTTCCCATTCTTTTCGGATGTTTTTGCTTCATTTTATGCACTGAGTAATAGCTATTCTTTTCTAAAGATAATGCATCTTCACCAGCTGCTGATAGATGCGTTATCAAGCTGTTTAATGCGGGATTTAGTGCTTCGTATATCTTAGGATATTGGTTGTGTAGAAATTTAGAAAACATATGAAAATTGCGGTGAAGATGAAATAAATATGCTGATAGTTGCACATATCCAATTTGTAGGCCAGCAAGCTTTGCAATGCCTTTTATGTTTTGTGCCTCGTGGATGAGAATATCGGCATTGTTGAAAAATGTGAATACTGTATCAAGGCGATTGTGAATAGCATTTAAGTCATCTTCTAAAAGATGTGTATCTGCAAGGGATATGAGATACTTCAGTGATTGAATTTTTGATCGTATGGTAACGAGTCTTGATGCTTGCTTGAGATAAAATTCTCCTAAGGTTTGGGTTGGAGTTTGTGTGTTGAGTTGTCTTTGCAGTACGGTGTAGTTAAGATTACGTTGTATGAGTTCGATTTGTTTTGGATTATTCATACTCAACATCGTAGAGAGATATTTTTCTAAATAGGTGGAGTGTTCGACTCCTTCTTCGTTGATATATTCAAGAAGAGAGAGGTATTTTTCTTTTGTATCCGCATCCATATGATCGGGATCGGGTGCCCAACCTACTAGCTTGGAACCTTCAGGTTCGGGTGGTTGTGAGATACCGTAACGATCATAAACACTATGTGTTGTAACCATATTGTCATCACTGGCACGACTCATAAATACCTGATCATTGTAAACAACGTTTGATCTCCATGCCCTATAAACATAACCACTAAGCATAGCTAGTGACGGTGTTATCACACACCATTGCCTGCACTTTATATGTTGAGCTATAGCTGGCAGTCCTGCTTTGCCGTATAATCGTAGCAGTAATGGAGGTATAGCCAGAGAGGCTATACCGGTTGAGGCAAGCTGTGTTGATATATCGCTAGTGGCAGGTTGTTTCGTACTAAGATTCGCACTAAAAGTAGCACTAAGACTTGTACTAAAATGAGCGCTTTGGTCTATATCGAGAAGATATTCATCATCACCATATGCTGGTAGCGAAAAACAGCAACACACATATAAGCTTATGGTAAAGTGTTTGATGTGTTTTGCTATATGGTAATGTAGCATGCTGTGCAATATGCTGTGGCTAAGAATTGTGATGTGTTTATAGGCTAATATCATTTCTATATACTCCGAGATGATGTGGCAGTGCTTTGTTTGATGTCTTTAATGAATATTGAGTAAATCTTGTATAATGATAAGATTTTTCTTAAGTTTTAAGTAATACGGATAGGCTTCCACAACTCTATTTATATAAGTTGGATCTAAATCTTTGTAGCTATCTTTATAGTTAGTAAAATACAACTTGACAGCAAGTTGATCCATGGTTTCTTTGGTTGATAAATTTTGAGAGCCGTGTTTGATTAAGTAATACTTAGTGTAGTGTTCTAAAATAGGTTCTTCTAACTGTTTGCCGTTTTCGTAAATATTACCTGAGGGGTTATCGAGGTTGGAAAAGCCATAGTAACCTAGTAAAGCTGCGAGTTTGATGATCTGTGTGCTTGTATTCCATATGGCACGACTTTTAGGGTTGTTAGCAACTTCTTCTGGCATGTTCATATTTGCAAAATTCATCATTTCTTGAATATTAGATGTTTCAAGAGTAGCTAAAGCTGAAGGTAGTGTTTTTCTATGATAGTTGACTAAACGCAACATAGAGTGTGTGATATCTAAAGTCATAGCAAGTTGTGGGGCATCAGCAATGCTATTGATGGGCATGTACTGACTCAGGTAATCTTTAGCTGTTGCACCTTTTTGGTTTGCTAAATAGTGAATAGCTTTTGAAAAAAAACGTTGGTGATCCATAGTTGTATGCTGATGTTGATAGATAGTGGTAAACCATAAAAGATTGGTGATGACAGGTGCGTTTCGATAGAGCTGAGCAACGCTTATTAAAAGACGTTTCTCAGCAGTGCTGTATTTTGAGACAATATTATTTCTTACGTGAAACTTGAGAGAATAGTTCTTGAATGTTTCACTCATGACGAGTAAGTGTTTTGAAAAAGCGCTGAATGAGTTATCTAATAGCCAGCTTAAAGAATGCCCTGTATCAATGTCTAAAGGGGCATCTGGAAAGATAATATTCACAAAGTAAGATTTATCTTTCATCATCTTATTGGTTACATGCAATTGTTCTGATGAGACAATGTTGTTATATAATGCTTTCTGCAGAGAATATTTGATGCTTTCTTGAAAAAAAACGAGATCATCTGCTAAGTCTACAAGTTCTTCTGATAGGTGAGATATAGCTCGATTAAGTGCGCCGTAAATGAGTGGGGAACTTATTTTTAACTTTTCACTAAATGTTAAGAGCCTGCTTTTAATAAGAAACAATAATCCTGCAAAATGTTGAAATTTTGTGTATATAGCTATTCTTTCATTATTTGGCGCATTTGAAGCTTTACGTAAGATAGATTTATCTGCTTTTATCAAGGGGTTAAAGATGTGATAAAAATCGGCATGAATGTGCTCAGCTTGTTTTTTTTCAAGGTGTTGTGTTGCCGCTTCAAGATGATGTGGAAAACCAAAAACCTTAGATCTTAATGAGGTTACCTTGCCTAAGGTTGAAAGTAAGTGTTCTGAGACTGTATGAATAGGGGATGTCTTGGTTTGGTGATCCTTGAGATATTTTGTGAGGGCATAATCAAGATGTAATTTCAGGATGTTTTGTTGTTTCAAGTCATCAACATCTATGAGTGTTTGTATGTAATGATTCATGAAGTCATGATGTTGAACACCGATGTTTTCGGCTTGTTCAAGAACAGAAAAATACCTGTCTTGTAAATGATCTTCAAGACGTTCTGGGTTTGGTGCCCAAGGCACCATCTTGCCTTCTTCATCGGGTGAGGGAGGTTGCGTGGGAAAAAATTCTTCAGACGAACGAGATAATGACTCATGATCGGGAAGATCTGCTTCTTCACTGTTTTGTTGTGACAAAAAATAGCCTTGCTCGTTTTTGCTTTTGAGTTTGTAAGTGGCATATATGGCCACAGAGCTTATGGCTGCAGCAGGTAAAGCTAGGCGTCTCCAGGTGTGAGGTAATCGTGTCCATTGTGGGTGAGCAGGTAAACCATGAGCTTGTCCCTGCCATGCTGTTAGCAACTCTGGTATCACCAGCGCTGGTGGTATAAATGCAGATAGCCGAAACACTTCTGAGTTGATAGCTGGCAGATCATCGTCTTTAACGATAGATAAAGACAGGGCGGGCAAAGATAGGGAAGGTATAGCGGGAGAAGAATCATCAGGAGATGTGAGCAGGTAAGCGATATCATCTTCTTGGTTGGCTAAAGAGCTTCTTACCAAAAAGAACCATAAACACACATAGGCTATAGACAATATTAGGGATCTATATCTTCTATAACCACTATAACCCCAGTGTAAACAGGCATAATGTAACAAGTGATAAGAACGAGTAGGGGGTTTAGTACAATGAGTACAAGAAGTCAGATGTGTCATATACGTCCTAGCTGTATATACCTAAAAAATAAGCTTAGGTTTCATGAGATATGTCTGCAGAGCTATCTCTCATCTGTAAAAAGATGAGACGCAGTCTGCTAGAGAGGACTAACACACAGAAGCCTGTGAGTCAATGCATTTGCTGCATTGAAGCATGATTGTATATATCCGTAGGTGTATCATTTAATGAGGCTTTACTTGAGTCAGGTAGTGATGTTGCTTTCTTATAAAACATAAATATGACGTTTATTTTTTTTACAAAAAATAAGCGTCGTAACATACGTCAATGAAAATGAGATGAAAACGTCATTATTATGTTATGCATTATAGAGAAAACGCTACTTGATGCCAACAGGGCCATTTAGAAGGTTTTAAACTTATAAGGATGTGTTTAAGTGAGGTTACTTGAAAAAAAGTACAACAAGGATTGAGCACGTTTGGGCAAGATAGCGCTTTAAAAAAGACTTTTTTTGCACAGCTATCACCTCACATAGAAGATGACAGCTTTATGACATGCCCTTAGTTTTGTCCTGTGAGGGTTCTATCCATCAAGGCTTGCAGGTCTATCTTGTAGTCATCTGAACGTGTCTTGGTTGCTGTTAAAGGCATACTCTAGGTGGATGAGGATGTTGCTTGTCCACTGTGTGATTTTTCTTTGACACACTCAGGATAGATGTCCTTTTTATGTTTATGCCAAGATGGAGAGTCTTTTTGGCATCTCCGTTTGGAATCTATTTTTTGAGGTAATCTCTAAACCTTATATTTCAGAGACTTCAGAATGTGGTAGATGTTGTCGATGGTTGCGGACTTACTTTGCTATTGTTGTTGTGTGTGGTGTGATGCTAAATAGGGATTTTTGTTTTAGATGCTAGGAGAAAATGTGTATGAAAAATTATTGGGTTATCATGATGCTGCTCTTTGTGTTTGTGTTGTCGTGTCAGTCAGTAAAGGAAGAAAAAGCCACTGATATATCAGCAGGTGAGCCACTACCGAGTAACACCAACCCGGATAGGGTACCACAGGATCGCCAAGAAGATCCAGTAGCAGCAGATCCAGGGCCGGATACTGATCGTAAGAAAGAAAGTCGGCTTGCTATAATCACTCCAAGCTCTCCATCAAGTAGTGATGCGGAGTCTCAACATGTGACGCAAGATCACTATATTGATGCTTTTGATGCTGAGGGGGAAGATGCTGTGTCTTACGTGGAGAAGCAGTTTCAATTCGTTTGGAAATCGGGTGTTGATGCTCGCGGTCCATTTGTTAATTCTTATCGTGATAGGAGCAACAACGACGTATTTGTCTTTTACTTTCAGGATGGTACCTCATATAGAGCGTCTCGATATTTTATGACAAAATTATCAGATTGCTTTACCGGAGGCATAGGTATTAAGGGCGCTATAGATAATCTTACGTTCCAGCTAAGAAGGGTCAGTTCGGGTAGAGCATGTGAGCTTACTGTTCGCAAAGTAGAGGGAGGTAATCCCTCTGTGTTTTTAACAGAAGCCCAAGCCGATAGTGTTAAAACCTTGATGACAGAACATATGCCTTCAGAAACTCTTGCTTTCCGAAAGAAGCAATTTCGTTTTTTGTGGACCGATTCAAAGGTGTTGACGCAAAATTTGTTTGCAAATGTAAGCACCAATTCTTTTGGTCATAAAGTGTTCTCATTTCATTTTCAAGATGGTATTTCTGGTGGAGGTATGTCAACCAGTAAGTTTGTAGATCTACTTTCGCGGTGCTTTACAGGTGCTGATGGTGCCAAGGATCATATGCGTAATCTGTATTTCAGGAAGGTGAGTAAAAGAGCAGGAAAAACCAAATGTGCTCTTACCCTTTACAATAACCAAACTCCTATGTCATCTTTTTATCTGACCAGGAGGAAAGCTGAAAGAGTTAAAGCGTCGGTGATAGCTTTACGGAATAGACATAGGTAATGTGTGCTGAAATCTTTTGGATGCTAGCTGGGATAACTAGCTGGGATAACTAGCTTTGAATGGAAAGTGTTCTTTGTTTTGTTCAAAGAGCCTTTCAAAAAGAAGATAACGTTACTATGTTCGTTATATGTCTTGTAGGAGACACTATAACTCGATGGGAGTCTTCCATCCATCATCCGGTTGTCATCATTAGAGGGCAGGGGTTTTAGTAGGAGGTGATATGGATGAGAGGATAGAGGCGATGCTGTTTTGTCTTGTTTGAGTGCGTGTGTAATCGAGAATTAAAAAGCTCAATGATTGATCTCTTTTAAATGTTACAGCACCTCTTAAGTGACGGGTGGTGTATTTGAGAGAAGAGGTTTGCGGTTTTACAGGAACACGTTTGAGAGCTATTTTTCCTGGTAGTAATCCCCATGAACGTGTGTCAGCGGTTTCTACCCATGCACCAAAAATCGAAGTGATCAAACCCAAGATAGGATGTACTTTATGCATTTCATGGGCCACTTTGGCTTTGGCTATCATCCGGGTGATGGTTTTGGCTCCTAGACGCACACGCTTTTCTTCAAGAACAGTACGAGCGATAACATCGTAGTTTTGAGCCATCTCTAGAGAGACAGCACCAGAGTGTTGTAAGCGGACATCATAGAAAGGCAAAGATGGTGAGTGATCAGGGATAGAAGGCCATGAATAACGTAATACCTGACCTCCAGCAGCAAACACAAAACTTTTGGATACTTTCAATGTGACCGGATAGCCTACAGCTATTACCATCACACTTGGTGACAAAGACTGGTTACGGAGAAGATGTCCATATTTGTTACGTAGCATAGCTAACATATTTTTACGCTGTGTTCTTAAAGCCACTTGATAGAGACTTTCCACTAAAGAAGACGAGACTCCTGCTCCGGGATAGTTGTTTTCATAAGAAGTTAAGGCTTTACTATAATCCACCACAGCGCTATCATATTCCCCTAAAGCTTCAAAGATCATCCCTGAAAGAAAGAGAGCAAAGGCATCGCGTTGATAGCCAAATGTGGCTGAGTTTACTTCATGACGAGCTTCATGACGAGATAACTCTTTAAGACGAGTATTGATCCGTTTGGCTTCTACGCGTGCTTTTTGAAGTTCTCCTTTTTCGATAAATAACATGGCTAGCATGGCATGCAATGCTACCAACTCATATTCTTCTCCAGCATAATTCATGGTGGAGTCATTGATGACAAAAGAGAGAGCTCCTTGAGTGAGACTGGTTGTATATAGCTCACTGGCTAGTCTTGCTCCATTTCTATATGCGATCTCTGCCTTTGATAATGTGCCCATATGATGGAGTAGTCGGGCTTTTTCCAGATAGTAAAGAAGACGGTTTTTGCCATCAGGTGATAGATGGGAAGAGTTTTCTAAATGCTCAAAGGCAAGAGGTAAATCAAGCTTATGAACGGCTTCTCGTATGGGAGCAGAAAGTTGGGTGTGTGAAGCACAGCCCACACACAACCATACACCTAGCCACATAATCACAAAAGACGTTTTATGGCTAATACGTATATGTTTATGTTTATGTTGCATGAGCTTTTGTAGAAACTCCGTGAACCATAATAGGTTGTGAGAGGTACGTATGGTTTTTGGTTTTATATATAGATTATAGAATTACAGTCCTAAGGCAGAACGTTTAAAACGTTTTTTGATATCTTCTTTATGGGACCAAACAATTTCAGTGGTCTCTAGATCTGTTAAAGTCACTTGAGTTTGGTAGGTGACATTTTTTCTTTTCGTTCCTTGGGTTTGTACATATGAAGATATGGTACCTGTGAGTAGCATATGAGCTCCTAGTTGGTTACCGGTTTTTTGTGCTACTCGTGCATGCTGCTGTTGATGGGCAATCTCTTTAAGTACGGCCTGACGATTTTTTGCATCCACAAAACGCACTTCACCAGAATTGATTAATTCATCTGAGATAAAATTCACCAAAGCTTCTGTATCGATGTGTTCATCGGTACGATTTTGAATGTTACCTACCACCACAATCGGACGTTGTTTTTTCTTGCTTTTAAAAAGCTTAAGCCATGGCTTAGTGAGCATGGTTTTGATCACATTCGTTGCTGTTTGCCTAGCATCTGTTTCATTCCAACTTTCATCGAGAAGCTCCACAGACTCAGGGTCTGCATATTCGCCACTAAAAGTGGTGCAGCCAGTTGTCATCATGATGATAGCCAGTCCTGTGTATGGCAGTAGATGTATCCATTGCTGTAGTTTATGGGGCCGGTGTTTTGTGTTCATAGATGCCTCTTTCTTGTGATGTGAGTGTGTGTGTTTGATGCTGATAGATGGTTATGATTCTTATTTTCGTATGATATTTTCGTATGATATTTTCGTATGATATTTTCGTATGATTCTAGGGGGGGGGCGGGTTGGTGGCTGATCATGTATTATAAAGCTGGTTCTCCAGTGGCAGGTCTTCTTTCTTTGGGTTTGATATACTCTTCATTATCTCCTGTGGGCCATGCTTCTTCAATGGTTAAGCACATACTATTAGGGGCAGCACCATAAATGATCTCTGAGGGAAGACAATGATAATAGAGGTTATCAGTTGTTTCATTTCCCCACCCTGAGACATTGATAAGTTTCGCTAATCCTCCTATGACATCAGGGATACGCACTGAGGTATCATGGAGGGTATTTCTGTCAAGAATATGCATCATATCTTCAAGTTGTAATCCTGCTGTGCCCAATGATTGTTGACTTAAAGGTAATTGTACGCCTACCAATGCACATGTTTCTTGGATGGGAATATGATCTTCATAGCTATTACGAGCTTTCAAACCTTTTTGGAGAACACGTTCACAATCTTGAAAGGCTTTTAATTCTTGTCTGTAATTGTATCCAATAAGGCGTTGATTGATGCCATGTAGTGGAGAGGCCACAACTAAGGCTAAAGGTGTTAAACCAAAAGCCCAAGGTCTTTTGGTTGCTACAGCAAAAAACATGGTAGCTGTTATGGTTATTCCTGAAGCTATCATCAAAGCCAGATCATTTTTGTCGTATTGATGGGAAAGATCTTTTTGGAGCTGTTCTTTAATATATTTTTGCTTAGCAGCTCTACGCTTTACCCACATATAATAAGCATCAAGTGCTTGCTTTCCTTCTAAAATAAACGTTTCCTTAGCAAAACTTACCGGCTCTCCTTGTGAGTCCATAAAAGCATGAACACAGAGCTTTTGTGCCTCTATACCGATAAAGACTTGAACATCTTGCTCGGGTTCTGATGCTTCTTTCGTTCGGTGACACACCATAAAACTCACCTGTGATGGCTTGTGTTTCATGGGTTTTAAGATCAATGTGTAATATCTATCTTTTATACCCTGCAACTGGCTGTGTGAAGGTTGTTTAAAGATCTCTGCAGAAGAACTTTTGCAGCCTCCAGCAAAGATCAGCCCTCCTAACAACAACCCAAACGATAAAAAGTTGAGGTTTATCACATACATCATCCATTTCATCATGTCTCTGTGCTCTTTGTGTGAGTTTCTGTGCTTCTGTTTTTCTGTGGTTTTCCTGTCTCTGTTCATAATGAGATGGTACAGGTTTGAAGCCATTCTATGATGCTGAACTGTGCCATCTTGGTGGTTATTTCGACCACTTCTTGTAAAGAATAAGGATTTTATGTTATAGAAAAACACCATAAAAGTTATCAGAAAATCCCATAATGGTTTGAAATCCTGACTTAGAGCTCTCTATGCTATGGTTAGAGGGTGAATGGATTTATTATTTAGAGATACTCCATAATGAGCACCCTTCTTCTTAGAGCTTATGATCAATTGATGGCAGATATTGCCGCTTATAGAGCTCTTCGTCCTTGTGATCGTTTTTATCCCCATTCTTCTAGTCAAGCAATACCTCGTCTTGTTCTTGTGACAAAAGGGGTGGATGTGCCAACTATGCAAAATCTCATCATGCAACGTGAGCATCGTCTCCTTGGAGAAAATCGACTTGCTGAGCTTCAACATAAAGCTGCAGCTTTAAAAGCTTATGGTATTTCATGGGTGTATATAGGGGCTTTGCAATCTAAGAAAATTCCTAAGATTGTGGCTCTTTGTGATGAAATTCAATCGGTGGGATCTTGGGCTCATCTTGAGCTTATAGAAAAAGCAGCAAAGGCTATAGATAAACATCACTTTCGTGTTTTTTTGCAAGTCAATATTGCTTGTGAGCCACAAAAATCAGGGTTTTCTGCTGATGAGGTACGCCGTGTTTTTGCTACTATCACATCAACAACTTTCTCTCATATTTATATATGCGGGTTAATGGTGTTACCACCTAAAGAAGATGCTATTTTAGCTCAAAGAGGAAAATTACCTCGTAGTTATCAAGATATTGTAAAGCTTCACTGCGAATGTGACAGAAAAGAGCTGTCTTTGGGAATGAGTAAAGATTGGAAACTGGCCCTGGATTTAGGATCCACCACACTTCGTATCGGAAGTGCCGTGTTTTTCCCTGATGTATGAGCCTTATCACGTTTTCAATAATAGATAATATCTTCTTCTTTTAACCAACCTGTCAAAGGAATATCTTCAAGGTCTTTATCAGATTTTTGGCTAAGAGAAAAAACCTTATAATATGTATCTATCTGTTTTTTTTCTGTTTCTTGGTTTTTTGTTTCTGGGGTGGGATTATCATCACCAGCTTGATGGGGAGGATATGTCTCTGTTAAACGGACAATAGTGTACTTGGGTATGTTTCCGATAAGCACTTGGCTGCTGTGAGGAGTGCTCCATATCTCACTGCTCTCTTTTAGCACCACTCCGTAAGTATGCACACTTCTATCCATGGTGATAAACATCACCACAGAACTTGCAAGTACAAGCCCAAGAACAGTGGTTACGGAGTGAACGAGAAATCTGGGTAGTAATGCTTGGAAAAAAGGTATTCCCATGATCCATAAGATCAGCAGTAAGGTCTTTGCTGCAAGAATCCATAACCATACACCGGTAAAGGTATAAGGGATGTTGTATAAGGTTTTATGGACGATATCAGGTTTTGTGAGTTTAAGAGTATGGAATATATGTTGGATATTTTTTTCGATGTCCTCATGATAGGGAGCATAGACTTTGGCTTTTAAATAAGCAGCTAAAGCAGGAGCATAAGCTTTATCTTGCCAGTAAGCATGACCGAGATTGTAAAATACCATAGCTCGGTTAATGCCATGGGCAGATACACTTTGTGAGGTGATGTGTTCAGCTATGGATTCTAAGAGACGGATAGATTCACCAAAATAACCCTTATCGTAATACTCCATAGCTTGCCTGTAAGAAGATGGAATATCCGCCCATGCACGATGCCCTCCTCCTAGATGATGATAACAAGCCAGTGCAAAGATACACATCATGCTAGCTTTTGACATAAAAATAGATCGCCGAATCACAAAACTAAGAGTAGAGATGAGGCGGATAGGGATCATATATAACCTATGATATGTTTTGATGTGTTTTGACATGTTCTAAGGGTTTATCTGTTTGTTTAGCTGTGACTGTGCCATTTACCTATGACCGTTTGCCACCTGCGCCAATACTTTTCGCCAAAGATCTGTGGGTTCTTATCAAGTTGAAAACGCTGGTTTTCAATGGCAGCACAGAGCTCTTTGAGGATGTGATAGTCCTCTTTGAACACAGTTTCATCTTGAAGCTTACTGGCAATATCATAAGCAGCTACCGCTGCTCCAGCTTCTGGTGAAACATACCAAGCAAGAGCATCAAATATGGCTTGGTGATCATGGTTATGAATGGCTGAAGAAACCTTCTTTTTAACAGCTGCGAGTTTTTGATGAGGGCTTAAGGCTGTTGACAGTTTTCTGTGCCACTTAAGTAAGCGATACACCGATAAACATATCAACAAAGTCCAAAGCAGAAGAAGTATTAAGCTTGGAGGAAGTACAGAATGTAACCACACTTGTAGAGGAGGTAACATCACAGAGCTGCGCCAAGGATCTGCCATGTCATTTGGGCTGTCTTCAGCTACTGGCTGCAAAACTTCGGGGTTTGATCCTGTGTTATCGGTGTCACTGGGATTGCTGGCTGTTGTTTTGAGAGCGGTGTTTGCTGTGACACGTACTTCACCTAATTGGGTAGCGAGTCTACGATAGGAGCGTGTTTCTATGTCAAAATAACTCCACTCAAAAACACCTAAATCATAGACACCTTCTTTGAGAGGAACGAGTGCATAAGAAAATGTTTTGCTGCCACCAATACCCAAAAGAGATACCGATTCATCCACCACCGGTTTGTCAGGATATATCTTGAAAGCATCGGGGAGTTCAGGATCTTTAAGACTTAAGCTTGATAACCAGCCTTTGCCCTTAAAAACAAGATTTAAGGTAAGAGGGTCTTGAACCTTGACTTCTTTGGCTGAAAGTTCTGAATGAAGTTCCACATCCCCCACAAAACCATGAAAATGTTCTGGCTTATTTTCATCCGGTACCGCCTTTACGGTGATGGTTTTAGGAGGTAAAGATACTTTCTTATGAACCATGGAAGAGGGCAGAGCGAAGCCAAAAAACGTTTGAGTATTTTTAGCACCAGATTTTACAATCTCTGCTTGAAAACCATATTCCCCCAATTGTAATGATCCCACATTGAGCGGTATAAGAATACGTCTTACAGTCACAACCCAATAAGGATGATCTTGAAAACGTTCTTGAGAGGTTTCAGGCTCTACTTTAAAGACCTTAAATAAAGGATTTTCACTGCCAAAATGGCCTAGATCACCCCACTTGTTTTTCACATACAACTTGATGGTGTCCATAATCGGCTCAGTGATATACACATCTTGGGAAGATAGTTTGCGTTCAGCAAACATTAAGGGGAGTTTCCCTGAAGCACGGACCTGCTCAGCACTCAAAGGTTTGGTAACAGTTAAGGTAAAAGGGGATGTGTGTTCCTTGTTTTGATCCACAGTGAGTTCAATGGGAGGGATTTCAAACACTCCCATGCGTTGAGGAGTGATACGTAATATGAGTGTTTTGGTGACACGAAATTTATTGGTATTTCGAGTGTTGGAGTAGGTGTAACTTCTGGAAGTAGAAATGGATGAGCTGACTTGAAGACCATCCACTTCTGGCATCTGTAAAGAATCGGAATCAAAATCACCTTCTACTGTAAGAGTTAACTCAACACTGTCACCAAGAGTTATCTTGTTGCTACTTAACTGTGCTTCAACGGCAGCATAAGACTGCTTAGGAAAGTTTATATTTATACTAGCTGCGAGTGTGACCATAGCACATATGGCTCTAAGCCAGTTGCTATGAAAACACGCACTTTTCTTACCATGTTTTTGTATTGTGCCCATTATCCTCTCGTTTGGGAGGTTGACTATTGATTTTTGTGGATGAATCTGTTCGAAAATCCCTTTTATTGAGGCGATCTTCAGGAAAGTAACGTCCATAAGCTTCGCGGTTATCTTCTAAGGCACGAAATAAATTGATGGCTTGTTGAGGATCCATAGCCTGTGGGTCCGTTGTCTCTGATGGCTCACCAACTGCCATACCTTTCTGGCTTTCTTGCTGATCGTCTTTTGTGTCCTTATCTCCTGAATCTGCTGTGCTACCAGCTGCAACACTTTCGTTGTCTTTGCTGTCTGCACCGCTGTCTTTATCTCCTTTTTGATCGTTATGAGTGTTCTTTGAGTTTTCTTGAGTTTGAGCTTGATCGGTGTTTTCAGCTCGTGCAGCATTTTTATGATCATCTTCTTTATGATTATTATCATGTCCTTCCTCTTCTTTGCCAGTGTTCTGATGGCCAGCGTTCTGATGAGTATGGTTTTCTTTTGAAGAAGATGCATGTTGATCATTGTGTTCTTGCTTGCCATCACCTGGTTGATTGGCTGAAGATGCTGATTGTTGTTGAGATGGGGACTTTGAGTCTTGAGGTTTTTGTGTTTGTGAAGATGAGTTGTCTTTGGAATCACCGTTGGCGTTTTGTTGCTGGTTTTGTTGTTGTTGTTGTTGTTGCTGCTGTTGTTTTTCTTCTAAAAACTTTGCTAGCCACTGGAGATTTTCTAAAGTGGGTTGGTGGTCTTGGCGCATAGCGTAAGCTTTTTTTAAAGCTTTAAAGGCTTCATCATGTTGTCCCATTTTCATCAGCACATGTGAGAGGTTAAAATAACTGGCATGAAGCAAATCTTTAGATACTTTACTTGCGGGTGTTTTGACTATGCCTTCTAATAATTGTTTGGCTTCATTTAAGTGATCTAAATGATCGGGTGAGTTATCAGCGTTTTCCATGAGATGGCGTGCTTTGATAAAATCTTTATGAATATCTTCTTTAAAGATCGAGCCATAGGCTTTTGGAATATCTATGAGTGTAAATAACATGATGATAGCCATGGCATGGGGTTTGTATGAATAAGGAGAGATGAAAAAGGCTGTAAACCAGCTGATAAGAGATATGAGTAAAAACCAAGGAAACAATTCATCCCAGACTTTGCCTTCTTCGCTATCCATCACCACAGTGGATTTAGCTCGGATGCCTTGTTGGTAAATGTGTTGCATATCATCTGTGGCAGCATCTGAAAGAACGTACTTTCCGCCTGTTATAGAAGCGATGGATTTAAGAGTTTTTTCATCCAGCTTTGAAAGGACAATATGGCCACGATGATCGCGTACGTAAGATCCATCGGGCATCTTTAGCAAAGCACCTTGAGCACTTCCCACTCCCATTGTAAAGATACGTACTCCCATATCTTTTGCTTGCTGTGCTGCTGTCATGACCTCTTGAGGATGATCCTCACCATCGGTGATGATCAAAAGATCACGACTTTCTAAAGGACGATCGGGATGCTTCTTTAAGCTGCGCAAAGCCACCGTTAGAGCACGGCCCAAATCAGTGCCTTGACTCTCCATGATTTTGGTGGATAGCTGAGAGACAAACAACTCAGCCATCTGATAATCACGAGTGAGAGGAAGATAAATGTAAGCTTCACCAGCAAACACAATCAAACCGATGCGATCACCTTCGAGAAGTTTCATGAGATCGAGTATCTCACGTTTGGCTCTTTCGAGTCGTGACGGCTTAAAGTCATCGGCTAACATGGAGCGTGATACATCTACAGCCACCAGAATATTCCGGCCCTCACTTTGATGCTCTTCTAAGGTGAAACCAGCTCTGGGCTGAGACAGAGCACACACTAAAGACACATAACCCAAACAGATAAAAAGTGTTCTCATGGTATGGCGCCATGAATGAAAAGAATGAGATATCAAAGCTTGTGCATTATCTCCCCATTTACCAAGTAATGTGAGCTCTTTTTTTCGTGCCAAATAGCTGAGCAGTATAGCCATCACCACACAGCAAGGTATAAGGAATAAGAGATGTGGGTAAGCAAAGCTGTGAATCATGCCAAATACCTCCCGGTCCATAAAACAGAAAAAATCTGTAGGACAAAAAATAATAACAAAGAGATTAGGACATACGTAAAGAAGTGTTCTTCAAACATCAAAAACACACTCTCTTCGACTTCTTTTGTTTCCAATTGATCAATAGTTGCATAGATCTGTTGAAGATCTTCGGTGTTTTTGGCACGAAAATATTTTCCTGAAGTTAAAGCAGCTACTTGTTTTAAAAGCTCTTCATCCACATGGGCCACAGGAGCGATAAGATCGAAAACCCCTCCAAGAAGAGAGGAGCTTTCCTCTCCAGCCACAGCAATGGTGTAGATTTTAATACCTAAACTTTTGGCAGCACGTGCAGCTTGCTGGGGATCGATGCTTCCTGCAGAATTGGCACCATCAGTGAGAAGAATCATGACCTTCGATGGTGCATCCAAACGATGCAAGCGATTGCTTGATACACCAATAGCATCACCTAAGGCTGTTTTAGAACCAGCCATACCGATATAGATCTCATCGAGAAAATCAATCAACACTGGGTGATCTAAAGTTAACGGTGCTTGTGCAAAAGCACGACTACCGAATATCACCAGTCCTAGACGATCGTGAACGCGCTTTTCAATGAAGTTTTTTACTACAGCTTTAACAGCTTCAAGGCGGCTCACTTTTTTCCCTAAAAGAGTGAGGTCTTGAGAACTCATGCTTTCTGAGGTGTCAATGACCAAAAAAATGTCTAACCCCTCTGAAGATTGCATGGAGCGATTTTTGCCAAAACGTGGTCGGGCTAAAGCGATGATCAAACAGGTTATAGCTAACAGAAAAATCAGCATGCTATGATGAGACAATAGCCTCATATACCATGGAGAGTGCTTTGTAAGTCGTGATTGCAATGGAAAAAAGACACAAAAACACCGCTGACGCCTATGGTACATATAAATACATAACGGCAGCAGCAACAAAGCAAGTAATGCATATGGGTAAGCAAATTGCATAAGACCTCTGAAAATAGCACTCATTATGAGCTGGTAGCTATTCTATCTGTTCTGTATAGCTATCTGTTTTTTGCGAATAATTCTCTATGATTTGGCGTCCAAGAGCGAGTGTCTTTTGTTTATAATTTACGGCAGATTCACCACTTACAGCTTGTGGAGAAAACAGCCATGTTTCTCCCATACATAAATGCTCATGATAATCCTGAGCGATCATCTGAGGAACCTTTTGAGCTGTTAGCCAACTCAAGCGTTCTCGATCGCTGAGCGAGATCACTTGTTCGCTTGGCCCTAAATAGTAACCGAGTATTTTTTTAAGATACAGATTTAAACTAGCAATATCATTGTGATCTACGCTACAAGCTTGTTCATAGAGCTCTTCAGCATTCATAGGCTTAGGTTGTTTGTGGCGTTTGCGTAGCCTATAGACCACATATCTTAACAGCCATATCCCCATAGCAAGAAGGGCGAGAAGTACAACGATTGCAGTTACATCCACTGATGTTGCATAGAGTTCCATAGGAGGATGGGGAGGAGCTAGGTTGTTCATTACCGGATGATTTTTAAGAGTGAACGTAGTGTGACATCATTTATATATAACACACTGAGATGATACACACTCACAGTACTCGTTATCACGATCACTCAAGAGTGAGTGATCGTTTATGATGTGTCTCAAGTGTAGGTAAAATCATCCATGTCCAAATGAGCTGGGGCCTGATGCTTGGGCTGCTTGAGATGCTTGGCAGTTGATACGTTTAGATGGTTGGTTCTTGTATGGTTCTTGTATGGTTCTTGGGTATTTTTTGTATGATTTTATCTAAAGAGTTACCGTTATTTGCCGATATACTGGTGGGTATTTCATGTTTGTCCTTAGGCAGTAGGGTGACTCCAAACACTCTACTGCCCGCCCCTTTTTACTACTTAATGTATATACATATATATGTATATACATTATATCTTTTTTTTAAGATATTTTTATAGAAATATTCTATTTCATGTTCTATTTCCAATGAGTATGTTTTTTCTTTTTGACACATAAACATCCCTCAAATTTTTCATATGAATGTTCATGTGAGTAAGGGTTTATGGAGTTAGCTTACTCTGTAAGCTATGTGTAAGCTATGTGTAAGTTATGTGATGTGGTGATATATCTTAAGAGATATTTATGCTTTTAGAAGTTTTTTTGTAATTAGGCTAAAGATTTTACGCTGATGTTTCGATGTAACATGTAGCACTTGCACTTTGTCTCGGGTGTGGGTGTTAATCTCCTGATAGGGTGGTGATGGGACTCGCGCTTTCCGTCACCACCTACTTTTTTATGATATATGGTGTTGGTATCTTTTTTCACTCATAGCTTTTTTGCAAGTAAATAGGCACGTTTTGTTATCTTTGGAGTTATTTTTTACCTAGCTACACTTATTTAGCTACAAAGCGGGTTATCCAACGAGCCATGCCATACTTTTTGCAAAAGAGTTTGATATCGCAAAAGAGTTTGATATCTAAGCCATATGTCTGGCTTGTGAATCTTCGAATATAAGTATTTGAAATATATGTTTAGAAAAAGCTGTAAAAACCCGATGGGTTTATTGGGCTGGCTTGTGGTGTTTGTTGTATTGAGGTGATTTTTTTATTCTGTGTCACATGATGATTGCTATTTTTGGGATGTGATGGGTGCATAAAACAGCGTTTTACATAGATAATGTATATCGGTGGCTTGGTTGTTTGGTGATGGTTTTAGGGGGGGTGATTGTAGGTGGTGAAGAAGGTGCTTACGGGGGAGTTAAGCAGGATACCGGAGGAACAGCTTCCGTAGAGATCACTCAAAATTCTGCAGATGAAGAAGAGGAAGTAGATGTGGAGTCATATCTACCTCAAGAGTGTTCCTCTGTGGATACTGTGGCTGACAAACTGCCAAGCAGAGAAGAACATGATGGTGATTTATCCATGCGTGATGGTTTTTTAAGCTGTATGTGGTGGGAACCAGGTTCTAGGTCTCTTTGTATAGATATGTATGGCTGTTCTGTGCATATAGGTCCTGATCTGGTCACTTGCTTGGATTTAGCTAAAGAATTGCTAGAGGCGAGAAAAACAGCGCGAACAAAAACTCAGCAGCCCATTACGGATTTATGTAATATTTTTGATAGGCAAGGAAAAGGAGCTAAAGAAAATCTGTGTGCTCATGTCTTTCATGCCCCAACTCATGCCAATTTTAGAGATCCTTGCGATACTCCTCAAGAAGAGGGGGTGCAGTTAGATGATCATTCTGTGGTCCCTTCGGAAGCATCTTCTGAACAGGGAGGTAGTGGCCAGTGAAGCATGCTTTTTTATGGATCCTTTTATGTGTGTTATGTGTGGTGAGTGGTTGTCGTAGGACAAATAATGAATGTGCTCCCTTATCATCGGTTAGCAGTGATGTGACAGGTTCTGGAAATACGTATTTTGGTGTCTTAGGTTGGCAAAAACCATCTGCACAACAAGAAACGGGTTATTCTTACTGTACGGTGTTTGTTAGAGAAGATCCGCAATTAGAGGATGCTTCTTTGATGGGTCTAAGAGTAACGGTTCCTTATCATTGTTTGAAGCAAGCTTTTAGTAAACCACAACTCTCTCCTGGGCTGTACTTGGCTCGTGAGAATGATTATGTGCATATTCCTTTAGATGATAATAATGTGCAGACTACGTATGTGGATGCTCTTAAAGAGGTGTGGTCAGCGAGTGGGGGGTCTCAGAGTAGTGCTGATGGTGAAGATCTTCTATTTCCGCAAGTAGCTACGCCATCAACGGCAAAGTTACAGGCTCAGTTTTTCCCGAGTAATGTGTTTGTATTTTCGGTGCGCATACCAAAAGCTACCACACCTGATTTTTTACAGAGCGATGACAAACTTAAACCAGCGTCTATCCTTGCCTCTGGTAAGTTATTGAGTAGTGATAATCGTGCGGCTTTGGGTACAGCAAGTAATGATTATCAAGCTGCTTTGGGAGCTAAAACAGGAAGGGAAAGTGCTCTTCGTTCTGCACTCGCAAAACTTTCTGAGCAAAGTCAACAGATTTTCTCTAGTGGCAAAATAGTGAGTGATGCTGTTCATGAAGATGTACGGGTTTATTATATGGCATCTCATTTGGCAAGATTTTCCATGCATCATGTGGCTCCATCACCAGCAAAACCTCAAGAGGTTGTTGCTGGTCAGCTGTTGTCTCGCCCTTGGTTCTTTCCGTATAATCATTTAGATGTTTTTGTTCAAAAAAAAGATCCTTTGATGGGATCCTTTTTGATAGTGGATGGATATCCCATGGCTGCTATGTATGATGTTTTGGTGGATGGAAAAGGTAAGTATGCATCTTCAGGAGGTTATGTAGCAAGTAGTGATTCTATGACAGAGCTTTTAAAACCAGTGGTTTCTGTGAGTTTTCCTGCAGCTGGTACTAGCCCAGATGTTGATGCACCTGGTAGTGAAACATCTGCAGTAAGCGAGGAACAAAAAAGATGCGAGCTAGCAGCTGGTGCTTCTTGGACAGCCAACAAATGTGTTTGTAGCGGGGCATCAAAAACATGGAATGGTAGTGCTTGTGTAAACAAAGAAGTGTCTGGTGGAGGGTTAACAGACGCACAGCGACAGCAGCAATGTAGGGAAAAAGGGGCTGGTTATCGTTGGTCTAATAGTCAGTGTCTTTGCGCTAGTGGGTATGAGCTGCAGGGAGGAATGTGTACTCGCCCCGATGGTGATACTGAAACCGCAAACTTGGCACAAACAAACTGTGAGAAAGCTTCTGCTTCTGGTGCCACTTGGGATTCTGAAGCTAAAAAATGTGAGTGTGGAGAGACTAAAGAATGGAAGGATAATACTTGCAAAACAAAAGAGCCGGTGGTGACAGACGCACAGCAAGAGGAGCAATGTAAGAAAAAAGGGTCTGATTATCGTTGGTCTGATAATAAGTGTACTTATGTTTATCAAGGGGGTTTTAGAGCAGGAGGGACTGGGGATGCTACAAAACATGATTTCGATTTAACGCCTGATGATCTCGATGTGACATGCGGTTAAAAGGAGATACGTTTTCTAGGCTGTTATATGCTATAAGCTATAAATAAGTTATAATGAGCCATGCTGTGTGATATGTATGATAGTGAGCTGTAAAATCTGAGGATTTTACAGCTTTTGTCGTTTTATTCCTTGCACCTCTGTGTAATCTGTTTCATCATCTAAGCAGTGCAAAATACATATGAGGCCTGTGGCATTTGATGAAATCATATCTTTGGTGGATTGCGTTAAGGCAGGTTTTTTTTCCAGAAAAAAAAGCCGGTCTTCTTTTTATGTCTATTGCTTCCATGTTAGGTGTGGTGATTGGCATTGTGGCCCTTATGGTGACTCTTTCGGTGATGGGAGGGTTTGAAAAAGATCTTCGTTCTAAGATATTTTCAGGACTTTCTCATATTCAGGTACTGTCTCAGCCGGCTCGATTGGGTTGGTCTTTAAAAGAGCATCCACTCGCTTACTTTTCTAAGCATTTGCCCCAAGCTGAAGCCATATCAGCGTTTATTCGAGCAGATATTATCATCAAAAACAAAGACCGGATTGCCTCAGCTACCGTGCTTGGTTTGGATCCACGTTCTTCTGCGGATATTTGGGGCATCAAAAAAGAGGTATCATCGTTTAAAAGTTTTCAAGAATTAATGTTTTCTGTGGAAGGAGAAGATCCAGCTTTGGTGATGGGAGATCAACTAGCTAGGCGTCTTGGGGCTTTTACGGGTAGTACGGTATATGTGCTTGCTTCAAAGGCTTCTTTGTCGGGGTTTTTGCATGGTGATAAGCTCTTTCAACCTTACCGTGTGGCAGGGATCTTTCATAAATCCAAAGATGAATACAATGCACGTTATGTGGTTACTTCATTGAAGAATGCCAGGCGTTATATGGATGATTATGATGTGTTTTTGGATGAAGAAGAGTATGTAAGTGGAGTGGCAGCGGTTTTTTCTGATCCTGATATGGTGGATGAGGTTAATGATCAAACGTTTCCAGATAAGTTTACGGCTTTAAGTTGGAAACAAGAGAATCGCTCACTTTTGATGGCTCTGATTTTAGAGAAATTTGCTATGGGTACGGTATTGTTTTTGATCATTGTGGTGGCGGTATTTTCTCTGTCTGGTGCGGTGATGATGACGGTATATTATAAGCGCTCGCAGATTTCTCTATTGCGGGGTTTAGGGATGCCATGGCAGGATGTGGTTAAGATCTTCGTGGCCCATGGTATGATCATCGGCTTAATAGGTGTGGTGGTGGGTGCTGTGGGTGGTTTATTGCTGTGTATATTGATCAAATCAGGTGTGTTGAATGGTCTTTTAACGCTTTTTAGGCATGGTGGTATTGGATTTCATAGGCTGCCTGTTGAATTTTTATATAAAGATTATGCGATCATTTGTCTTTCTGCTTTGGTATTGATTATCTTAGCATCGGTTTATCCTGCCTATCTTGCTGGTAAGCAGCATCCTGGTAAGGGGCTGAGATACTGATTCTTGGTGGCTGTGTTTGTTAACTGATTAAAGGCAAATTGGTGCAAGAGTCTCATTCCTCTTCGTTGCAACAACCTGGTCCCCAACCACACTCTTCTCAAAAGAAGTGTGTGGTGATGGTGCGGGAGGTTTCTAGGTTTTATAAGAAATCATCGGAACAGGTGACAGCTTTAAACAAAGTGAGCTTTTCTTTGCAGAAAGGAGATCGAGTTGTAGTGACAGGAACGTCGGGATCTGGTAAGAGTACATTGCTGCATATGATCGGCACTTTGGACCGTCCTTCTTCAGGTCAGATCATGGTTTGGGGCAGTGATGTCACAACGATGTCTGATCAGATGCTGAGTGTTTTTCGTAATTCTACTGTGGGTTTTGTATTTCAGATGAATAATCTTCTGCCTGAATTTAGTGCTTTAGAAAATGTGATGATGCCGGCTTTGATTGCTGGGATTGCGCAAAGAGGAGCTAAGAAACGTGCAGCAAAGCTACTTGATGCTGTGGAATTGAGTCATCGTCAGACTCATAAGCCAGCAGAGCTTTCTGGTGGAGAGCAGCAACGTGTGGCCATTGCTCGAGCTTTGATGATGAATCCTGAAATCCTGTTAGCTGATGAACCCACTGGTAATCTTGATCAAGAAACGTCTTATCATATTCAGGCACTGCTCCAGGAGATATGTAATGAGCATAACACCACCATGCTTCTTGTGACGCATGATACGGAGTTGGCTCAGTGTTTTGACAAGCATCTTGTGATGGCTGATGGCAAGGTTGTGGATGCTAAGGGGGTGCAGTGTTAAAAAAATGTTATCGCTTGGTATTATGGCCGGTTATATGGCTGGTGATGATGGGCACTTCTGCTGTTAGTGCTCAAAGCGCCCAAGAAGTGCCTGGTGATACTTACCGGCTCAAGGTGGTAGCTATGGACATCAGCGGTAATGTGCGTGTGGAGAGAGCTGCTATTGTGCGGGCCTTGATGAGCAAGGTGGGAGCCTATGTGGATGCTGAGCAGGTAGCGGATGATATTCGTTCGTTGTATGCTATGGGCTTTTTTTCTCAAGTGGAGATACGTACAGTAGCTAGTGATGAACCTACATCAGATCCTAAAGATATTCCGGTGCGTTTGGTGGTGAATCTTGAAGAAAAGCCAGCCATTGTGGAAATAGCTTTTAAGGGCTTTGATGGTGTGTCTTCTGATGATGTTTCTGAGAAGTTGAATGTTAAAACCTTCACCATTGTGGATGAAGGTTTATTGGGAAAAGATTTGAAGATCATTGAAGATATGCATAAAGAGAAGGGATATTTTCTTGCGCGAGCGAGTTATCAATTGATTCCTCTGTCAGCAGATAGTGTGTTGTTAGAGTTTCAGTTGGATCTGGGTACAAAGATGTATATCGGTGATGTGAATATTGTGGGCAATAAGGCTTTCAATGATGCTTATTTGTTGGAGTCTATGTTGTCGCGGCCGTTTGATCGTTATGCCACGTTATTTGGCTCACCTTTCTTTCAACAAGCCTTCGTGGACCGTGATGAGCAGTTTTTATCCTTCATTTATCAGGATGCTGGTTATGCGCAGATGAAGGTGACAAAAACTTTGAAGGAATTGAGTCAAGATCAACGTTTTGTCAATCTCACGTTTACTGTGGATGAAGGACAGAAGTATCACTTTGGTGATATTTCCTTTGAAGGAGATCTGTTATTTTCCAAAAAAGAGCTTCATGAATATGTGGGTATTGCAGCGGGTGATCTTTTTCGTATTTCACGATTCCGCACAGCAGTGGAGAACCTTGAGCGTGCATATGGTGATTTAGGCTATGCCTTTGTGGATGTGGATCCTCAAACCACTTTTGATACGAAAAATCGTCGTGTGGGGATGAAGTATGTTATCACTTCTGGTAAGAAGGCTTACTTTGGTCGTGTACGTATCATTGGTAATACCAAAACGCGAGATAATGTTATTCGTCGTGAGTTGTCCATTCTTGATGGTGAGTTATTTGGCCGTACAGCCTTGGATGATTCTAAGTCTGCAGTGGAGAGTTTAGGGTTTTTTGAAGAAGTACGGTTTATTCGTAGGCTTGATACAGATGATGAATCGATTATCCATTATACGGTGAAGGTAAAAGAGAAGGCCACAGGCCAGGTGCAAGCTTCCATTGGTTACACTCCTGGAGGCAATACGGATGCGACTTGGTTTGGGCAGGGAAAATATGAAGAGCAAAATCAAAGTGGTCGTGCTTGGAATCTTGGACTTACTGCCACTTACAGTGATAAAAACAATTATGGCACATCTTTTAATTTCTCCAATCCTCGTCTAAGAGATTCTCAGTGGTCTTTAGGGTTTTCTTTAGGTTACAAAAAACAAACGGTGATTTCGTTGGGCTTTGATATTGTTGAGCGTTCTCACACAGCTGGATTTCGTGTTGGACGTAAGATTATCGAGCATATTCGTGGTGTGGTGGGTATTGAGTTTCAGCGTACAGCTCAGGACAGTCGCTTGTATTTGGGTGATTCTTTAAGACTTTCCGGTGACACTATAGGCTTGCAGCTATCTTTGATTCGTCGTCGTTTGAATAATTATATTGATCCTACGTCTGGTCATAGTTTACGACTCACTCATCGTTTTGTGGGTGGTTGGCTTGGTGGTGACTATGATTATATGGAAAGTGAATTTGAGTCGATGTATTACTATCCGTTACGTTTTTTAGAGCATTACAATACACATCTTAAGCTTAGAGCTACAGCTTCGAAGTTGATGTCTTATTTTGGTTCGGCTCCTCCGTTATACAAGCGCTATCGTTTGGGAGGTCCTTTTAATTTGCGTGGTTATAGTGCGAATTCCATTAGCCCGCGGTTTGTGTTTTGGCGTACGCCTTTTGATCATGATGAAACATCTTTTTATCCCAAAGGGGGTGATAGACAATTGGTGATGCAAGCTGAGTACTATCTGCCTTTGATCTCACAAGCGGGTATGAAGGCTTTATTGTTTTATGATGCTGGCAGGGTTTATGATAATAACCAATCGTTTACCTTAGAGGATTTGCATATGGATGTGGGTTTTGGTATCCGTTGGGTCACTCCTATGGGGCCATTTCGCTTTGAATGGGCTTTCCCCATTGAAGATGATGGATCTTTGGGGCCTTATAAGATGATATTTAATATCGGTTATTGATTCTATTTTCGTGTGGTTGTGTTAAGCAATTACCTTGAAATTATCGTGTTTGATTGCTAGGATGGGGACTTTGATGTCTTGCTTAGCTGCATTTGGCTGGTTAGACATGAGCTATTAGGCATGAGGTTAGCAAACACAGAACCAGGAATACAAACAAAAACCAAGAGAAAAACCAAGAGAAAAACAAAGAGAGAATAAAAAACATAAAAAGATAGATATTTATTATGAGGAGATATGTTATGCGTATTTATATGACATGTGTGATGGCGTTATGTAGTGTGTGGGTTATGCCAGAGGCTTATGGCCATTCTCTTTCTGAGAAGCATTTTGGTATTGTTAATAATCAAAAAATCATCACCTCTATTCCTGAGGGCATTAAGGCTCGGGGTGATTTAGAAGAGTATGTTAAGGCCAAGCAAAAAGAGTTACGTCAGAAAAAAGAGGGGCTTGATACGTTTGCTAAAGAAATGGAGAGAAAAGCTTCTATTTGGAATGATGAGGTGAAAAAAGCCAAGACACAGGAATTTCAAACACGTTTGATGCAGTTACGTCAAGATGAGCAAGCGCTTCAGGCTGATGTGATGGGAAGAGAGCGTGAGGCTACGCGTAAGATTGTGGAAAAGATATCTCTTACGGTAAAAAAGCTTGCTGAGAGCAAAAAACTCTTTTTAGTCTATGAGACCTCTACTTCGGGGATTGTTTATATGAAAGAGTATGTTGATCTTACAGATGAGGTGATTTTAGAGCTTTCAAAAACCCCAACGACTCTTGAAGAAGGCTCATAAATAAAACAGAGTAGGTAAGGGTATTTTAGTGGTGTTGAAAGGCTACCAACTTTGAATAAGTCATTGCGTGCTCAGACGGATTACGGCTTTGTTTTTGATCCTCCTTTTCCTTGGCAAAAAGAGGAAGTTGCTAAACGCCTGCCTCATCGTCCGCCGATGTTTTTGATTCATCAAGTGGATACAGTGGTGCCGTGGAGTTACTGTTTGGCATGGAATTTTATTTCTCCTGACGATCCTATTTTTGGCGGTCATTTTCCTCATCAACCCATCTATCCAGGGGTGATGATCTTAGAATCTCTTGGTCAGAGTGCAGCTGTGTTGTTTCAAGCTTCATCAGATGCTCCTCTCGGAGAGTGTTTGCTAACAGGGGTGAAGGATGCTCGCTTCTTTCATCCTGTGTTGCCAGGGGATGCTTTGCGGTGTGAGGTGAATATTGAGCGTGAGCGTCCGCCTTTTTTTTGGAATCGAGGACGAGCCTTTGTAAAGCATAAATGTGTTGCCACAGCTTTGTTGATAGCTTATTGCCGTAACGCTGATGAGCTCGTCAGTCACTGACACTTCTTCTATTATTTTTCTTTTAAAATCTATTTTTGCCAGTATCTCAAGTCCTCATATAGCCTTTTGTCATGGTCCATGTGATAGAGGTATGGCTGTATGGTGTTATGAGATGCCAGGGCCATAAGTGCCAGGGCCATAAGTGCTAGGGCCATAAGTGCCAGGGCCAACTAGGCAAAATCTCATAGTTGTAGGTGATTTATAATGGCTTTGGGTGTTCGACAATAGTTAAAGACAGATACGTAGATTGAGTGGGTGACATAAATCTGAATATTTGTCATGAGATTTTTGTAACACATGTTTGTTAGTAAACAGCGTGAATCTCTTATTAGGAGAGAGCAATGAGTGATGATCAGGGAAAAACCAAAGTATCTAATCTTTTTAGCACACAGCCTCCAGCCAGTGGTTATGGAGATACAGGTGGAACAGCAGCCAATGAGTTTACAGCTTCTGGTACAGCGCCTGTTTCAGCTGGATCACTGGATTCTACAGCTGGTGTAGATGACGGTAGTAATCCCTTTTCTGCTGAGCTTAAAAGCGATATGGCTTCTCAGCTTAGCATGGATATGTCCAACTTCTCGCAATTCTTTAAAGACGGTGCGGGGGCTAAAAAAACCCTTTTAGCTGTTTTCGCTGTAGTGTTAGTTGGAGCTGCAGGAGCGATGTTCTTATTCTCTGGTGGTGAGGATAGTTCTGATTCCTTTGATGATGATTATGATAGTTACGAAGATACAGCTTCTTCTGATGACTCTGATAGCGATTCTGATAGCGATTCTGATAGCGATTCTGATAGCGATGACTCTATGGCTTCAAATTTTGATGATGATGATGATTATGATAGCGATTCTGATAGTGAAGATAGTTATGATGACTCTGGATCGGATGAGCAGGGTTATATAGATGATGAGCCGTCTGCTTATGGATCAGAGGGAACTGGTGGTGAAGGAGCACCGCAGATTGTTTCGCCGATGGATGCACAAGCGCGAAGTTATGATGAAACCAGTGAATATGCTCTCTTTGAGTGGGAAGGAGAGCCGGGCGGTAGTGTTTATTTTTCACGTAGTCCTACCATGATGCCTCTAGAAAAGGTGGTTCAGGTAAGTGGTAATTCTTATAGAATGGCTCATCCATGGCCTGGTACATGGTATTGGAGAGTTGTTAATGATCAAGGCGAGAGTCAGGTATCTCGTTTCGTGGTTGACCCTCCGGTAAGACGTCAGGTAGCCCTTGCTCCTTTAGGACAACCTCTTGCTGGTCAAGGAGGTACTGTTTCTTGGACAGGCGATGCTAAAGTAGCTAGGTATATGGTAGAGATCACTCAATCGGGTTGGTCTAATCCTCAGTGGCGTTTTCAGACATCTGGTACCAGTGTGGCATTAGCGGGTGTTGTTGCCGGTCAGTATCAGTTGCGTGTGGGAGCTTTCTCAGAGGTATCTGGACGTTGGGAGTTCTCTACACCCACTGCTGTAACCATTGAATAAATACATGTTAAGCATTAACTGTTTATGATGATGGGTTGAAAGTGGCTGTATTTCTTATGGAAACGGCACTTTTCATATATTTTGGCCTGTTATAATCTTTTTATTGTTATATATCCTGTCGTCTTAATATATTTATATGAATATATATAAGGTATGGATGTTCTATTTTTTATATCCTGTACTTTCTTACTTTCTTGACGGGAGGCGTTGTTTTGCCATCGCAGTTGGTTGGTGACAAGCCTTGTTTGAGTGAAAATGGTGTGAGTGAAAATTGTTTGAGTCGAAATGCTTTGAGAGAGCGGTGTTATGCGGAGCGTAGGGATTGGGTTGTGCCGAATAGAAGGCATTGTCCGGTGGTTGCGGATCTGAAAAAACGTTTTGAATCATTTCTGACTGATAGATTTTGCCATGCTGCAGGAAAGCTGTGTGTGTGTCTTTATACAGCCACTTCTTATGAGTTGATGTTGAAATGTTCGTATTTTAGCAAGCTTTATGTGCCTAAGGTGATGAGCACGTCTGAAAAAAGCATGGTATTTCGTCGCATTCATATATCTGTAGCTGGCCTTCCCTTGTTTTGGGGGTTATTAGGGCGTTTTTTTCCGTTTTATAGAGGGGATATCCACAGAGCTCCCAGTGGAAGATGCGATAGTTTGATGCAGGATCTGCAAAAAAACCCAGACATGAATGTGGTTATGTGTGTGCCATGTGTAGCTGTGTGTTCACGCACTGGTTTACGGATTGGTTCAGGACATGGATATTATGATCGCTACTTTGCTAAGTTGCAGCATAATGGCCTATTTGAAAGGGTTTTGAAGGTGGGGGTAGTGTGGGATAAGCATATTTTTGCAGGCGATGAGACAGAAGAGTCACTCAAAGGTGCACTGTGTGCTAAGTTATGGGATGTTCCCATGGATGTCATTCTTTCAGAGCGGCGGTTTATGACGTTACCGACTTCTAGTTCGTAAGTTTTTTGTGCCACTAGTTCTTCCTGGCTCTGACATTTCAAATTTAGATAAAAATGTAACGTATTAAAATAACAGGCCTTTTTTTAAGCCATCTTTGCTCAAAAGAGCAAAGATGGCTTTTTTATGTGCTATATCACTCAACTTCACAACTATTCTCATATAACCATCTGCTCTTCATGATCCATCTATCCATAAGAAATCATCTCTCATCTATTGATATAAATGACTAAATGAAATGTCCTTATGGATTTTTGACATTTTTATGTACAATCATGCTTTCTCGATAAACGGCGCATATGACACTCTTCACCCAACAAATAAGGAATGCTTATCATGAAAACCACCCCCCATTCACAACCATCACAGCAGTTATACAGCGTGATCGTTGATCACTTTATTTATTTACTTATATAAGGATGGTATCACCACTCTCACAGATGTGGATATGTGGTTGGCTATTGATAGACAGAAAAAACAAGAGGAACTAGCTTTAAAGGAAGCTGAGCAGAAGGGCGAGAAGAAGGGTGAGCAAAAGGAAAAAGCAGCCGTGGCTAGACGCATGCTTTCCAATGGGAGTGATGTAGAAGTCATTTCGATTGCGACAGGCCTCACACCCGAAGAAATTACGAAGCTTGCTGATAGCTCCACTCAGTGACATGAGCGAAAGTCTTTGTGACTTCACTTTAAGGACACACTCTTCCATCAATTCTCTAGCAAGAAGTATTGATGTTAGGGTTTTGTGTATTCTGATGTTTTTAGGCTGTTGATGGAAATATGGGTATGAAAGTTTTTATCATCGGTGATGAGAGTCATGCACAGCCATGGTTACTGCTTTTTATGATCCCAAAAAACAGCTAGCTCTTCCTATTTAAACAACATCCATCTTAGGCATGTTTTTTCTTAGCTAGACCCAGAGTGGTCAATTGACGAAGCCTCTGGCATAAAAGACTAAAAAGAGACCTTACAAAACATAACTGTTTTTACTTAAAAATAATGAACTTGTAGTGTGTGCTTTTAAGTGTATTTTACAAAAAAAGCCTGTTATTTTAATATGTTACGTTTTGTCCTGAGTTTGAAATGTCAAAGTCGGGATTCTTTTAGAGCGGCGGTTTATGACGTTACATACTTCTAGCTCATAAGTTTTTTGTGCCACGGTTTTTTGTGCCACAGCGTTTTGCTGATTGCTGCTGATTGCGGGATGTTTTAGCCGTAATAGGAAGCGGCGTTGCGTTTTTTGTGTTTGGTGCTGAGAAATGCTGAGAGCAAATCGGTATGTTCTTGGCTCATATCTACAAATTCGATGCCAAGAGAAGTATGTGAAGTGTGTGGCGTTGAGGACTGTGAATGGATACGAATGACTTTTCCTTGGAGATGAAGTGGAGATATGCCATCTAGTGTGAGAATAAATGAGTAGGTGTGGTGGATGGCGAGGTCTTCGAAGTAACTGATCCTCATGCCGGTGTTAGAAAGATCCATAAGTTGGCCTTTGAGATATGTGGGCTCTTTGCTTTGTTTGCTTTTTTGTATTTTTACACGCACACTTCCCAGTGATGGAGAGGTGAGACGTTGTTGACTTTCTCTAGTGGGCTCATTTAAAGCTGTGCGGATTTTTTTAATAAAAAAATCTTTAGATAATGGTTGAACAAAAAAGAGATCTATATTTTCTAAATAAGCCAGTTCTTTTTGTTTTTCATCAATATCTACTGAGCTGGTGGTCCAAAGCCTGACTTTATCGTTGTAATCTTGTTTGAGTTGCTTGAGGATAGCCAGTCCTGCGCCATCTTTAAAATCCAAGTTTGCACATACCACATCTATGGAAAATTTTTTGATAATACGAGAGGCGTCGGTGATGTTGTCTGCCACATGAGCTAAAACGCCTTTGTTTTTGTAACTCTCTTTTTCGAGTTGAGCTACATAGGTTTTTTCATCGACGAGAAGTAAACGAAAATTTTGCAGTGATTGTGTCATTTGGCTGGCCTATGGTGGCTAAAAAAGGAGGAATAAAAATAAGAAACGTTGGTTTATGATCGGCTTTGTAGGAAACTTAAGTAATAATCGGGTAGTGCATCAAACTCTAGAGCTTCGGGACTTTCACATTCACATGTGAATTTAGGGAGTGAGTCATGGGTGATGGCGCCATGATGGATACGTAGATCAATCAGACAGTTACGTTCAAGGCTGCATTTGTTACAATAAAAGGGAGCATAGAAGGAGACGATGGTGGCTTCACCAATCATCTCTTCAACCATATTCAATTGATCCACAAAACATATGCTGCATTTTTCATAAAAGATTTTTTGGGTTTTGCTCCATGCTTTAATAAGGAGCACCCATGCTTGTAGTCCCACACTGGTGACGAGTTCCACACCTTCAAGATCAAAAGTGATGTGAGGGGTTTGGCTGCGAGGTATGGTGTTATGACGAAAGACATGGGTGATATGTCCTTTAAGGGCATAGGTTGCGTTTTCTTCTGTTGTAGTGATGGTGATGGTGAGGTCGGGAAATGTCACGGTGCGTTGCATATATGATGGTCCATCAAATCAAGAAGATATCAGAAGGCTATGAGGACTTTTTTCTTAGATGCAGTTACTGTCGGTTGAAGATGGTAAATCTTCAAGCCCACAGAGGGTAAAGCTTGTCGTGTGGGTGGTTTTTTGTCATGTGTACAAGTTATATTCACGTATAATATTTATAATTCTACGCTACGCACTTGTTCCATAAAGCTAAGAGAGCGCATGTTTTGGAGTTGTTCGCCGCTAAGAGGGTGACTTAACTTAACCATGGCCATAGCCATGCCATCTTGTTTGTTTCCTGATAAGTAAAAAGAATCGATGTTGATGGCATTTTTGGCAAGCATGGTTCCCACATGACCTACCACTCCTGGCTTGTCTTTGTTTTTAAAGACAAGGAATGTGCCTTGAGGTTTGACTTCAAAACGAAAATGATTGATGGCGGTGATGCGAGGATGTTTATGATCAAAAACCACCCCTGATAAGGTGACGGATGTATTTTTGAGGCCTTGAAGATGGAAGGTTAGGGCGTTGTCATGGGAAGGTGATGGATGCGGGCTATGAAGTCCTTCTTCTATGGTGAGGCCTTTGGCAGCAAGTATATTTGAGGCATTGGCATAAGAGACAAATTCTTCGGTGATGGGTGATAAAAACCCTTTTTGGATAGCCAGAGCAATGAGGTCATTGGCTTTGCTGTTTTGGAGTGTTTTGGGCAGAGAAAAACTGAGATGCATAGGTTGGAAATGGGATATCTGTACAGCAAGACTAGCAAGTTTTTCTGCTAGCACCATATAGGCTTGTAGGGGAGAAGATAGTCCTTGTTGGTGAAATCCTGGGATATTGACAGGATGATCCACCACTTGTTTATTCAGACATTTGCGGATTTGATGAACGATGGTGATGCCCACAGCGAGTTGGGCTTCTTCTGTGGCAGCTCCGATGTGAGGTGTGCCATAAACCTTGGGGTGTATGGTGAGCTTGGCATTTAATCCCTCTGGTTCATTTTCCCATGTATCGATACCACAAGCACTTATGGGGCCGTCATTGAGACAGTGGAGTAGATCTTTTTCATCAATCACACCACCACGTGCGGTGTTAAGTACAAAGCTGTCAGGAGGCATCATCATCAGATGATCTTTTCTGATCATCCCTTTGGTTTCTTGATTTAAAGGCACATGTAAGCTGAGAACATGGCTTATTTCACAGAGTTTTTCAAGGGACTTGATGCGTTTGACGTGGGTATTATGAAAGACTTGAGGAGCTAAATAAGGATCATAGGCGATGACATTCATGCCAAGTCCTTGGCAGATGCGTGCCATCTTACTTCCCACACTTCCTAGTCCGACAATACCTATGGTTTTGCCATGAAGCTCCACTCCTGTATAGAGATGTCTGTTCCAACCACCTTGTTTTATTTCGGTGTATGCTTGGGGTAGTTTGCGTGCCATGGCAAGGAGCAGGGTGGCTGTCATTTCAGCTGCAGAGGTGGTGTTTTTATCTGGTGCATTTACCACCAGAATACCTTTTTGGCTAGCATAGGATAGATCGATATTTCCTGTTCCTACCCCTGCACGTGCCACCACCTTGAGGTGTGGGGCACTATCGATAACTTTTTTATCTACAGCTGTGGAACTTCGTGTAAGCAAGACATGAATGTTTGCTAGGTGATCGAGTAGCTCGTCTTGGCTGAGATCGTATTGGATATGGATAGTACAACGTGGTAGTTGGTGGAGGGCTGTGATAGCTTGTTCGTGGAGATGTCCGGTAACAAGGATGTGATGATGCACGCAAATGCCTCTAGCTTTGAAGAGAATATATGGAAAAATGGAACACATAATACAATTCACACTGATGATGATGATAGAAAAAAGCATGAACTTGGGCAATATCTAAAACCATATCTCTGTGGTATATGCTTGTTTTGGAGTGTGAGTGTAGGAGGTTTTGTGGTTTAGTAAAAAAAAGAGGTGTTATGCAGTCTCGTTTTCTTCCTTTTAAAATTCTTGGTATCCATCATATTGCTATTGCCAGTGAAGATGGCGTAGATGGAGACATGTCTCAGTTTCTTCGCGATCTTCTTGGCTTAGATTTTTTGGGTGAAGAGGCAGTGCATGCAGAAAAAACGCACACCAGTTTTTTTGCCAGTGCTCATGAGGATGTCTCAAAGAGTGGCTTGAAAGAACACGCTAAGACACAGCTGGAGATTATTTCTCCTTTAGATTCTTCAGGGGTTGTAGCGAAGTTCCTTGCTAAAAGAGGTGCAGGTATTCATCATCTGGCTTTTAAGGTAGATGATATAGACAGTGCGGTGATATATCTAAAAGAACAAGGAGTGCGTCTTGTGCACAACGTTCCTCGCCAGGGAGCTCATGGCACACGGGTGGTCTTTATCCATCCTAAGTCCAGTGGTGGTGTTTTGGTGGAATTGGTAGAAGATCCTAGGACGGCTCAGAGCTAGCTGCTGTGTTGTTTGTTGTATTCTCTGAGGAGGTGGATTTGTCGGCTTTTCTGCGGCGTATGGTACGGCCATCTTTATCCACCAATGAGCCATGTTTGTCTTCGAGTGTGGTTGCCATGGTGTTGAGTCTGGTGGCAAGTTCATTGAGTTCATCGCGTTTTCTTACAGAGACTCGGCTATAATATTTGCCTTCAATAATGCATTCGGTGAAACGTTTGATGGAGATCAAAGGGCCATAGTACTTATGTGTTAGACGGAAAATCACCGAAAACAAGATGATGATATAAAAAGAGAACAGTATGGAAATATTGGTTAGGTTTTCATTATAGATATCGTTATTGGTTAGAGCTCTTTGATCATCTGGCGCAGTGACACTAAAGATCTCTTGGACATGTTGATATTGCTTGCTTTGAGCTTGGTGGAAGAGCCAAAAAGCTAATCCCATAAAGACAATAGTGATGATAATCACATAGAGGCCGAGTTTCACTTGAGCAAAAGGATCAATGAGCGTTGATTTGAGTGACCGACTCTTGCGTAAAGCCGAAGCTGATATTTTAGGGTCCACGAGCACATCCTTCTTGCAAAAAAGCATGGTAACAGCGAAGTAAAAAAGAACACTATTATGATAATGATGATAATGCTTCTATGATACCATCGTACAATGGTTTTCTTTTTTAAGAGTTTTCTTTTTAAGTCTAGTTTACGTTTAGTTTATGTTTAGCGAGTGTTTAGCGAGGAATCATCTTATAGAAAAGTGCAAGTGCAAGTGCAAGTGCAAGTGTAAGTGTAAGTGTAAGTGCAAATAAGCCATATTTGTTAGAGTGTTTGAGTCGAGCATGTAGCTTCCTTGGGATGTCTTTTAAAAAACGTGTGTACTACAGAACAGATCTTGATGGATTTTTCAAAGAGTGTTTTCGGGATGAAAATGTGCTACTTTAATGCTTTGCTATAGATCTTATGGTTATGATGAACATGTCTTTATGGGACTGTCTCATATGGGTATGTATTTTACAAGAGACCATCTATAACCGTGTTTGGAGCGAATCTGCTAGGCTAGCTAATAAAATAAGCAGATAGAAGCAGATAAAATAAGCAGATAAAATAAGCAGCTAAAGTAAGTAGATAAGTAAGCAGCTAAATAAACTTAAGAAAGATGATAGAGAGTGGATGCTCTCGTGGATATTGTGATTTTATTTGATGTTGAGGTGAGAATTTGCACGGTTCAAGACATAAGCGCAAACATTCCAAAGGGCGGCGCAAAAAAGGACAAAAAAAACGAAAAATGATGCGTAAGCGTCGTAAGCTTAGAAGAAGTGGTCGTTAGCCAGTATGAGCTCTTGTGGAGAGTATGTACATGTACTAGTGGGGTATGTAGCTAGTGGATATGTAGCTAGTAGGTGGTATGAATGTGATATATCAGCTTTCATCCCAGATCTGTTTGTGTAGTCTGCTATCCAGGGTAACGTCTTTGAGCTCTTTGTTTTTAAATCTCTAAAAAATAGTGCGTACGGAATACATCATAGCTGTGCGTATGTGGTGTCGTACGCTTCTGTTTTGCTGAGTGTTTTAATCTATCTTTGTATGTTGTGTTTGAGGGTATTTACTTGCCTTTTAGGGCAAGTAAATAGGGTGTTTTTTGCAAAAATTCCGTAAAGTACAAGATTTTCCATTGTTTTTGGCCGGTTGCCTATTCTATAATACGTATTACAGCGTTTGTAACAGAGAGCATTGAGTTGGTTGTGGTGGGAAAAACAGCTGACTTAGCTAAGACATTACTCTAAGGGAGGAGAGTTGTGATTGATTTTGTATATAAGCTGAAGGATATTTTGCCGCAATGGCCCACTGATTCAACATTATCAGTGGAAGATATATCTTCGGCTACAGAAACGTCTGTGCCTCATGTGATTCAATATTTCAGTGATGGTTTAAAGAAAAGTCTAGATGTTACAGATAAGATTTCTCATGATGAGGCCAAGACAGCCTTAGTTCAACTGACTCGTGAGTTACGTTCAGAGCTTGAAGCGCGGAGTCGTGAGTTAGCACAAAAGCAGGCGCAAACTCTTGAGGCATATGAGCGGATGATGTTAAGGATGCGTCGGGAATTACAGGGCCGCAACTGGCCAAAAGCTTTTCGCACATTGAGTTATTTTGCTGGTGAGAATCGTGAAAATCTTCCTGATGATTATTTGATATCTTTGTGTTCAGATATTGTTCGTATCGGTATTAAAGCTGGTGAGAACATTCAAGAATTGGGACGTTGGTTGGAGATGGCTGTGGCTGTGGGCTTGCATCAAAACTCCAAAGAGGGAGTGGAAGAGGCTTTGGATCTCATTGATGCTTATTCAGAAGATTTCTTGCAAGAAGACACAGGTAAGGGTGCTTTGTTGTTAGGCAACTTACTTTCTGCCATTGAAGAGCGTGCTGCACGTTTTGGTTTATGGGAGGAGTATGGCTCGTTGATCAATCAATTGTATCCTGAACATCATTGATAGTTATGTGTTAGTTTTCTTGTTTCTAGTTTTATATACAGCGATTTTATATACAGCGATTTTATATACATTAGGTCCTGTGGGTGGATGTTGGCTATTACTACAAGGCGCGTTCATCTTTGAGAGCAGCCATTGCTGAGTTCTTTGCAGATTATGTTGCAGTGGACACGCCTATTGTGGTGCCTACTCCTGGTGTGGAAGTGCATATGCGTTATCATGACACTCACTGGGTGGATGTTCATGGTAAGCGTTGTTCTGGTTGGTTACGTTCTTCACCAGAGCTTCATATGAAGCGTTTATGTGCTCAGGGTTTGAAGCAGATATATCAACTGGGGCCGTGTTTTCGTGCAGCAGAAGACTCTCCATGGCATGGCTTGGAGTTTTACATGTTGGAATGGTATGCAGCCCCTATGAGTTATGAGGAGTTGATGTATCAGACAGAGGCTTTTCTTAAACATTGTTTTTTATCATCATCAACGCGTAAGCTTACAGAGTTTACGCGTTTGAGTGTTTATGAGTGTTTTGAGGCATTTTTAGGGATTCAATTGGTGGATTGTGATCCTGGGTTGCCTTCTTTACTCAAAGAAGCGGGTGTTTTTTCCATTACAGAAGCTGATGATTTTGAGAGTGCCTATTACAAGGCCATGCTTGAGGTGATTGAACCGCGGTTTGCTTCTAAGAGTGTATTGCTTTACAACTACCCTCCTTCCCAGGGTGTGTTATCTCATTGTGTTAAGGGTCGAGCTCAACGGGTAGAAGGGTATATTGATGGTGTAGAAATCACCAATGGCTGTGTGGAGCTTTTAGGGCAGAAAAATAACCGTTTACGTTTGCAAGCAGCTAAAGAACGCAGAGAGTGTTTGGGTTATGAATCACCAGATCTTGATGAGGATTTTCTTAAGTCCTGTGATCAGTTGCCTCTTTCTTTATGTGGCAGTGCTTGTGGTTTTGATCGCCTCTTAGCTTTGATACTGGGTGAATCTTCTATTCGCTCGTTAGTATAAGTTTGTTGAAAAAAAATCCTTTTTTTACATATCGCCTTAACATGTCGCTTGGCATAGAGAAGATTTTTTCTATGATCTTTGTACTGTGCTGTTTGTGTTGTTTTACAAGGATGGGTTCTATGCAGGTTATGGTGATGATATTGTATGGCACTTTGCTTGTGTTGGTGTCTATGACAGCTATGTCTATGATCGTAGAAGTGGCTCAAACGCAGCATTATGGCAGGTGTTTAAAAGAACTGCTTAGCTCAAAAGATCAAGAAGGTGACGGCAAGACAAATCACAAAGACTGGGAAAACAAGGAAAAGGAAGATCCTTTAAGTGAGTTAGCCCAAAAGCCTCCATGGTTTTATGTGCGTAATGAGCTGAGTGATGAGTTATCTGTGGCAGATGTGATGGGTATGAAGAGTAGCAAAGCTTTAACCATGAGTTTTATGGAAAGTTATTGTGGTGATTTTAAGTCATCGTATCAGGCTCAGTTTGAGTGAATAAAGAGGGTTTCGTGATGGTGGGTATGTATTTGGTGGTGTTGGGGTGGGTGGTGTTATCTTTGAGTTATTACGTCACCGTTAAGTCTGTGTTGCCTCATGTGAGCCAGCAGGTGGAGGTAAGACATGAAGGGTAAATCTTTGAGAGTTGCTGTAGAGGTTGCTGTAGAGAAGGTGCGGGGATGTATCCAAGAGATCATGATGACGTGCAAGCAACGTGTAGCTTCTTTTCAGCTCGATACCTTCAAACTTAAGTGGAAAGATGTGTTGCTTCCCACAGCCATTGTGTTGTGTGTGGTTATTTATTGGCTGGAAGGGGAGAGTTGGAAAACGTACCGAAAAACACTGGATACCCACCTCAGTACAGCAGAAGAGGATAGTGCTGGTAAGGGCGATGATTTTGCTCGCGATGTGGAGGTGTTGGTGAGAGTGGATCTCGGTGGCAGTGTTTCTTTTAAGAGTGGTGAAACCTATTTACTTACCAAGTATATGCCTTCATCTATGCTTTCTGCTCCGCAACGCAGAGAAGATGTGATGGAAGGGCGATGTGTGTTAGGTGAAGTGTATGTGTATGCTGTGGGAGATCAAACCTTTATAGGTTTATCTCGTATGCATGATGTGTTCGTGTATAAAAAAGAGTTATCAAAAGATATTTACTTGCTTAGTAAGGATAAGGTGTATGTATATCCGAGTTGTCCAGAAAAGCGTGTTGTTTATCGTTCTTTTCTGTAGCCTCTTGGGTGGTTGGTGCTCTGTGGTGTATGCGGAGTCTGATCTTTCCATAAGAGACAGTGATCAGCGTGTGTCTATGGTAGTGGGAGGACAGCGTATTCTTGAACCACCATTTGATAGCCAAGTGGTTATATCGAAAAAAGGAGTGGTGAATGTCAAATGGCTGAGTGATGGTAGGGTGTTGCTTACGGCTTTGCGTAGTGGTGTGATACTTTTTGATCCTACCCCTGTGAGTGAGAGCGGAAGGCGTCTTTTAATTGATGTGAAAACCGTTTATCAAGCAAGGAAAGCTGCCCCGGATGTTATGTCTCGCAGTAAGAAAACACAGAGTCTATCTAAAGAAGAGATAGCAGCTGCGAGTTTAAAAACCTTGCTATCTCAGAGTTGGTTTCAACAAGCCACCACTATTCGTTCTCATTCTGAGGTAGCAGTGGACTGTTTTCATCCAGCTAAGAAAAAAGTTCTGCAAGCTTTGATGAAGCATTTTGCAGAGCGTTTTATTGTGTGTAAAAACGCAGCTTATCATCTGATGGTGAAAGTGAAGACAAAGAATAAGGGCAAGCGTGAGGATGTTCGTCCGGTGTTGTGGTTTTCTGGTGAGCTTCCAGATAGTGATGATGCCACACATGGTGATGTGTTGCAGGAGTGGAAGATCCGGGTGAGTCCTAGCAAAAAAGACAATACCTATCAACTTACAGCAAAAAACTTTGTTGTAGACATCAAGCATCTGGGTTACTATTCTGGCTCTTTGCAGAGCCGTGATATCTCATTTTCTTATACCATCAAAGCTGGGGATGCATCCTCATCAGGCCATGTTTGGACGCCTTACACTCTTGCTGATTCCTTGCTTCTCAGTGAGCTGGTTTATGAGATCAGGAGGGAGAAAAGTTCATGGAATCGTTATACCGAAAATCTGCCTATTCTTGGTGTGTTGCTCAGTTCGTCATCACAAAAACAGAGCAAAGAAGGCGTGGAGGTGTATTTTTCTTTGTCTCCTTTGGTTTCTGTGTCTTCTTTTTGAAGATGAGCGTATAAAGCCAAAACAAGCTTAAACTTAATAATATAGAGATATAACTCACCGGTTATCGTGGGAGGTCAGTATTGAGACGGATCTATTTAGATAACAACGCTATGATGCTTCCCACTGCAGATCATCTTGCTGAAGTGATGCAATGGGTGGGTGATTATATGGGCAATGCTTCTAACACTCATTGGGTGGGAAGACGGGCTAAGTTGGTACTGGAAAAAAGCCGTGAAGCTGTGGCAGATTTGCTCGGAGCTCATCGTTCTCAGTTGGTGTTTGTCTCCGGTGCCACTGAGGGCAATTACATGATATTATCTGCGGTTTTTAAGAAGCTTCAGCGCTCAAAAGTGCTCATAAGTGGAGGAGAGCATGTTTCTCATTGGCAAAATGCTAAACAGTTAGCCGCAGAGCATGGTTTGGAATATATAGAGATTCCGCTATTAGCATCTGGACAGGTGGATGAGTCAGCCTTGTTAAAGGCTTTGGATGATGATGTGGGTTATGTGGGGTTGTTTTATGTGAATCATGAGACCGGTATAAAAAATCCCATATCTGCATTATGTCCTCTGATCAAGCAGCACGCTCCTCATTGTTATATTCATATTGATGCAGCTCAGGCTTTAGGCAAAGAAGATCTGAGTTATGTGGCTTCCAGTGTTGTGGATTCACTGACTGTGAGTTCAGCAAAAATAGGTGGGTTATCTGGTACAGGGGCTGTGTATATAAAGGATATGGCAAGGTTTGAGCATTATATGGTAGGAGGGCAGCAAGAGAGAGGCTTGCGTCCTGGTACAGAAAATCTTGCTGGAATCATCTCTTTTGGTTTACGTTGTCGTCATGTCCATGACTATCCTCATTGGCTGTCAGCATCTCGTGAGTTATTTGCCTATTTGCATACGTCTTTACGTGCCATTCCAGGGGTTCATATCCATGGTGATATGCAATACTCTTCGCAATTAGCCTTATCGTTTTGTTTGAAAGGTCGTAGTGCGTTATCGTTACAAACGGCCATGGAGCAATACGGAATTGCGGTGGGGCATGGTTCTGCCTGTCAGCGTGAGCCATCATCTGCATCATCGGTGTTGTTATCTATGGGAGCGGATGCTTGGCAGGCATCTCATTCTTTGCGGGTGAGTTTGTCAGAGCATCAAAAACGCGAAGACTTAGAGACCTTCTTAGGTGTTGTGACAGGTGAATTTTATTAGCCTAGAAGATATGACATCTTTGTTTTGTAGTATGCTTGAGGAAAGCTCGAAGAGGGGTTAGCCATGGGATAGACTGAGCTGATGGGATGATGAGATGATGAGATGATGAGATAAGAGGTTAGGGTGAGTGAGTTAAGTCGGTTGATGGGTATTTTGAGTAGTCGTCATCCTTCTGTGGCGTTGTATGTATGGTTACGTCGTTTGGTTTTACGGCTTGGGCATCTTATCGGTGAAGTGTTGATATTTGTTGTGGAGATATGTCGTCAGATCATATCACCTCCATTTCGTCTTCGATCGATTCTGTATCAGGTGGATTTTATAGGCTCTCAGTCTTTTTTTGTGACCGTTGTGGCAGCTTTTTTCACCGGTGCGGTATTTGGCTTACAAATTGGTCATATATTTTCCATGTTTCGTTCTCAATCTTTGATTGGAGCCATCACCTGTGATGCTTTAACTCGTGAGTTATCTCCGTTAATCACCGGTTTTTTGATGGCAGGTCGTGTGGGATCTTCCATGACGGCAGAAGTGGCAGCCATGAAATTTACCGAGCAAATTGATGCCTTGAAGGTGATGGCTGTCTCTCCTATGTCTTATCTTGTGGTGCCTCGTGTTGTGGGATCGTTGATTGCGATTCCTGCCTTAAACATTGTTTTTCTTTTGCTTGGCAGTGTGGGGGCATTTATGGCTTCTAAGTATTTTTTCTATGTGGATTATGGCACGTTTATCCATCATACATTGCATATAGTCACTATGGCTGACTTGGTGTTAGGCTTTTGGAAGTCGGTGGTGTTTGCTGCAGTGATCAGCATAACCTCGTGTTATTTTGGTATGAAGGCTCAAAAAGGCAAAGGTGGCATTTCTGTATCCACAACACAATCTGTGGTAACAGCATTGTTGTTGATATTGATTCTTGATGCACTGATTACCTTTATGGATATTGTGATTTTATGATCGAGTTCTATCATGTGAGCAAATCTTTTGGCACGTTTAAAGTGCTGGATAATTTGTCTTTTTCCATTGGATCTGGTGAGTTGGTATATATCATCGGTCGTTCAGGGGAGGGCAAATCTGTGGTGATGCGTCATATAGTGGGATTGTTATCTCCTGATCGAGGTCAGGTGAATATTCACAACCAAGACTTAGCTTCATATACTCCTAAGCAACTTGAAGATTACCGCAAAGATGTGGGATTTTTATTTCAGCATGGTGCTTTGTTTGATTCCATGAATGTTTTAAAAAATGTTATGTTTCCTCTCCGTGAACGTGCTCAAATGCGTTACGCAGAGATCAAAGAAGCTGCCGAAGAGGCTCTTGCTATGGTGGGATTGAGTAAGGCATTGCGTGCTCGTCCTGCAGAACTTTCTGTGGGGGAAAAAAAACGGGTGGGACTTGCTCGTGCGTTAGTATGTCAGCCTACTTTGATGCTCTATGATGAGCCCACCACCGGCTTGGATCCGATGTTAAGTGATATGATCGATAAATTGATCATGAAGATCCAGCATTCCTACACCAACCTCACTTCGGTAGTGATCAGTCATGATGTTCAGGCGGCATTGTATTATGCTGAGCGGATTATCATGCTAGCAGGAGGTAAGGTGCATCTACAAGGACCACCTCAGATATTTCATCATTCTCAGGATGCTTTTGTCCGTGCTTTCATTGCAGGAGCAACTTAATCTGAGTGTTTGCTTTGTTTTTGCTATAAGCGGGGGTACTCGGGTAGCTTGCTTTAGAGTTTTTAGCTCGTTTTTGCTCGTTTTTTAGTTGGTTCTTTGTTTGATACGTGCTGCTTTACCGAAGCGTTTGCGGAGGTAATAGAGCCGAGCACGACGAACGATACCACGTGAGATCACTTCGATGGATTCGATGTATGGGCTATAGAGAGGGAAGGTTCGTTCAACACCGATACCACCAGAGGCGATTTTGCGCACAGTGAAGGTGGCTGAAGCACCGCCAAGAGTGTCGTTTTTGCGTTTAATCACCACTCCTTGATAAGCTTGAACACGAAATTTACGATCAGCAAAAGGAATGAGTTTGCCAGGTTTATCTTGTTTTTCTTCAATTTTATAATGCACCTTAACGGTATCACCGCTACGAAACAGAGGGATATCTTTCTTTAAGGATGAATGTTGCTTGGTTTCAAAAGCTTGCAATATGGGTGATTTCATAACACTGACCTAAGCGAAGTATGGATACAGGAAGGGTTGTATGTAGAGTTTGAATGAGGGCTTGTCGGGAATAATAGGTATAGGGAATATAGGCTTATGTTTAGCAGTTAATGATGAGGGATTAATGATGAGAGATTTTCAAATGAGTTCACTAGCCTAACGTAAATAACTTAGTGTAGTGTAAGGTATTATGACGGGTTCAGCAAGCTGAAAATTTTGCGTTCATGGTGGCTTTAAGCTTATGGCTAAAGGTGTCGTTATTTCTTTATTGATGGGTGTATGATAGGTGTGCATGTTTAGGTGTGCATGTTTAGGTGTGCATGTTAAGAATTGAGGGTGTTTTGAGGATATGTGACATGGCTGGTCAGGATGGCTAGTGCTAGTGATACGCAATGCGTGCTCTGTGCTGTGTGAAGAAATAGCTATCTTGCAGACTATCTTGCAGACTATCTTGCAGAATAGCCGTCTTGCAGAAAGCTAAGAACGAGTGAGTTTACAGGTGGTTTGGCTAGTGGTTTTACGAGGAGGTGAGCGGAGTGTCTAAGGCCAGGTTTTTTATGTATAAGCTTGCTGGAAAGCTATGCACAGCAGAAGCTGTAGCAGCGATGCGTGGTGCTTTTGCCCATTATCCATCTCATCCTTTAACCAAGCTTCTCTATGATCCTTATGCTTATAGGTTTTGTAGTTTCCCTTTCAATCTTGTCTTCTTTTTTCCACCTCTTACCATTCCTGTATTCAAATTCTATTACCGTAAGTTGATGCTTTGTGCCTCATCTTTGTTTATTCGTTCTTATAAAGCTGAAAAATGGTTGGATCAATATATCGAAGAACACAATATGGATCAGTGTGTATTGGTTGCAGCAGGTTATGATACGTTTTCTGCTAGGCGTAAAGACTTGGTTGATCAGTTGCAGGTATTTGAAGTGGATTTGCCAAATGTGCAAAAGAAAAAACGTGAGGTGATGGTTCAAGTCTTAGCTGATAAGAGTGTTACAGAGCGTATTCATTATGTGGGAGCTGATCTTTCGAAGGTTTCTTTGCTAGAAGCCTTAACAACTTCTGATGCTTTTGATCAGCAGAAGCCAGCTTTCTTTTCCATGTTGGGCTTGTCTTATTATTTACAAAAAGATGTTTTTTATGATGTATTGAAGAACTTTTCCAAAGATTTTGCTGTGGGATCAGTGCTAGCTGTGGATGTATTGCTCACTGATGAATCTTTGGCTCATGAGCATTTGCAGTACAAGCGTCATATTATGGATTTTGTGAGTGCTTTAGGTGAGCCTATGGTGTTTGAGACCAATTTGGATGAGCTTAAAGATAAGGTGGCAGAATTCGGTTTAAAGGTTGTGGAAAGTCGTTTAATGAATGACATGGCAGGAGAGTTGGGCTTGCAAAATGATCCTTCATCTCAGAAATGCTGTTATGCGTTTGTGCTTTTTGAAAATATATCTTCAGATGTTAAGTAAGCTTTTAACCGGTGCGTATGAGCGGCGATGGATAGCACTCACTCCACGGCGTTGTAGGGCGTTTTTGTGGGCTGGAGTTGGATAGCCTACATGAGATGAGAAGCCATAGCCTGCATATTGTGGAAAGAGGCGTTCCATGCGTTTGATGGCAGAGTCTCGATGGGCTTTGGCAATAATCGATGCAGCGCCAATACAAAGCAGCTCTTGATCACCTTTGATGATGGCTATTTCACGGTGGTGGCGATTATGGCAGTTTGCAGAAAATTCATCGGCTAGATTGAGTGGAAAACGGCCATCAATGCAAACCAGAATATCTGAAAAGTACTCTGTGGTGCTATGATGTGGTTGTGAAAAGTTACAGGTGCGTGCAAGTTTGATGGTGGCTTGTTGCATAGCTTTGATGCTTGCTTGGTGAATGCCTATTTGGTCGATGATATGAGGTTTGATGCTAGCTATAGCATAACCTCTGCATATCTTTTTGATGAGGTGTGCTGCTGTGTTGCGCTGTTTTTCTTTTAAGCTTTTAGAATCACAAATCAGCTGAACATGATGATGAGGTAATTGGTTGAGTTGAGGTATATCGAGCATGACAGCTGCAGCAACTACGGGCCCTGCAATACAGCCACGTCCCACCTCATCCACTCCTATAACGCTATCAAAGCCAGCATTATACCACCATCGTTCACGTTGGTCTCTGGGTTGGTTGAGTCCGGTGGTTATAGCTGTGCACCCCGGCGAGCATGTGCTTGCTGGTGCGGGGAGTTTGAGATAACGCTTATGCCAGATACAGTTGGTGTTGTGGCATGATGAGAGCATTCTTAAGTGTTTTCTGTGTACTTGCTGATCATGGTGGTGATTTGTGATTTAGCCACTGATCCCACTAAAGAATCCACAAGCTCTCCTTTGTGAAAGAGAGCAAGATAGGGAATAGAACGTACTGAATACCGTGCTGGTACATCCACATGTTCATCCACATTGAGTTTTCCAATCACCACTTTGTCGTGATATTCTTGGGCCAACTCATCTATGGTTTTGGTGATGGCCATACATGGTCCACACCAGGGAGCCCAGAAATCTACCAATACTGGCATGGGATTATCAAGGACTTGTGATGAAAAATTATCATCACTAAAAGTTTGGGTATAGGGGTTGGTCATGGTGTAGCTTTCTTCTGGGTTTTTGGTTTTTGTTTGCTGTTTTTGTTTGCTGTTGGGTGAGGGGAGCTTGTAGGTGGTGTACAGCAAGCTGTGTTGTCACCACTCCTCGTCTTTTTCCTCTATCACCAATATACTATGGGGTATGATGTCATCATTTGTCAACAATGGGCTTTTGTATGAGAGGATATAGCTGCTGTTTTGTTGATGATCATGTTATATGATGGACGCTGTTTGATTTTTTAAATGTGTATGCCAAGAGAGTTTCAAGAGAGTTTTTTGAGTATATCTTCCATTAGACATTTCCATACCCTTACCAAGCCGACTATCAGCTTGTTGGTGGTGATCAGTGCACTGCCGGGATTTTTGTTACCTCAATCTTCTCTGCCAGATATGTGGTTGTTGATTGTGATGGTGTGTGGGGTGTATTTGTGTTCAGCTTCAGCGGCGGTGTTTAATCAGGTGTTGGAGTGGAAGATCGATAGCACCATGTCCCGTACCGCTAGGCGATCTTTGCCAGCAGGGCATATGCCACGTTGGCAGGCAAGTCTTTTTGCTTGGTTATTGGGCATAGGTGGGTTGGTTGTTTTATGGTTTTATGTTTCGCCATTGTCAGCTTTGATAGGGTTGATAGGGCATGTGTATTATGTGATTTTTTATACGCTGATTTTGAAAAAACGCACGGAAATGAATATTGTTATTGGCGGTGTTGCAGGTGCTGTGGGGCCGTTGATGGGGGCTGCTGCTGCTGGATCCATATGGTCTTTTGAGGCATGGTTGTTGTTTATTCTTATCGTCCTTTGGACCCCTCCTCATTTTTGGTCTTTATCGTTGAAGTATCAAAAAGATTATGCACGGGCGGGCATTCCCATGTATCCTGTGGTTTATGGAGAATCTGCCACACGGCGGATGATTTTTTTGTATTCTCTATCATTGTTACCAGTGGTGGCGTTGTTGTGGGTCAGTGGTTTGTTATGGGCTAGTTTTTTCAGTTGTTTACTGACGTTGTATTTTGTCTATTTGGGTTGGAAACTCTATAAAGATAACAATAATAAAGGAGCTATGCGGCTGTTTCATTTTAGTTGTATTTATGCTCTATTGGTATTTGTGTTGATGGCCACAGAAAAATGGTGGGTGTTGGTATAGTACTGTATGGCAATGACGACAGGATAAGCACTGTCAGCAAAGAGATAAAAGCAAAACAACATAAAAAACAAGAATTAGGCTTTTTGTATCTTATAGATGTGTACATGGAACGAGGAGAGAGTGGTGATTGAGCAACTGCAAAAAGTGATCGAAGGAGAAATCAATCCTTATTTGGCTATGCATCAAGGAGGTGCAGAGTTGGTGGACTTTGCTGATGGCATTGTAACTTTAAAGCTTCATGGTGGATGTTCTGGGTGTCCATCATCTCAACTCACTCTTTTTAATGGCATTGTACCTATTCTTAAAGAGCATTTTCCTGATGATATTGAAGATGTGGTATTAGCCCATTAATAGCCCATTGACAGCGGCTTGCTGTTATGTGGCTGGCATGCATTCTTCTTGATCTTGGCTATGAGCTGGTTTTATAAGGCCTAGCTCATGGCTCATCCTGGCTTTGACATTTCAAATTTAGAAAAAAACGTAACACACTAAAATAACAGGCCTTTTTTTAAGCCATCTTTGCTCTTTTGAGCAAAGATGGCTTTTTTATGTGTTATCTCATTCAACTTCACAGCCATCCTTATTTAAGCATCTGCTCTTCATGATCCATCTATCCATAAGACATCATCTCTCATCTATGGATATAAATGACTAAATGAAATGTCCTTATGGATTTTTGAAATTTTTATATACAATCATGCTTTCTCGATATACGGCGCATATGACACTCTTCACCCAACAAATAAGGAATGCTTATCATGAAAAACACCCCCCATTCACAACCATCACAGCAACGCGGCAGTTATACAGCGTGATCGTTGATCACTTTATTTATTTACTTATATAAGGATGGTATCTATATGTCTTCAAAAATCATGACCAAAGAGGAAGTTCAGCAAATTGCGCGTAATATTAAAGCATTTCAAGACAAAGCTGCTCCTTATGATCTCTATAGCGATCACATCATAAAGCATTTACTCTTGTCTCCATGGTTTATTGAAGCACTGATTAGGCGAGTATTGCTGCTTTCGCCAAAGTGTCGGATTAAGTGTGCCCAAAT
>Ga0209022_1000162_pt1 | contig 89333 bp, 79 predicted proteins | sample PinacodermPK_FD_187300 | JGI IMG/M metagenome (GOLD analysis project Ga0209022, IMG submission 187300) | Host-associated microbial community of the marine sponge Aplysina aerophoba from Gulf of Piran - sponge pinacoderm, lysed by proteinase... | ecosystem: Host-associated > Porifera > Sponge >... | reverse complement strand
AGTACCGGTTCAATCGTCGCTTCGACCTACCCGACATCATACCCAGACTGGTCTACGTGGCCCTGAGGACGCCGCCGATGCCGGAACGGCTACTCAAGCTACGCTTAGCTTGAGTGGGAATCAGGAAGATGTTTGAGCTGGAGGCCTTTTGGTTTCAGCATCGCGTTGACGAGATCGAAGACGTCGAGGCGGATCCCGCGGCTGTTGATCTGGGTGAAGATGTCGCAGACCTTGTCGAGCTCGAGGTCGCGGTCGAGTTCGATGTAGGAGACTTGGTATTGCTCGGTGATGGCCTTGAGGTGCTGTCCGAAGGCGCGGGCGTCGCGCGCGCGCCGGTCCGCCTCGTGCACCGCTGCGTCGTCGCCGTCCGTGTGGGCGGCCTTCTCCTTGTCACGCCAGTACTTCTCGTAGCCCTGGACCCAGTTGGGAAGTTCCCAGCCGCCCTGGCCAACGACCGAGACGGGGAACAGGTGGTTCTCGAACTGGGCGCTCGAATCGGTGAGAAGGTTCACGCCTCTCCGCGTCCAGTCGTATATGAACGCCTCGTCGTAGGCCTCGTCCATGAAGCGGCCTACGTGGATGAAGTAGAGGAAGCGGTTCGAGCGATTGGGCAGCGGCTCGTCTGGCGCGAGGAAGACATAATGCATCGCGGTGAGGCGCTGCTGTCCGTCGAGTACAATATGTACCGGATCGCCATCGCCGTGGTAGCCGTAGATGGACTCGCAGGCGAGCGCGGAAAAGCTCTCGGACCTGCCCTTCCACAGGAGCAGGCTGCCGATGTAGTAGTCTAGGAAGATCGACCGCACGAGTTCGCGGATGTCCCACGGCTTCCACTCGAATTCGCGCTGGAAGTCCGGGATGACGAAACGGCCCTCGCGGAGGCGCCCGACGAGAGTCGTCAAGCTGACATGGTCGGGCTTCTGCGCGTCCTTCATCGGGTCGTCCCGAGAATGTCGCTGCGTAGCCCTTTCAGGTCGGTCACGATGGACTTCCTCCGTTCAAGCGTAACCCGAATCGTGTTGGCGGACGTTTGTGTCATCGATGTCGTTGGGGCTCCCGCCGAAATTTGAGCGGCGTACCGCACCACCGCCGGGCCCGGTTTCGTTGCGCATCCCGGCATCAATCGACCGCCGTCCGGTCGGCACGACCATGCCGACGACTACCCGAGCCGTGCCATCGAACTAACGGCAGTCAACGGGGTGCGCAAGGCCGCGCACACTCATTCTGAGTGTTTCGCAGGACAGTGGCAATCGGCGACAGGCCGAGTAGGAGGCCGGAGTGCTCGCAAGCGGATTCGGCTGGCCGAATGCGGCATGTGACGACTAGAATACGATTGAATCCGGTGACTATGCGATTACGGAACTTGTACTAGAAATATATTCTCCATGATTCCAGCGTGTTAGTCATCTATACTGCACAAGACTGGCGGAAGTCTCCTCGTACGGCGCCCTCGACATCGGGCAGTTCATCGAAACCGCCACCTCTTCCGACGTCATCATCAAGACGGACGGCTGGACCGGCTACGCCAGCGTCCCACCCGACCAACATCAGGTGCATGTCGTCGGGGACACCCCCGCTCACCTCATCTTCCCATGGATCCACCAGATCTGCCCCAACATCAAGGGGTGGGCGCGAGGCGTCTACCACGGACTGTGGCACAAACACCTGCAGGCCAACCTCGACGAATTCGTCTTCCAGTTCAATCGGCGCAAGACCCGACACGCCGCCTTCCGCTCTCTGTTCAATCTCGCCTCAAGGCCGAACCCATGACGTACAATATGTTGATCATACCGGAGCCAGGTGCATAAGCGGTTCCGGAGATATCGAAATCCGGCATTTGGCACCCGAGGCTGGACGCACTCCTTGAGGCTCTCTGACATGGCCGAATCACATCGAAAGCTTCGATCGAGACTTCAAGGCTCACGAGTGACGGGCGTGAACATTCTGAACTGCTGGACAGGAGAGCGGGACCGACAGTGCGTCATGCCTGTCCTGATACGACTGGCACAAGATCGAGGCTTGGGCACTGCGGAACGGGTAGAGTTTGTGGTTACACCCTGAGAGGCGCATGCTTTCAGCTCGGGATTGTCGGTAGCGAGGAAGCGTGCACCGAACCGGAATCGATCGTCATGTCACTTACCAGCACACTCGACGAACTGCTGGCAGGCGGCGTCCCCGCCCGCGTCCCGGGTATCGTCGCCGGTGTCACCGACGCGCGGCGGACCCGCTACCTCGCGAGTTTCGGCCGGCGCGGTCCGGACGAGGAAATGGTCATGACCGCAGATACGGTGGGGTGGATCGCATCGATGACCAAGCCGCTCACCTGCACCGCGGCCATGCAGTTGGTCGAGACCGGACAGTTGGATCTTGACGCCGCGGCCGCGGACACCGTGCCGGACATCGCCGGGCTCGGTGTTCTCGAGGGCTTCGGGGACGACGGTGCGCCACGGATCCGGCCGCCGCGACGCCCGGTCACTCTCCGCGACCTGCTCACCCACACCTCCGGACTGGTCTACGACATCTGGAATGCCGATATTCTCCGCTACCGGGAGCTGACGGATACACCGGGCATCATCGGGTGCAGGAATACCAGCCTCATGACACCCCTCGTCTTCGATCCGGGAGAGCGCTGGAACTACGGCATCGGCATCGACTGGACCGGCAAGATGGTCGAGGCCGCAAGCGGTACGACCCTCGGTGCCTACCTGCGGGAACACGTGTTCGAACCACTCGGGATGCACGACACCGCTTTCAGGATCACGGGCACGATGCGCAGGAGACTCGCCCGACTGTACGCGCGCGACCGCGACGGCACACTGGAGTTGGAACCGGACCGCGAACTGCCCCAGGAACCCGAGTTCGAGATGGGGGGCGGCGGCCTCTACGGGACCGTCGGCGACTACCTGAAGTTCATTCGCATGATCCTGAACCGGGGGCAGAGCGGTTCCGCCCGGGTTCTGCAGCCCGAGACCGTGCACGCCATGTCGCGCAACCAGATCGGCCCGCTCAGGGTGTCCCGGCTCAGCACGGCCATGCTGGCGCTCTCGAATGACGCCGAGTTCTTCCCCGAGGTCCCCAGGACCTGGAGTTTCGCCTTCATGATCAACGAGGAGCAGGCGCCGACCGGACGCTCCGCAGGAAGTCTCGCATGGGCCGGGCTTGCCAACAGCTACTTCTGGATCGACCCGGCCCGCGGGATCGGAGGCGCCTGGCTCACCCAGGTCCTGCCCTTCGTCGACCGGGAAGCCTTCCCGCTCTACCTCGCGTTTGAAAAGTCGGTCTACGACAGCATGGCGGAATGACGTCGTGTCAGATCTCGAGCACCTCGGTGATACCGGGCAGTGACTTGACCGCGGCGCGCATCCGGGCATCGGTCCGGTAGGTTTCCGGAAGGGCAATGTCGATCTCCCGGTCCCGGCTCCAGACCACGAGATGGACCGGACCGGAGCCACCGCTGCCGTGCTCGGCCAGCACCTGGGCGAGGTGCGGCAGGGGCTGGGCATTCGCAAGGAAGATCCGCAGTCCGGTCACCGTCCGATCCATCACCTCGTCGAGCGGGCGAACGCCGTTGGCCAGCAACCGCCGTGATTCGTCCTCCACCCGGACCTCGGCCTCGACCAGCAGGATATTGCCGACCTCGAGGAACTGTCGCACCTCGGCAAGGAGATCGGAGAACACCGTGACCTCGAAGCTCCCGGTGCGGTCGCTGAGCTGGACGAATGCGAACTTTCTGCCGGACCTTCCCGTGCGGACGCTGCACCCGGTCACGATACCCGCAAGATTAACCTTGCCGCGGGCCTCCCCCGCCTCGACCTCGGCCGAACCCACCACGCCCAGCCGATCGAGCGCGGAGGAATAGCCGTCGAGCGGATCCGCCGACAGGCAAAAGCCGATCGCCTCGAACTCGAGGCTGATCCGCTCGGCAAGCGGCATCTCTTCGCGGTCCGGCAGCGCGAGGGCCGGCATCAGCCCCTTCTCGGCGTCTCCGAAAAGGTTTGCCTGTCCCGACTCCCGTTCGGCCGCGGACGCGGACGCGTGGGCCAGGATCACTTCGGCCCCCTCAAGCAGCTGCGCCCGGTTGCCGGTCATGCTATCGAATGCGCCCGAGCGGATCAGGTACTCCAGGGTGCGCCGGTTGAAGGAGCGGGCATCGATGCGCGATGCAAGGTCGGTGAGGTCCCGGAACGGACCGTTGGAGCGTTCCTGTTCGAGCCGCTCGATCGCAACCCCGCTCACGTTGCGGATGGCGCCGAGCGCGTACCGGATCCCCATCGTACCGTCGGGGCCGGCCTCGACCCGGAAGTCATGACCCGACCGGTTGATGTCGGGCGGAAACAGCTCGATGCCGCAGCGTCGCAGTTCCTCTCGGAACACGTTGAGCTTGTCGGTGTTGCCCACCTCGTAGCACATGGAAGCCGCGAGGAACTCCACGGGGTAGTTGGCCTTGAGCCAGGCGGTCTGGTACGCGATGACCGCATAGGCAGCCGCGTGGCTCTTGTTGAACCCGTAGCCGGCGAATGCCGAGATCGTATCGAAGATCGCCGAAGCCTGGCTGGCCGGCACGTCACGGTCGACACAGCCCTGGACGAAGGTCTCGCGCTGGGCATCCATCTCGGCCTTGATCTTCTTGCCCATCGCACGCCGGAGCAGGTCGGCGCCACCGAGCGAGTATCCGGCAAGGATCTGGGCCGCCTGCTGCACCTGCTCCTGGTAGATCATGATCCCGAAGGTTTCCTTCAGCACCGGCTCGAGCTTCGGGTGCACGTACTCGACCCGTTCCTCGCCGTGCTTGCGGGCAACATAGCTCGGGATGTTCGCCATCGGCCCCGGACGGTACAGGGCAACCAGCGCGATGATGTCCTCCAGCCGGTCCGGCCGCATGCCCTTGAGCACGTCGCGCATGCCGGAACTTTCCAGCTGGAACACGCCGACGCTGTCACCCCGGGAAATCATCTCGAAGGTCTTTGCGTCATCGAGCGGGATCGTCTCCAGGTCGACCTCGATGCCACGGTCGCGCAGCAGGTCGACCGCCTTCTGCAGCACCGACAGTGTCTTCAGCCCCAGGAAGTCGAACTTGACCAGGCCGGCGTTCTCCACCCACTTCATGTTGAACTGGGTCGCCGGTGTATCTGAGCGCGGATCGCGGTAGAGCGGCACCAGTCGGCGCAGCGGGCGGTCACCGATCACCACACCCGCCGCGTGGGTCGAGGCGTTCCGGTACAGCCCCTCAAGCCGCAGGCCGGTCTGGATGAGCCGGGCCACGCTCTCGTCCTGGTCGCGCAGCGTGCGCAGCTCGTCCTCTCCCTCGACCGCATCGGCGAGGCTGACCGGGTTTGCCGGGTTGAACGGGATCAGCTTGCAGATGCGATCAACCAGCCCGTAGGGTATTTCGAGCACGCGGCCGACATCGCGCAGCACCGCGCGTGCCTGCAGCTTGCCGAAGGTGATGATCTGGGCGACCCGGTCGCTGCCGTAGCGCTGCTTGACGTATTCGATCACCTCGCCGCGCCGGTCCTGGCAGAAATCGATGTCGAAGTCCGGCATCGACACGCGTTCGGGATTGAGGAAGCGCTCGAACAGCAGGCCCCACCTGAGGGGGTCGAGGTCGGTGATCCTGAGTGACCACGCCACCACCGAGCCGGCCCCGGATCCGCGTCCCGGGCCAACAGGAATGTCGTTGGACCGGGCCCATCGGATGAAGTCGAACACGATCAGGAAGTACCCCGGAAACCCCATTTCGATGATGATGTCGAGTTCGCTCTCGAGCCGCTGCTCATAGGGCTCGGACCGTTCCGGATCGGCGGGGCCGTCCGGCAGTTGCCCGAGCCGGTCCTTGAGGCCCTGGCGCGCCAGCAGCCGCAGTTCCTCCGCCTCGTCACGTCCCTCACCGGACGGATAGGCCGGCAGGATCGGTGCGACCGTTGTCGGCATGTAGCTGCACCGCTGCGCGATCACCAGGGTGTTGTCGACGGCCTCCGGAAGGTCCGCGAACAGGCTGCGCATCTCGTCGGCGGACTTGAACCGGTGATCCGGGGTCACCCGCGGGCGCCTGGCGTCGCTGATGGTGGTCGACGCGGCGATACAAAGCAGGGCGTCATGCGCTTCGTACATGTCCGCATCGGCGAAATGACAGTCGTTGGTCGCGACCAGCGGCAGGTTCCTGTCATAGGCGAGCGAAACCAGCCGCGACTCGATTGCCTGTTCCGCCTCCAGTCCGTGCCGCTGCAGCTCGACGTACAGCCGTCCGGGAAACAGTTCCTCGAGCTGCGCGAGGGCCTCGGAGGCCTGGGCGTCGCTGCCCTCGAGCAGCAGGCGGCCGACCGCACCGCGCACCCCGCCGGTCAGCGCGATCAGCCCCTCCGCGTGACCGGCCAGGTCGGCGAGCGACACCCGGTGCTCCTCGCCGCCGGCCCCTTCCAGGAAGGCCCGGCTCGAAAGCTCGAGCAGGTGCTGATACCCCGTCTCCGTGGCCGCCAGCAGGTGCAGGATATCGGGTGCTGCGGCTCGTTGGCCCGACCCGGCCATGCGCCCGGCATCTTCCCGGTGTATGCCAAGGGAAATACCGATGATCGGCTGGACACCGGCCTTGCTGGCGGTGACCGCAAACTCCAGTGCCCCGAACAGGTTGCCGGTGTCGGTAACCGCGACTGCCGGCATGGCATGACCGGCGCAGGTGCTGACCAGTTCGTCGATCCTGAGCGCACCCTGCGCCAGTGAGTAGGCGGTCCGGACCGTCAGGTGAACGAAGTCGGCGTGTGCCATTGGGTCCCCTCCACGCGGTCCGGCAATACCGATGCACCCAGCGTCCGTGCACCACCTGCCTGCCAGAGTTGGGCCCCGTCGGGCAAGTCGGTTGCTTCGGAGGGCGACACAGCGGCGCAGAACCGGAATATATTCACCGTCGGCATGCAAAGGCCCCGGGCCCTCGCCCGGTCCGGCGCCGGGCGAATCATGTCACGCAACCATCAGGGATCCGCCCGGTCGGCCCCGGTCATGCCCGCATCCGGATACCCGGCCGGTTCGACCCGGCCGTCCCTGATCGTCACCACCCGGTCGGTCATGCCGGCAAGATCCGCGTCGTGCGTTGCCACCAGTGTCGTCAGTCCGCTTGCCTGTATGATCCCGCGCAGGGTGGTGAACACCTCAGCCGAGGTCTGCGGGTCGAGATTCCCGGTCGGCTCGTCGGCCAGCACCACGGAGGGGACATTCGCAAAGGCGCGCGCGATGGCAACCCGTTGCTGTTCACCGCCCGACAACTGGCCCGGGCGATGCCGTGCCCGGTCGGCCAGTCCGACCATGTCCAGCAGTTCCAGCGAACGGCTCCTGGCCGTTGAAGACACCAGTCCCGCGATCAGTTGCGGGATCATCACGTTCTCAAGCGCGGTGAACTCGGCCATGAGGTGATGGAACTGGTAGACGAACCCGATGCCGATCCTGCGGATACGGGTTCGCTCGGCATCCCGGAGCGACCCGCATTCCTGACCCCGGTACAGAACCTGACCGGTTTCGGGTGCCTCCAGCAGGCCGGCAACATGCAGCAGGGTCGACTTCCCGGACCCGGACGGTCCCACCAGCGCCACCATCTCCCCGCGATCGAGCAGGAGGTCGGCTCCGCGCAAAACGTCGAGCCGGCGCGTGCCCTGCCGGTAGGAGTGCGCCACTCCGCGCAGTTCGAGCACCGGCGGGGCCGGTTCATCCATGGCGCAGCACCTCCACCGGGTCGATCCTAGCGGCCCGCCAGGACGGGTAGATCGAGGCGCCCAGCGACAGCGACAGCGCCAGCGCGACGACCAGGACGACCTCCATCGGATCGACCACGGCCGGCAGCCGGGACAGGAAGTATATCTCGGCCGAGAACAGGTCACCGCCGGTCAGGCTCTCCAGTCCGCGGCGGATGCTCTCGATGTTGGCGCAGAACACCAGTCCGAGTACGGAGCCGGCCACGGTCCCGATCACGCCGACACTGGCCCCGGCAAGGAAGAAGACCCGCGTGACCATGCCGCGCGACGCACCCATGGTCCGCATGACGGCAATGGCACTGCGCTTGTCATTCACCATCATGATCATCGAGGAAATAATGTTGAACCCGGCCACCAGGATGATCAGGGTCAGGATCAGGAACATCACGTTCCTCTCGACCTGGAGAGCGTTGAAGAAACTGGCGTTCTGCCGCTTCCAGCTGACCACGCGAAGATCATCACCGGTGGCTGTGGCAAGGGGCTCGCGGAACCTCTCGACGCGGTCGGGGTCGTTGACCATGACCTCGATCGCGTTGACCGCTTCTCCGCTTCGAAAGAACAGCTGTGCCTGGGCAAGCGGCACGTAGACGAAGCTGTTGTCGTATTCGAACATGCCGACGTTGAACAGGCCGGCGACCCGGAACGCCCGGATCCGCGGAACGCTGCCGATGACCGTGGTGGTGGTGACCGGGGATATGAGTCTCACACGGTCGCCGACACCGATGGCAAGCCGCTCGGCCAGCCGGTCCCCCATCACCACGCCGTCGGTGAAGTCGCCGATCGAGCCTGCCACAATGTTGTCGGGTATGAGCCTGCGCGCCACCAGATCGTCCCCGGTCATGCCACGGACGAGGGCGCCGGATGCCCGGCCGTTGGCCATTGCCATCACCTGGCCCTGCAGCTGAGGCGTCACCGTCACAACCCCGGGAACCGCCCGGATCCGCTGCACCACATCGCCGTAGTCGGGCATCGGTCCGTGGTCCGCGTAGACCGTCACGTGCCCGTTCAGGCCGAGGACCCGGGAGAGCAGTTCGATCCTGAACCCGTTCATGACCGACATGACGATGATCAGTGTTCCCACGCCGAGACAGATCCCGAGCAGCGAGAACCAGGCGATCACCGAAATGAATCCGTCCTGCCGGCGCGAGCGCAGGTAACGCAGGGCAACCATCCGTTCGAAACTGCCGAACACCGTGCGCTCCCGGTCAGGGCTTCAGGCGGCAAGCCGGGCCGTCGCCGCTTCCGGTGTCATTTCCTCGGTCGCTCCGGTTCGCCTGTCTTTGACCTCGATCACGCCGGACCGAAGGCCGCGTGGACCGACGATCACCTGCCACGGCAGGCCGATCAGGTCCATGTCGGCGAGCTTGGCCCCGGGACGTTCGTCGCGGTCGTCGATCAGCGCCTCGATGCCAGCGGCGCCAAGCTGTGCGTAGAGATCATCGCAGACCCCGGTGCACGCCTCGTTGCCAACGGCAAGGTTAACGAGCCCGACCCGGAACGGGGCCACCGGCTCTGGCCAGATGATGCCCCGGTCATCGTGGCTGGCCTCGATGATCGCGCCGACCAGCCTCGAGACCCCGATGCCGTAGGAGCCCATGTGAACCGGGACTTCGCGACCGTCCGGACCGGCGACACGGCCACCCAGCGGATCTGAATACTTGGTACCGAAATAGAAGATGTGGCCGACTTCGATCCCCCTGGTGACGACAAGGTCCTCCGGCGCCACAGGGCAGTTAGACGGGTCGTGCTTGTCGTCGGTGGCGGCATAGCGCCCGAGAAACGAATCCACCACCGGCTGCAGGTCACCTTCCATGTCGATCGACCGGTTGCGGATGTCATCGGTCAGCCAGTCGCGGTGACAGAACACCTCGCTCTCGCCGGTCTCGGCCAGGACGATGAACTCGTGGCTGAGGTCACCGCCGATCGGTCCGGTTTCCGCCGCCATCGGAATCGCCCGCAGTCCCATGCGGGCGTAGGTCTTCAGGTAGGCGATGAACATCTTGTTGTAGGACCGGATCGCCCCCTCGTGGTCGAGGTCGAAGGAATAGTTGTCCTTCATCAGGAATTCCCGCCCGCGCATCACGCCGAAGCGCGGCCGCACCTCGTCACGGAACTTCCACTGGATGTGATAGAGATTGAGCGGAAGCGACCGGTAGCTCCTGACGTGACTGCGGAAGATGTCGGTCACCAGTTCCTCGTTGGTGGGACCATACAGCATGTCCCGGCCATGCCGGTCCTTGATGCGAAGCATCTCGGCGCCGTAGTCGTGGTAGCGTCCGCTCTGCTGCCACAGGTCCGCCGCCTGGATGGTCGGCATCAGAATCTCGTGCGCACCGGCGGCGTCCTGTTCCTCGCGCACGATCTGCTCCACCTTGCGCAGCACCCGATGGCCCATCGGCAGCCACGAGTAGATCCCGGCACTGGCCTGCTGGATCAGGCCCGCTCGCAGCATGTACCGGTGCGAGACGATCTGGGCCTCCTTCGGCGTATCGCGCAGGGTCGGAACGAAGTAGCCGGAGAGTCTCATCTGTTCGGGTACTCCCCAAGTGTCAGCTGACGCGGGACGTCCGCGCGCGGTTTCAGGACGATGCGGCCTCGATCTTGCGGTAGATCGCCGAAAAGTCCAGCGTCCCGCCGCCCGCCTCGAGAAACTCGTCGAACATGCGCGAAGCCTCGGCACCGAGCCGGGTGGCCTGGCCCGCGGTCCCGGCCGCGTCCATGGCCAGCCGGAGATCCTTGGCCATCATGGCCGTGGTGAATCCCGGCTGGTAGTCGCGGTTGGCCGGCGAGGCCGGCACCGGCCCGGCCACCGGACAGTAGGTGGTCAGCACCCAGCTCTGGCCCGACGACTGCGAAATGATCGAGAACAGGGCGTCGATGTTCACCCCGAGCTTCTGGCCCATGGACAGGCTCTCGCAGGTCGCGATCATCGAGATGCCGAGAATGAGGTTGTTGCAGATCTTGGCCACCTGGCCGGTCCCGGCATCTCCGACGTGAACGACGGTCCGGCCCATGACGTCGAGGAGCGGCTGAACCCGCCGGAACCCGTCGCCAGACCCGCCAACCATGAAGGTGAGCGTTCCCGCCTCGGCCCCGCCGGTCCCGCCAGAGACCGGCGCATCGAGCATGGCAAACCCGGCCTCGCCCGCGCGGGCTGCGACATCGCGCGCGGTCTCGACGTCGATGGTCGAGCAGTCGACCAGGACCGCGTCACCCGGCGCGTTCGGGATGATGGTTTCGGAATAGACCTCGCGGACGTGCTGGCCCTCGGGCAGCATGGTCACCACGAATTCTGCTCCCTGGAGACAGGCCTCGGCGGTTTCAGCCGCCCTTCCCCCCTCCGCCGCGAAGGCCTCGACCGCGCCTGCCACGATGTCGTAACCCGTGACCTCGTGGTTGGCCGCGACGAGATTGCGCGCCATCGGCAACCCCATGTTGCCCAGTCCGATGAATGCGATACGCGCCATGGTGCCTCTCCTCTGCCTGCCGTTTCCCCGCGAGCCCTCAGCCGAAACTCAGTTCGCGCCACGCGACGCGTTCGAAGTGGCGCGCCACCAGTTCGTCGGACACGTCTTCCAGCCGGGCCGGTTGCCAGTCGGGTGCATGATCCTTGTCGACCAGCAGTGCCCGCACGCCTTCGCGGAAGTCGTGACCGAGCGCAAAGTGCTGCGACATCCTGTATTCCATCGTCATTGTCTCTGCGAAGGTCTGCGCCCGTCCTCCGCGCCGGATCTGCTCCAGCGTGACCTTGAGGCTGGTCGGTGACTTCCCCGCGATGCTCTCCAGCGCCGACTTCGCAAACGGGGTTCCGAACGACTGAAGCCGCGCGACGATTTCCTCCAGCCGGTTGGCGCCAAAGCAGAAGTCGATGTCACCGCGCGCGCCAACCACCGGGGCATCGCTGTCGGGCACGATGGCCATGTCATCGAGAATCGCGCCGACCGTCCCCTCGGCATCGGGCACGAGGTCGGCGCCGCGCAGTGCCGTTTCCAGCTCTTCGAGGCGGTCGGCCGGAACCACGTGGGTTGCGATTCCGAGTTCGAGGCAGTCCCTCGCATCCACCGGCGTTCCGGTCAGCGCGAGAAAGGTCCCGGTTTCGCCCGGCAGCCGTGACAGAAACCAGGCGCCGCCGACGTCCGGAAACAGCCCGATGCCGGTCTCCGGCATACCCACGCGCGTGCGTTCCGTCGCGACCCGGAAGCGGCCGTGCACCGACAGTCCCACCCCTCCTCCCATGCATACCCGGTCGATCAGCGCGACCCAGGGCTTTGCGGAGGTGTGGATCTGGTGATTGAGGATGTACTCCTCGTAGAAGAAGTCGCGCACGAGTTCCGGGGTCCCGTCGCCGTCATGGTCGACGATCGCGGCCCGGATAACCCTGACGTCGCCGCCGGCGCAGAACGCCCTGTCTCCCGCGCCCCTGACCAGGACCGCGGCGACTGCGTCATCGGCCAGCCAATCGGTGACCGTGCGGCGCAGGTCGAAGATCATTCCAAGCGTGAGCGCGTTGAGCTGGCGCGGCCGGTTCAGGGTAATGGTGCCGATACCGTCCGACACATCGAAGAGAACTTCGGGCTCCGTCACAGGGTTTCCTTCCCGCAGGTCACGAACGCAACAGTTCGCGGGCGATGATCACCCGCATGATCTCGTTGGTGCCTTCCAGGATCTGGTGCACCCGCAGGTCCCTGAGCAGACGTTCGATCGGGAAATCCCGCAGGTAGCCGTAGCCGCCGTGGATCTGCAGCGCCTCGTTGCAGACGCGCGAGCCGAAATCGGTCGCAAGGCGTTTTGCCATGGCGCAGTACATGGTGGCCTGGGGATCGCCCTCGTCGAGGCTGCACGCGGCCCAGTGGATCATGAGACGCGCGGCCTCGAGTTCGGTTGCCATGTCGGCAAGCTTGAACCGGGTCACCTGAAACTCGCTGAGTGCCTGTCCGAACTGGCGGCGCGCAAGCGCATGATCGCGCGCCGCCTCCATCGCCGCGCGGGCACCGCCGATGGAGCAGGCCCCGATATTGATCCGGCCTCCGTCCAGACCAGCCATGGCGATCGTGAAACCGTCGCCGGTCTCGCCGACCACGTTCTCCACCGGGACCCGGCACTCGTCGAAATGCACCATGGCCGTGTGCTGGCTGTTCCAGCCGAGCTTGCGCTCCTTGGCTCCGAAAGAGAGACCCGGGGTGTCGCGCTCGACCAGGACGCAGGAGATGCCCTTCGGGCCGTCATCGCCGGTCCGGCACATCACGGCATAGACATCGCTGGTGGAGCCACCGGAGATGAATGCCTTGGTTCCGTTGAGTACCAGGTGGCTGTTGCCGTCGCGCCGCGCACTGGTCCTGAGCGATGCGGCGTCGGATCCCGCGTTCGGCTCGGTCAGGCAGTAACTCGCCATGGCCTGCATCGAGGTCAGTCCGGGCACCATGCGCCGGCGCAACGCATCGTTGCCAAACCGGTCGATCATCCACACGACCATGTTGTGGATCGAAAGGTAGGCCGCGGTGGACGGACAGGCGGCAGCGAGTTCCTCGAAGATGATCGCCGCCTCAAGCCGGCCCAGGCCGGACCCGCCGAACTCCTCGGAGATGTAGATGCCGGCAAGTCCGAGAGCGGCGGCAGAGCGCAGCTGCTCCGCGGGAAAGATCTCGTCCTCGTCCCAGCGTGCGGCGTGCGGCGCGAACTGCTCGGCCGCGAATTCCCGCGCCAAGTCGCGGATGGCGACCTGCTCGTCAGACAGCCGAAAATCCATGGATGCGCCCGCTTGCCAGGAACGGGCGTGATCATAGGGGGAGGTCCCCGCCTGTCAATGTGGCACCCTGGAGACTCCTTGCCTTCTGCGAGGCCCATGTCGGCCTGTAACGAAGACGGCGACCTCCCGGCCGCATACACGAAACGCCGGATCATACCGCTCGGAGATCAGCCGCTGCCCGAGGGCCCTGCCAGCACTCTGCTCCACATCCTCAGTCCGGACGGTAGCAGCCAGGTCATGACCGCAAGGTACGAGACAAAGCGGATCGCCGGGATGTCAAGCGACACTCTGGTACCCGGGGCAACATTGTCGAGCCGCTTTCTGACGCCCATCGGTATCGCGGCGCGGGCCGGCACCAGACCAGGGATGACACCGTCAACGGGATTGACTGTGTCGACGTTCCCGAGGCATCCGGACAGCCCGGCCCGGACAGGGCACTCCCCTCCGGGCCCTGACATTCACGCCACTCCGGTTTCACCCGGCATTAGGTGGCCTCTGCGTCGGGTTGACCACATGTCATCGAACGGGATCGGGACCGGCAGGTCGTAGTCCGGCTACTGACTGTCCATCACGCGCTGCACCCGGTCGCGCAACGACCAAGCCACCTCGGCAACGGCCGGTCGGCCGACGAGCCCGGCCTGGGATTTACCGGCGCGCGCAAGAGAACCAACCACCTGTCGGCCTGAGCAGCCGCAAACCGGGCCAGCCCGGGAATGCGTGCGGTCATGCCGTCGTCGCGCCTTTCGATCCCGGATATCCAGAGATCAATCGTTCCGGAAAGGCGCGTGAGCGCGGCCCTCATGTCCGGCACTTCCGGCGGCCGGAACTCGTACATCGCCATATGGTGGGCGCGGCTGCCGCCGTTAATCGCTGCCATGCGCTCCGCCAGCGAGGACCGGTCTTGCCGCTGCACGCCGAACGCGGCGGCCGGCCCGGCCAAGTCATGGCTGCAACCGGCCCGCGCGCCGCGACGCTCCATCGTTGCCTTGACCAGGAGTTCGGCAGTGTCGGCGCTGGCCTGCAGCAGGCCGTTGCAGTACTCGCCGCCGCCGATCCAGGTGTCGTTCGCAGCCACGGCGTCGAGCAGGATGAGGGCAACGTGGAACTTCACCACAACCAGTCGCATGCTGCTGGCCCAGTCTTCCTGATACTTGGCAGCATCCCTTTCCGTCTGCACCGGATCCGGCCCGTTCCATTCGCCCGCAAGTACCCTGCCGTCCCGGCAGATGACGTAGGGCGGAGTGCCGAGCATGCGGGCGCGGCACCAGAGATCGTCTTCGGACGGTGCCCAGGCATCCATGCGGAGAAGAGCGTCAGGCATCTGTTGTCGCGAAAACACCGACGTCGCCAGTTCCGGGTGACGGGTTCGCCGCAATCCTTGTGGCAGACAGGCTCCCGTCCCGATCCCGTTCCTGTCGCGATGAGCAGACATCGCCGGGGGCAGCGGTCGACCTCGGCCCGGCGTGCAGATTGCGCCTGACGTAAGGCTTCCTGCCATTCACTTCTCGCTGGTCGCACCTTCGGCTCATGGTGGACGATGCGCTCGGCCGGAGCCGCGCGGTTGAGCGGTTGTCATGGTATATGCGCGGATGCGAGTGCACTGTTGACGCGGCCCCGACCCCGTCCGGCCGCGGCAACCACACGAGGAACCGGAGCCCGACCCATGGAACACCATCCCGGCAAGCCGGAGTCTATCCGACCTTTTCGTGTTGAGGTTCCCGACACGGTCCTCGACGACATTCGCAGGCGTGTCAGGAACTATCCGTGGCACGAAATGCCCGACGACGGCGGATGGAGCTACGGCGCCAACCTCGACTACATGAAGGAGCTGTGCACCTACTGGCTGGACGGGTTCGACTGGCGCCAGCAGGAAGCCCGCATCAACCGGCATCCCCACTTCATGACTCGGGTCGACGGGATCGACATCCACTTCGTTCACGAAAGAAGCGACAACCCGGACGCCTTGCCGCTGATTATCTCCCACGGCTGGCCGGGGTCGATTGTCGAGTTTCTCGACATCATCGAGCCCCTTGCACACCCCGAACGCCACGGAGGCAACGCCGCTGACGCATTCCACGTCATCGCGCCCTCGCTCCCGGGATTTGGGTTCTCCGGCCGGCCGCCCCGGCCCTGGGGTCCCCGCAGGATGGCCCGGGCATTCGCCGGACTGATGACCGACACGCTGGGATACGACGGATTTCTTGCCCAGGGAGGCGACTGGGGCGGCGCCATCTCGTCCTGGCTTGGCTACGAGCACGTGCCGGCCTGTCGGGCCATCCACGTCAACATCATGATCATGCGCCATCCGGATGGCCCGAGGGGAGCGGAAGAAGCGGCGTGGGCCGCGAGGTTCGAGGAGGAACAGGAGCTGGAGAACGGCTATCGCACGCAGCAGGCGACCAAGCCGCAGACGTTGAGCTACGCGATGATGGACAGCCCCGTGGGGGTCGCCGCCTGGCTTGTCGAGAAGTTCAACTCCTGGTCAGACACGATCGGTGACGATATCGAGAGCGTTCACTCCAAGGACGCCCTGCTGACCAACATCATGGTTTATCTGGTCACCCGGACCTTCAATACCGCAAGCTGGGTCTACTACGGCCGGCGCGAAGAAGGCGGCCGCGTGCTGTCGCCGGAAGGCAGGAGGGTGGAGGTTCCGACCGGCTGCGCCCTGTTTCCCGCCGAACTCCTGTCGTGGCCTCCGAGGAGTTACGTCGAAAGGGTCTACAACGTGACCCGCTGGACCCAGATGCCTCGCGGCGGACACTTCGCGGCAATGGAACAACCGGACCTGTTTCTCGAGGAACTCCGTGCCTTTGCCCGGACTGTGCGATAACCATGCCCATGTCCAAGACGTTATTCCAGTGCAATGACGGTATCGCTTTCTTTCATTTCCATCTATGATAAACATGGTTCGTTGAGCGTATCAAACGACTCAACAACGACATGATGGCATCTGTTCGGTCATTGACTTAAAGAGTCATTGCGAATGGAGTTAGTGAGGGTACGTTCTCCCGCAAACAATTTGAGATGTATGGAAGGATGAAGCCAAGGACTTTACGCCTGGGCTTACAAACAATCCGTTGGGGAGTACGTGCGCGGCATGGCGCATACCAACGGGCTCGAGTCCTTCTGGAGCATGCTCAAGCGGGCGCACAAAGGGACTTTCCACAAGTTTTCGCCCAAGCATCTTGACCGGTGTGTTCAAGAGTTTGCAGGCCGACACAATGTCAGGGAAGCCGACACGATCGACATTATGGCGACCTTCGCCGATGGCGCGGTCAGCAAGTGGTTACGCTACCGCAACCTCATCGCCGACAGCGGGCTGCCGAGCGGGGCGCGCGGAGGTTAGTTCGAAACGCGCGCAGCACGGATCAACCAGCCGTGAACCCTCTGCCACTTGTCACCGCTGCACCGAAAATTGAGCAATTCGGGTCGATTTTTCTGGAGGTCACCGAAAAACGAGAATGCATCTTGCCCGGTCGATGTGTGCAATCTCCGTTCCGCCTTCCAAGCATCAAACGCTGTGATGATGAGCGGTTTCGCGTCTTCCTGCTTCATGTTTCGCCTCTTCCTACAGCCAGCCGTTCTCGAGCTTAGCCTCTCGGAACGCCGCCCGCGCTCGCGCCGACAGGCAAGTCAAGAGCGCAGGCATGGTCCCCCTGCTGCGCCGCTGCTACCGTGACGGCCGCCAAAAAATGCGAGACCGGAGCGAATCATAGCCAATACGGAAAGCGTCGTCACTATCCAGCCTCATCACGGAGACGACCCTGCAGATCGAAATTTCCCGAGGGTTAGTCGGTTGGGAGCGGCACTAATTCCATCGAGGCATGCAATCGCTCTTTCAATGAAGACCGATACGGGCACAGAGGTTGATGTCGTCTGTCTCTGCCGGCGGCACGGCGGCTGTCGGACCGCCTCCAGGAGAAGATCGAGGAATATCTGACTCAGGACGATCCGCCCGATCCAACTGTCCTTGAGCAGCTTGCTGCCTCTGGCGAGCCGATGATTTCCAGTGTGTAGCGGTCGCGTAGTTTGAGAACCGGATAATCTCACCCATGCGGCCATTCTAGCGGATTGCCGGCCGGCCTGCCGACGGTCGCTGTCAAGCACGTTGCAGGTAGGCCGGATCGCGCATACTATCCAGGACGATTCAACCCTCTACCCAACCGGAGATACTGAATGAAGGTTCCTGACCCTTGGGTCTATTCGCTGAAAACAGAGATCGACGGCGAGGAATGGGTGCTCCAGGTCGTCAGAACTCAGCCGGGGAATCCTGCCCGCGAACCCGTGAGCTTCCCGAAGCACGATGCCAATAAGATCAAGAGAATCCTTGAAGCTCTCTTTGATGAGAAATGGACTCTCGTCAAGTACGAAGGCCAATAACCAAGAAGCGGGGGCCGCACGAGGTCAAAGTCGTGCATCCGTCCTACCAGCCGAGCAAGGCCGAGTTGAAGGAAGACGTGCGGCTTGACGCGACCTTCGAGGAAGCGGTGGACGCGCTCGCCCAGCCCGTCAGCATCCGCCATATCGCCCGTCCGGAGCCGGGCCGATAAGTGGCCTTCGGCACTGTCGTACATAATCCCCATGACGACGATCATCTTCCTGGATTGCCGGGGATGGCCACCGGTTTCCACGCGCCTGCAGGCTGTGGGGAAACCTGGAGCAGTTCGCGCGAAGACGATTCCCTGCGCAAGGAAAACACGGCGGGTTTAGAGACTTTCGACGTCGGTCGACCTCCGGCGGTATCGGCACGGAACTTCTCGGAGGAAGCCGGTCAGGTCCATGCTCCGGTTCGGAATCGGCGCGCCGGAAGACACGTCATGGAGTGAAGGAATACCCTGCTGTGCGGTCTGAAACAGGGCCGCGCCGGATCAACACGGACCCTGCCGCCTTGCCGGTCTCGCTCAGGTCATGACATCGTCGAGACGGACGCGCTACAGTCGGAGCATGATGATCGATATCTCCTCCGCCACCATCGCCGAACTCGGCAAGGCGCTGCGGGCCGGCCGGGTCACGGCACGCGACCTGCTCGACCAGGCTCTGGCCAACCGGAACGAGGCGCTCGGCGCCTACAAGCTCTGGATGCCGGACCACGCCGCCCGCGCAGCCGACCTCGCTGACGCCGTTTTCGCGCACGGCCTCGATTTCGGGCCGCTGCAGGGCTTGCCTGTCTCGGTCAAGGACCTGTTCGGCGTCGCCGGAACGCCCACCCATGCCGGAGCCCCGAAGCCGCTGCCTTCAGCCTGGGAAGCCGAGGGACCGGTTATCGCGGCGGTCAGGAACGGGCTGGGCGTCATCACCGGCAAGACGCACACGGTCGAGTTCGCCTTCGGCGGCGTCGGCTCGAACCCGCATTGGGGCACGCCGCGAAACCCGTGGGGCGGGACATCGCACCGGGTTCCGGGCGGCTCCAGCGCCGGCGCCGGTGTGTCGCTGCTGGAAGGTACAGCCGTCGCGGCGCTCGGCTCGGACACCGCCGGGTCGGTGCGCGTTCCGGCGAGCTTCACCGGCACGGTTGGCCTCAAGACGAGCTTCGGACGCTGGTCGCTCCAGGGCATCGTGCCGCTCAGCCCGTCTCTCGATACCGCGGGCCTGCTGACCCGCTCGGTTGCGGACACGGCTGTCGCCTTTGCGACGTTGGACCCGGTCTGCCAGACGCCGCCCCTGTCGGCGGACCGGTCCAGCCTGCGGCTGGGTGTGATCGAGAGCCTCTTCGAGGGGTGCGGGCCCGGTGTTGCAGAGGTCGTGCGCGCCGCGCTTGCCGAGCTGGAACAGCGGGGCGTGACGGTTCGCACATTCGACCTGCCGGAAGTCGCCGTCGCCAAGGAGATCTTCGGTGAGGGCGGGCTTGCGGTTCCGGAATTCATCGCCTTCATCGAGAACGAACTGCCCGAGTTCCGGGCGACGCTGGACCCGAATGTCCGCAGTCGTTTCGAGGCCTTCGGAACATTGACGGCGACAGCGTACCTGGGGCGAAAGATGCGCATCGCCCGCGCGGCGGCGGCGGCGAACGCCCGGCTTGCCGGCATCGATGCCGTTGTCGGGCCAACGACGCCGATCACCGCGCCCCTCCTGCAGCATGCAGCCGAAGGAGAAGGGTATCGGACGCACAACATGGCCGCGCTCCGCAACACCATGCCGGGCAACCTTCTGGAGTTCTGCGGACTGACAATCCCGGCCGGCCTCGACGGCTCGGGCATGCCGGTCGGTCTGCAACTGCTTGCCCCGCGCGGCTTGGACGAACGTCTGATTTCCATCGGCCTTGCCGTGGAAGCGGTGATCGGTCCGGCCTCCCGGCGTCTCGGGGCCCCTCCGGGCATGACCGCAGGTGCGTGACGGACCGAGCGGTCCGCGGCCCATGGTTGCTTCGATGTCGCCGGCAATGCGGCACTGATCACCGGCGGCATCAGCGGCAACGGGCGGGGTTTCGCGGAAGCCATCGCGCAGGCAGGCGGCGACGTCCGCTGCCGGGGAACAAGCGCAGACAAGAATGCCGCCGCACTCGAGACACTCCGTCACGACGATGTGCAGTCGGTGGCGTTGCGCTGCCGCACCCTGGCATCGCATGTGCTCGGCTGTACCTGCCTGACCACTCGGTGACGATCGCGCGGGCAAGGGGAGCACGGTGTCCTTGTCCCGAGCCAGGAACGGCAACCGGGCCGGGATCAAGGGGAACGACCAATTCATCAACCGGACCGGCACCGGGGCCGAATGACCGTGGTCGGGCCGGTGGCGCCGCCGAAAGCCGACGCCCGGCATCACGTGTGGAGCACGGGCAGATCTACCGCGCGAACTTCCAGTAGGTGTCCTTGCGCACGACGTAGCCGTTGCGAAAGCGCCACAAGTCGCACCCGAGCCAGGCGAAGGGCTCGCCGGAGCGCGGTGTCCCGCACACCGTCCATTCCGAAACCGCCCGTTCGCCGTCACCGATCCAGTGCTGCATGTCCTCCCAGCGCATGTCGGGAATGTCGACATAGCGGTCGCGCAGCACCTGGCCGATCTCTGCCTTGCCGACGCAGCGCCGCCCCTCGGGCGGAGTCGGGCCCCCGGCCATGAGCCATTCGCAGTCCTCGGCGAAGTGCGAGAGAATGGCATCGACATCGTGACGGTTGAAACCATCCTGGATCTCGTCAAGCAACTCGAGGGTGAGCACGCGTCCCATGGCTGTCTCCTCCGGTCCCGGCCCCGCGTTCCGACGCCTGCACGCTCACCGCGCACACGGCACCACCGGCCGGGATCGAGGATAACATCGTGCCGCCCACTTCCAAGTCCGGCGCGCTTGCGTCGTTTCGGGTCAGGAGTTTCAGGTTCCAGTGGCCGGCCGACCTGCTGGTCTCATGGGCCTTCGAAATGGAGATCCTGATCCTCGGCTGGTACATCCTGGTCGAGACCAACTCGGTGCTCGCACTTACCGTTTTCGGATCGCTGCAGTTCCTCGGCACCCTGGTCGCGCCCATGCTCGGCGTACTGGCGGACCGGCTCGGACGGCGCACTGTGCTCTGCGCGATGCGATTCGCCTTCGCGATTACCGCCGGTAGCATCCTCGCCCTGTCGCTGACAGACCTCCTGACTCCGGTGCATGTGTTTGCCGTCGCCGCCGTGGTCGGGCTGATCCGGCCGTCCGACCTGGTGATGCGCAACGCGCTGATCGGCGACACCATGGGGCCCGAGCGACTGACCGCGGCCATGGGCATCTCGCGGACCACTCTCGATTCCGCCCGGATCGGTGGCGCGCTGATCGGCGCCGGCCTGTTCTCCACCCTCGGACTGCCGACCGCCTACGCGGTGGTGGTGGCCTTCTACACCGCCAGCCTGCTGCTGACCTTTGGGGTCTCCGGCATCCGTGTCGGCCAGGCCCGGACATCGCCGTGGAACGAACTGCGCACCGGTCTCGGCTACGTCTGGAGCACCCCGGCGATCCTGGCCGCAATGTGGGTCGCGTTCCTTGCCAACCTCACGGTGTTCCCGATCTCGCACGGCATCCTGCCCTACGTCGCCCGGGAGGTGTACATGGTGGACGAGAACGGTCTCGGCCAGCTGATGGCGAGTTACGCCTGCGGCGCGCTTGCCGGCTCGATCGCGATGACCCTGATTGCGCGCCGGCGCAATCCCGGCCAGTTCATGCTCATCACCCTGTGGATGATGCACGCGGCCCTGCTCGGGTTCGGTCTCGCCGAGACCAAGCTGGCGGGACAGGGGTTCCTGTTCCTGGTCGGGCTGTCGCAGAGCCTGTCGATGATCTCGCTTGCCGTGCTGCTGCTGAATGTCGCCGACAGCCATCACCGCGGACTGGTGATGGGTGTCCGCATGCTGGCGGTCTACGGCCTGCCGGTCGGCCTGCTGATCGCCGGCGTCGCCATCGAACGGATCGGCTTCCCGCTCACCGTCACCCTCTACAGTCTGACCGGCGTCGTGCTCAGCATCGCCATCGCGGTGCACTGGCGAAAGGTGATCTGGCATGCTCCCTGATCAGGGACTGCCGGAAACCTCAAGGGCCGCGACCCCTGGCAGTGTGCGTCCCTCGAGCCATTCGAGAAACGCACCGCCCGCCGTGGACACGTAGTCCAGGCGATCCGTCACCCCCGCCAGCGCGAGGGCGGCAACGGTATCGCCGCCGCCGGCAACCGCAAGCGTGCCGCCGCCTTCGCACCGGCGTGCCAGCGCCCGTGCAACCTCGACCGTCCCCTCGTGGAAGGGCGGTGTCTCGAAGGCGCCGAGAGGTCCGTTCCACAGCACCGTCCTGCTGGTTGCGATCGCGGCCCCGAACGCGGCGCGTGACGCGAGACCGACATCGAGGATCATCCGGTCGGCGGGGACCGCGGTCACCGGGACGGTCTCGACCTCGGCATTGGGTGCAAGCCGGGCTGCCACCACGGCGTCCTCCTGAAGCAGCAGTTCGCAGCCGCAGCTGCGCGCCTGCTCCTCGATGGCGCGGGCCTCGGCGGCAAGGTCGCGCTCGGCAAGCGAGCAGCCTATACCGATGCCCCGGGCATGCAGGAAGGTGTTGGCCATGCCCCCGCCGATGATGAGCCGGTCGGCGCGGCGGACCAGGTTGCCCAGCACCGCGAGCTTGGTCGACACCTTCGCGCCGCCGACGATCGCGGTCAGCGGGCGTTGCGCCGATTCCAGCGCGGCCGCGAGGGCATCGAGTTCCGCCCGCATCTGGCGCCCGGCATAGCAGGGCAGCAGCCTGGTGATCGCCTCGATCGATGCGTGGGCCCGGTGAGCGGCCGAGAACGCGTCATTGACGTAGACATCACCGAGTTCGGCCAGCCCGGCGGCAAACGCCGGGTCGTTGGCTTCCTCGCCGGCATGGAACCGCAGGTTCTCGAGCAGGACCATCTCGCCCGGCGCCAGGCCGGCTACGGCTTCGGCCGCCGCCGGCCCGACGCAATCTTCGGCGAACCGGACCCGGATACCGTCCGCTGCCCGCGACAGCGGACCGACAAGGGGACGCAGCGACAGCGCCGGGTCGACGCGACCGCCCGGACGGCCAAGGTGAGACATCACGATCACCCGCGCTCCCGAGCGCGCCAGTTCGACAAGGGTCACCGCGGCGGCATCGAGCCGGGTCGCATCGGTGACCGTGCCGGCCTGCATCGGCACGTTCAGATCGGTCCGGACGATCACGCGCCGGCCGGCGCACTCAAGCTCGTCGAGGGTCTTCACGGCACTCATCCCCGCCCTCCGGTTCCGGTCGCAGACATCACCCGTGCTTCGGATATAGTGGATGCCGACCCGTCATTCGGAACAGGCGAGCATTCATGGCCGATGCGAACATCCACATCCTCAGGCGCGAGATCAAGGTTCTGGTCTTCGACCAGTACGGCACCATCGTCGACATGCAACAGGGACTGGTCGACGCCGTCACGCCGTTCCTGAAGGAACGCGGCTGGACGGGCAACCCGCACCAGTTCGTGACCTGGTGGCGCCGCACCCACTTCGAGGATTCGATGATCGATTCCCTGATCAACCGGGGCCACACACCCTACCGCCAGATCGGCCACCGCGCCGTCAGCCATGTCATGGACAGGGCCGGGATCGCGTACGAGCCGGAGGATGTCACCTGGCTGGTGTCGCGGATCGAGACCCTCAAACCGTTCCCGGAAGTGCCCGCGGCGCTTGCCCGGCTCCGGGAACACTATCGAATGGCGATTCTCTCGAACGGCGACCGGGACATGCTCGAGGCCGCCCGACCGCATATCGGGTTCCCGTTCGACCTGACCATCTCGGTCCAGGAGGCCGGTGCCTTCAAGCCCGACTGGCGCACCTACGCCCGGGCTGAGGAGATCATCCACGCGGCGTTCCCGGACACCGAACGCACCGGCATCCTCTTCGTTGCCAACCATGTCTTCGACTGCATCGGCGCCGCGGCCTGGGGCATGCGCACCGCCTTCATCAACCGGCGGGAGCGCAGCTTCGGCCAGTCCCCGCACCAGCCGGACCTGGCGCTCGGCAGCATGCCCGAGCTCGCCGATGCCCTGATCGGGACCTGACAGCACCAGCCTCGCCGGAGACCACCGCATGCGCCTGCTCCTCGCCATGATGAAGCACGAGACCAACACCTTCTCGCCGGTGGTCACCGACCTCGACCGGTTTCTCGCCTGGGGTGGATACGAGGGAGAGGAGGCGCAGCGGGCGTACCGGGGAACCGGGATGCCGTTCAGCGCCTACATGGACCTGGCAAGCCGGGACGGCCATGAAATCGTGACCCCGGTCGCGGCCGAGGCCATGCCGTCGGGTCCGGTCGAGGCTTCCGCCTACCGCTACATGAGCGAACTCATCCTCGACGCGGTTCGGGACGGGGTCGATGCGGCGCTGCTCGACCTTCACGGCGCGATGGTCGCCGAGACCGCCGACGATGGCGAGGGAACCCTGCTGCACCGCATGCGCGAGATTGCGCCGGCACTGCCCATTGCGGTGACCTACGACCTGCACGCCAACCTCACGGCCGCCATGGTGGACAACTCCACCTGTCTCATCGGCTACAAGACCTACCCGCACTGCGACATGTACGAGGTCGGCGAACAGATCGGGCGCGTGCTCCTCGCCTCGCTTGCCGGCACCGTGTCGCCGGTCATGGCCTGGGGACGCCCGCCGGTCCTGGCCCAGACCCTGCGGATGGGGCACGACGACGAGCCGATGCGCAGCCTGCTCGAGCTTGCGCGCGAAGCCGAACGGCAACCCGGGATCCTGGCGGCGAGCGTCTTCGGCGGATTTCCGCTGGCCGACATCCACGATGCCGGCAGCTCGGTCTGCGTGGTCGCCGACGGTGATCCCGACCTCGCCGCGCGCTGGCGTGACAGGATGGTTTCGGAGATCTGGAACCGGCGGGAGGAGTTTGTCTACCAGGGCGAGCCGCTCGCCGACGCCCTCGACCGGGCGAAGGCGCTCGATCAGGGACCGGTGCTGCTGCTCGATCATGCCGACAACGTCGGTTCGGGCGGGACCCAGGACGTGATGACGGTGATCGACGCGGTGCTGCGCGCCGGTCTCGAGGACGTCGCGGTGGCAGCCGTTCATGACCCGGATGCGGTCCGCGTCATGCAGGCCGCGGGTATCGGGGCCGAGGTGACGCTCGAGCTCGGCGGCAGGACCGACATGCCGTCGGTGGGCCTGTCGGGGCGGCCGCTCACGGTCCGGGGCAGGGTCAAAACCCTGACCGACGGCGAATGGACCGTGCGCGGGCCGATGTATACCGGCGTGCGGGTATCGATGGGCCATTCCGCCGTGCTCGATACCGGCCGGGTCGAGATCGTGATCACCTCGCGTCATCACGAACCATGGGACACCGGGGTGTTCACCTCGGTCGGCATCCAGCCGCAGCACAAGCGCTACCTGCTTTTGAAGTCGCGGATCCACTACCGCGCCGGGTTCGGCCCGCTCGGCACCCATACCATCACTTGCGATGGCGAGGGGGTCACGACCTCGGACAACCGGCTGCTCGACTTCCGCAAGGTCCGCCGTCCGATCTTCCCGCTCGACCGCATCAACCAGCCCTGACCGGAACACGGGCGCCACCGGGCCCCGCATTGCGCCGGGCAGTCGGGGATGCGAGCATCAATCCTTCCGCTGCCTGCCACCGGAGCCCCGAGATGGCCTCATCATCCGACGACCGCTACGACCTGCTTCTGACCGGCGGCCGGATCATCGATCCATCGCAGTCGCTCGACACCGTCGCGGACATCGCGTTTGCCGACGGTGCGGTCGCGGCCGTAGGGCCGGATCTGCCGCGCGAGCGTGCCGCCGAGGTGCGTTCGGTCTCCGGGTCCCTGGTCACGCCGGGCCTGATCGACCTGCACACCCACGTCTACTGGGGCGGCGCCTCGATCGGAGTCGACCCCGAGGACTACGCACGGCGCTGCGGCACCACCACCATGATTGATGCAGGGACCGCGGGTGCGGGCAACTTCGCGGGGTTCCGGGCCCACGTGATTGAACCGTCCACGCCGCGCATCCTTGCCTATCTCAACGTCTCCTTTGCGGGGATCTTCGCCTTCAGCGACCTGGTCATGGTGGGCGAATGCGAGGACTTCCGGCTGCTGCACCCGCAGGCGTGCCTCAACGTCGCACGTCTGCACGCCGACATGCTGGTGGGCATCAAGGTCCGGGTAGGACTGCGGGCGAGCGGGTCATCGGGATACGCGCCGCTCGACATCGCGCTCGATGTCGCCGAGGAGGCTGAACTGCCGGTGATGTGCCACCTCGACTGGCCGCCGCCGAGCCGCCGCGACGTGGTCAGCCGACTGCGCCCGGGCGATGTGCTCACGCACTGTTTCCGCCCGTTCCCCTCGGCTCCGATCCGGTTTGACGGCGCGGTTCGCGACGAGATCCTCGAAGCGCGCGAGCGCGGTGTGCTGTTCGACATCGGCCACGGCATGGGGTCCTTCGGCTTCACCACCGCGGAACGGATGCTCGAGAACGGCTTCCTGCCCGACGCGATCTCGAGCGACGTGCACTCGCTGAGCATCCGGGGACCGGCCTACGACCAGCTGGTCACGCTGTCGAAGTTCCTGCATCTCGGCATGGATCTCTCAGACATCATCGCCGCCAGCACAACGGGCCCGGCGCGCGCGGTCCGGCATCCTGAACTCGGGACCCTGGCGCCCGGCAGCATCGCCGACGCGACGGTGCTCGAGATCAGGGAGGAGCCGGTCACCTTTACCGACAGCCTGGGCGAGACCCGAACCGGGGAGAAGCAGTTTGGCCTTGTCGGTACCGTGATTGCCGGAAACTGGTGGTCCTGAGCCGGATTACGGCCGCATCGGAAAACTGCGCGGCCCCGCCTCGCGCAACGGCGCGGCGGTCTGTGCGAAATCGCACAGCAGCCTGCGGGTGTCGCGCGGATCGATGATCTCCTCGATCCAGAAGGTTTCCGCGGAGCGGAATGGCGACCTCAGCTTGTCCAGCCGCTCCTCGATCTCGGCGAGCTTTGCCCCGGGGTCGTCTGCCGCATCGATGTCGGCCCTGTAGGCGGCCTCGATGCCGCCCTCGAGCGGGAGCGATCCCCAGCGTCCGGAAGGCCAGGCATACCTGGTGCAGTATCGCCCGCCGTTGCGGTGAGCCGCCCCGGCGACGCCGAACGCATTGCGCACGATGACGGCACACCACGGTGTCGTGGTCTGCCAAATCGCGCTCATCGCCCGCACCCCTTCCCTGATGGTGCCGTTGCGTTCCGCATCCAGACCGATCTGGAAGCCAGGGCAGTCCACCAGGTAGACAACCGGAAGGTGAAAGGTCTCGGCGAGATCGACAAACCTGGTAACCTTCCGACAGGTGGCCGCGGTCCAGCAGCCGCCGTAGGAGAACGGATCGCTTGCCATCACCGCGACGGGCCAGCCGTCGAGCCGGGCGAACCCGGTTATGACCGAGCGCCCGAAGGTTCGCCCCATCTCGAAGAACGACCCGCTGTCGACCACCGCCTCGACGATCGGCCGCATCCGGTAGACTTTGCGGATGTTGCGCGGGACGGCCTCGATCAGCCAGCCGACGCGCCGGTCCGGATCGTCGTCACGCCCGCCGCGAGGCGGCAGTTCGTACACCGAACTCGGCAGGTAGGACAGGAAGCGTCTCGCGCATTCGAACGCCTCCTCTTCGGTGTCGACCGCGTGGTCGACGGCGCCGGCGCGCAGCTGGATCTCGTGGCCGCCGAGTTCGTTCTTGGTCAGATCCTGCCCGGTCCGCGCAACCACCGGCGGTCCGGCGACAAACAGCGCGGACCGCTCCTTGATCATGACCGAGTAGTGCGAGGCGGCAAGATGGGCCGCGCCCAGTCCGGCCACCGAGCCGAGGCCGAGCGCAACCCGGGGAACCGTTCCCATGTTCTCGACCACGAGTTCCCAGCCGGAGACGCCGGGCACATTGGCCCGGCCGGTGGTCTCGATGGTCTTGACCGAGCCGCCGCCGCCGGAACCCTCGACCATGCGGATAAGCGGCAGGCGGAGCGCGTTGGCCATCTGCTCGCACTGGAAGTGCTTTTCCTTGATCGTGGCATCGGCCGAGCCGCCGCGGACCGTGAAGTCGTCACCGCCGATCACCACCGGGCGCCCGTCGACCCGGGCGCGGCCGAAGACGAAGTTCGAGGGCACCAGGTCCGCCAGGTCATTGTTGCCGTCGTACTCGGCACGACCCGCGATCTTGCCGATCTCGTGGAAACTGCCCGGATCAGCCATCAGCGCCACCCGCTCGCGAATATTCAGTCGTCCGCCGTCCTTCTGGCGCCGGACGCGCTCGGGCCCGCCGAGTTTCTCGGCAAGGGCTTCGCGACGGCGCAGTTCTTCGAGCTCTCGGTGCCAGGACATTGCAGGTTCCCGTAAGGCGAATGGACGGGGCCGAGTGTATCGATGGTTCCGGCGGATGCCAGACCCCGGTCTTGGCCCCTCCCGAAATCTGGTCTACAGGTCAGGCGCCGGCGAACTGGGGCCGCAAGCGTGTACCGGGAGACTGTCCGATGGCCGAAGTCAGGGTTCTGAGCGAGGTGACGGGAACCGCGTGGAAGATTCTGGTGCGCGAGGGCCAGGACGTCGAGACCGACGAGGAACTGATGATCGCCGAGGCGATGAAGATGGAAATCCCGCACTACGCCCCCGCGGCGGGCCGGGTCCGGACTGTCTGCGTCGAGGAAGGCGCCGCGATCAGCGAGGACGACCTGCTGTTCATCCTCGATACCTGACCGGACAGACGCCCCGTGGACAGGGTCCTGATCGCCAACCGCGGCGAAATCGCCTGCCGGATCATTCGCAGCTGCCGGGCGGCCGGCTACTCACCTGTCGCGATCCACTCCGATGCCGATGCCGGAGCGCTGCACGTGCGCCTTTCCGACGCCGCACGACGCGTCGGACCGCCGCCAGTGGCCGAGAGTTACCTCGACCAGGACGCGGTACTCGAGGCCGCCCGTGAACTGGACGCGCGGTTCATTCACCCGGGATACGGCCTGCTGTCCGAGAACGCCGGCTTCGCGCGGCGCGTGATCGGGGATGGGCTGGTCTGGGTCGGCCCCGACCCCGACACCATCGCGGCCATGGGAGACAAGGACCGGGCCCGTGCGATCGCCGCGGCGGCCGGGGTGCCCGTGCTCGGCGGTTCGCACCGGCTTGACCCGTCCGACACCGAAGCCGTGCTCGCCGCCGCACACCGGGTCGGGTTCCCCCTGCTGGTCAAGGCGACGGCGGGAGGCGGCGGGATCGGCATGCGCCGTGTCGACGCACCCGACGATCTGGTGGCCCGGGCGGGATCGATCGCCGGGCTAGCCGGGCGGATCTTCGGTGATGCCGGGATATTCCTCGAGCGTCTCGTACCCCGTGCCCGGCATGTCGAGGTCCAGGTCATGGGGTTCGGTGACGGCCGGGTCATTCACCTGTTCGACCGCGACTGTTCGGTCCAGCGCCGGTACCAGAAGGTGATCGAGGAGGCACCCGCGCCCGATCTCGATCCCGGGATCCGTGACGGCCTGGCGCAAGCTGCCTGCGCGCTTGCGGCCAGTCAGCGCTACCTCGGCGCAGGCACCGTCGAGTTCCTGGTCGACTGCGACACGGGAGAGTTCCACTTCCTCGAGATGAACACCCGCCTGCAGGTGGAACACCCCGCAACCGAGATGATCACTGGTCTCGACATCGTCGCCCTTCAGCTTGCGCTGGCCGACGGATCGCCAACCCCGCCCGAACCCGACGCCCGCGGTCATGCGATCGAGTGCCGGATCTATGCCGAAAACCCGGCACGCCGCTTCCTGCCCTCGCCCGGGACCCTGGACAGTTTCATCCTGCCGCCCAGGCGTGACGGACTGAGGATCGAAACCGGCTACGAGAAGGGAGACGAGGTCTCACGCTGGTACGACCCGCTCATCGCCAAGCTGGTGGTCCACGGGGACGATCGCCCCGCCGCGCTCGCGTGCCTGGCACATGCGCTTTCCGAGGTCGCCATCGAGGGTGTTGCGACCAACCTCGACCTGCTGCGACAGGTCGTCGAAGATGCGGAATTCCGCGAAGGTCCTGTCGACACCGCCTATCTTGAGCGCGCCGTGGCGGGCCTGCTTGCCACATCACGCGGCAACAAACGCGGCTGAAGCGTCGGGCTGGCACGCCCGAGCGTTGCCGGCGTCCGCGGCAGACTTGCGCCCTGTTCAAACCTTCGTTCCAGCACCCCTGCACGACCGGCCGTACCCGCGACGCCTTCTCAATGTCCCGAAGGGGGCAACGCGATGGCCCGCTCCATGCCGGCGGACCACGGTGACAACCCCGGGATGCGACGAATCGCGCTGCACCGGGAAGACCTGCAGCCCGGCGCTCATGCCGCCCGGATGCTCCGGATTGTGTGCCGCGCAGCAGGGGATCCTTGGGCTCCGGGTCCTGGACCAATCCGGGAGCATCCGGCGTATGCTTCACACCCCGGGAGGCGTCCTCGGCGAATGGCGTCGCGGCTGGAGACCTGGACAACCCGCTTGCCTGCCGAGAATCATTCCCCGACCGGTCGCATCATCGCCGGAAGAGCGGCTTCCGGTCAGGCGGGTGACAGAGTGACCGGCACCGCCCGGATCAGGCCCGTGCCGCCAGCGAGCTCGACGTCGCGTAGTCGAGATCGTGCGGGTGCCCGTCCATGGCACGCCCGATCGCGATCTCGAGACGGTGCAGGACCTCGTCGATCTCGGCCTCGGTGATGATGAGCGGCGGACACAGCCGGATGAAGTTCTTCACCGCGATCAGCACCAGTCCCTCGAGCAGTGCGTTGTAGCGGATCCGCTCCGCCATTGCGGGGTCCGGCGTCCTGCTGTCGGCTCCCTCGACGATATCGAGCATGTGGTACAGGCCGAGGCCACGGACGTCGCCGATGACCTCGAGGCGATCCGCCATTGCGTCGAGGCCGGACCGAAGCCGGTCGCCGAGTACCACGGCCTGCTGCGTCAACCCGTCGCGCAGGACGATCTGCAGCTGTTTCAGCGCCACCGCGGCGGGCAACGGATCGCCCGAATAGGTTCCCGCCCACGGCAGGCCGGCCTTGCCGCGGGCCTGCTCGGCGATAGACCGGGTCGTGACCGTGCCGGCGATGCCCATACCCGCGGTCATTCCCTTGCCAAAGGTCACGATGTCGGGGACGACGTCGTACTGCTCGAACGCCCACAGGGTACCGGTGCGCGCCGGTGCGAGCTGTGCTTCGTCCAGCATCAGCAGCGCGCCCCAGCGATCCGCGAGGTCGCGCAGCCCGGGCAGCCATTCCCCGGGCGGGACCACCATGCCGCCAGCCACCGGAACGGTTTCGGCCATGATCAGCGCCGGATTGCGGCTGGTCACGTGCTCCATCAGTTCTTCGCTGTGATCCAGGCAGGCAACCTTGCAGCCGGGATAGGAGAGATTGATCGGGCAGCGGTAGCAGAGCGGAGCGTAGATCGCATTGCGGTGCGACGGCATCAGCAGCGGGCCGAGCTGGGCCTTGCGCCCGCCGGCGACACTGGTGACCGATTCAGCCGCCAGGCTTCCCCCGTGCAGGCCGCGAATGACCGAGATGATGTCGTAGCGCCCGGTCACGCCGAGTGCCATGCGCATCGCGATCTCGTTGGCTTCCGAGCCGGTGACCGCGAGGTTGACCACGTCGAGTCCGTCCGGAAGCGTGCTCGCCACCAGTTCGGAAAACTCGACCAGCCACGGATTGGAATACCAGGACGACTGGTGGACCAGCCTCTCGGCCTGCTCGCGGATGGTTTCGGTCAGTTCGGGGTGACTGTGGCCGAGCACCATGCACATCATGCCCGAGGTGAGGTCGTAGTACTCCGTCCCGTCCACGTCCCGCAGCATCACCCCGCGGCCGCTTTCGAACATGATGCGCGGCTCGTAGCGCCAGCCGTAAACACTGGCCTCGTCCCGCGCCATCAGTTCGTGGTGGGAATTCGAGAACTGGAACCGCTTGTCCGCCATGCCATGCCTCCCTTCGCCCGGGCAGCGTTCCCGGAACGCCCGGTGCCCCTGCCCGTCACTGTAGCACCATCGCCTCGCGGGCCGGGAGCGCCCGCGCATCCCCGGCGGGAAGCGGCGACTACCCGGTATTCGACGGCCAGGAGGTTTCGCGCTCCCGCGCCCACTCGACCTGGGGAATGTCGACCTTCGGTGATGGCGGCCAGCCGTCACCGCGCTGCGAATTCAGGCTTCGGTGCGGTGCCCACCGGTACGGCCGGTCCGGCTTGCCCACGAGACGTCGTCCGTCCAGCCACTCCAGGTCCGGTCCGTACAGTTCGTCGACAAGACACGAGGTCAGGCAGTCAAGAACCTCCCCGTGCGCCGGGTCGGCCGAGAGATCGGTCATTTCCCTGGGATCGGTCTCGAGGTCGAACAGCTGGCGGTGGTTTCCGACCGGGTAGTAGATCAGCTTGTAGCGCGTGTCCCGGATCATTCGGGTCGCGTGATCGTCGTTTCCGACCTCGCCGTAGAGGTGGCTGCGGAGCTCCGGTCCGATCATCGAAATTCCGTCGACGGACTGCGGACAGCCGATGCCGCAGAGATCGAGCAGAGTCGGCATGATGTCGGCAAACCCGACCAGCCTGTCGTCGACCTTGCCTTCCGGGACCCGGTCGTTTCCCGCGTTCGGCATCAGGATCATCGGAATGTTGGCCGAACTCTCGTAGAAGACCCGCTTCGCCGCCATGTCGTGGTTGCCGAGCATGTCGCCGTGATCGCTGGTGAACATGACGACGGTGTCGTCGAGCAGGCCTTCCATCCGCAGCGTTCCGATCAGGTAGCGGATCTGGTGGTCGATCTGGGTGCAGAGCGCGTAGAAGGCCCGGCGCGCCTCCAGCATCTGCCCGGGCGTGTAGAGATTGGTGCGGCTGAGCACGGCGGAGAGCGCGTAGGGCAGGTTGTCCCGGTCCCTGGCCCATTCACCGACGTAGGGTTCGTCGACGGGAATGCTGCGGTACAGGTCCATGTAGGTCTGCGGCGGCACCAGCGGCGGATGCGGGTGCCTGAACCCGAGGTACCAGAACGCCGGGCGGGTCGGGTCGCGGCGCTTGATCACCCTGGCCATCATCCGTCCGGCCCAGGCGGTCGGATGGTGAATCTCGTCGAGATGCCACGGGCGCCAGTGGTACTGGTTGTTCGACATGCCGTGGTCGAACTGGCGGCCCGCCAGGCCCTGGTCTCCCAGGTAGATGTCGTAGTCGTCGAGCGTTCCCCACTGCGAACGCCCCTCGTCATCAAGGATCACCGAATCAAAGCCGATTCTGGCCCGTTGGGGATGGACATGGAGCTTGCCGACGGCATCGGCCTGGTACCCGGCGTCCCGAAAGACCTGGGCCATGGTGTTGGCGGGCATTCCCAGTTCGTCGTTGAAGTCCCGGTCGCCGTGCGTGCGCGGCACCTGTCCGGTCATCAGGGTCCGGCGCGCGGGAATGCAGACCGGGCACTCGGAATACGCGTTCGAGTAGCGCGCGCCGCAGGATGCGATCTCGTTGAGACCGGGGGTCAGGATGGCCGGATGACCGGCGAACCCGATCTGCTCGGCCGACCAATGATCCGCACAGATCAGCAGCACGTTTGGTCGTTCTCTCGTCATTGTCACCTCTCGCCGCGCGCGTGGCACAGGGTCGGTCGCAAACGCCCGACCTATCCCGCAGCCTTCAGGGTTTTCGAACTGCCCGCAATGTCGCTGCGTCCCGCGCCCGTCCGGCCCGGGACCGGCGGGGGCCGATCCTATTCAAAGGGGCTCCTATACGCCTAACTAGCCAACCGTCGCGAGGCGACGTTCCTCAAGGTGCGCAACAACCTCGTTGTGATACTTACACGCTATGTCCTCTGATTCTTCGTCCATCACGCACTCAATCTCCGTGATCCTGGCGCTTTGCTCTTGCAGAAGTTTGTCGTCCCCATCGTTGTAATGCTCAGAGATTTTCAGGAACGCCCACTCTATTTCCATCGCGTTAGGCGCGCGAGGCCAGCAAATGGGAGTCCAGAGCCATGGCTGCCCCTCTGGTGATCTCCAGTTCTCCGGGTTTCCCCTCACACGCCGCGCTAGTTCATCGAGCGCACGACACTGATCGGATCCAGGTGTTATGGCGAGTTCTTTGAGGTCTTTGTCAGAGAGCGATTTCACGTCGGTTCCTTTCGACCAATAGTATCAAGAAAAGCGCCGCCCCCGGCCGAGCGGCGTTCACAATTGCATACTGCGGCCTTGAGAATCGCGTCAACAGCCTCGACGCATCTCTGATTCTTGTCAACGAAATTACGCGAGTTGCCTAGCCATATCTCATGGCGTAGATTGACCTGCGACATGATGGACGGAGAAGGGCGATGACGAGCAAGCCCATCAACTTGCGCCCACGGAGCCGCCCGCCGAAGCCCATCCCAGAACGGGTGGCCCGCGCGATCTTCTCCGCCGTGAAGCCCGCTGATCCTACGATCTGAGTTCAGAAGACCCACGTGCGGAAGCCGAATTCGACGGATTGACGAGATGGCAGATCGATGGATCGCTAATCCCGAGATGCCAAGGCCGTTTCCACTGAAACTTGAGTCGATCCGCAAGGCCGCCTTGGAGCGTTGGGGAGATGCTCCCATTTCACAGGACGATATTCTCCTGTGGATCTACGAGGGATGCCCAGACGCGAGGACTGTCCTTCTCAACGCTGCGACACGCCAATCGACTATCCCAGGACAGGGCAAGATGAATCCCGAGGCATTCATGACCACGCTATTCGAGTCCGGTGTATTTGTTGCCGAAGAACAACCGACCGCTCCGTGATCGGTCGTTTGGCTAGTTAGGCGTATAAGCTCGTTTATGATCCCCTATTCAAACAATGCGACGGCGCGGATCGGACTTCCGGTCCCTCCCCTGATGCGCAGCGGGAACCCGATGAAGCGGAACCGGCCCCTGCCGATCAGGCGATCCAGATTGGCAAGGCATTCCATGTGGGTGATGCCGCGTTCGGCACAGGCGATGTGCGCCTTGTAGTTGGGCTCGCCTGCCGGGGCCGGGCTGATCGCTTCGACCCCGAACATCACGATGCCATGATCGGCAAGCCAGTGGACCGCGTCGACATGCAGGCCCGGGAAGTCCTCGAGATAGCCCGGTGAGCCGAACAGTCGCTCGTTGACCGCCATGTACAGCAGCACGGTGTCACGCGGCCTGATCTCCTGGCCGGAACGAGCCAGTGCCTGCTCCATTTCCGGTACCGTGACCTGGTGGCGCAGCGGTACGTCCGACAGGTCGAGGCAGATCGCTTCGGTGTAGAAGTCCTCGAGCGGAACCTGCTCGATCGACGGCGCGTCAGCGGCAGGGTTGAAGTGGCACGGCGCGTCAACATGTGTCGTCGAGTGATCGCTGATCGACAGTGACAGCGACTTCGACGTGAAGACGGTATCGCCGGCCCGTTTGACCTCTTCGTGATCATTCCAGACCGTAACGATCACCGGCGGGTGCGACGGGTGGGCCGGGGTGCGGTGATGGATTTCCCGGCTGAGGTCGATCAGTTCCATGAGCCTCTCCAGCGACAGCGTTCGGCCATTCGGCCGCGTCATGCCAATGTGACCGGAGCACGTACCGTATCGTCAAGCAGTCCTGTCGAGATGAACGGGCGCGCGTTGCCCGGATTGCCCGCTACGCCTCACCACGGCCCGGGCGAAGGCGGACGGGATGGAGGTCTCACCGATGGTGCTCTGCCCGCAGTCCGGCCGTGCCGAACGCACGAGCGTTGCGCACACGCCCGGTCGAAACCGGCGCCGGACCGTTCCGGATCCCGGGCCCAACGCCGAAGGCACAGCCGTGACGCGTCGGTCATGCCGGGGGTCCGTCATGTCGCGTGTCGTTGACCAGTTCGGACCCGATCACCAGATCAAGGAATATGGAATGCACCCATGCGGGGACGAACGATGAAGTACGGCGCAGGACTGATCGCCCTTGCACTGCTCGCGGGACTGTCAGCCGATGCGAGTGCCGCAGAGTTCAGCTACAGCTACCTGGAAGTCACGGCGGACCTGTCGAAGACCAAGAACACGGCAACGGCACCGCTGGAGGACGACGCGGACGGTCGGCTCATCGGCATTGCGGGATCCTGGGAAGTGTTCGATTCGATCTACATCAAGGGCACCTGGTCCAGGGAAACCAAGGAATTCGGCAACGAGGTGGCCGGTGTCCCGCTGGACCTCGAAAGCAGGCAGACCCTTGCCATGCTTGGCGCGGGATATCACTTCGAGCCGGGCGAACGGCTCAGTGTCTACGCTGAAGCGCTCGCGATCGTGGATTTCAAGGTCGAGCACACGGTTCCACTTGTCACGAGATCGGCAAGAGGACCAGCCGCGGTCACGACGACCGATTCCGTGATTGAGGGCGATGGTCTTGCCGCCGCCCTGGGGGTTCGTTACCGGGTCGACGAGAACGTGGAACTCGAAGGCCAGCTCTCGCACATGCGGACCGAAGCAGACATTCTGCGTACCGGCGGGGACATCTCGGATTCAGAAACCATGCTCAGGATCGGCGGGCAGTTCTACACCGGCCACGGACTGTCGGTTGGCGGCTACTTTTCCTACAGCAAGCATACCGACGACAACTTTGACCACATCAGGAAGCTTGGTGCCTTCCTGCGATACTATTTCTGAAAACCCGGCAACGGGATCGCGAAGAGCTCCTGCCTCGGGACTGTTGTTCGACGGGGCTGTACACACTCCTCCCAGTGATCAGCTGTTACTCCCTCTCGCTGGTCTGACCCCCCGCCACGGACACACCGAATTCCCCGCCGTCACGCAGATTCCCGTATCGAAACTGGAGAAATTTCACGCATCTGCAAGGCGTGTAATTGCCTTGACATTTTCGGGTGCAAGATCAGTATTATGCATTTCAGATGTGGGATAATTCATCATGCTGCACTTGGTCAACGAGACTATCGATGCTAGGCGCGCGCACTATCGTGCCCGCGCCGGAACACTCACTCGGTTGGTCCGCGGGGTGTATGTTGAGAGCGACAGCGACAGAGATACCGTGATTCTTGGCCACGCGGTGCGTATCGCGCGCTATCTCTATCCCAACGCATACCTGTCGTCGGCAAGCTCCCTCCTGCTGGGACCGACGGCGGACGGGCGGCTGTTCATCAGCGGCCGGCGCAATCAACGCACACGCCTTCGCACGCTCGAGATCGTCCAGAACACGGCCCCGGAGAATCCATCGACCGTCCCTGCCGTGATCGGTGACGAACTGGGCGAGCTGCATGTCGACATCTCGTCGCCGCGCCAGCGCTTCCTGGAGGCCTTTCGGTTGCGGAGCGAACACGCCAGCGCAGTTACGCCCGAAATGCGCGACCAGATGGCTGTGCGTCTGATCGAGGAATGCGGCTCGCCCGAGGCCGCAGCAGAAACCGTCTGGGCACTGGCGCGCGGCAACGGCTGGTACCGAGAAGGCGAACATGCCGAACGATTCCTCCTGCAGCGACCCACCGCCACCAGGGTCCCTCCCAACAAGGCCGCTCTCGACCTCCTGGTGGCCTGGCACGGCGAGCTGCTTGGCAATCTCACCCATGACGGTTTCGAATGGCGCTGGAAGCCGCGCAAACGCGCCACGCCGGCGCTGATCTGCGAGAGTGCGCCAGGAAAGATTGCATGTGCGGTGTTGGATTTTGCTTGCGGCCATGTGGGGCCGGGGAAAGAGTCGAGTATCAATATATGGTGGCAAGGGGCTGGTTCAGGCCCACCCCTTGCCGATGAAAGGAGCTCGACGATGCCGAAAGAACTGAACGACGTGACCCCTTCCATGGGCGAAGGTAGCACGGTGTATGTGGCGGTGGAAATCAGCGACAAGTCCTGGGTTGTCGGGATCGGCGCTCCGTCGGATCCGGGCAAGGTTGGGATGCATACACTGGCGCCGGCCGACACAGACGGTCTGGTCGCGAGGATCGAGAAGGCCCGTGCCCGTGTTGGCGATCCTTCTCGGGTGCTGCTGACCTACGAGGCGGGATACGAAGGCTTCTGGCTGGCCCGGTGGCTCGGCCTGCAGGCGCCGCAGATCGATGTCCTGGTGTGTGATCCCGCGAGCCTCGAGGTGGTTCGCAAGGCGAAGCGTGCGAAGACCGACAGGATCGACGCGAAACGGATGGTTCGTGCGCTGCGGGCGTGGGACCGGGGCGAGGAGGAGGCTCTGTCTGTGGTTCGGATCCCGACCGAGGCAGAGGAGGATGCCAAGCGTCTGCTTCGCAATCGGGAGCGTCTGGTGAAGGAACGCACCAGGCTGGGCAATACGATCAAGGGATTGCTGAAGCTGCAGGGGGTCCGGGATCTGGAGCCGAGGCGCCCGTCGTTTCTGGCTGATTTCGCCGAGGTTCGCACAGCGTATGGTGCGCCACTGCCTCCTGGTCTTCGCGACGAGATCGAGGCGACGCACGAGCGGCTTGTCATGGTCATGGCGCAGCTGAAAGAGATCGAGGAGAAGAAGGCTGCTCTGATCGCGGAGGCTGCAGGGATGTCTGAGCAGGCTTCAACTCATGATCAGGGCACTCGGACCGGCACAGGGGATGAGGAGCACCGTGCAGTGCCGGGCCCGGCGGCTGTGCTGGTCCAGTTGAAGGGGATCGGAGCGAACGATGCCGTGCTGCTTCAGCACGAGGTGTTGTACCGGGACTTCAGGAACCGGCGGGAGATCGCCGCTTGGGCGGGTCTTGCACCGGTCCCATGGGCGAGCGGCGGGGTCGAGAACGACCAGGGCATCAGCAAGGCGGGCCATCCGGTGATCCGCAGGCATCTGGTGCAGATGGCGTGGCGCTGGGTGCGGTATCAGCCCGCCAGCGCAATCACGGTCTGGTTCCATGAGTATTGCGCGCGCCGGCGTGACAGGCTGATGCGCAAGCGGGCCATCATCGCCGTGGCACGCAAGCTGCTTGTCGCGCTATGGCGGTACGCCACGACCGGTCTGGTGCCGACAGGCGCGGTACTCGGTCCATCGTGACGGTCGTCACGATGGCCGGGAACAGAGGCTGAGGCAGAAGGAGGGTTTTCCTGTCCAACGCGGCTCGACGGGGTCGCGGCGGAACCGGAGGATGCGTGATCGCCATGGGAGCAGGGCGGCCGGCTTGACGGCACCGTTTTGTAAGATGGATCCCGTCCACCGGAACGTCGAACCACAGGATGTGGAATCGGGGTCACGGGGCCGGCACAGGCTGGCCAACCGAACCGTATAGGAGTTGAGTGCCGCCGTTGAGCGCACTGCTGAAAAGACGTTCCATCCGGACCACCTTCGCTGCGCCTGGCAGCCGTCGAAATGGACTACTTGGAAAAAAAGAACTGCTGCCTTTGTTCGTGCGCGGACAGGCGACATCACCGGCTCGACAGAGGGTAACACGATGAGGGAGGAACAAGAGTCGACGGAGTAAAATCACGCTTGACAGTGGGGAAAGCTCATAGGAGCTCCCACCATTCATCGAATCCCTACTGCCCGAGGGATGGCTCGCCCGGGTCCTCCGGGAGGGCGACCAGCGCGGGGCGCTGCGCGGCGGTCGGCGCTACATGTCCAACGTCTCTGTCACCCCGAGCCGGGCCGAACTGGCGGCCTTGCCGGAGGATGTCCTCTCGACACCGCTTGAGGCGTTCTGCGAGGCGGGCCGTTTCACCGGTTGCTATCGTGGACCGGAGCGTGGACATGTCGAGGAGACATTCGAGCGCAATCTCGCCAGGCTCTACTCGCAGCCCGAAACACCGCGCCTGTCGGGCATCCAGATCAAGGCGCCAATGAGCCTGCTTGCCGATGGAACCCTGCTGCCAGCCGTCAACAGGGCGTTCACGCATGTCCTCAAACCCGCCGGAACCGCCGGCTTCGAAACGCTACCCGTCGTCGAATGGCTTTGCCTGGAACTCGGCCGTGCCGGCGGCTTCGAAGTGCCATCCGCCACATTGGTCGAAATGCCCGACGACATGCCCCCGGCATTGCTGGTCGAACGTTTCGACATCCGGCGCGGTCCGGAAGACCGGCGCCGTCTTGCGCTCGAGGACTTCTGCTCGGTTCTGGACATGCCCGCCTCGGCGAAATACGACAGCACCATCGAGCGCGTGGCCAGGCATCTCAGGCCGCTCTCGACCGATCCGGTCGCCGATCTCGGCCTCCTGTTCCGTCGCGCCGCCTTCGCCTGGCTCATTGCCGACGGCGATATGCACCTGAAGAATGTCGCTCTCCTGAGAACGGCTGATGCCAGGGCGAAAACCTTCGCCTCTGTTCGGCTGGCGCCGCTCTATGACGCGGTCACCACCCGCGTCTTTCCCGGCCTTGCCGGCGACCGCATGGCCCTGAAGCTCAACGGCGAGGATGATCGGCTCCGCCTCCGGGACTTTCTCACGACGGCCCGAACGATTGGACTGCGGGGCAGCGAAGCCCGGACGGCCTTGGTGGACCTCGTTGTGCGACTCTCCCGAGGCGCGGCCACTCTCGAGTTGCCAGTATTTGCGCAGCGGTCGGAAGCAGCCAGGACCGTCCGGGACCAGGTATCAGGCATCGTCGGGAAACGTTCCGCTGCGCTCATGCAGGACCTCTTCTGAAAAGCGGGTCGTCAGTCGATCCCGTTCCCCAGCCACCTCCGGTTTCAACATGCCCGGCCGGCCGTACACCGACGCCGTCAGCACCAAGCTCACCTCCGCGGTCCCGGTAGCCTTGGGCAGCTCCGTCGGGCGCTGTTCTCGGGCGGAGGGATGCCCCGCGGAGCTGAAGGAGTCCTGCCGGAGGGACGTCATGCCGTCTCTGTTGTCGGACGATCTGCGTGTCGGTTTGATGGAGGCGGCGTCCACCGACCTTAGTCTTAACTTACTGAAATTATTTAATTTTAATATTGGCACATTTGGTTTGCACCACGTTTTTGCCACGGAGCTTTCTCCTTACATCCCTTACCGAATTCATCTCGGGTGGTGCCGTCGGTGGCCGATGACCTACGAGTGCGTGACTCCTTCGGGGGTGTTCGTTCTCTCGTTCTCCCCACTCGACTTCGCTGCAACCGTCGGATGCCTTCGCTCAATCGGCGCCGCGATTCTTCCTTCCGTGCATCAACCGGTGGTGCTCGTACATCTTTTCCCGTTCCACGTCCGCGAGCGGGCGGATATCGTTCCGGTGCTGCTGGGCAGGCCATGCGCACACGTCCTCGGGTCGTAGCCGAGGGTGCTCGGGGTCCAGTGTTCGGGTGACGTCATGAGCGGTCCAGGGCGGGGGATGCTACCTCAAGGCCATCCATGCCGAAGCTCCGATACCGGTCACACCAGCGATAGACGGTCGTGCTCGCGATGCCGAGCTTGTCCAGCGTGCGACGCACCGGCAGATGCGAGCGCTCGACCAGGGCGATGATCTCCCGCTTCTCCGTGGGGGAGTATCTCACGCGTCGTCGCCCCCTTCCCCAATCATGCTTTTCTTGAGAAGTCGGTTCTCCAGCACCAGGTCGGCGACCAGCTCTTTCATATCGCGCATCTCGCGACGCAACTCCCTGACCACGCCGGTGTTCACCTGGGGCGCCGTTTCGCCGGCCAGGCGCTTCTTGCCCGCTTCGAGAAACTCTTTCGACCAACTGTAATACAGGCTCTCCGCGATACCTTCGCGCCGGCACAGCGCAGCGATGCTGTCCTCGCCACGCAGCCCTTCCAGCACGATGCGGATCTTCTCCTCCGCCGAATATTGCTTGCGCGTCCGGCGGCGAATGTCACGGACCGTCTTCTCGGCAGGCTCTTTGGCGCGCGTGGAATTCTGTCTCATCTTCATTCCCTTCGGTCACTGCGATGAGCCAGAAATCCTCCCTTATGAAAATGCCTCAGCCTGTCTCATAGGCGCTGACGTTGGACAACCCTGAGCCTTGCACTTCGTTGAGACCTTCGCTTGAGGCTCAGTAGTACTCGCGGATGTATCCGTACGCCCGTTCAAACAGGTCCCCGTCCTGGTGCAGTTTGTACTTGAACAGCGTACGCCGCAGCGCCTTCTTCACCTCGCGCTCCCCCGCGTGGGTGGCCTGCCACCCATCGAACCGCACCGCGCGGACGATCTCGTCGATGTCGTCGACGATCCTGCGCACCATCACCGGTGTCTCGCCGTTCCGGGCCTCCTCGAACAGCTCGGTCAACGCCGCCTTCCCTCGGTCGATGTCCTCTTCGATCGGCGTTTCGCGTTCGGTCCTCACGACGTCCTTCGCGAGGTTGAGCAGCTCCTTCAGGAAATCGATGCTGAGCAAGAGGCCCTGCTCGTGGCGCTTCTTCAGGTCTTCCAGCCTCTCTGCCAGCGCCTTGTACTTCGGGTTGCCGCCGTTCTTCCGGAGCCTTCCCGTCAGCTTGACGGCGATCTCCTTCGCCTTCCTTTCCGGGTCCGGCTCTCCGAGCGCCGCCTCGAGGAGGTCTGCGTCGAGTACCAGGGTCTCGAGGTCATCGCGTACGGCATCGACGTGCACGTTCTCGTGGATCAGCTCGATGGTCTTCGGGCCGAGTCGATGCCACAGGAGCCGGCCCATCCCGGTGGAAGGCTTGAGCGATTCGTAGACTTGCGCGAGCCACCGGTAGTCCGTCTGGTGCGGGGACAGCACCGCGTCCGGGGATAGGGCCTCCCAGATCCGGTTCAGGATGCTGAAATCGGACGCGAAGGCGTCGCGCCTCTCGTTCGTCGGCAGGCAATCCTGTGCCGCGATCAGTCCCTCGTAGCCGGTCAGGCTACGGTCGACACCGACGAAGTGCTCCAGGCACTTCTGCACCGCGGACGGTAGCACTACCTTGAGCTCGCCGATGTTGGACACGGCCTTCTGTACGCTCTTCTCGTCGAACTTCAACGCCTGCGCGACGTCGTCGAAGACTCCGAGGTAGTCCACGATGAGCCCGTGCGTCTTCTGCTCGCCGTAGGGCCGATTGGTCCGGCAGATGGCCTGGAGGAGTGCGTGGTCGCGAAGCGGCTTGTCGAGGTACATCGTCTGAAGGATGGGTGCGTCGAACCCGGTGAGCAGCTTCGACGTGACGATGATGATCTTGAGCGGGTCCTTTGGGTCCCGATACCGCTCGAGCAGCTTCTCCTCGGCGTCCCGGTCGCGCCTGTAGGGCGCGTACTCGGTTTCGCCGCTGCTCACGTGCATGACGATGTCCGATGCTTCCTTCGGCAGGTGCTTGTCGAGTTCTTGCTTGTAGTGCACGCAGCTCTCGCGATCGAACGTCACCACCAGAGCGCCGAATCCGTTCGGTGCGACCTTCTCCTCGTAGTGTCTGGCGATGTCGGCGCAGATGGCGCCGATGCGTTGCGGGGACTTGACGAGTACCGCCATTTTCGCGGCGGTCTTCCCCAGCTTGTCCTTGTCCTCTTCCGTGAGTCCTTTCGTCATCTCATCGTAGGCTGCCTCGATTGCCTCCTGATCGATGTGAAGATCTACAAGTCGCGGCTCGAAGTGCAGCTCCTTCGTCGCACCGTCTCGAATCGAGTCACTGAGGTCATACCGGCTCAGGTAGCCGTTCTCGTCAAACTCCGCTCCGAAGGCGTAGAAGGTGTTTCGGTCGGCTCGGTTGATCGGCGTGCCGGTCATGCCGAAGTAGAAGGCGTTCGGGAGCGCCTCGCGCATCTTTCGTCCGAGTTCACGCTCCTGCGTGCGGTGCGCTTCGTCGGCCATGATGATGATGTCGCGGCGGTCGTTGAGCATGCCTTCGGCTTCGCCGAACTTGAAGATGGTCGTGATCATCACCTTCCGGATGTCCTTCGTCAGCAGGTCGATCAGCTCCGCACCGCTGTCCGTGCGCACGAGGTTCGGCATCTCGACCGCGTAGAACGTGCCTGAAATCTGGGTATCGAGGTCCACCCGGTCGACCACGACGACGATGGTCGGATTCTTCAGCGCGGGGTGCATCCGGAGCTTCCGCGCTGCGAAGAGCATCAGCAGAGATTTGCCCGAGCCCTGGAAGTGCCAGATGAGCCCCTGGCGCGTCTGGCCGGCCACGACGCGCTCGACGATCGCGTTCACCCCTTCGACCTGCTGGTACCGGGCGATGATCTTGATCCGTGTCTTGCCCTCCTCGGTCGCGAAGGCGGTGAAGTTCGCGAGCATGTCCAGCACCGTCGCTGGCCGCAGCATCGATGTGACGGCCTTCTCCACTTCCCCCATCGATTGCAGCGCCTCATCGTTCGAGCGCCACGGGCCCCACAGGTGGAGGGGCATCCGCACGGAGCCGTAGTGGTACTCCTTCCCCTCTGTCGCGACCGAGAACACGTTCGGGACGAACAGCTCCGGCACGTTCTGCTCGTAGTCATCGCGGATGTCGACCGCGCCGTCGAGCCAGCTCTCCGAGGAGCGGACCGGCGTCTTCGTCTCGATCACGACCACGGGCAGGCCGTTCACAATCAGGACCAGATCGGGACGCTTCTCCGTCTTGCCGGCGCGAAAGGTGAACTGCTGCGTGACGACGTACGTGTTCTGCTCGATGTCGTCGAAGTCAATGAGGCGGACGGTAACATGCTCGCCATTCGGGCCGAAGGGCATGGAACGCTCGCCTTGTGCCCACGCCGCGAACTCCTCGTTGGCCTTCACCAAGCCGTCGGACCGCACTGCCATGATGATGGCCCGCAGCCGGTGGAGGACATCATCCACACGGGAAGGATGGGCAGCGATGTCGGGGTTTAGCCGGATCAGCGCCTCGCGCAGATGGAGCTCAACAAGCGTCTCCTGCGGCTGGCGCAGCAGATCGCCCGGGCGAACGTAGTGCCATCCGAGCCCGAACACTCGAGCGCCATGTCGAGCGAGCCCGGGTGAGACTTGGGCAGGTCCGATCTCGCCGGCGAGTAGGTCGCGGATGAATGCTTCGACCGTATTGGCTTCGTTGAAAGACATATTCAATCGGCCCCAAGAATGCTCGCCTCATTTGCGAGTTGGTTCTGAAACTCACGAGCTGAATTGAAGCGCTTCTCGCCATCCGTACGCATCGCCGCAAACCGGGTCATTTCCACGAGAATCGACCGCTGGTTCTCTATCGATATGAATGGCACCTCTACCTTTCGCAAGTTGGTCCCGTTAATTTTTAGCATGCTCGAGCTTGTTCCGGCGGCATAGCTCTGAACTTGCCTCCGGCAATCCGGTATGCGAAGGCACAGTTCGAGAAATTCCCTACTGATCTCGTTTGGATCAACGGAAATACGCATCATCGTGTCTGGATAGGACACGTCACTGCGATCTTCTGGGAAGACCATCGGAAGTCCGACCAAGTCTCTTGTGTTTGACCTTGAAACGACAAGATCACCTTTGCGAATCAATGCGGCAGTTGATTCGGCACTTGGTGCAACCGGCTTGAGTTGACCGGATCGATAACCCCACTGAAAGATTGCGCTCAGCGCAAGTACCCAATGCCCCGTGGGATTGGGAGCAGCTACTGGTGAATATCCGTTTCGCGGCGCGGTCGTCATTAAGTCTCCGAGCTTAATGGTCTTCGCATCATTCCCGCTCACTAGTGTTTGAAACGTCGCGGTTTGCGCGATCCGCGTGGCTTCCAATAGGCTCAGTAGGCGCTCGACTGAACTCCGCGCGGCAGTTAGGACCTCCACTAGTCGGGGCTGCTCCTGGATAGGTGGTAGCATGAACTCGAAACACGCAATGTCTGAGAAGTTGACGTAGGGGTTCACTGAGCCTTTCGATCGTGAGATCGAGTGTGCATGAAACGCTCCCGTTTGCATGATGAAGGGTAATAGATCGGGCATTAAGACGTCGGAATCTTTGGGCTCCAGAACGTACGTGGTGTTTGCAGTGATTCCCTCGAAGTCGGCAAGCGCTACTTTTCTCAGGTAGGTCCGACGAGACCCGTACAGCACTTGTCCCGGTTTGAAGCGCATATGAAACGCGGGCCCGAGATAGTCGTCTCCGATCAGGCCCCACCGGCGGATTCTCAGGTCATCCGTGTCGAGGTGTTCGCCAGCGACGTATCGTTCGAGGCCGGACTCCCAAGGGTCGACCTTGTCGTTGATCTTGCGCACTACCTCACCGAAGGCCACATTCGTCCATCCGGTGGTGTTCCCTACCAACTGCTTAGGCATCGGTTTTGTCCGCCGATTCGATCCAGTCAAGCATGTCGACGAGCGCATCCATGCCAGTCCAGAAGTCGCGCCCTTCGGCTTCGTAGCTTTCCCACGCAACCGCCAGCGATACACTTTCACCCTCCTGGACTTGTCGCTTGGGCTTCTTCACATAGCGAGCAATTGACAGGTTGCCTTCGCCCCTAAGCGCACAAATGTTGCTCACCACCGAGGCGAAGCCCAGCTCATTCGTAAATGCCTTGTAGGCCGCCAGGATGCGTGCTTGATGTTCCGGACGCAGGAAGCTCTGGCCCTTCTCTCGGGCGATTTCATTCACTGCGTCGATGAAGAGGATACGATCCTGTCGCGCGGGCTCTTTCCGCGTGCGGCAGATGATGACGCACGCCTCCATCGGCGAGTTGTAGAAGAGGCCAGGACCGAGCCCTAGGACGCACTCGACCCAGTCGGCTTCGAGGAGCTTTCGCCGCATCTCGGCTTCTTCGTTTCGGAATAGCACGCCGTGCGGGAAGAGAATTGCGCAGCGACCCGTCCGCGGGTCCATGCTGTGCAGGATGTGCTGGAAGAAGGCGTAATCCGCGCGCCCTTGCGGCGGCGTGCCGAGGAAGTTTCGGCCCCACCCATCCTGCTCCCATGCGGTGCGGTTCCACTTCTTTATTGAGTAGGGTGGATTGGCGAGTACCACGTCGAAGACGCGCAATTCGTCGCCTACCACGAAGGCCGGCGCTGCAAGCGTATTGCCGCTCGCGATCTGGAAGTCGGCGACTCCGTGAATGACGAGGTTCATACGGGCGATGGCGCCCGTGATGGTGATGAGTTCCTGCCCGAAGAGCCCCATGGTGCGGGTCTCGTCACCGCGCCGCTTCACCTCCGCGAGGCACGAGATGAGCATGCCGCCCGTTCCGCAGGTTGGGTCGTAGATGTCTTCGCCCGGTTGCGGCTCAAGCATCTGCGCCATCAGGTGCACGAGGGTCCGGTTCGTGTAGAACTCCTGCGCGGTGTGGCCGCTGTCATCCGCGAACTTCTTGATGAGGTACTCGTACCCGTTCCCGAGTTCGTCTTCGGGTACGCGTTCGAGTGTGAGGTCGTGCTTCGAGAAGTGCTCGATGAGGTTCTTGAGCGTCTCGTCGGGGAGTTGCCCCTTGTCGGTCCACGGGGCATTCCCGAACACGCCTTGGAGTCGCTCCGGATTCGCTGCCTCGATCCCCTGAAAGGCCGAGAGCAGCGCCCGCCCCACATTCCTCGGGGCCGTCCTCACGTCGCTCCAGTGCGCCCCTGCGGGGATGATGAAGCGGTCGTTTGCCGTGTCGATGGCGTACTCCTCGTCGCCGCTCTCGTCGAGCGCCTGCCGGTAGTCCTCGTCCCAGACGTCGGCCAGGCGTTTGAAGAACATCAGGGGGAAGATGTACTGCTTGTAGTCGCTCGCATCGATGAGACCGCGCAGGAGCGTAGCGGCCCCCCAGAGGTGGCTCTCCAACTGTTGTTGGGAGATCTGTCGGCTCATTGCAGCCACCCTCCCTCGGTGAGGACCTTTCGCAGGTGGTCTTCGGCTTCGCGGGCATCTGCGAGCGCAGTCTTGAACGCCGCGACCGCCTCCGGGAGTGGCGGAATGTCCTCTCCCAAGGGGGGCAGCACATAACGCGAGATGTTGAGTGTCCACCCTTCCTTCTCAATCTCCTCTAGGCTCGCAACCTTGACGCGATCTTCGACATCTTCAAACGCTTGGTACCACGACACGATCTGCTCGCTGTGTTCGTGGTCGAGGAAGTTCTGGGCATGTCCTTTGCGGAAAAGGCGTGAGGCCTCGATGATGATGACTTTGTTTTTTCGGTTTGCGGCCTTCTTCCGTCGCAGAATGACGATGCTGCCGGCGAGCTGGGTGCCGTAGAATAGGTTGGGCGCGAGGCCAATGACCGCCTCGATCAGGTCCTGCTTGAGTAGTGCCGTGCGGATTGTCCCTTCCGCATCTTTGCGAAACAGAGCGCCATGGGGGAGAACTACGGCCATCCGCCCTTTCCCCGTCGTCGTCATCGACGCGATCATGTGTTGCACGAACGCGTAGTCGCCGTACTTGACAGGCGGAATCCCGAACGCGGCCCGAGACCACGGGTCGGCTTCCCACAGGTCCCGCCCCCATTCCTTCAGCGAGAAGGGCGGATTGGCGATCACGCAATCGAAGGTGCCGAGGCCCCCGGTGCTCGAGTCGGTGAAGGCGGGGCTCCGGAGCGTGTCCTCGCGGACGATCTGGAAGTCTTCGATACCGTGGAGCACGAGGTTCATCCGTGCGATCGCGGACGTGGTGAGGTTCTTCTCCTGCCCGTAAATCTTCCCGTAGAAGGTGCGCGCGTCGCCCCCTTTCCGCACGACGTGGTCGATCGCGCCGAGTAGCATGCCGCCGGTGCCGCAGGCGGGGTCGTAGATGCTCTCGCCCTCCTGAGGGTCGAGGATTTCGATCATCATCCGCACGACGCTGCGCGGTGTGTAGAACTCCCCGGCCTTCTTTCGCCGTGTCACGTCGGCAAACTTTCCGACGAGGTACTCGTAGGCGTCGCCCAGCACGTCGGTACTCGCCGCCGAGTTGCCGAGGTCGATTCCAGCGAACCCCTCGATCAAGTCCTTCAGCAGTTCGTCGGAGAACTTCTCCTTGTCGCCCCAGTCGGCGTTCCCGAACACCCGGAAGAGCGTGTCCGGATTCGCACGCTCGATCTCCTGCATTGCTCTGCGGAGCGCTGCGCCCACGTTGGTGGCCACGTTCCGGACATCGTTCCAGTGACACCCTTCAGGAACCACGAACCGATGGACTTCCGGAAACAGCGAGGGGTCGGCCTCGCCGTACATCTCCTGGGCTTCGGCGGTTTCTTCGTCCCAGACATCGGAGATGCGCTTGAAGAACAGGAGCGGGAGGATGTAGCCCTTCCAATCGGTCCGGTCCACCGCGGACCCCCGCAGCGTGTTGGCGGCATCCCAGAGTGCGGACTTCAGACCTGACGCGCAGGTTGCAGCTTGAGCTAAGGACTGCCCTTTCGCGAGCGCCTGCATCTTGCTCTTCATCCTTCCACCCATTGATGCAACTGCCTCGTTTGCCCGGTTCCCCTGGGACCACACTGCCCGTTCTCCTTTCCCGTATTGTACGCCGTCAGCGAATGAGCCTCGTTTTATCGCAGGCAGGACCTGTCTGTCCCGCCAGTCAACGAACGCCCTCGGCGGATACGGCGCACTGCGGCGATTTCCCGGCTATTGGTCTGGCACTGACGATTCCATCGCCATCGCTTTTGCTCCGCGATTCGTGCCCATGAGGCCTTTGCCGTGTCAATCGAAGGAAGCCGGCTGTCTCGACCGCGTGTTCTCCTCCTACGACAATCCGCGTCGAGCGATGCACGCCGTCGCATCCGTTCTCGACTGTCCACGTTTGCGATCGACAACCCGTTGGTTCAGCACCAATGTCACGTTAGGCGTCGGCTCGTACTCCTTCCGTCCTCCTCAGGAATCCACTTGTTGCGTTGGTTGTCTTCGCGGTTAAGGGGGTTTACTTTGCCTCCACGGCGTCGTGCGTGGCGAGTCGCGCTGCAAGCGCTCAAAACGGAGCCTCCCCTTCCGTCGTGGAGCTGCGGCGATATCGGGGGGCATACGTGTCACTAACGGAACGCGGTGCCACTCCTGCGCAGCGCCTTCGCCGCAGACCTGACCGAATTCGCGACCCCTTCGCTCCCGGTAGCCACCACATGTGGGCGCGATTGGTGGTTGTCGACAGTGAAGGGCGCGAGATGTTCGAGCCCCAGACGATGGAGACGTCTTACCACCTACGTCACACCGACCGCGATCCCGACGTAGGGATGGTTACTTCCATCTGGCGTGGTATGCATGCGCAACCCGTCATGACCGTCAACAACAAGGTCTATCCTGTGACGTTGAAGGAGGGAGGGTGGTTGAGGGTTGCCCATGTCTTCGCTGATGTTGGGCAACGAGAATTCGAGAGGGAGTGGTTCGCTGCGCTCGCGCGGGGTCGAGGTATTCGTTGCTCGCTCGCTTGGAGACCACCGATGCGAGGTCGGCCGCGAAGTCCGCTTCTGCGATAGCGCCTTGGAGGACGTCCTTCCTTGGGCGGCAGGTCTCAAAAATTGTCGGAATCGTCATGGTTTCCTTTCCGTTGAGAGCCATCGTGCAGAGGGCACGTCACACAGTTTACTCTCTGCGGCTTCTCGCCATCTCCGATTCTGGCGCAAGCCTCGGTCCCATTGGTCCGGACGCCGCTGTCGGCCTGCTGTTCCGTCCCTCTCAAGGCCGTTTGATGTACACGATCAGGGACTGGATACCGAGCTGCTTCCACGCCCCCTTCCGATAGCGGGGTCGACTTCGCAGGTTCCCGATCACGTTCGACGTCGCGGACATCTTGCCGGCTTCCCAGCGCCGCACCACGGTCCGCCCGTCCCGATGGTGTTCGACAATCCAGGCGCGCTTCTCGCGCATCAGCGCCTCGCGGAACGCCTTTGTCGGTGACGGGTCCAGGGTGATGGGGAGCACGTCTTCCTCGTTCGCGTGTCGTACCTCCTCTGGAGGTTCTCCCGGGCCGTCGTCGTCGCGTTCCAGCGCCACGGGCAGCAGGCTTCTCCGCTTGCCCTCTGCCCGGCCGATGGTACACGGTGGCGGTGCGACCACAATCGGGCGGGAGATCGAGCGTGGCCAACGTGACGGTGTCGAGAGAGGTTCCATGAGGGCGCTCATCCAGCGGGTCGCAGAGGCCCGCGTCGACATCGCCGGCGAGACGGTGGGCGCGGTCGGCAACGGCATGCTGGTCCTCGTATGCGCAATGCAGGGCGACGGCGACGAGCAGGCGCAACTCCTCGCGCGCAAGGTCGCCAACCTCCGCATCTTCGAGAGCGAGCCCGGCAAGATGAACCTCTCGATCCTGAAGAGCAGCGGGTCGGCGCTGGTCGTCAGCCAGTTCACGCTTGCCGCCGACACGAGCCGCGGCAACCGGCCGGGCTTCTCCTACGCTGCGCCGCCGGATGAGGGCGAGCGCCTCTACGAGCTTTTCAAGGCCTCCCTCGCCGGGCACGGCGTGCCTGTCGCCGCCGGCTGTTTCGGCGAGGTGATGCAGGTCAACCTCGTCAACGACGGCCCGGTCACGATCTGGATCGATACGGCGGGATAGCACGCGTCCTTTGGCAGGTCACGGGAAGGCACGCTTGAATCCCGGCTCGTCCGGCATGCGGTCCCCAACAAAACCCCGCCAAGGCCTTGCTGCGAGCCCGGCGAGGAGCAATTGACATGCTTCACGGGACTCGCGGCTGCGAACAGTCAAGCCCGCACGCCGCAGACCTTGACAGTCCCGGGGTCCGTGCCGGCGCTCCGCTCGCGTTCGAGCACCGAGGGCCCCGGCGCTGGTCCGTCGAGCCGTCGGCGACCTCGCGCCAGCACGCCGGTGTCCGCTCGATCATCTTCGTCTCCATGGTCCTGTGTGGTAACTCGCGCCGCACCTCTCAAGTGCCTTCGAACGCGGCTAGGCGCTCGGCGGTGACGCCCTGCGGCCGAAAGCACGGCCTGGCCGGGGCGTCGTTGACCGGCTTCGCCCGATCGCGCACGCGGCTGATCTCGACACAGAGATTCTTCCGGATCGTGAGCGGATGCCGCGCTTCCGACGCTACGGCGAGGACATCGGGCGGATCGCACCCGGTCCCCCGCGACAGGCACGGGACCTGCTCCCGGGTACCCGTTCAGCCGTGACTGACCCGCGAGTGTGGGAACAATCCCGGCCTGGAGATGACGCGGGAACGCCGGTTACAGGGCCGGCTGCGCAGGCGCAGGCCGGTTCGTTCGGGAATGGCCAGCCTGCACGCGCTCCGGTCGCATGCCGGTATCGGCAAGTGCTGCCATGATGCGTTCCACGTGGTTCGCATCCCGGGTCTCCAGCACGAACTCGACCTCGACCAGCTTGACCGGCACATCCTCGAACCAGAGCTGGTGGTGGACGTCGACGATGTTGCCGCCGGCCTTCGCAATGACCTGGGCCGCACGGGCCAGGGCGCCTGGCTGATCCGCGGTCTGGACCCGGATCCGGACCAGTCGGCCGCTTCGAACAAGTCCGCGCATCAGCACCGAGGACAGCAGCCTCGAATCGATGTTGCCTCCCGAAACCACCAGGCCGGCCCTCTGACCGGCAAATCGTTCCGGTTCGCTCAGCACGGCCGCAAGCGACGCCGCGCCGGCCCCTTCCACCACCTGCTTCTCGATCTCGGCCATGAGCTGCACCGCGTGCTCGAGCCGGGCCTCGCTCACCAGCACGATGTCCTCGACCAGCTGACGGACGACCGGCATGGTGTTCACGCCGGGACGCTTGACCGCGATCCCTTCCGCAATCGTCGGCCCTGCAGTCGGCAGCGACCAGCCCCTGAGCCCGTGGTGCATGGAGGGGTAGCTCTCGACCTCGACCCCGATGATGCGGATGCCGGGTTTGAGAGCCTTCGCCGCCACGGCGATGCCGGCGATCAGGCCGCCGCCGCCGATCGGGACAACGAGGCAGTCAAGATCGGGAACCGCCCGCAGCATCTCCAGCCCGACCGTCCCTTGGCCCGCTATGATCCTCGGGTCGTCGTAGGGATGCACGACCGTCAGGCCGTCGGCTTCGGCGCGCTCCTGCACGAAGGCTTCACCCTCCGAGACCGAGTCTCCGTGCAGGATGACGGTCGCACCGAGCAGCTCGGTCGAGCCGATCTTGCCGAACGGCGTCGAGACCGGCATGACGATGGTCGACGGCACCCCCATCTGCCTGGCGCGGTACGCGACACCCTGGGCGTGGTTCCCGGCCGAGAGCGCGATGACGCCCCGCTCCCGCTGCGGCGCGGTGAGGTCGGCCAGCCGCACCAGGGCTCCGCGGTCCTTGAAGGACGCGGTGAACTGCCGGTTCTCGAACTTGAGGAACACCGAGGCCCCGGTGATTTCGCTCAAGGTCACCGAATGCTCGAACGGCGTGCGCACCACCTTGCCGTCCAGCATGCGGCCGGCGGCCTCGATATCGGACAGTGTCAGGATCATTCGGGTTCGATCACCAGCCTGTGGATGGGAGCCGTCGTACCCGCCAGTACCAACGGATCACCGTCGCGCCAGCGCGTCATGAGATCGGCGTACCAGCGGGAGAACGGATTCCCGGACTGGCCCGGCGTGACGATGAACTCGGACCGATCAAGGTCATCGAGGGTGTAGATGGCGCGATACCCCGCTCCGTGCACGTGGCGGAACGGATGGGCCTCGTCGGAAAACCGCACGCCGCCGCGGTTGACGGTATCCGGCCCGCCGTCGGTCGGAATTTCCCGTTCGATCATTGAACGCAGCAGCGGGATGCGTCCGGCGAACGGGTGGGAAAACCGCGCTGCGTGGGCCTTGCCCCACACCGGCCTGTCCGACCCGTAGCGGTCCCCGATCATGCTCCGGGCACGCGCGAGCGCATCGCGGATGCGGTCCTCACAGTTCTCGATACCGGGTGTCGAGATGACGTCGCACCATTCCGGCCGCCGGGTGAGCACGTGAACCAGGGCCTGCGGCCGGTAGCGCCACCACGACGAGAACCGGGGCCCGAGCTCGTCGGCGAAGATGCCTCGCAGCAGTTCCCTGACCCACGTGATGTAGAGCAGCGGCTCATGCCTGTCGCGATCCATGGTTCCGTCCCAGGCGGCGAGTTCGGGAACCGGAGCCGCGCCGAGCAGGTGCGGCAGGACCATCCGGGCCGAAAGCGACACGCTGTCCATCTGGATTGACCGGTGGTCGGCCCCCTTCGCGAGCAGCATGGCGATGCGCCGCGCCCGCCAGGGCGGCCGCCAGTCCCGGCCGAGGAAGTACGGGTAGTCCGGCCCGACCATGCGGTTGTTGGCATTGAGCAGCCGGCCGGAGGGGGGATCCACCACGCGCGGCAGTTCGTCGTAGGGGATCATCCGTTCCCAGCTGCGCCGCGCCGACGGCACGAGGCCGCCCGGCTGCTCGCGCAGCGGGACACGCGCCGGCGATATCATCCCGATCCGCCCGTGCCGGTCGGCGTAGGCGACATTCTGATGCGGGGAGTGGAACGATGCGAGCGCAGCCTCGAACCCGGCCCACGAGGTCGCGCGGTTCACCTGCGCCAGTGCCTCGACGGTCCGGTCGTTGCCGAGGAAGATCGGGCTCTCGAGCGACCAGCCCTCCGGGTACCGGTCCGACAGGTCGGACAGCACCACCCCGGATGCCGTCTCCCGCACCACCAGCGTTTCGGGTTCACCCCATCGCACATTGATGGTCTCGGTTCGTGTCGAGAGCACCTCGGGTTCGCGCACCAGGTCCGCCATGTCGGTTGCGGCGTTTGTCATGCCCCAGGCGATGGCGCCGTTGTGGCCGAGCACCATCATCGGCACTCCCGGCGCCGTGGCGCCGGCGAGGACATCGGCGCCCACCTCGATCCGGGCCAGGTACCAGATGCCGGGGATCGACAGTCCCAGGTGCGGATCATTGGCAAGCACCGGGGGTGACCGCACGGCCCACAGGTTCGATCCTCCGGTTCCCACCGGGGCGACGGCGTCCGGCGGGTCGCCACCGACGTCTTCCGGCCAGAGGTCTTCGAGCTGTTCCGGGCTCAGCTGTTCGGCAAGCCTGCCGCGCAGCAGCTCGGTGCGCCAGTTTCCAAGCAGTTGCAGGGCCATCATCCGTCCCCACAGCAGCGAGTCGGCAACCTGCCACGGTTCAGGATCGTACAGCAGCAGTTCGAGCAGCCATGGCAGCGCGCCGTCATGGCTGGTCCGCCAGGCGTTGACACCGGCCGCGTAGGCTTCGAGCTCGGCGCGCAGTCGCGGCGAAAGCGTCCGTTCCTGCTCACGTGCCTGGCGATGGAGGCCGAGACCCCGGAAGAAGCGGTCGAGCGGAACTCCGCTGGCACCGACAAGCTCGGCCATGCGACCGGCACCGGTCCTGCGCATCATCTCCATCTGCCCGAACCGGTCCTGCGCATGCGCGAAGCCGAGGCCGAAGGCGGCATCGGCACGGGTCCCGGCCCTGACGGTCACCACACCGTGGGCGTCACGCAGGATCTCGACCCGCCCGCCCGGGCCCTGGAGACTCACCTGCCCGTCGAGCTGCGGCAGGGACGTACGAAGCCACAGCAACCCGCCACCGATCCCCGCGGCGAGCACCATCACGCCCGCTGCAAGTCCGATGACGCAGTAACGCAGCAGGCGACGCGTCATCACCGCGTGACTGGGACAGGCCCCGGGCGCGCCCGCGACGTTATGGCGCGTCTACTCGGCCGCATGTCCGAGCTCTTCAAGGATCCGCGCCCGGTCCTGGTCGACGTCCGGAGCGCTCGGCCTGCTGCGCGGATCCTCGAACCCGGAAATCTTGATCGGGCTTCCGGCCACGCGCAGGTGTCCGGCCGTCGGATCGTCGACGTCAATCACCATGTTGCGGGGTTCGATCTGCGGGTGTTCGAGCACGGTGCTGATCGAGTTGATCCCGCTCGCCGGGATCCCGGCCGGGTCAAGCAGCGCCAGCCAGTCCGCGGTGTCGCGCCCCTTCAGGATGCCCTCGATCTCGACTTCCAGCGTCTGCTGGTTCTCGTTGCGCAGGTTGTTGGAGGCATACCGCGGGTCCGCGGCCAGGTCCGCCCGCTCGAGGATGTCGCAGAACCGGGTGAACATGACGTCGTTGCCCGCGGCGACGATCATCCAGCCGTCCCTGGTGCGGAAGGTCTGGAACGGCGTGATCGAAGGATGCCGACCGCCCAGCGGGCCGGGCACCTCGCCGGTGGCGCTGTAGCGTGCGATCGCGTTCTCGCACAGCGCGACCTGGCAATCGAGCATGCCGATGTCGACCTTCCGGCCCCGGCCCGAGCCCTTGCGCTCGAACAGCGCGGTCAGGATACCGATGGTGGTGAACAGCCCGGCCCCGATATCCCCGATGGACATGCCGATCCGTGTCGGTTCGCCGCCGGGCTGGCCGGTAATTGACATGATGCCGCCCATCGCCTGCACCACCATGTCGTAGGCCGGGCGGGTCGAATGCGGCCCGGTATGCCCGAAACCGGAGCAGGCGGCATAGATCAGCGCCGGGTACCGGTTCTGCACGTCTTCCCAGCCGTAGCCGAGCTTCTCCATGGTCCCCGGCCGGAAATTCTCGATCACCACGTCGGCGCCCGCGAGCAACGCCTCGAAGATTCGCCGGTCCGACGCCTCCTTCAGGTTGAGCGCGATACTCTCCTTGCCGCGGTTGATCGAGATGAAATACGCGGACTTGCCGTTGACGAACGGACCGTACTCGCGTGCATCGTCACCGCGACCCGGTGTTTCGACCTTGATCACGCGGGCGCCGAGATCGGCCAGGATCATGGTGCAGTACGGGCCGGCGAGAACCCGTGTCAGGTCGATGACCGTGACACCAGCGAGCGGTCCGGTTGAGGTCATGGCAGTTCCCTTCTGCTCGGATTGCGGTCTCAGAACGCGCTGTTGTAGAGGCCGCCGTCAAGCAGAAGACTCTGGCCGGTGATGTAGCCGGCCTGGCGGCTGCACAGGAAGGCCGCAGCCTCGCCGAACTCTTCGGGATCGCCGGCCCGGCGGGCCGGCACACCGGCAATCCGCTGCTCGTGAGCCTCCTCGTGGCTTATGCCGAGCTGTGCGGCGGCAGCATCAATGCCACCACGGTACCGGTCGGTGTCGAAGAACCCCGGCTGGATGTGGTTGATGGTGACGCCGCTTGATGCGACCGAGCGGCATACACCGGCGCAGAACGCGGTGAGCCCGGCCCGGGCCGCACTCGACAGGTCGAGCCCGAACACCGGCATCCGAACGGAAATCGAGGTGATGTTGAGTATGCGGCCGAACCCCCGTTCGGCCATACCGTCGACGACCCGCTGGATCATCTCGATCGGGGTCACCATGTTCCAGGTCACCCCGGTCAGCATCGAGTCGCGGTCGAGTTCCCTGAAGTCACGGTAGGGAGGACCGCCCGCGTTCGTGATCAGGATGTCGGGCTGCGGCGCGGCCGCGAACAGGGCGTCCTGACCGTCCCGGGTCGTGACATCCGCCGCAACCTCGCGGATCTCGGCTCCGGTGGCGGTACGGATCTCCGCGGCCGTGTGTGCAAGCCGCTCGGGGTCGATGCCGTTCACGACCACGATGCAGCCGGCACGGGCGAGCGACATGGCACAGGCTCGACCGAGCCCCCTGCTCGATCCGCAGACAATGGCGTGGCTGCCGGCAATTCCGAGATCCATGGTCTGTCTCCGGGGTTATCCGATGTGCGGCGACACAATGCGTTTCGAGCCTTCCCCCTGCAACCCAAACCTGCCCGCCCGCCCGAAGTCCGCCGGGCTGCACCGGACCGTCGCCGGCGCGATGCAGCCGGAAACCGCGCCCGGACCCGCAGGATGCCGGGCCCGCGCCGGTTCCGGCCAGGCGGCACTCGCACCGCGTTCTGCGAAGCGAGGCTCCCGGGCCATGCGCGGCACGGGGACAGGTTCGCGGCCGCAATGGCGCAGGCCGGCGCAACCGGACGCGGCGGTGTCCGCCGGTTCACGCCGAACGGTCACGTCCGTACGAGCCACGGGCCGTCCGCCCGCGGGTACAGCGGGGACGCTGTCGGCGACAACGCGCCACCCGCCCGGACTCCGCCCCCGGGGATCCGGCAGTATCCGCGTGCCGCACTCGAACCGGGCGGTGCCCGCGGTCCTGGCCACCGCTTAACGTCAGGCCCGCACCCTGTGCGCCACGACCACGGCCGCGACAAACAGCGCGACTGCGCCGGCCTGGTGCAGGATCGCGAGATCGATGTGCGCCACGCTGAGCAGGGTTGCGATGCCGAGCGCCGACTGGACCAGGATCAGTCCGGCCAGCACGGCGGCGGCAGCCCGTACCTGCCCGGAAATCCCCGGCCTCGATGCCCGGACCGGGAGCACGACACCCGCCGTGACCGCGACCAGTGCCAGCAGCCTGTGATGGAACTGCGCGGATCCGGGATCTTCGACCAGGGTTCGCCACACCGAGCCGAGATGACCGTAGTCGGGCGGGACCAGGGATCCTCCCATCAGTGGGAACGTGTTGTAGACGCGACCGGCATCCAGCCCGGCGACAAGGGCGCCCGCCAGCACGGTCAGCCCCACCAGGCCGAGGCACAGGTCGGCGTGGCGCACAAGGCGTCTCGAGGGATTCGCCGATACCGGCCAGCGCAGATCGAGCACGGTCCAGACCACGATGCCGAGGATGACGAAGGCGAGCGACAGGTGAATCGCGAGCCGCAACGGGCTGACGTGCGGATCGTCAACCAGTCCGCTTCGCACCATCCACCAGCCAATCAGGCCCTGGAGAGCCCCCAGCGCCAGCAGCAGCCAGAAGCGCGCCCGCAGACGGCCGGGCAGGCTTCCGCGCACCAGGAACCACAGGAACGGTACCGCGTAGACCAGTCCGATCAGCCGTCCCCACAGCCGATGCAGGTATTCCCACCAGAAGATGCGCCGGAATTCGTCAAGCCCCATCCAGGTGTTGACCTGGCGATATTCCGGGGAGCCCTGGTACAGCGAGAACACCCTCGCCCACTCCTCCTGCGACAACGGTGGCAGGATGCCCAGCAGCGGCCGCCACTCGACCATCGACAGGCCGGACCCGGTCAGCCTGGTCATGCCGCCGATGATCACCATCAACCCGACCATGACCGCGACGAGCACCAGCCAGGCTGCGACCGCTCCGCCCGGCTCGCGCCGGACAGCCATCAGCGAGCCGTGTTCTCGGCCGCGCACCGGAACTCCACGCGATAGGTGTCACATGACAGATCAGACGCGCCGCAGGTGTTCGGCGCTCCCGGCAGGCCGGACCCGATCAACGGGACGATGCGAAGGTCAATCATCGCGTCCTTGAGACCGTCCAGTGCCAGAACAGGAAGCGGCACGCCGGGTCCCTGCTGTCCCGGAGCGGAACCGGGCGCCGGTTCACCTCCGGCCTCGCTCCGCAAACGCCGGTCGGCCTGCGTGCACAGGGTGATCGCCGTCTCCAGCGCGATCGCAGAAAGTTCGATCGCGCCCAGTGCGGTTCGGACCAGGAGCGTCCGGCCGCTCTCCGGCTCGATCGGCGCAACATGAAACAGCAGCGCGGCATCCTCGCCGGCCGCGGCGCGGAATGCGTCCGCCGGCCCCTCGATCATGACCGGACCCTCGGTGCCCCCGGGCCGCGGCTCCGGTAACAAGGGGAATTCGTACGGCTGTGCCGCGGCGTCCCCCGCGCCCACGGTCACCAGCAGGAGTACCGTCAGTCCCGGCAGGATACTCGGCATGTTCCGGCCTCTCCGTCCTGCTTCGGCCTGCACTTTAGCGAGTTTGGGGTCGGATTGTACCTGATTCCGTTTTTCTGCATGATCGCCGCATCAGGCTCGCCGCTTGCCCTGCAGTGCACCCCAAGGCATGTTTTGTTCGCCTTGGCAGGGTCCTGGCGCGATACCTTTCGACGTCCGAGGAGCATGGCAAATGAAATTGGGCATCGTCCGGGAACGGCGCCTTCACGAACGGCGAGTGGCAGCCTCCCCGGACACGGTCAAGAAACTGGTCGGCCTCGGTCTTGACGTGGTGGTCGAGCGGGGCGCGGGACTGTCTGCGGCCATCCAGGACATCGCCTACGCCCAGGCGGGCGCAAGCCTGGTCGACACTGCGGCCGACGCACTCGGTGACGCCGACATCGTGTTCAAGATCCGCAAGCCGTTCGGCCCCGACGAGCCGGACAACGAGGTCGATCTCCTCAAGGACGGGGCGGTTCTGGCCTGCCTGATGGAACCCTACAGGGACCGGGGACTGTTCAATGCGATCGCCGCCCGCAACATCACCTGTTTCGCGCTGGAACTCATCCCGCGCATCACCCGGGCCCAGACCATGGACGTGCTGTCGTCCCAGGCCAACCTTGCCGGCTACAAGGCGGTGATCGAGGCCGGTGCGGCCTTCGGCCGGGCGTTTCCGATGATGATGACGGCCGCCGGCACCGTCCCGCCGGCCAGGTGCATGATCATGGGGGCCGGAGTGGCCGGCCTGCAGGCCATTGCCACCGCGCGCCGCCTGGGCGCGGTGGTCTCCGCGACCGATGTGCGCCCCGCGGCAAAGGAGAACGTCGAGAGCCTCGGTGCGACCTTCGTCGCCGTGGAGGACGAGGAGTTCCGCCAGGCCGAGACGGCGGGCGGCTACGCCAGGGAGATGAGCCGGGAGTACCGGGACAAGCAGGCGGCGCTGATCGCGGAGACAATTTCGCGCCAGGACATCGTCATCTGCACCGCACTGATCCCCGGTCGACCGGCTCCTGTGCTGGTGAGCGAGGACATGGTCAAGGCGATGAAACCGGGTTCGGTGATTGTCGACCTTGCCGTCGAGCAGGGAGGCAACTGTCCGTTGTCGGTCTACGGCGAAACCGTCAGCAGGTACGGCGTCACCATCATCGGGCGCGCCAACATGCCGAGCGAAGTGGCGGTCGACGCTTCGGCCCTGTTCTCGAAGAACCTGCTGAACTTCCTCACACCCCTGATCGACAGCGACACCGGGCTGCTCTCGATCGACACCGAGGACGAGATCATCAAGGGATCACTCGTCACCTGGCACGGAGCCGTGGTGCATCCGGCCGTCCTCGAGTTGCAGGATGAGACCGGCGGAGAGGCGTCATGACCCCCGAACAGCTGATCGAACGGGCAAACCGGCTGGTGGAGGAGTCCCGCGAACTCGCCGAACACTCCGCCGGGCTGATCCGCCAGGCGACCTCCGCCGTGCCCGAGACCGCCTCGGCAGCGGGCATCGACCCGTTCCTGTTCGGCCTGACGGTGCTCGTGCTGTCATGTTTCGTCGGATACTACGTGGTCTGGCGGGTCACTCCGGCGTTGCACTCGCCGCTGATGAGCGTGACCAATGCCATTTCCTCGGTGATCATTGTCGGCGCCCTGATCGCCGCCGGACCCGCCGAGATGAACTTCTCGCAGATCATGGGGTTCTTCGCTGTCGTCCTGGCGTCGGTCAACATCTTCGGCGGCTTTATCGTCACGCAGCGCATGCTCTCCATGTTCCGGAAAAAACGCTGATCCGGCGGGTGCGATATCGCAATGATTCATATTCCTGAAAATCTCTCCGCAATCCTCTACCTCGTCTCGGGCGTGTGTTTCATCCTCGCCCTGAGGGGACTGAGTTCGCCGGTCAGTGCGCGCAAGGGCAACCTGTTCGGCATTGCCGGCATGGTCATCGCCGTCGGAACCACGGCGGCGCTGCCTGCGGTGCTGAGCTACGAGGTGATCATCGCCGGTATCGTGATCGGCGGGGCAATTGGTACGCTGATCGCGCGGAAGATCGAGATGACCGCGCTACCGCAGCTGGTGGCGGCGTTCCACAGCCTGGTTGGTCTCGCCGCGTGTTTCGTGGCCGCGGCCGCGTTCTACCGCCCCGAAGCCTACGGGATCGGGCGGTTTCTCGACATCGGCACCGCCAGCCTGATCGAAATGTCGGTCGGGCTCGCGATCGGCGCCGTGACCTTTACCGGCTCCATCATTGCCTTCGGCAAGCTGCAGGGACTGATCAGCGGCGCACCGCTGGTCTTTCCCGGCCAGCACTTCCTGAACGCAATACTCGGCATCGGGCTGGTGGCGCTTGTGGTCCTGCTGGTCCAGGTCCAGTCAGAGGCCACCTTCTGGAGTATTCTTGCGCTCTCGCTGCTGATCGGGGTGCTGATCATCGTCCCCATCGGCGGTGCGGACATGCCGGTCGTGATCTCCATGCTGAACTCGTATTCAGGCTGGGCCGCCTGCGGGATCGGGTTCACGCTCTCGAACAGCCTGCTCATCATCACCGGGGCCCTGGTGGGATCCTCGGGCGCGATCCTGTCCTACATCATGTGCAAGGGGATGAACCGGTCGTTTTTCAGCGTGATCCTGGGTGGCTTCGGCGGCGAGTCGGAAGCGGCGGGCGCATCGCACGGCGACAGGGCGATCAAGTCGGGAAGCGCCGAGGACGCGGCCTTCATTATGGAGAACGCCTCTTCGGTGATCATTGTTCCGGGCTACGGCATGGCGGTCGCACAGGCGCAGCACACGCTGCGCGAAATCGGCGACATCCTGCGCCAGCGCGGGGTCAGGGTGCGCTATGCGATTCACCCGGTGGCAGGCCGCATGCCCGGTCACATGAACGTGCTGCTCGCAGAGGCGAACGTTCCCTATGACCACGTCCTCGAACTTGAGGAAATCAACCGCGACTTCCCCCAGACCGACGTCGCTTTCGTCATCGGGGCCAACGACGTCACCAACCCGGCCGCCAAGACCGACCCGACGAGCCCGATCTACGGCATGCCGATTCTCGATGTCGAGAACGCGCGGACCGTGCTGTTCGTCAAGCGGTCCCTGGCGTCGGGATATGCCGGCGTCGACAACGAACTGTTCTTCCGTGACAACACCATGATGCTGTTCGCCGACGCCAAGAAGATGTGCGAGGAAATCGTCATCTCGCTCAGCTGAGCGACGACAGTCACGGCCGGAGACCGGCGCCTCGCTCTCAACGCACAACCGGGTGGTCCGGGAATTCCCCGGAAGCATGACGCGGCGCGAACTTCCCGGCGCGTCCGGCACGGTTCGGTCGGGACCGGCCGATCTCCCCGCCAAACTGCCAGGGCAGGAACTCTGGTGCCGGCAGGACCGCGCGTTCACCCTGCGAGCGCTGCTCCCGTCCACCCGCGTGTGCGCCGTGGGTTCACAGGCCCTCCCGGTCGGAATAACCGTGGAAGCCGTGGGCGTGCGGGGCTTCAGGCCTGCACGGTCGCGACCTCGCGCCGGTCGGCATCCTCGGGGACCGGGGTCGTGGTAACCGGGCTTTCGATCACCACCTCCGGCTCGGGCGGGACCGGCAGCAGTGCCACTCCCGGCGGCCTGCGCCATTCGATGGTCGCAAACGCGCCGCAGTTCCCGCACAGCGCCGCCCAGTCAGGGGATCCGGCCCCGCAGGACCGGCAGGTCCAGGCCTCGTCGGCCTGCGCTCCGGCCGCCCGCTCCAGCCAGGACCGGGCGGCCGCACTGTCCCCGTGCTCCTCCTGCTCGAGCCGCGCCATCAGCATGCAGGCCCGGGCCCCGGCGTCATCGGGCAGGCCCAGTCCCGCGAGCACCCGGCGCGCCTCGCCCCAGAACCGGCTGTCGAGCGCGGCCGCAGCAATGGCGAGCCGACTCTCCCGTTCGTCCTGGGTGTCGGACGTCAGCCGCTGGATCCGGCGAAACCGGTCAAGCGGCGTGTCCTGCGGCCAGAGCCCGGTATAGACCGTCACCAGATCGGGGTGCGGCCGTTTCGGCCAGGAGGTTTCGATCAGGCGGGCCGCCGCCCGGGTCTTGCCGCTGTGTGCGAGCGACCTGGCCTTCAGGACAATCGCGGGACTGAAGTCGGAGGCGGTGGACAGCGCGCGGTCGGACAGCTCGAGCGCCTCCGCGACCCGATCCGCATCCAGCGCTTGCTGCGCCCTGGCCGCGAAGATCGCAAGGCGGTGCTCCAGTGCCTCGGCCTCGGGCCTGATCTTGCGCCGGACCGCGTCGAACAGGGTTGCCTGGGCGTCGGTCCACCTTCCCGCCCGCGACTGCAGGTCGAACAGCGTCTCGACGACGAAGCTCGAGTCCGGTCGCAGCCGGCGCGCGCGTTCCGCAATGGCGAACGCCTGTTCGGTGTCATTTTCGCGCAGCGCCTGGCGCAGCAGGCCGGTCAGGCCGAGAAAGGCGGTCTCCTCGTTGCCCGTCAGGGCGTCAAAGTACCGCCTGGCCGCTTCCTCGTCTCCGCTCAGTGCCGCGGCCTGGGCCGACAGCAACCGTGTGACCTCGGGCTCCCTCAACAGGGAATCGGCGCGGCGCGCAAGTCGCATGGTTTCCTCGCGGTCCCCCGCCGTCGCCGCGGCCATGCCAAGCGCCAGGGCGCGGTAGCCCTCCTCGCGCCGGCGTGCCGTGCGCCGCGCAACGAAGCTGCCCGGCGCACGCGTGACCGCGCGCCAGGCCGCAAGCACCATGTTGAACAGCATGACCAGCCCGATCGCCGCCACGATCAGCAGGGCAAACTGGGTCTCGACCCGGTATCCCAGCCAGTCCACCACCACCGTGCCCGGGTGATCGGCCAGCCAGACCGCGGCGATAACCAGGATCGTGAGTTGCACGCAGTACAGCAGGATCCGGCGCATCGTTCTCTACCCGCTCGCCAGCCCGGCCAGCACCGCCGCCTCGAGAGAGGCCATGGCGGCATCCACGGCAAGCCGGCCGCGGGCCCCGGCCAGCCAGTCCGCAACGGCTGCGGCTGCCGCACCCTCGAGCATCTCCAGCGCCGACACCGCGCCGGAGAGTTCGCCGGCAGCGAGCGCGGTTTCGGCCTCTGCGACACGGGCCTCGAGACTGTCGGGCTCAACATCCTCGACCTGCCGGATCGTGACCAGTGATGTCACCCTGGCCAGCACCTCGCCGACCAGTCCCTCGGCCAGCTCGGTGTCGCGGCTCTGCAGCGCGGCGCGGGCAACGTCGGGAAACCCGGCCCTCAGCCGGTCCAGCGACGGCACGCCGGCATCGGCGCCGGGCTCGAGTGCCGCAAGCGCCGCCTCGACGTCGGGCTCGCCGGCCAACACCGGACGCAGCGTCTCGAGATGCCGGCGCCAGGGCTTCGAGGCCGCCGTGGCAATCCGCAGCTGCCCGAGACCGATCAGCGCGAAGGCAAGCTGTTCACGGTCGGGGCGCTCGAGTTGCGCCGCAAGAACGTCGATGCGCTGCTCGAGGCCCGATACCTGTTCACGCACCGCACCGGTCTCGGCCCGGGCCGCGTCGACCTGCTCTCGCACTGCACCGGTCTCGGCCCGGGCCGCGTCGAGCTGCTCGGGCAGAACCCGCTCGCGGGCCTCGACCGCCGCCAGCTGCTCGGCGATCTGAAGCAGGCGGGACATGAACTGCGGAAAGTTCCCGCCCTGCTCCTCGGCCAGTTCGAGATGCTCCATGCGGGTTTCGAGATCCGCCAGTCGTTCCGCCAGTTCGCCTGTTTCACCGGCAGTCTGCTCCCGTGCCGCCACGGTGCCCGCCGCCATCTCCTCGTCAGCCGCTTCCAGCCGGTCCAGGCGCTCCTCGATCGCCGCCAGCCGGGGCTTCCATTCCTTCCGCAGAGCCTCGAGCTGGTCGGCCACGGCGGGTTCAGCCGGGGTTTCGACCTCTGCCGTCGTGTCGGCGCGGGGTGGAGCGGCCGCCTCCGTCACCACGCCGGAGGTGGCCGGTTCCGTGTTGTCGGCCCCCGCAGTGTCCACCCCCGCATTCGTCCCGGATTCACCCGTCATCCATGACGGCAGCCCCAGGCTTTGCTCGATGTGGCCTAGGTCCGCCCCGACAACGGCCAGAACCTGAGCAACGCCGCCGCGCCAGGAAGAGTAACTGGCGACCAGGATGCCGAGGACGAGGATGACGGCACCCGCTGCCAGCAGCGGAACGCGTCGGGTCCGCAGGATCGATGACGGCTTGACATCGATGACCGGACCGGCGCCGGAAGACGCCGCCGCAGGCTTTTCCCGATCACTTTCACTCGGTGATGACATGCTCCCGCCCGGCTTGCCAGTTCCGGTCGGACCATAGCAGATTCGTCATGGTTTGTGTGTTCCACCGGGGAGCAGGTCGAGCATCCCCGACCGGTCGGGGCGGGCCGCGATCCTGATTGCTTTCCACTCGAGCTCACGGGCCGATTCCGCGACCGCCCGGCTGAGGCAGAAGGCGATCATGACCCCTGTCGCGGACGCCAGTCCGGCCCGCCCGAGCAGGTCGGCAAACAGGCGTGCGGAGCGCGGCGAGAAGTGCAGGACGCCGTCGATCTCGCCGGCCGCAAGCGCACGCCTCGCCGCCTCGGTCAGTTCTTCCATCGCCTCGGCCCGGTAGACCACGCGCCGCTCCAGTCGGTACCCCGCCGCCTCCAGGCGATGTTGCAGATCACCGCGCGTCACCTCACCACACAGCCAGAGCAGCCGGCCGGCATCGGGGCGGAGCCTGCGGATCACCAGCTCCGCCAGGTCGGCGGCATCCCCGGCTGCGGACAGCACTGAACGGTAGCCGGAATTCCGCACCCGCCGGGCGGTCGCCTCTCCGGCGCAGCAGATGGTCTGCGCCGGATCGACACCGGCGGACGCCAGCGCCGGCAGCGCGCCGGCGCTCGTCAGCAGCACCGCCTGCAGTCCCCGCCCCGGCACCGGTCCGGGCGGCAGCTCGATACGTCTCATCACCGGTGAAATCATCGTCTCAAGGCCGCGCCGCTCAAGGAGCTCGGCAAGCCGCAGCGATTCCGGCATCGGTCGCGTCAACAACAGCCGCACCGCGAACTACCGCAACGCGTCAGCACCGGCAGACCGGCGCAATGCCTGGCCGACTGCATGGCCAAGCTCCTCCGGAGCGTCCTCCGGTCCGTCACGTTCCTCGCTGTACCCGGACCGCAGGTCGGCCCCGGCGTGCCAGCCGGCGAGCGTCATCCGACCGGGCCGCACGAAGCGGGCATGTCCCGCAATCGGGGTCCGGCAAGTCCCGTCGAGCTCCGCCAGCATCGCGCGTTCGGCGCGCACCGCCAGTTCGCTCTCGCGGTGGGAGATCGCCCGCATCCACCGACAGACCCTCTTGTCATCGAGGCGGCACTGGATGCCGATCGCCCCCTGGCCCACCGCCGGCAGCATGTCCTCCACCGGAAGTATCCTCGTTGCGCGTTCTTCGAGCCCGAGCCGGCGAAGCCCGGCCAGTGCCAGAATCGTGGCGGCGACGGCGCCTTCGTCGAGCCGGGCAAGCCGCGTGTCCACGTTGCCGCGAAACGGCACGATCCGCAGGTCCCCACGCCGGGCGCGAAGCAGTGCTGCACGCCGGACCGACGAGGTCCCGACCACGGCTCCCCGTGGCAGATCCGCGATATCCGCAGCGCCCGGGGAGAGAAACGCGTCGCGCGGATCCTCGCGCGGCAGGACGGCCGCAATCGCGGTCCCGTCGGCCAGTACCGTTTCCACGTCCTTCATCGAGTGAACGGCAGCATCGATCCGGTTCTCGAGCAGCGCCTGTTCGATCTCCTTGCAAAACAGTCCCTTGCCACCGATGTCCGCCAGCGGCCGGTCCCTGACCCGGTCACCCGTGGTGGTGATCGCCACCACCTCGACCGCGCCGTCGCGGCCGAGCCCGGCATGAACCGCGGCAAGGCGCGCGCACACCTCGCCGGCCTGTGCGAGCGCCAGCCTGGACCCCCGGGTTCCGATCCGAACCAGCGGCGTGCTAGGATTCATCGCCGGTTGCAGACGGCGTCACAGGTCATGTCCAGGCCTCGTCCAGGTTCCCGCGCACCACAGCATGAAGGCGCCCATGCGCGATCGCAAGCAGCCACCGGTTATCCTGGGTATCGAAACGAGTTGCGACGAGACGGCTGCCGCCGTGGTCGATGGCGCGCGTACCATCCACTCGAGTGTCGTCCGCTCGCAGGTGCGGGAGCACCGGGAATACGGCGGGGTCGTCCCGGAAATCGCCGCCCGCTCGCACATCGAATACCTCGACGACATGATCACCCGGGCAATGGACGAGGCCGGCGTCGGATTCCCGGATCTCGACGCCGTCGCGGCGACCGGCGGGCCGGGGTTGATCGGTGGTGTGCTTGTCGGCTCGACCATGGCCAAGACCATCGCGCTTGCCCGTGACATTCCCTTCATCGCCGTCAACCACCTCGAGGGACACGCGCTGACCGCCCGGCTCACCGACGGTCTGCGGTTTCCCTACCTGCTGCTGCTGGTCTCCGGCGGCCACTGCCAGCTGCTCGCGGTCCTCGGCGTCGGCGAGTACCGGCAGTACGGCAGCACCGTCGATGACGCGGTGGGCGAGGCCTTCGACAAGACCGCGAAGCTGCTCGGCCTCGGGTATCCGGGCGGCCCGGCGCTGGAGGCCGCCGCACGCGACGGTGATCCCGGGCGGATCCCGCTGCCGAGCCCGATGGTCGGGCGACCCGGATGCTCGTTCTCGTTCTCCGGGCTGAAAACCGCGGTCCGCCACCGGGTCGCGGGAATGGAACCGCTCGATGCCGTCGACCGGGCCGACCTTGCCGCGGCATTCCAGGCTGCGGTGATGCGGTCGCTGGTGGATCGCAGTGCCAATGCGATCCGCGGTTTCCGTGCCTGCCACGGTGACGGCCTGCCCTTCGTCGCTGCCGGCGGCGTGGCCGCCAATGCGGCGTTGCGGGACGCACTCCAACGACTGGCGGGCGAGAACGGCATGCGGTTCGTCGTTCCGCCGGCAGCGCTGTGCACCGACAATGCCGCCATGATCGCCTGGGCCGGCCTCGAGCGCCTGCGCCTCGGCCGGACCAGCGACCTCGACTTCGCACCGCGTCCGCGCTGGCCGCTTGCGGAGCTCACGCATCGGTGACGACGCTGCGCATCGGCATCATCGGCGGAGGCGCCTGGGGAACCGCGCTCGGACACCTCGCGGCGCGGGCGGGCTGCGAGACCCTGCTCTGGGCACGCGACCCGGCAGTTGTCGACGCGATCAACGAGCGGAGCGAGAACCCGCGTCGTCTGGCCGGCTGCCAGCTCGATCCGGCCCTGCGGGCCACGAACCGTGTGGCGGACGCGTGCGCGGCGGACGCGGTGCTGCTGGTCGTCCCCGCGCAGCAGGTCCGGGCCGTCGCGACCGAGCTCTCGGAGCGCGTGGCCCCTGACACGCCGGTGGTCTGCTGTGCGAAGGGTATCGAGATGGCGACGGGCCTCATGATGTCGGAAGTGCTGGCCACGGCCAGCCCCGGCACCATGGCGGGTTGCCTTTCCGGTCCCACCTTCGCCGCCGAGGCGGTCGCCGGCACGCCCACCGCCGCCACCCTGGCCCTGCCGGACCCTGACCGGGCCCGACAGGTCGCCGATGCACTCGCGTCCAGGTACTTCCGGCCCTACATCTCCACCGACGTGATCGGCGCCGAGACCGGGGGTGCGGTCAAGAACGTGCTTGCGATTGCCTGCGGCATCGCCATGAGCCGGGGTTTCGGGGAAAACACCAGGGCCGCGCTCATCACACGCGGACTTGCCGAAGCGACCAGGCTCGCCGTCGCGCTGGGAGGACAGGCCGGGACCCTCGCCGGCCTGGCCGGTCTCGGTGACGTGTCCCTGAGCTGCGTCAGCCGGCAGTCGCGCAACTACCGGTTCGGGGAAGCGCTGGGCCGCGGCGAAACCGTTGCCGATGCCGAGCGCAACGCTGGCGGTGTGGTCGAAGGCCGTCATACCGCTGCCGCCGTGGTCCTCCGGGCACGGCAGGCCGGAAGCGATGCGCCAATCTGCGAAGCGGTCGACCGGGTCGTCAATCGTGGCAAGGATCTCGATCGCGCCATCGCCGACCTGCTCGGCCGACCGCTGCGCTCGGAACACGGCGGCGAGCCGCCCGCGTAAGGTGTCGCGGCGTCGCCCCGGCAGTGCTATGGGAACGGGGCTCGGTTTCTGGTGAGGGATGCGGAACATGGCATACTGGCTGTTCAAGTCCGAACCCGGTGCCTGGTCGTGGGATGATCAGGTGGCCGAGGGCACGGCCGAGTGGGACGGGGTGCGCAACCACCAGGCGTCCAACAACATGAAGGCGATGAAGATCGGAGACCTCGGGTTCTTCTACCATTCGGTCAAGGAAAGACGGGTGGTCGGCATCGTCGAGGTGGTGGGAACCTACCGTCCCGACGACACCGATCCGAGCGGCCGGTTCGGCCTGGTGGACGTGCGGGCCGTGGCGCCGATGAACGTCCCGGTCACGCTCGCGGACATCAAGGCCGATCCGCGGCTCGCCGACTTCGGACTGGTCCGGCAGTCCCGCCTGTCCGTCGTTCCCGTCAACGAGGAGCACTGGCGGATCATCTGCGCCATGGGCGAGACCGGGATCGACGCGCCTCCGGCCTGAGGCCGCTTGCGGGACGCCGCGTCGCTCACTATTTTCGCGACCTCTGTGATTGGCGGAGTGGCCGGGATGCCGGAAGTCGAGAATCTTGCGGGCGAGCAGCTTCGCTCGCTGATCGATCGTATCGAGACCCTCGAAGAGGAAAAGACCGGAATCACGGCCGATATCCGCGAGATCTATGGCGAGGCCAAGAGCAGCGGGTTCAATCCCAAGGTCATCCGGCAGATCATCCGATTGCGCAAGATGGATGCCCACGATCGGCTCGAACAGGAAGAGCTGCTGCAGCTCTACCAACAGGCCATCGGCATGACCTGAACGGGAGGTTCCCGCCCGGGCTCCCGCAACCCGTCAGGAGCGCCCCATGTGCGCACGACTGACCCCGAAGGAACGACTCCGGCCGATCAGCGGGTTTCCGGAGTGGTTGCCCGAGATTCGCGCGATCGAACTGCAGTGGATCGACAGCCTGCGTCGGGTGTTCGAGAGCTACGGCTACTGCTCGATCGAACCGCGCTCGGTCGAACCGGTCGAGGTTCTGCTCAAGCAGGGCGACACCGACAAGGAGATCTACGCGATCTCCCGCCTGCAGGAGGAGGAGGACACCGCCCCGGAACCGGCCTACGGCCTGCACTACGACATGACGGTTCCCATGGCGCGCTACGTCGCGGCGAACATGAACGAGCTGGTCTTTCCGTTCAAGCGCTACCAGATCCAGAAGGCGTGGCGCGGTGAACGGCCGCAGGAGGGACGGTTCCGCGAGTTCCTCCAGTGCGATGTCGACGTGGTGGATACGCGCGAAATCCCGCTGCACTTCGATGCCGAGATGCCGGTGATCATGCAGGAGGCGATCGAGGCGATCGGCGCCGGTCCCGTGGTGACCGGGCTGAACAACCGCAAGGTGCTGGAGGGTTTCTATTCCGGGCTCGGGATCGACGACACCGCCTCGGCGCTGCGGATCATCGACAAGCGCGACAAGATCGGTGATGGCGGGGTCGCCTCGCAGTTGAGGGCAGAGCTCGAACTCGGTGACGCGACCATCGAGCAGATGCTGGCGCTCGCAGCGATCCGCGGAACCGACCCGGCGGTCATTGACCGGGTTCGCGACCTTGCAATCACGACGCCGCTGCTGGAACAGGGACTGGAGGAGCTCGACTTCGTGCTCCGTGAACTGCAGCGCTTTCCACAGGGAACCTTCGTCGCCGACTTCTCGATCGCCCGAGGCCTCGCCTACTACACCGGCACGGTTTACGAGACCCGGTTTGCCGATTACCCGGACTTTCCCACCATCTGCGGCGGCGGGCGCTACGACAACCTGGTCGGCGACCTCGTCAACCGCCGGGTTCCCGGGATCGGAATTTCGATCGGACTGACCAGGATCCTCGCCAAGCTGGTCCGCGAGGGCCGGATCAGCCCCGGCCGGCGCGGCCCGACCGACATCCTGGTGGTGCACACCCGCGGTGCTCCCTACGCACTGGTCAGCCGGACCGCTCGCACACTGCGCGCCCGCGGCTGGCGGGTGGAGCAGTACCACGAGGATCGGCGGCTCAACGCCCAGCTCCGGTACGCCTCGCAGAAGGACATTCCGTGGATCTGGTTTCCGCCGGACCGGCAGGACGGCGAGCACCAGGTCAAGCACTCGCAGACCCGCCACCAGGAACCGGCCGATCCCGAAACATGGGTTCCGCGCGAGGAGGCGGCATCCTGACCGTCGGCGAGTTCCTGCTGGCACGGCTGTACAACTGGCACCGCATCGACGCGACCCTGTTTCGCTCGGCCCAGATGTACCGGGGCCACTCCCGCGTCCTGCTTGCCGCGCACGGAATTGCAACGGTAGTCAACCTGCGCGGAGCCAATCCCGGGACGCACTGGTACCGGGCGGAGCGGGACGCCTGCACGGATCTTGGTATCGACCATCTCGACTGCGCCCTGCACTCGCGCCGGCTGCCGACGCGCCAGCGACTGGTGGCCCTGCTCACGATCTACGAAACCGCGGCGCGCCCGATGCTGCTCAAGTGCTCCGGAGGCGCGGACCGCAGCGCGTTCGCGGCAGCACTCTACCTGTTGCACCGCGACGGACCGGGGGCGCGCGCGGCAGCCCTGCGGCAGATGAAGGCGCTCCCCTACCTCCACATCCCGGGCGGACAGCAGCGCTGGATCCGCCGGTTTCCGGAGTTCCTGTGCGAGGACGCCGAGGACGGTGACATCGGAACCTGGGTGCGCGAGCGCTACGAACCGGACCGGTTCGCCGACTGGCTGGGCGCCCGCAACCTTGGCGCCTCGTGGAGGCGGTAGGGCGTCAGGGGACCGGTCCTCCGACCACGCCCCGGTCGTGCAGGCTGGCGATCTCGTGGTCCGGCAGGCCGAGAATATCGGCGAGGACCGCGTCTGTATCGCCTCCCAGTACCGGGGCCGGCGCGACCGGCCGGGCGTAGGTGTCGGCGAACCGCAGCGGCAGGCCGGCGGTCCGGTAGGTCCCGATGCCCGGCTGGGTCACGGTCTCGATCAGCGGGTTGGTCACCGAACAACGCGGATCCTCCGAGAGCATCTGGGTGAAGCTCCGGTATGGTCCCCACAACACGCCTGCCGCGTCGAGCTCGTGTCCCACCTGTTCGAGCGAGCGGGCTTCGACCCACGGCGCGATCATCGTGACGATGGCGTCCCGTGCCCGGTAGCGGTCGTCCTCGCGGCCGAGGTCAAGTCCCTCCGCGTCCTCGAGACGGGATACCGCCTCCCCGATGCCGATGGCCGCCACCAGGCGCCGCCACTGGCCGCGGGTGAGCGCGACCAGCATCACGCGGCGGGCGTCCGAGGTCGCGAAGTCGTGCCCGAAGGCGCCGAAGATATGGTTGCCGTCGGCCTGCCGGTCCCGTCCCAGCAGTTCGGCCTCGGCGACGTGCCCGAGACCGCTTGCCGCCCACATCGCGACGTCGGCAAGCGCCAGCCGGATCAACTGGCCGCCGCCGCCGCGCGAGCGCTGCCGCTCGGCGGCAAGGATTCCGGTGGCCGCCAGGCTGCCGGTCAGCAGGTCCCACGCCGCGAGCACATGGTTGACCGGACGGTGTGCGTCGCGCGGTCCGGTCGCGAGCGGAAATCCGATCGCACAGTTGACGGTATAGTCGACCGCGCCGGCACCGTCGTGACTGCCGAGGATGTTGACCGTGATCAGGTCGGCCCGGCGTTCGCACAGCCGGTGGTGGTCGAATGGGCCTCCGGGAGGCCGGTTGGTGAGGAACAGTCCGCGGTCGGGGCCCGGCTGGCAGATCAGCTCGCTCACGAGTTCCTGGCCCTCCGGCGACCGGGTATCGATCGCGATCGACTTCTTGCCCTTGTTGAGCCCGGCCCAGTACAGGCTCCGCCCCTGCCCGTCCAGTGGCCAGCGCCGGTGATCGAGACCGCCGCCAACGGGATCGAACCGGATGACCTCGGCACCGAGCTGGGCCAGTGTCATGCCGCCCAGCGGTGCGGCGACAAAGGCCGATCCTTCCACCACCCGCAAGCCGTTCAGGATGTCAAACATGGGGACTGTCTCCGTTCAGGAAGTCCTGGTACCTGCGCATGAAGCGCGGCGCGATCCGGCGCAGGCGCGCGTCGTCGACCTGGCCGCTGCGGGTCATGTAGTCATGGGCGAGATCCACAGGCTCGCGATCCATGCGCCCGGCCATGGTCTCGTACCAGGCCGAACTCCCGGCGCCGGCATCGAGCAGGCGGTCCACCGCCGGCCGGCGATCCACCTCGAACGCCTCGAGCGCACCGGGGACGTCGTCCGGATGGGTGCAGAAGGCCCGCCACAGCGCGACGGCGTCCTCGAGCGCGCGTCGCGTACCCGAGCCGATCGAGAAGTGAACCGTCCCGAGCGCGTCGCCGAGCAGCACGGCGTTGCCGGACCGCCAGCGACTGCGGCGGACCATCGGGAACCGGCGCCAGACCGAGCGGTTCGAGATCAGCGGGTTGCCGCGGAGTTCCGGCGCGAAGATGCGTTCGCAGAAGGCCCGGTTCGCTTCGTCCGACATGCGGAAGAGCCCGGCGTTCCGCCAGGCGGTGCCGTCGCACTCGACGATGAAGGTGCTGAGATCAGGCGCGTAGCGGTAGTGATGGGCCACGAAACATCCCCCGGACGCGGCCCTGAAGGTGAGCGTCAGGGTCTCGAAGCGCCGCTGGGTCGCGTACCAGATGAACCGGTTGTCCGGGAGCGTGACCTGCTGGCCTGGGTCCGGCACCCAGTCCCGGCCGAGCGGGGAATGGGCGCCGTCGGCCGCGACCACCAGATCGAATCCGTCCCGCATTTCGCGGGTGGCAACCGTTTCGTGGCGCAGGTCCACGCCGGCAGTCTCGGCGATCTCCTCGAGACAGGCGAGCAGCCGGCGCCGCGAGATGCCGGAAAACCCGTTGCCGTCGATGGCGACCGCCTCGTTCCTGTGCACGATGGTCAGATCGGACCACCGTTCGAGTTCCGGCGCGATCCGCGCGCAGAGTTCCGGGTACGCCGCCTCGAGCGCGCACAGCGCCTGGTCGGAAAACACCACTCCGAACCCGTAACTTGCGCCCCGGGGGTCTCGCTCGAGCACCGTGACCGAGGAAGCGGGAAACGATCGACGAAACAGACCGGCGAAACACAGGCCTGCCGGACCTCCTCCCGCCACAAGAACACGCATTACCCGCTCCCGCTGGACTCCGGCCGCCTACACGCGATCGGGCATGAGGGTCAAGCCGGACCGGCAGGCGGGTGACAGCCGACCGCGGTTGTCGCATGGTAGCGCTCCTCGCACCGGGAGACCCCTCCATGACCATCCTGTTCACCCACGATGCGTGCGGCGCGCATGACATGGGGCCAATGCACCCGGAGCGTCCGGCCAGGCTGACCGCTGTTCTCAACGCGCTCGACGAGGACGGTTTTGCGGGCCTGGACAGGAGGCTGGCCCCGCTGGCGCCGGTCGAACGGCTGGAGTCGATGCACCCGAAACCCTACATCGACCATGTCCTTTCGAGTGTCCCCGAGCGCGGCCGGGTCTCGCTTGATCCCGACACCTCGCTCTCGCCTGCAAGCGGCGAGGCGGCGTTGCGAGCCGTGGGAGCTGCCTGTGCCGCTGTGGATGCGGTGTACGCCGGCGAGGCGTCGAACGCCTTCTGCGCGGTTCGACCTCCTGGGCATCATGCCGAACCCGGGCGTGCCATGGGGTTCTGCATGTTCAACACGGTCGCAGTCGCCGCCGCCCACGCGCGTTCCGCGCACGGGGCGTCTCGGGTCGCCGTGGTGGATTTTGACGTGCATCACGGAAACGGGACTCAGGCCATGTTCTGGAACGAACCGGACCTGATGTTCTGTTCGACCCACCAGATGCCGCTTTACCCAGGCACCGGTGCGCGCACCGAGCGCGGCGCGCACGGGACCATTGTCAACGCCCCGCTGCCTCCCGGGGCAGACGGGTCGGCGTTTCGAGCGGCGATGACCGAAATCGTGCTGCCGGCGCTCGACGACTTTGCACCCGAGATGGTGATCGTCTCGGCGGGGTTCGATGCCCACGTCAACGACCCGCTGGCCGGGCTCCGGTTTGTCGCCGACGACTACGCATGGGTGACACGGGAACTGCTGGCGATCGCGAGGCGACATGCAGGCGACCGTCTGGTCTCGTCACTGGAAGGAGGCTACGACCTCGACGGCCTGGCCGAATCGAGCGCCGCCCACGTCCGGGAACTCATGGCTGCCTGATGCCGCCACAGTCCCTTGTCCGGAACCGGCGGCAAGAATACACTCGGGGCCCTCGACATGCTGGAGGAAGCGTGTGACAGGCGACCCACAACCGGTTGAGACCCTTTCCTTCGAGGACGCCCTGGCGGAACTCGAGGAAATCGTCAGCCGCCTCGAGGGTGGCCAGGGCAGCCTGAACGATGCGATAGAAGCCTACGAGCGCGGATCGATCCTGAAACGGCACTGCCAGGCCAAGCTGGAAGAAGCGCGGCTGCGGGTCGAGCGAATCCGGGTGCCGGAGAATGACGCGGACGACCTGGGTCTCGAACGCTGAGACAGCTGTCATTCCCGAACAGCGCGCGATGCGGCAATGGGTGAACTGAGCGAAGCGATGCATGAATGCGCCTCGCGGGTCGAGCGCATGATGAGCCTGCTGCTGCCGCATCCGTCCGGGGCGGAGGCCCGGCTGTACGAGGCCATGCGCTACAGTGCGCTCGGCGGCGGCAAACGTCTGCGGCCGTTCATCGTCAGCCAGTCCGCCGGACTGTTTGGCGTCGATCCGCGCTGCGCCATCCGTGTCGGCGCCGCCGTCGAGTTCATCCACAGCTACTCCCTGGTGCACGACGATCTGCCCGGGATGGACAACAGTGATCTGCGCCGCGGCAAACCGAGCTGTCACACCGCATTCGACGAGGCCACTGCCATCCTGGTCGGCGACGCGTTGCAGACCCTGGCCTTCAGTGTTCTCGCGGCCGAGGAAACCCATGCCGACGCCTTCGTGCGCTGCCAGCTGGTTGCGGAACTGGCCCGCGCGGCGGGTCATGCCGGCATGTGCGGCGGCCAGATGATCGACATGAGGGCCGAAACCGAGGAACTCGGTATCGGCGCGATCACGCGCATGCAAAACATGAAGACCGGCAGGCTGTTCTCGTTCTCGGCGGTGTCGGGTGCGGTTCTCGGGCGAGCGTCCAGGCGCCACTATCAGGCCCTGCAAACCTACGCGCAGGAGCTCGGACTCGCCTTCCAGATCACCGATGACCTGCTCGACGTCACGGGCGATCCCGAACTCACTGGCAAGCCGCAGGGACAGGACCAGCAGGCCAGCAAGGAGACCTTCGTGTCGATTCTCGGCGTTGACCGGGCTCGTTCCCAGGCGCGCATCCTGTGCGAACAGGCGGCGAAGGCGCTTGAACTGTGGGGCGACTCTGCCCACCTGCTTAGGGAACTCGCGTATGACGTCATTGATCGTGAAGCCTGATCGGACTGGTTACCACCATGACATCGCAAACACCTCTACTTGATTCGGTCCACTCGCCACTCGATCTGCGGAAGCTCGGTCCGGCAGAGTTGCCGCAACTGGCGCGTGAACTGCGCCAGGAAACGATCGACGTGGTTTCGGAAACCGGTGGTCATTTGGGCGCCAGTCTCGGCGTCATCGAACTCACCGTGGCCCTGCACTACATCTACAACACGCCGATCGACCGACTGGTCTGGGACGTCGGCCACCAGGCCTATCCCCACAAGATCCTGACGGGCAGGCGCGATCGCATTCGCACGCTTCGCCAGGCGGGAGGCCTGTCCGGGTTCACGCGGCGCTCGGAGAGCGAGTTCGACCCCTTCGGCGCCGCCCACAGTTCCACCTCGATCTCGGCGAGCCTCGGAATGGCCGTGGGGCGCGACCTCTCGGAGCGGAACAACCACGTGGTCGCGGTGATCGGAGACGGCGCGATGAGTGCCGGAATGGCCTACGAGGCCATGAACAATGCCGGTTCCACCGACACGCGGCTGCTCGTGATCCTGAATGACAACGACATGTCGATCGCACCAGCGGTCGGGGCGTTCAGTGCCTACCTGTCCCGTCTGCTGAGCTCGCGCCCCTACTTCAACCTGCGGCAGCTCGCCGCGCAGATCGCAAGCCATCTGCCGCGAAGACTAGAGAACACGGCTATCCGCGCGGAAGGCTACGCGCGTCGGATGGTCACCGGCGGAACACTGTTCGAGGAACTGGGTTTCTACTACGTGGGACCGGTGGACGGTCACAACCTGGAACACCTGTTGCCGCTGCTGCGCAACATCCGCGACGCCGACCAGGCGCATCCGGTGCTGCTGCACATCGTCACCGAAAAGGGTCGCGGTCATCCGTTTCCCGAGAACTCGAGCGAAAAGTACCACGCGGTCCAGAAGTTCGATGTCGCCACGGGAACCCAGGTCCGCTCGGTCGCCAACGCCCCGAGCTACACCAGCGTGTTCGCCAACGCGCTCATCAAGCTCGCCGAAAAGGACCCGGCGATTGTCGCCATTACCGCGGCCATGCCGTCGGGAACCGGGGTCTCGACCTTTGCCAAGCAGTTTCCGGAGCGAAGCTTTGATGTCGGCATCGCCGAGCAGCACGCGGTGACCTTCGCCGCCGGAATGGCGACCGAAGGGATGAAACCCTTCGCCGCGATCTACTCGACCTTCCTCCAGCGCGCCTACGACCAGATCGTGCACGATGTCGCGTTGCAGAGCCTGCCGGTGCGGTTCGCCATCGACCGGGCGGGACTCGTCGGCGCCGACGGCGCCACCCACGCCGGCGCGTTCGACCTCGCCTATCTCTGCTGCCTGCCCAACATGGTGGTGATGGCCGCCGCCGACGAGGCCGAACTGGTGCACATGGTGGCGACCTGTGCGGCGATCGACGACCGGCCATCGGTGGTCCGCTACCCACGGGGCGAAGGTGTCGGCGTGGAACTGCCCGATCAGGGAGAGCCGCTCGAAATCGGTCGCGGGCGGGTCATGCGCCGGGGCAGTACCGTTGCGCTGCTGTCACTGGGAGGCCGGCTTGCGGAGTGTCTCGCCGCGGCTGACCGGCTGGATGCGGCGGGCGTGTCCACCACGGTGGCCGACGCACGGTTTGCCAAGCCGATCGACCGGGAACTCGTTCGTGAACTCGCCGGGTCGCACGAGGTGCTGATCACCATCGAAGAGGGAGCGACCGGCGGGTTTGCCACCCAGGTCCTTCACATGCTGACCAGCGAGGGTCTGCTTGACGGCGGGGTCCGGGTCCGGCCCATGACCCTGCCCGACGCCTTCATCGACCACAACTCGCCGGCCAAGCAGTACAGCGAGGCGAGGCTCGACGCCGATGCGATCGTCGAGACCGCCATGGCGGCACTCGGACAGGACGCGGCGGACCGGACAGCGGCCGGGGACTGACGGACCCGGCCGGTGGGGGAACCGGAGGAGCGGATCCGTCTTGATCGTCTCCTGGTGCGGCGCGGCTTCGCCCGGTCGCGTACCCGGGCCCAGGAACTGATCCGTACCGGGCACGTGGTGCGCGACGAGACCGTCCTGCGCAAGCCGGGCGCCCTGATGGAGGCGGCTGCCCCGGTTACCGTGACCGGAGCCGATCACCCGTGGGTCGGCCGCGGCGGGATCAAGCTCGCGGCCGCGCTTGATGGTTTCGGCCTCTCGCCCGAGCACATGGTCTGTCTCGATATCGGGGCCTCGACCGGCGGTTTCAGCCACGTGCTTCGCGACCGCGGCGCCCGGCATGTCTTCGCGGTCGATGTCGGACACGGGCAGTTCGCCCGCGAGCTCGCGGCGGACCCCGGGATCACGCTCATGGAGCGAACGGACGCACGGTCACTGACGGCGGACATCATCGCGTCGCCAATCGACCTGCTGGTCGCGGACCTCAGCTTCATTCCGGTGCGAACCGCGCTCGGCCCGGCGCTGGAACTGGTGCGCGCGGGCGGCTCGGCCCTCGTCCTGGTCAAGCCCCAGTTCGAACTCGGACCGGAGCGGGTCGGCAGAAACGGCGTGGTGCGGGACGAGCGCTCGCGCACCGAGGCGTGCCGGGTGGTGGAAGCCTGGATCGACGCGCGCCCCGGCTGGCGCACCTTCGGCGTCATGCCCTCGATCATCACCGGCGCCGACGGCAACCAGGAGTACTTCCTGGCCGCGCGCAGGTCCTGAGCGGGCACCGCACGTCCCGGCGGAACGGCGGGACTCAGGTCACATGCGTCATGCATCATGGACGAACGGCATGCACGGGCAGGAGGGAGGATCGCGATGGAACACGGGCTGGCGGACCGGATCTGCGTGATCACCGGGGCGACGGACGGCATCGGCTGGATGTCGGCGCTCGGCATCGCCCGGACCGGCGCACGCGTCGTCATTGTCGGGCGCAACGCCCCGAAGACCGAGGAGCGGGCAAGGCGTCTCGCCCGGGAAACCGGGAACGAGGCTGTGGAGCATGAAGTTGCCGACCTGTCGGTCCAGGCGGAGGTGCACTCCCTGGCCGAACGGCTGAACCGGACCCTGCCGCGTATCGACGTGCTGGTGAACAATGTCGGCGCGCTCTTTGTCAGGCGCACGCTGAGTTCCGACGGCGTCGAGATGACCTGGGCGCTGAACCACCTCTCCCCGTTCCTGCTGACCGGTCTCGTGCTCGACCGGGTCAGGGCATCGGACCAGGGACGCATCGTGACCGTGAGCTCCGCCGCCCATCGCGGCCCACAGGTCGATTTCGGGGACCCGCAGCTTGCCGGGGGTTACCGGGGCTGGCGCGCCTACCAGCAGTCGAAGCTCGCCAACCTGCTGTTTACCCGGGAACTCGCGCGAAGGCTGGAGGAAACCCCGGTCACGGTGAACTGCCTGCACCCGGGTTTCGTAAACAGCCGGTTCGGCAACAACAACGCAGGGATCAAGCGGGTGCTGCTCACCGTGGCCAAGACGCTGTTCGCCATCAGCGAGGAGAAGGGCGCGGATACCGTGATCTACCTCGCCACGGACCCGGATGTTGCCGGGGTTTCCGGCGAGTACTTCGTCAAGAGGCAGCCCGCGGACACCTCCAGCCAGTCGCAGGACCCGGCCGCCCAGCGTACCCTGTGGGACATCAGCGAGACGATGACCGGACTGTCGTATCCGGCCTGACCGGGTGCTTCGAAATCCGCCCCGCCGGTTGGCGATGATGCGCCTGCTTCTCCTCCTCGCCGTGGTGGCGATCCTGTCCCTTCCTCCGTCCCCGGCAACCGCCGATGCACGCTTCGCCCGCCTGTCCGACCCCGGCGTCGTCGCCATCATGCGTCACGCACACGCCCCGGGAACCGGCGATCCAGGGAACTTCGCGCTCAACGACTGCACGACCCAGCGAAATCTCGACGCGCACGGCAGGGAGCAGGCCCGCAGGACCGGGGCGGCGATCCGGGCCGCCGGGGCCAGGGTCGAGCGGGTGCTGACAAGCCAGTGGTGCCGCTGCCGCGACACGGCCCGGCTCCTCGACCTGGGTCCGGTCGAGGACGTGGTCGCGCTCAACTCGTTCTTCGAGGCCCTGGACCGCGCCGACCGGCAGACCTCCGAACTGCGCCGCGTCCTGTCCGGCCTCCTTCCGGAAGAGACCGTCATCCTGGTCACCCACTACGTCAACATCAGGGCGCTTGCCGGCCGGAGCGTCGCATCGGGCGAGGTCCTGCTGCTCGAGACGCAGCCCGACGGTACGGTCTCCGTGATCGACACGATCATGATCGGCCCGCACGACTGAGGTCGTCCCGGGTTCCCGTACGCCCGCCGCCGCGGGCTCGACCGCGCTCCCGAGCCCGCGCAGGACCGGCATCACCTGACCAACGCTCTTCGTCCGCCGTACGGTTCCGGGTCGTATGAACAGGTCGCCGACTGTCTCAAAGTCCCGGGAGAACGCCACGACGCAGTCGGATGGACGACACGAGCCGGCAGTTCAACCGCGCCGTCGCGATGAAACATGCCTCGTGCCAGAGAGCGGGGAACCGGAACATGACGTTTGCGACAATCGTCCGATAGCCGTTCTTTGTGCGCAGCGACCCGTCGAACGGCGTCCAGCTCGCGGACCTGCTGGCCTACGGCGTCCAACGCGCCTTGCAGGACAAAGACTTCAGATACCCGTGTTTCGAGAAGGTACTGCGGAACGTTTGTCGGCGCCGGCAGAGAACGGCGTTGGACAGACTGAAGGTTTGGCCGGACCGTTCGCCGCTGTCCGCGCTGGCGACCAAGACCCGGCTCGCAAAACCATGAAGGGCCCTCCGGACACAGGGCAAGTGATGTCAGGCCGGGCGAACCACACCGAGCCCACCCAGGGCACCCGAGGAAGAATAGGTCACGTATGGATGCGGCAGCGTCAATCCCCGCCCAACATCCCAAGAGCGCAGGGACCGCTGAAACCGTCTCGAGCGGAGGTCTGTCCCGGAATCTCAAACCTGCTCTGTGACCTTGGTCACCCCACCGCCTCAATATTGGGGACGTCCACCAAAAGGAACAACCTGGTGTCTCGAACGGGGACCTTCCATCGCCAGGCCAACAGGCGAAGTTTCATTCCATTCGTACACCCTTGCGGGACCTCGCTGTATCGGGCATATACTCGGCTTGATTTAGTCTCGCCTTTCCACCAACCATGCCTCCTCGTCACACGACACACCGCAAATTTCTCAGGCGCTCAAAATGCATGTATTGCAGGATCTTGACACCGTACGACTATGGTCAGACAGGCTTACCGAAGGCGAGTTGATATCGAACAGGAACGCTCTCTATAAGTGCCGCAAGAACCATGTTCTTGAGGAAATGAAGAAGTCGGGTTCTGCCGCCATGCTCGTGCTCGACCCGAACGATATTTCCTACATCACCGGCGCACGGAACATGACGATCTTCGCCATGCGGACCCCGGCGCGATATCTGCTTGTCCTGCAGGACGGCTTTACGGCTCTTTTCGAGTACGTCGGGTGCGAGCACCTGGCGGCCGGACTGCCGACCATCGATGAAATCCGGCCAGCAAGGGGCCTCAATCGCATCAGCTCGGGCGGAAACGCAGCCTGGTCCAACAGCGCATTCGCAAGGGAGATCGCCGGAACCATCCGGGACCGCGACCCGGCCATCGACAGAATTCACATCGACCGCTTCCCGTGGCTGGCAGTCGATGCCCTACGCGCCGAGGGATTTGAGCTGGCCGGATCCGACGACATCCTGACCGAGGCGCGCGCGATCAAGCTTCCGATCGAGATCCCCTACCTGCGTACGGCGATGGAGCGGGTCAACACGGCGGTCCGGCGGCTCGAAGAACACGCGGAACCCGGCAGGACGGAGTCGGAGGTCTGGGCCGAGTTTCACCACGAACTGATGGCGAAGGAAGGACAGTATGTCTCGACCCGCCTGTTCCAGAGCGGCTCCAATACGTACCCCTATTTCCAGGAGGCCGGCAGCAGGACGCTGGCGCGCGGAGAGTTGCTGTGCCTCGACACCGATGCCGTTGGCTACGAGGGGTATTGCGTGGACTTTTCACGGACCTTTCTGAGCGGTGACGGGAAGGCCAGCGGTGACCAGAGGCTGCTCTATGGTCGTGCACGCGAACAGCTTGAGCACCATGCCGACATTCTGAAGCCCGGCCTCGCCTTTCGCGAACTGGCCGAGCGTGCCTGGCCGGTTCCCGAAGAACATTTGGCGAGCCGGTACTACTGCATAGGGCACGGCCTGGGGATGTCGGGAGAATGGCCGAATATTCCCCACGTCGACGCGCAATCCGACTATCCGCTCGGTGGTGTCATCGAGCCAGGGATGGTCATATGTCTTGAGAGCTATGTCGGCTGGGAAAAGTCTGCCGAGGGCGTGAAACTCGAAGACCAGTTTCTCATCCACGAAGATCGGGTCGAAAGGATGTCGACGTACCCGTTCGATGACCGGTTGGGCTGAAGCTGCTGCTGGTCGGCTGGCGGGCACCGCCCACGCGACCGCGGTCAGACCTGCCGACGACATCGCAAGACCCATGAATGTTGACGGCTCGGCGCGAGCGAATCGATGTCCTTGTCGTTTGCCCAGTGGCTTGCATGGCGCGCTTCGGAATTGTGCGCGGCGGTAGCCGTTGGCCGCTCCGGTGGTACGATGGCGTGTCGCGCGGCCACCGCCGAAGCGCATATGGTGAAGGCCGAGCTGGTCACCCGCATCGACGCCATTGTCCGCCAGTTCGGCGTCACCCAGGCCGAGGCCGCGCGGTTGTTCGGCCTCTCCCAGCCCGACGTGTCGCGGCTGCTCCGGGGGAATTTCCGGGAGTATTCGCTGGAGCGGCTGCTGCGGCTTCTGACAGCCCGCGGTCGCGATATCGACATCGTCATCCGCCAGCCGCGTTCCGTCGGCAGCGGGAAACTGCGGATCGCCACTTCCGAGACGGCATGACCCGACGCCTGGCGCGCGGTTGCGCCTTCCTCCATCCCTGCTGCGCAGCCGGCCCGGCACCGACTCCGCTCAGCCTCTCCACGCAAACCACCAACCGGTCCAGACGGGCACGCCGATCGCGAGGGCGCAGACCGCGATCGCGAGCGACCCCAACAGCCGGGCCGGCAACGTCTCCGTCACTGCACCGAGCGCGACGTCCGCTGTCCACTCGGAATCAAGAAGCGTGAGACCGTGCGGCACGGTGTTGGCGAGAATGCCCGCGATCGCGCCCACACCAACGGCGTGGAAAGCGACTTGTGTCTGTTGAGGCGCGGCTACCGCGGCACATTCCACCACTTGTTCAGGAAGAGTTCCGAAGGACTGTCCCGACCAATGGCAAAGTCAGTCGCAACCATTGTGCTTACGCCACATGCTTGCGTCATGTCCCTTGGGCGGATTGGCGCAAGGATCGCCGGCATACCCGCGAAGGATGTTGTATCGCGCGATCTGGTCGTCGGAGAGCAGCGGAAGCGTCTTGAGGTGCGCCGCCAGATGCACATAGCGCAACGCTGTCCGGGCCTGTCCGATTTCCGACAGCAATTCTCGCAGCAATCGGTCGTTTACGTTGGCGTTCCTGAACGCCTTCTCCAGTGTTTCCTCGCCGGCAATGAGACGCTTGCCTTCGGTGATTGCGGCCACGCGCATGTTCCGGAAGATTGTGGTAATCGCCGCCACCTGGCCCGTGGACAGCGGAATCCGATCCTTCAGCTCAAGCAGGTGGGCCGGACCGGGCATGCCGTTGAGTTCGGCTGCCCTGGCAAGCCCCCATCCGCCGCCTTGCCTGAGCTCGGCGAGATCGTCCGCCGACAGGCTCTTGATCGATCGGGTTTCCTGACCGGCGTAGGACGAAGGGCGGTTGTCCGCCGCAGTGGCCGGGCCCGCGAAGGACAGGGCAAGAAGGACGGGAAGTAGCGCAAGGCGAACTCCCCGGCGGTTCTGGGTCACGATCAGCTCCTCTGTCCCGCTTCGGTACCGGGCTGGTGGAATGGGATATATCGCGGCACGACAACGGTTTACAATCTTCAGGCGGGGCACTCGACGGGAAGCGGGCCTTGAGCGAATTGCATTCGGCGCGGGATGGAATCTCCGACAGGGGTCGGTGAACTCACGGGCCCGATGGTACGATTCCCCGCCAGGCCCAGTCGTTGTAGTCATCAGGTGCGCGCAGGCAGGACGCCCGGACCGGATCGGATTCAAGCGCGTCCCAGACCGGCACGGGGCCATGTCCATGCGCGGCCTGTACGAGGCGGCGCTCCCGCTGACTTGCACGGATCTCCGCTTCCAGCGCACCCGGGTCCCAGGTCAGGTCCGCAACCCGGCGCAGCGCGGCCAGCGCAGCCGCGCTCTCCGGATCGGCCGCGAGGTTGATCCGTTCCTCGGGGTCGGCCTCGAGGTCAAACAGCAGATCGGGTGCGTGACCGCCGGTCATGAGCTTGAGGCACCCGCTACGAACCATGAACATCGGCGACGGCACTCCCTCCGACGTTATCTCCGCGAGCACCGCCCGATCCCGGGCCGCCGATGCATTTTCGCACAGCGGCAGCAGGCTCAGGCCATCGGGTGGCCGCGGCGCCCGGTCCGCAAGATCGATATCCGCCAGGTCGCAGAATGTCGGAAGCAGGTCTACCAGCGAAACGGGCTCCGGCCGGCGCGCCGCCGCGAACCGTCCGGGCGCGTGAAGGATGAGCGGCACCCGGGCCGCGTGATCGAAGAAGTGCTTCTTGAACCAGAGGCCCCGCTCACCGAGCATGTCCCCGTGGTCCGAGGTCAACACGATCGCGGTGTCGTGACCCAAGTCCTCCACCTCCAGCACCTCCATCAGCGTCCCGACCATGTCGTCGAGCCAGGAGCAGTTGGCGTAATAGGCGTGCCGGGCAATCCGTACATGGCTGTCGTCAATGTCGCCTTCGAGGAGGCCGTGGTGGGCCAGCATACGCCGGCTGTGCAGGTCTCTCTCCTGCTCGGGAAGGAGCGGGGTCGCGGGCATCGGGATGTCCTCGTGCCGGTACCGGTCCCAGTGTTCGCGCCGCGCGAAATAGGGCTCGTGAGGGTGGGTGAATGACACCGAAAGGAAGAAGGGCTGCCGCTCCGAACTGCGCGCGACCTGCTTCAGCCATTCCACCGACCGTGACAGCACCGCGTCGTCATGGTCCATCTGCATGCTGCGGGACGAGATACCGGAACGGATGACGCCGCTGGAATTGTTGTTCGATTCCATACGCACCTCCTCCCAACTCGGCGTCCAGTGAAAGTCGGTCGGATAGAGCTCTGGCACGAGGCGTTCGTGGAAGCCGTGCAGCATGTCCGGACCAACGAAATGCTGCTTGCCGGCAAGCGCGGTACGGTACCCCGCCAACCGCAGGTAATGCGCCATCGTCGGCGTGGCGGCGGCAAATTCAGCGCCGTTGTCGAAGGCCCGCACGCGCGAAGGAAGCATGCCCGCCAGCATCGAGAAGCGCGATGGGGCGCAGAGCGGGAAGTTGCAGTAGGCATTGGCGAACATAACCCCTTCCTCGCACAGCCTGCCGATATTCGGCATCACCGCCGATCCGCCGTATCCGGGCAGAAGCTGGGGTTTGAGCTGGTCAGCCTGGATCAGCAGGATATTCGGCAGGTCGCGGGCCATGAAACTCTCCCGGCGTCGGTTACGGGGTCTGAATGCCCGGAACGGCGGCAGATGCTCATTCTCGAGACCCGCAGCACAACGGGTCTACATGAATGAAAGGAACTGGTGCCACCACAAAGCGGGACCCGGTCACCACCGTGATCGACGATCGAAGTATTCCGGGATCGGGAATTCCGCCGCAATTGGCCGATGGTGCCGCAGGCGCCCTGCAGGAACAGCCTGCCCGTCTGTCCGGGGCTCGCCGCCGCCACGCCAGATCTCGGCCAAGGCGAGCGCCTGTTGCAGATGACCAACGAAAACTCGAAGTATCGCCGATATGTGCGGATTGCAAACGCTGGCGTAAGGATACCCATGAATTCGACACAAGCGCGACTCAATGCCAAAGGAATAGGAAAAGTCCTTCGACACCTTTCATTGCCTTGAGCGAGGGATTTCGATTGGTTCGACCTGATGCTGATCCGTCGCCCGACTCCTGACTTCGGGAGAACGGTTGTGTACAGAAAGTTCTGCAAAAGGAAATGAAGGTTGAGCAGGTCATGGCATGCTGATGATTTGACCAATCACTTCCTTTGAGGAAAGGACACGCCATGACCCGTCACCATGTCAAGGACGCTGTTGCTGGAATCAAGCAGCTCCTGGGCAAGGACGAGGACTTCATCCGGGAGGGCCTTCGGGCCTATCTGCACGATGTTCTGGAGAGCGAGATGACGGCGGCTCTCGGAGCGTCGAAGGGAGAGCGCACGGAGCGTCGTGTGGGCTATCGCTCCGGGTACTACAGCCGCACCCTTGTGACCCGTGTGGGGCCTCTGGAGCTGCGTGTCCCCCAGGACCGCGACGGTCATTTCTCGACCTCGGTGTTCGAGCGCTACCAACGTTCGGAGAAGGCGTTGGTTGCAGCCCTTGCGGAGATGTACGTAGAGGGCGTGTCGACACGCAAGGTAAAGCGGATCACCGAGGAGTTGTGCGGGCACAGTTTCTCGGCCTCGACGATCTCGACCATTGTCAAGCGCCTGGACGGTCAGCTTGCGGCGTTCTGCGACCGTCGCCTCGAGGAGCCGTTTCCCTATCTCATCCTGGATGCCCGCTACGAACGGGTGCGGGACAACGGCGTGATTGCCTCGCGGGCCGTGCTGGTCGCCCTGGGTGTGGACTGGGACGGCCGTCGCCAGGTGCTTGCGGTGGATCTGGCCAACCGGGAGAGCCGCTCGTCGTGGAAGGACTTTCTCCTCGCTCTCAGGGCGCGCGGCCTCGATGGCGTGGAGTTCGTCGTCAGTGACGATCACGCCGGGCTGCGCCAGGCAATCACCGAGGTCTTGCCGCAGGCGGCCTGGCAGCGGTGCTATGTGGGGCTGTTGAAAAACCCGCTCTTGGCACGCGGCTCGCGTCTGATCCTGTGTCTTCGGCGGCCACGAGCACATTCCGAACAGGTCAGGCGTGACGGGTCTGTAACAAGCACTGGGCGGCCGTCTGAGCCGTCCAGATGGCCGCCAGAACAGCAAAAAGCGCGGTTGCGAGCCGCTTGAGATTGATTGCCGCGGCCGTCAGGTAGGCTTGGATCTTCATGTTGCCGAGGCCACGCCGGACGGCGCGGCCCAACCCGTGCCAAGTCTTTGCCTCGCCGTGGAAGCCCTCCGAACGCCAGCGATGACGTTGATAGAGTCGTCGATCATCCTCGCTCCAGCGTGCGCGCCTACGCCGCGCGCGGACCAGAGCGGGATAGTCATCGCCGATGACAACCGCCTTGTTGACGCGTCCCTTCGACAGGCAGTCGCCTTTGAGCGTACAGCGCGCGCAGTCCCTGGACCTGGAGTGGAAGAAGCGTCCATACTTGAGCGCCCGTCCGGGACGCAGAACCTTGCCCCGTGGACACTTCACGATGTCGTGTCGGGGATCGTAGCGGAAGCGGCGCGTGGGTACGCGGCTCTTGATCGGTTCCTTCTTCGCCGGGATCAGCGGGTCGATCCCACGACGCTCAAGTGCGCCATAGACCTTGGCGTAGGCATAGCCGGCATCACCGGTCACGGTCGTGATCGCGCGATCCGCGATATCCTGCACCGCATCGACCTGGGCTTCGATCGTATCACCCTCGTTCACCTCGCCGGTCGTCACGGCAACGTCGAGAACTACGCCTCTCGCGTCGTCAACCGCTGTGTGCTGCTTGTAGCAGGGCTCAAGCCGCTGGTTGCGTGACGAAGTCGCCATGCTCGCGTCCTCATCCGTCAGGCTCACCTTCTTGTACTTGCCGCTTCGCCGCGTCTTCTTCTCCGCCTCGATCTCTTCTTCGCTGCGGTTCTCCGCCATCACCTCGTCAGCGTGACGCTCGACCAGGCTCTCCCAGCTCACATCAGCACGGATCAGCGACGCGTCGATGTGTACGATTTCGGCTGTGGCGATCTTCGCATCCAGGCAGGCCGTCACCGTGCGCCGGAAAATCTCCCGGAAACGTTCCTCGCCCCAGCGCTGGCGGATACGGGTCAGGCTCGAATGGTCGGGCAGGCGCTCGTGAAGGCCGTAGCCGATGAACCAGCGGATCGCGATGTTGACCTGCGCTTCCCGCATCAGCCTGCGGTCATGCACGATCCCAAGCAGCAGGCCAGCGAGCATCAATCGAACCGCGACCTCTGGATCGATGCCCGGCCGGCCGTTGTCGACGCAATAGCAGTCCGCCACTTCCTCGCGCAGCCAGCCGAGGTCGAGAACGCGGTCCACGCGCGCCAGGACATGATCCTCCGGCACCAGCTGCTGAAGCGAACCGGTGATGAACAGTTCCAGCTGGTCGCGGTCCTTGTGACCCAACATCTCGTAACTCTCTCAGGTCGAACACAAGATATCGGTGCAGTGAGTCACAGTCTCGAGGCTTTTTCAACAGCCCCATGCGGCAGCGCTGCCATGTCGCGCCGAGGATCCGGGTCGCGGCGGCCTTGAGGCCCTTGTGATCGTCGGAGATCACCAGCTTGACGCCGCTCAGCCCGCGCCGGGCGAGGCCGCGCAGGAACTCGG
>Ga0209022_1000154_pt1 | contig 92483 bp, 81 predicted proteins | sample PinacodermPK_FD_187300 | JGI IMG/M metagenome (GOLD analysis project Ga0209022, IMG submission 187300) | Host-associated microbial community of the marine sponge Aplysina aerophoba from Gulf of Piran - sponge pinacoderm, lysed by proteinase... | ecosystem: Host-associated > Porifera > Sponge >... | reverse complement strand
GTATTCACCGGAGTTGAACCCCATTGAGAAGGACTTCGCCAACATTAAGCGACGCTATCAATACAGCCCTGAAACATCCATTGATCAAATCATAAAACTGTATAACTAATTATTGACTCTACTATAAATTAACTATAATATCCCCTAGAGCAAGGAAGCCACACTTCGGAACTCCAGGGGATGATTTTTAATTAAATTTAATTTGGCATACCCAGTGTTACATTTAGATTTTCTTGACTCTGCCGAAAAAATTTTTCAATTCACATCATTATTTAGTAGAAGATATCAGCCCATTCATCCCAAATCGCATAACTTCTTGTTAGGTAGTCATCAGCCAAAAAACGGGAGTAAACTTCCTCGCTGTATATTGTTGAAATAGACCATAAAACGTCAATTTGTCTTTTTGTTATTGGGGAACCAGCAACATTTGTGATTCGATAGTAGTCAGCAAGGTTGCGCAAGGTAGGATTTTCCCACGCGAGCCGCTGCGATAGATTTGAAACGAGAGTAACAATCGGAGTAAAATGTTCCAATTGATTATCAGGAGAGAGAATACGCTCAACATACGAACTTAAAACTAATTTATCTGGCTCATTTTGGCGAGAGACGAACGCAGACTTAAAGGATGTCCATGCAGCAAGATCTGCAACACAAAGCAAATCAAGAGTTTGACGCGGATGTGATACGTGCTGGCTATCATACTTGTATAGATTTCGTGCAATATTAACCTCAGGCGTTGAATTATTACCTTTCCAAGAATGAGAATGAGCCAACAATCCATAGACAATAGGCGTGTGCAATTCCTTGTAGGGGGTTCCCACTCGAACTGGATATAAATTTTTGATCTCGGCACAGGTCTTCACTGCTTCCGCAATATGTGATGCTCTTAGTGTTGCTTTGCATTCAAATACAGCGGCGACATCGGTAGCTGAGTACAGACGCTTGTTTTGCAACTCTTTGGAATATGTATCCTTCAGGACTAAAACATCAAGCTCTGGACTTGTTTCCCCATCTTGGTTGATGATTTTTCCATTCGTAACAACTTCATAGGTACGGGGAAGCCATTTGCGGAACAGTTGAGCCCAATTCTCCTCTGTCTGGTCCCCGGTGGCCCCTGAATCCTCGGTTGCTCCTTTGTGAATGCGATCGTATTCTGCTACCATATCATCGCTGAGTTGCCACATGAATTCGTATGGGTCAGGAATTACCTCTTTCGGTTCTGTTATTCCCGTCAACCTTTGCGCGATAAATGGGTAAAGACTCTCTTCCGCTTTTGATGCCTCGTTTGTCAGTATCTGATAAAGTTGCACATCAAACGGGGTGTTGGACTGGTTATCGTATTCGCGCCGTGAAGGTGCTTTTGGAATAGGTTCATGATGTTTTTGATAACTTTCTTTAACGCCCTGCCAAGCGACTGCTAGTTCCTTCAATGCTTCCTCTGGCGTATCCGAAAATGCAGAAACATTTGGCATCTCGACAAAATGGGCTAAATAATCACCATCCTCATCAAGAAATACATTCGCAGTGAATCCGTCAAATACATCCTTACTCATTCTGTGTCTCCTTGATCGTATTGGCTGAGAAATTGCTTCACCTGATATCTGTTCGCCTGCCCTCCTTTAGACTGGATTGACAGACGGTAGCGTCTGGGTGAATACCAGATGCGATGGCTACCCTTCTGATGATCAAAAGTCCATCCACATTGGGAAAGCAAAGTTTCAAACTCACGAAAGGGCAAATTGTTCGATTTATTTTTTGCTTTTGTTAACAGTTTATCTTTTCGCGACATGGGGTTCCCACTCGTTTAAATCCAAGCCTTATATTTCGCATGTTTTCTATAGAGGTGATTCGGGACTGCCCACGGTTGAAACCTCAGAACCTTGTACATGACAATGTTAAGATTAAGTATAACATACTCCGCGTGAAAATCCCACATTTTTTGGCGTAGCGAAAGAACACACATCAATTAAATCCGCAGCAGAAACTATTTCCCACTATTTTCAATTTTCTAAATTGCCCGTCATTGGCAATGCCCTTGATAGACTTGTTCGATGGAAATCAATATTTTTGTTCCCCTAAATTATGCACCGACATCACCTCGTTCCCGCGTGGATCGATGACTTTGACGGCGACGCAGCCGTGCCCTCCAGCAGGGAATGGGAAAGATTCCACCCCACTGAATTTCTCAAATTGGTCTTCATCAATGACCCCTTTGAGGGCGCGGGCGATTTTGTCCCACGCTTTTTTGTCAGGAAAGAAGGCTTGCGTGATGCAGAAAGTCCGCCCATCGTAATCAGAATCGACAAACCATGCCGCGACTTTGTCCGCACCTGCGGAACTTACGGTGTTGTCCACCGGATTGTAGACATCCACACCCTCCATTTTGATGTAGTACTCTCCGCTGGTCGTCTCTTCAAGTTTCGTGCGCGGCATTCCAAATACGGTGAACAACTGCGTAGAGGGTGTTTCTTTGAGTAGGTCTCCCATTGCGACATCTGGATTGATGTGTGCGATATGGATACGGACTCTCGGATTCGGATATTCTTGGATGATGGCTTGCGCGGCACCATCGAAACTGAAGCCTGCAAAAACCAATTCATCGTAACCCCGGCGCGACGCAATGGGTAGGCACTCTTCGACTTGCAGTGCCGTTACGGGACCGTGTTGTGGACCGAATACGACTGCAATGAGGCGTTCCGTATCGTCATCTTCCCAACTCCCTTCAGCGTGGAGGACATCCCCTTCAAGCGGGTCGAGTGTGGCGAATTTCAGGGTCCGGTTATTGGGGAACTGCACGCCGTCATTTCGGAGGAGGCGAATCATCTGGTCGAGGTATGCCTCGGCATTGACAGCGTCTTGTCCATCTGTCTCGGCATCGTAAGTGTCAAGTGGCTCATCGGGTTCGCCGCCAATAGGAGACTCGATATCAAGGGATTCTTCGGCGGGTTGCACGGCTTCTACGGTAAAGGGACCGCTGACTCGTATCCGTTTCCTATCCACCTCTGGCTGATCGACGAGTTCCTCGCCTTCGGAGGAGGCGGCGATACAAGCGTTCACTTCGTCCATCTTTTCTCGCCATGCGTTACGGTAATCTGTGAGTGCATCCTGTAACGGTTGGGGCCAATCGGGATCGGTATCGAAAGGCACTTCCCATTCCTGCCAAGCCGTTTCTGGGAGTTGCCAACGTCGCTTATCTGCCTCTGTGATAGATCTTTTTCCTTCTCGCCTCTCTTTTTCAGCAAGTTTAGCAAGGAGTTTGGCACGGATTTTGCGGGGGGGGTAATTTGAGACAGAGTCTCATTAATGATATCCAACTTCTCTTTCAGAATTGGTTCATGCTTCGCGAAGATGGGGTCAAGTGCGGTGTTTTGGGCAATGCTTTTGAGAGTGACATGTGGAACCCCCGTGTTCAAGAAGCCTCCGATGATACCTTTTGATGGATCTTTGAGTTCATAGTAAATGAAGGATCCCGTCAAAAGGCGTTGCCTCGCCAAAGCAATTGCGACGCGGCTTGTATCAATCGTAATCCACCGCCTACCCCACTGTTCGGCAACATAGGCAGTGGTGCCGCCACCGCAGGTTGGATCAAGGATAAGATCTCCAGGATCCGTTGTCATAAGGAGACACCGCTCAATGACCTGTGTGTTAGTTTGAACCACATAGATAGGATTTTGTGCACCAATGACATCATCCCAGAGATGGTTAAGAGGTGATGCCGGAAAATCATCAAGGAAAAATTTATAGCGAATGCCTGACCTTGTGAACAATATCCTGTTTGCTTGCAAGAGTCGTTTTAGTCCTTCTTCATTAGTCCGAAAACGCCCTTGGATTTTCCTACCTTGCCAGTCAAATTTGATTTCAGGATTAGGTTGGCGAATCAAATTATCTGACATAAACGGTTTATAATCATCATTGAGTTCACCATCCTGACGTTTTAAATTATGCTCTCCGATAGTCAGAATTTCTCCATTAGAATTTTCAAAATGAGATGCAAGGCTACTATCTTGTCGCCTCAAAAAGACTTTTCGCATCTTCCCTTTTGCCAAGCCTCTGTCTTTTGCATACCATAGAATGTAATCACATATTGTCGTCACAAAGTCTGATGATACTAATGAGCGGGTTTTGGTAAAAACCAATTGGCTAATAAAATTTTCACTTCCGAAAACCTCATCCATGATACACCGCACACGATGAATATTTTCATCACTAATCTGCACGAAGATACTTCCAGTGTCTGTCAATAGTTCTTTGGCAACAATCAGGCGGTCGCGCAGATAGGCGAGATAGGAGTGGACACCGAGCGTCCACGTATCTCGATAGGCTTTGATCTGCTCTCGTTCACGGGTTAAATCCTGTGGTCTATCCTTTACACCGCGCTGAAAGACGGTGGGTTGGAAATTGGAGGCAAACTTGATACCGTAGGGTGGGTCGATGTAAATCATTTGCACTTTACCAGCAAGGTCTTCACGGTGTGCAAGGGAACTCATGACGGTGAGACTATTGCCTAAAATGAGGCGGTTCGCCCAATCTACGTCGTGTTGGTAGAAATCGACGGCTTTACTGTAATCCTGCTGAGGATCGGCGAAGAGTTCACGTTGGACATTCTGGCGTTCTGCGACCTTCAAGATGGCTTTGGCACTCACACGCTCGTGGATATGCAGCGCAACGGGATCGACGGTGAAGGATTTGGTCTCCTGTTTGCCTGCCCATTCGAGCCATGGACTGTGGTGTTGAAGCGCATCGGCGAGGGTCTTTGCTTCTTCGGCAGAGAGTGCTCGTTGTTGTGCTATCTGTAGGAGTTCGGGAAGTTTGTCTGCGTCTCCGTTTGGATCGGATCGGAGGTTCGGTGGCAGATGTGGATTGTAGGCGTATTCCTGTTTCGGTGTTTCTTGGATTTTGCCTTGTGCGGCGATGCCTGCGGGTGGATTGTTTTTTCGGGTAGCAGTGTCGTGTCGGTAGTCTTGGACCTCTTTTTCTTGAGTGATGCGTTTTCTTCTCGCCATTGTGTGTTCCCTTCATAAAAATTGAAAAGACAAAATAATTTCATTTTTACTTGACATAAAAATTTAGATTTGTTGGGTGATGTCTCTAATCCGTGGCACTCTATGTCGCCTTTACAAAATTGAAAAGACAAGATAATTCCATTTTTACTTGACATAAAACCCAAATTTTTGACCCAAAATATCATATAAATATTTTTAAGTCAAGCATAAAAAATTATGAAAATCAGAAACATAAGTTGGCAATTATTATCTTTTCACCCAATATTATGAATACAAAATTCGTGACATTATATGTCAAGTAAAAACACTTCTTCTGCCAGAGCCATTCAGTTTTCGGAAACCAGCATCGGGGTTACAAACCCCTCCCACAAATAGGGGGCGTGACAATTGAATGGCTCTGATTCTTCTGCCAACGGAACGTTAATATTTTGTCCAAAAGAACATAGTTGCTACAAACAGTCGAAATCCGTGTAACTACATAGATGCCGCTCCTATACGGCTACAGTTGCGAAGAAATACCAATGAAGTATGAGGAATGTGTGTGCGAAATAGGTCGCGATCGGGAGATCGCTCCTACAAATGGCTATTGGCAGTCAACAGTCAGGAGTCGATTGGTGGATTGAGATGGTAAGTTAGGAAAGAGCGGTACGGTTGAAAACCGCACCTACCTATTCTATAGAAGGAGCGGTGAGGTTGTGAGACCTCACCAGCAATGGGATAGATTTATTGTTGTGGAAATCAAACTACTGCATTGGTGAGAAAGGGGCAGGTAGCAGAAGCTTGCTCTCCTGTGTGATGGGTCTGACAGAGCCTTTGGGGGGCCAGACGCCTTTCTCTCGTGTCTCTGCTCGGATGCGTTGGCGTTCCTCAAAACTCCTATACGCCCATATATGGATGAAATTGTTGATCCCACCGTATTCCGAGTACCAACAGCCTGCCAACGATGAATACTTCACACGCTCAGGGATCGCTGCCCCCCACGCCTCCAGCACTTGTGGCATGCCCTCCGCAGGATAGGTATACAAACGCATTTCATATATCGGTCCGAGGTCTCTTTCACCTAAGGGTTCCATAAAAGGAGCTGGTAGGAAAATTTCGGATACCATTGACACAATGAGTTCGCTTGTATCGGGGGGCCATATTGGGTTCGGTCCGGCTTCTGCGGCGCGTCGGATCTCCGCCCGTTGCTCAAGACTCTCATAGGGCCAAACAGCGACCATCTGGTTCAAGGGTCCTACTTCGGTGTACCAGTGTCCACCGAGTTTCGATAGTTCTTGACGGCTCGGTAACTTCTCGCCGAAACGTTCCCAGTATTCGTTAAGTTGACCGAGTTTCAAATTGTAGGTTCTTATTTCGTGGATCACGCTCTCCTCCTACGTTATTTATAGTAATGAGACACGCTAAAGAGGCACGAAGGGTTGTTCGCTGCGCAACTGTCTACATATTTTTCGACTTTACTCTAAATGTAGACTATACCACTTCTACACATATACTATCGAGTAGAGCTAAAATCACGGATTAAGGCAATGAGGATGAAAACTGCATCTATCTCTCGCCTTGCTGGCGAATTGTAACTAACTCTTCCAGAATGCGCCTGTGAAGACGATGTAATTCAAGACCGATACCGATGCCGATAGCAGCCAAGACACCTGCTCCCAGAATAATCTTCGTTTTTAACGACATGCGTCTTTCCTTTGCTATGTGTGGTGGAAGAGGTATGCACTAAAAGTTCTCGATAATAGATGCACCGAACTCGGAGGTACGGACCTTCGTCGCGCCTTCCATGAGACGCTCCAGATCGTAGGTCACCTTTTTCTGGAGGATGGTCTTCTCAAGTCCCGAAATAATCATGTCGGCGGCTTCTTGCCAGCCCATGTGCTCCAGCATCATCACCGCAGAGAGGATCAGTGAACCCGGATTGACGACATCCTGATCGGTATACTTCGGTGCGGTGCCGTGCGTCGCCTCAAAAAGTGCCACTTCATCGCTGAGGTTACCACCGGGTGCCATACCGATACCGCCGACCTGTGCCGCCGCGGCATCCGAGAGATAATCCCCGTTCAAATTCGGGGTAGCAATCACATCGTATTCATCGGTTCGCGTTAGAATCTGCTGCAACATGCTGTCAGCAATTCTGTCATTGACAATTATCTTACCTTCTGGACACTCACCACCGTAATCGCTATAAAGTTCATCCTCAGTAATCGTCTGATCAGCGAATTCTTCTTTCGCGAGTTCGTATCCCCAAGCACAGAACGCACCTTCAGTAAACTTCATGATGTTGCCTTTGTGAACAAAGGTGACACTACGCCTGCCGTGGTCAATTGCGTACTGAATCGCCATCCGTGCCAAGCGTTTCGTGCCGAAAATGCTGATCGGTTTCACACCGATACCGGAATCCTCGCGGATGTTTACTCCCATCTCGGTGCGGAGCAATTCGATAACCTTTTTCACCTCTGGCGTGCCTTGCTCCCATTCAATGCCAGCGTAGACATCCTCAGTATTTTCACGGAAGATAACGACATCCATTTTTTCGGGGTGTGTGACAGGGGCGGGGACACCTTGGAAGTAGCGGACGGGACGGACACATGCGTAAAGTTCAAGGACTTGACGCAGCGTCACGTTTAAACTCCGGAATCCACCACCGACGGGTGTTGTGAGGGGTCCCTTCAGGGCAACGCGGAAGTATTCAATTGCGTCAAAGGTATCCTGCGGCAGCCATTCGTTGTATTTCGCCATGGCGTTTTCGCCAGCGTAGACATCAAACCAAACGATCTGGTTTTCACCGTTGGACGCCGTTTGGACAGCGGCATCAACAACCCGGCGTGTAACCTTCATGATGTCCCGTCCGATGCCATCGCCTTCAATGACAGGGATAATCGGCTTATTCGGCACGACGATCTGTCCATTGACGATCCCAATTCTTTCACCTTCAGTTGGGACTGTTAATTGCTCAAATTCAATCACTGATATTCCTCTCTAATTCGTTAATAGCCATCAGCAGTCAGCGGTCGGCTTTCAGTGCTTAGTGAAAAGGAAGTATATTGACCAGCGTCCGATGCCCGAAAGGGTCGCGTAGGAACCCAACCTGATCCCTGACAGCCATGTAGTGGCTATCCATTGAAAGCATTCGATCTTGCCATCCGGTCGTGTAATGCGACCACTTCGTTTGCGATGGTCATATCGTCAGTCGGTGCCGGAATGACATCTGGATGTGGTGGGATAACGGGTCGGATAATCCTGAGTTGGAGTTGTTCGCGGGCATCCATCATCCAACCAAAACCACGGAAGATATAGGTTAATAGCGTTCTGTCGCTCTCATAGATGTCCAATCCTTCTTGGACTGCCCATCCACCGAAATCGGTATTCGGCGTTAAACGGAGTGGCGGTTCATTCTCACGTCCGGGCCGGACAAAGCCTTCAATGAAAGCGAGTTGGTAAATTCGCTGTGTAATACCCAACCGTTTTTTCTGTCGATCGTTGAGTTGAATGTCCCCATTATCAACGGCTTCTAAAAAAGGATTGAAATAGATGGCAGGTCTGGGGTCTTGCTGGATTTCATCAGAGCGGCCAGCAGCGGCGATTTCAGGGTGCCCAAAGGTCGGTAGTGCAGACAGCATCCGTTGACGGATTGCATCCTCACGCGCTTCGGTATCAAGCAATTCAATTTGATTAATGAAAGCCGTCATGTCGTGAATCGCGCCGAAGTGCCGATCGCCATCTAAGGTCATCTGTGATGCGACAAAAAAGTCAGAGACTGCCCCGGCGTGCAAAGTAGCAAGGTAACGTGCGACGACGTTGGAACCTGCGGAACCGTGATGTGCCTGTATGATCCCCATCCGTTCTAAGATATTCGCTTCAACGGTGCTGGCGTCTCGTCCTAAGAGGAGGCTGTAGGCGGTTTGGAAGGCAGTTTTTTCACGCTTTTGGTGCTCGGTGATGAGATCGGTTGCGCGCATCGCGAGGACTTGCGGATGCAGGGCATTGTTTTCACGGAGCTGATGGCGCATATACACAGAGACTGTCCCGACAGCGACATTCTCCATGTGCGTCGCAATCAGTTCAAGCAGGAGGGCACCGGGGCGCCGGGTGCCGTTAATCCCTTTCTGATTCGGCTGACTGAGTTTACGGAGTGTTGAGAAATGTTGAATGGCAGTCTCGGGACCTGCTTCTGGGAAGGCTTTAACAAATTCTGCGACCTGATTGACGAGTCGTTGTTTACCGGTGAGGCTCTCTCTGCGAGTCGTGATAAAGTTATAAAATTTCTTATCTATTAATTCTGACAGCAGTGCTTCTTCGTCAAGCCCGGCCGCGTCCGTTTCAGGTTTCCTACCGAAAAGCCCAGCGAAGATGACACTTGCAGGACTGACCTGACCCGCGACGATCTCACTTTCGGATATAATACCACGAATCGCAAAACTGCGAATGTTTAATGTTATCTGGGTACCCGCACAGTCAACCGCAACTTTGTGCAACGCCGGATTCGCGAAAACGGTTGTCGATTGTGGCATTGAGCTGAAACTGGTAAGTACGGCTGCAATCTTGTCTTCACCCAATTCAGCCGCTCTGTTCAAGGAATCCGTTACTGGAGTATAAGTTGAGGCTTCTGGCACACCAGACAGAATTTTTCGGACCGCGGCTACCTGCTTCGCCCCCAAAATCTTGTTCAAAATGAATTCTCCTTCATAGACTTTATTAATAGCAATTTTCGTCTTGCAAGTTTCTCCGAAATTTAATACGTCCGAATCCACGCGACCACTTTACACGGGATAGGACGATGAGATGCTTCAGATTTTGTTAAATAAAATTTCTGATCCACTCTTGTCAATATCTTAATATATTTTAGCAGAATCCCGATTAAAAGTCAAGTAAAACCAAAGATAAAATTGAAAAGCACACAGGATTAAACCTACAAGTCTCTCCTGATTATATCAAAAATTTGACTTGCAGAAATGCGAATTTTGTAGTATCATTATTAAAGAGCGTATTTGATTAAAAGGACACTGCGCGTACCGAGACTATAGCAAACCTACAAACAGACATCGGTGTGCGCCGCACGGTGCCTCACATTCTATTTTTCACAGATAAGGAGCTTAATTACATGAGCAACGAAGCATTAGGAATGGTTGAAACACGCGGACTCATCGGTGCGGTCGAAGCTGCCGACACCATGGTGAAAGCCGCAAACGTCAAACTGATTGGAAAAGAACAGGTAGGTGGCGGTTTCGTCACTGTTTTGGTCCGTGGAGATGTCGGTGCGGTGCAAGCCGCGACAGATGCCGGTGCAGAAGCGGCGAAAGCAGTCGGCGAATTAGTGTCAGTGCACGTCATCCCTCGCCCACATTCAGATGTAGAAGGCATTCTCGGTGGGAAACCTACAGCGGAGAGTAAAACTAAATAGTCGGAAACCTTGTAGGGTGACGGATGACTTTCGTACTTCTGCCCTACACCGCTTTAGTAGATAACACGTTGTACTGCCACAGGATCTATATCTATCAACTGGGTCCGTTAGTGGTTTCAGCACGTGTTCTTGTAGCGCGCCCTGCGCGACGAGATATTGGAGGGCTGAATGGCACAAATTGACGAAAAACAGATTGAAGAGATTGTCTCCCAAGTATTAAGAACCCTACAACAGGACGGAACAGTAACAAGTCAACCTGCCACGTCAACAAGACAACCTGCTACGTCCGTGGGGGTGAGCTCCTCTTCGCGGGCAGGGGTTTTTGGGACAGCGGCAGAGGCTATCGCAGCCGCACAAACGGCACAGAAAGCACTTGTCAAACTTGGGTTTGCCAAAAGACGCGAGATCATCGAAGCGATCAAAGAAGTATCGCTTGCGAACGCGAAACGTCTCGCGGACTTGGCGGTACAAGACACAAATATGGGCAACGCGGCACACAAGGTGATGAAGAATGAGGGAGCCGTAACACTCTCACCGGGGGTTGAAGACCTACTATCAGAGGCGGTATCCGGTGATGCGGGAACGCTCCTCATCGAATACGTCCCTTTCGGCGTTATTAATTCCATCACTCCTACCACGAACCCGACATCAACGGTGATTAACCACGCGATTATAATGCTATCGGCAGGAAACGCTGTTGTGTTTAGTCCACACCCAAATGCACGCGACTGTACCGAAGAAACGATGCACGTTATCAACGAAGCAATCGTCAAGGCAGGGGGTCCCGCCAACTTGCTCACCTCGGTTGAAAACGCCAGTCTACGCACAGCGAAGGAGATTATGGAGCATCCCGACATCGCTATGCTCGTCGCGACAGGTGGCGCGTCCGTCGTTCGGACTGCACTTTCAAGCGGTAAAAAGACAGTCGCCGCTGGACCCGGCAATCCGCCTGCGATCGTTGACGAAACAGCGGATGTTCAGGAGGCAGCGAAACACGTCATTGCAGGTACAAGTTTCGACAACAATCTGCTCTGTATCGGCGAAAAAGCACTTTTTGTTATCGATTCCGTAGCAAACGAAACGGTTCGGGAACTCACACGGAATGGAGGGCATCTACTCGGTGCAAACCAGCTTCAGGCATTAGAAGAGGTTGTCACGGAAAAAGAGGAATCCAACAAGGAATACATCGGTAAAGATGCATTGACCATTTTAAACGCCGCTGGTATCACAGCCCCCGCAGAGACAGTTGCAATCGTTGTTGAAGTTCCAGCGGATCATGGGTTCGTGATTAACGAATACCTTATGCCAATTCTGCCCGTCATCCGTTGTCGTGATTTCGACGAGGCATTGGCAGGCGCGATCAGAGCAGAAGGTGGACGTGGGCACACCGCAGTGCTCCATACAAATAACACCAAACGCATCACGCAGTTCGCAAAGGCAATGGATTGTAGTGTTACGGTCATTAACGCACCCTCTTACTCGTCCTGCGGATTGGAAGGCGAAGGCTACCTCGCGATGACCATCGCGGGACCGACAGGCGAAGGGTTCACACGTCCACGCACCTTTACACGTCAAAGACGATTAACGATCGCAAGCGATTTATCAGCACATACACAGTGACGCAAATAGATGTATTTGCGACCGGTCCAGGTTGTTAAAAATTTTCAAAGACTCCTTCTAAAACCGGATAAGGTGTTATGCGAACAGAGATCGACAAACTGAGAGCGTTAATACGTTATCACGAGCGTAAATACTACATCGAAAACCTGCCAGAAATCTCTGATGCGGATTTCGACGCGCTCATGAAGGAGCTTAAGGAACTCGAAGCAGCGGCTGGAGCACCTATCCCGCCAGATTCGCCGACGCAACGGGTTGGTGGCGGTGCTGAATTAGGCACCCGTCTACAGCACCGTAACCCGATGCTGAGCCTGAATAACTGTTATGACGCGAACGAACTGCGGGAATTCGATGAACGCGTCCGTCGGTTGTTAGAAGAGACACCTGTCGAATACGTTACAGAACTAAAAATCGATGGGTTAGGGGTTTCGCTAATCTATGAGAACGGTGTATTTACGCAGGGTCTTACGCGCGGCGACGGTGAGTACGGCGAAGATGTAACCGACAACTTACGTACCATCCGTTCTGTACCATTGCGGATACCTGTTGAAACGGAAATAGCCGTGCCACCGGTGTTGGAAGTCCGTGGTGAAGTTTTTCTTCCGATAGATTGCCTCAACGAAATTAATGTGCAGCGCGAAGCAGAAGGCGAATTGCCGTTTGCGAACCCTCGGAATGCTGCTGCTGGCTCGCTGCGGCTGTTAGACGCTTCCATTACGGCATCCCGCCCATTAGATATTTTCGTGTATACCCTCAACTACGCCGAGGGAACTGAATTTACAACACATACAGAGTCCCTGAAAAACATGAAAGCGTGGGGACTCAAATGCAATCCACACACCACCTCCCATAAATCAATTGAAGAAGTCCAAAACTCCTACGAACGTTGGGTAGAAGAACGCCATGAACTCCCCTACGAAACCGATGGGATCGTCGTAAAGGTTAACAATTTCTCCCAACAGCACGAACTTGGGACTACCTCCAAATACCCGCGTTGGGCAGTTGCTTACAAGTTCAACGCGCAGCAAGCCATCACAACCGTTGAAAAGATAGATGTACAGGTTGGACGCACGGGTGCCCTGACACCGGTTGCGATTTTGAAGCCTGTAACACTCGCCGGAGCAACAATCGCAAACGCCACCTTGCACAACGAACAAGAGATCCAGACGAAAGACATTCGTATCGGTGATCGGATTGTGCTCGAGCGCGCGGGAGATGTTATCCCGAAAGTCGTTGAGGTGCTAACAGCCGATCGAACCGGCGATGAAGTTGTCTTTAAATTCCCGGAGCGTTGCCCGGCATGCGATACCCCAGTCCAGCGTACGGAGAAAGAAGTTGCGGTTCGGTGTGTGAATGTGGGGTGTGTCGCGCAACTGAAACGCCGAATTGCGCATTACGCCTCGCGCGACGCACTCCAAATCGAAGGTCTCGGTCCCGCTACAATTAACCAACTGGTGGATAAAGAACTGGTTCGCGATGTTGCCGATCTTTACGCTTTGGAGGTGGAGAAATTAAGCACATTGGATCGGATGGGTGTCCCGTCCGCCCGCAACCTTGTCCACCAAATTGAAAAAAGCAAGGAAGTACCGGCAGAAAAATTGCTTTTCGGACTCGGTATCTTTCATGTCGGTGAGAACGTTGCGGCACTGCTGATTGAACGGTTTCTATCCTTAGATGCACTCGGCAGAGCAAAACAGGAAGAGATTGAATCGGTAAGAGGCATCGGTCCGCAGATAGCGGAGAGCGTTTTCAACTTCTTCGGACACAATCAACCGTTGCTTGACAAACTACACGCGGCAGGTTTACACTGTTTCACGGTAGAGGCAAAACCTAACCTCCCGGAAGCGAGCATCGCGGTAGATAGTTTCTTTAGCGGAAAAACGTTCGTTGTCACGGGGAGCCTTGAGGGTATGACGCGTGGCGAAGCGTCGAATGAGATTAAGAATCGGGGTGGCAGGGTTACGTCGAGCGTAACGCGTAAGACGGATTACCTCATCGCGGGGGAAGGTGCTGGTAGTAAATACACCAAAGCGGTAGAATTAGAGATCCCGATTCTGACGGCGGCAGATTTCTTTGAAAAACTTCAGCAACGCACTGAGTAGTCGTTGAACTTTGACTTTGAGAGTGGGTCTTAGAATTCCATGAAAAATGTCTGGAGATGTCGGGTTTCGCTGAAGCTCTACCCGACCTACTGCCCATAAACTCAATCTTGATGAAATACAAGTAGCGTTCTACACAAATGCTGAAGAAACGCCCTCCTACAGAAGAACCAAATGCCCTTGATCCCCAGTGTTGAATCTTAAGATCTTCATTCAGATGACTGGTAATAGGCACATGATGCCTGCAAACGACACTCCTGACAGTTCGGTGTTTTCTTGTGGCAGATTCTTGCACCGTGTCCAACAATTAGCGCATGGTATTTGTTGAATAGGTCGACATCGTGCGGAAGGTTGTCCATAAACAGCGCACGGAGTTTATCATAGTTGTAATTTCCTGTAACCCATCCGAGCCGAGAGAAGAGTCTATAGGTATATGAATCAACAACAAAACTCGGCTTGCCAGCAGCGTAGAGGATAATCGTATCCGCTGTTTCAGGACCGACACCGTAGATAGAGAGCAATTCTTCACGCAATTCAGGGACATCTTGCGTGAACATCACGTGCATGGGACGTTCTTCAATATGTTCCACAAACGCACGCACCTTTAGCGCCTTCATACGAAAGTAGCGCGAGGGTCGGATGAGCCGTTCTAACGCGGGTTGACTGATAGATGCTATCTCCTCAGGCGTAAAAGCACCAGCCTCTTTGAGATTGTCCATCGCTTTTTCGACGTTGCGCCACGAAGTTGCTTGTGTTAGAATTGCACCGAGTGCCACTTCAAATGGTGTGTCTGCGGGCCACCATTTACGGTTCCCGTGTTGCGCGAGCAGTTGATTATAGAGTGTAAACAGTTTTTCAGTAATATTTCCTTCACATAGAATTTGCATACGCAGAAAGCCCCTTCACCAAAAAGGAAAAATCATGGATTTAAGTTTCAGTACGAGCGCGGGTAACGGCGGTTGGAGCCTTGCCGAATGTGCAGCCTGGGCAAAAGCCAACGGATTTGACGCGATCCGTCCGAACGCCACCGGCGTTGTCGAACCGAGTGCCATTATACAATCTGGCGGCGAAGCGGTCAAGGAAATTCTGGATGCCCACGGCATTTATCTCGCTGCCACAACAGCGCATTGTAACCTGCTTGACGATGATCGAGAAACACGGGAGAACGCGCGCGACGCACTGATGCAAGCCATCGAAGCGACACACATCCTCGGTGCTCCCGTGGTGGTGACCTACGCTGGCAGTCCGGTGGGTTGGCATTTCTATGGGCAGTTCTCTTCAGAACCCGGTAATCCCGGCGATAGGTCAGTTGAACTCGTCGGACGATTCAAAGAGATGTGGACCCCTGTCGTCCGCTTCGCCGAAGAGAAAGGTGTGCAACTTGCGCTTGATTGTGCCGTACGCATGGGCAATATCGCCTGTAATCCTGAAATGTGGGAACGGATCCTCGATGCAATTCCGTCAAATTCGCTGGGGTTGTCTTGTGACCCATCGCACTGGCTCTGGATGGGTATCCTACCCGCTGAAGATGCGATCCGTATGTTCAACGGCAAGTGGTATTACGCCGATGTGAAGGATTGTGAAATCAGTCCTCAGATGAAATTCCGACAAGGTATCATCGGAAACTGGTGGTGGCAATATCGTGTGCCTGGACGCGGACAATTGAATTGGGGGACGATCACGGGTGCGCTACAGGAATCCGGTTACGACTATGTCCTTTGCGTCGAGAACGAGGATCGCGGTGCTCCAGGGTTAGAAGGCTTTGCACTTGGTGGTAGGTATCTGCGTCAATTTCTTTAGTCCGTAAGAATCGCGAGTGGAACTCGCTCCTACAGAAGAGGGTATCCCATATCTCCGCAGAAAAAAATAAGCGAAGAGTCGCGATCGGGAGATCGCTCCTACAGGGGATCCGCTCAAACCGAAACTCAGTAATTTCGGAAAACTAAATGACCTTGCGCCAATTTGCTGACCTCTTGCAATTGATTTCGATTTGTGCTAATTTACAGGTGCATCCTATCCTGCCCGAAACGACGGACATAAAATGCTAAAACAATTACAACCGAAATCACACAGAATTGCGATTCTTGCCGAGGGTTCATTCGGCATCCTTGAATCGAAAACCGCTACGGTCTTAGTCCGCTATCTTCCTGAGAACGTCGTCGCAGTTATTGACAGTGCAAATGCCGGACGAGACACCAGCGAAATTATTGAGATTGGGAAAGGTATACCTGTTGTCCGGGACCTCGCCGAGGCGATGCAATTCGATCCGACAATGCTCGCTATCGGCATCGCGCCTCCCGGCGGTGAGTTGCCGCATGCTTGGCGCGCAATCCTCCACGAAGCGATACACAATCGACTACACGTTATGAGCGGCTTGCACCAATTCCTGAGTGAGGATGCAGAACTTGCAGAACTCGCCGCGGTACACGATGTGCTGTTATGGGATGCCCGGAAACCGCCTGCTAATCTACCCGTCGCGACGTGCAAAGCCGATGACGTTGATGCCACAGTGATTCTAACCGTGGGTTCAGATTGCCGCGTCGGTAAAATGCTATCTGGCATAGAGGTCACGCGTTCGGCACGTGCGCGCGGTTTGGATATTGAATTCTGTCCAACGGGGCAAAACGGGATTATGGTATGGGGCTGGGGTATTGCGATCGATGCAGTTGTCTCTGATTTCACCGCTGGCGCCGCGGAACAGATTGTGCTTGAGGGTGCGAAAGACCACTCGCTTCTTATCGTTGAAGGACAGGGATCACTTGTACATCCGGGGTATTCCGGCGTGACGTTAAGCTTACTCCATGGCAGTCTACCAGATGCGATGATATTCTGTCATCAACCCTCTCGGGATACAGTTGCTCGGTATACAGTGCCGTTGCCATCGGTGCCTGAGATGATAGCGCAATACGAAGCGATGGCGGCACCGATAAAGCCTGCCAAAGTGATCGGATTGGCGTTGAATTGCTTCGATCTGTCTGATACTGAAGCACGTGATGCGGTTCGTCAAACGGAGGCAGAGACAGGACTACCTGCAACGGATGTCGTGCGGTTCGGTGCGGATAAACTCGTTGACGCTGTTCAAAAAACACACAGAGAAAATAAGGAAAAATTCCAATGAGCAAAACAAAAACGCCTGAAACACCAGAAATGCCAAAGCCCCCGAATGTTGAAATTGCTGTCAAGAATTTCGGTCCGATAGCAGAAGCTACAATAGACCTCCGACCATTGACAGTGTTTGTTGGCCCGAGTAACACTGGAAAGACCTACTTTTCCACGTTAATCTATGTGTTAGACGGCGTTTTTACAGGACACTCAAAATTCCCAGGGCACTTCAAACGCTTAGGCATCCACGGTTTCAAGGACTTAGTAGATCGGAATTGGAACAAAATTCGTCCGATTCTCAAAAAACTAAACATATCTAATCAATCTATTAAGTTTTCAGATTTGCCACCAGAAATTCGTGCCAGTTTAGAGTCAGACCTCAAGAATCCGGAAAGCATAGTGAACGAACTCAAGCGCTGCTTTGACTTAAATTCAATTACAGAATTGATTCGTTTAAAAAACGGTCAACGCAGTGAGATGAATATCTCTCTGGAAGTCAAGAGGGAAAACCAGCGTCTATGGAATTTCAAGATAGCGGGCTGCGAATCAAATCTTGCGGCACGCGGTTCAGTTAACGAAGATTTAATGATTTACGACAAAGATTCGTTGATCTCACACTCACATAAGGAACTTGACATTGATGATTTATTTTTCTGGGCCGCTATTGAATTAGACAGACATCGAGAAAAAAGATTCTATCTACCAGCTGCCCGAAGTGGTATTATGCAGAGTCACCGAGTGATTACGAGCTCATTGGTCGAGCGTGCAACGCGTGGAGGTCTCACGCCATTGGAAATTCCAACATTCTCAGGAGTCGTTGCAGACTTTATGCAACAACTTATCCTCTATGAAGAATCTGAAGTACCTGATAACAGAATGAAGCCTCTCGCTGAAGCCATAGAATCCGATGTACTCGCTGGGCAGATACTCATGAAACCGACACCAAGTGGATATCCGGAATTCCTTTACCGCCCGAGCGCAATGGGGGAAGAGGTCCGTCTCACACGTGCAGCATCTATGGTGTCTGAACTTGCTCCAGTCGTGCTTTTTCTCCGCGGTGGGATTCGCCCTGGTGATACGCTTATTATAGAGGAACCGGAGGCACACCTGCACCCCGGGGCGCAAACTGAAATAGCGTTAACCCTCGCTGGTTTAGTCCGTGCCGGTGTGCGTGTTATTGTGACAACCCACAGCGACTGGCTACTAAAAGAAATCGCGAATCTGATTCGGATAGGCGATCTCAAGAGAAAAGGTGTACCGCAGGTGAAAAAGATGGAATCAATACACTGGCTGCTTCCAGAAGAAGTAGGTACATGGTGGTTCCAAGAGGATGGGATAGTGAAACAGATTCCGTTTGACCCTACCGAAGGCATAGAACCGAAAGATTACGAAGATGTGGCTGATAAACTCTATGACCGGTCGGTTAACCTCCAAGACCTACTTGAGAAAGTCAACAAGGAGTAGCAACGAGTGGGATTAAAAGAGCTTCTCGCAGAAATCGGGAAGCAGGTAAATGAAGAATGTCTTAGCAAATCCTGTCGTGGAGATGGGTGTCGTGTATACTTAACTGGCACCCCCTCTACTCGGATTATCGTAAACCTTGAATGTGAGTTTAAACAGCAACAAATGCACACGAAACGATGTGACTATGTTCTCTTCTACGGGAATCCATCCCAAAACCGACTGGTTGTTGTGCTCATCGAACTCAAGAGCGGCACCTTCAAAGCATCAGAGGTAACCGGACAATTGCAAGGCGCAGCTGATTTCGTCACGGAGGTATTTGGGAAATTGCCTAAGCCCGCGACAATGGCATTACAGTCGCTCGAAATCGTATGCATTCCTGCCTTGTTCCATGGTAAAGGGATAGATAAATCGCAACGCTACAAACTCGAACGTGCTAAGATACGTTTTCACCGCCAAACTGTTGCAATCAAGAAAGGTAAATGTGGTCAAGCCAAGAACCTGGCCGCAGTTTTGAGTGGGTAGACACGTTCTAAACTTTCGGTGCTATCTGGAAAAGAAATCTCACAGAGAAAACGGAAACATATTATACTTCTCTATCTCACAGGACTTACGCAGATTTGGAGTTCATGCTGACATTAAACGGATATTCCCAGAGAAAGCGCAATGAATTGCGCTACTACAAACGAAAGCCTGTACGGAAAGGGTGAACTGTGTTTGTCCTATCTCAGAAGAACCTATGAAGGAGAGGCAAAACTCATGACCGACGAAGAAAAATTTCGATTCGATTTAAGCGGATTTCTTGTTCGTCCTGCTATCCTTGAACGCGACGAAGTAGCAGCGATTGTTGAACAGATTGAACGGATACATCACGAGCCAGAGTCTTTACCACCAGAACACCGCGCCGTGCCGGGAGGTCCGGCGAGTGTCTTGATTGACCATCCCAAGGTGCTTGATGTCTTGCACGAAATCATCGGACCCGATGTTCGGTTAGAAAACTGCTCCTCTGTCTGGCGTGAAAAAGGGCAGGAACACGGTGGACTCCACGGCGGCGGACCGCAACAAGGCGATCCGATCTTCGGGTATCGGTTCAATAACGGACGGATTCACGCGGGAATGGTGCGCGTCGTCTTTGAACTCACAGATGTCACGAAAAAAGACGGTGCGACACACTTCATCGCGGGCAGCCATAAGTCTAACTTCCCGATGCATTCCGATCACATGTCGTTAGAGGAGGGGAAACGGAGTCCGTTCCTGATGTCGTATGAATGCCCGGCAGGCAGTGCGATCTTCTTTACAGAAAATCTGTGTCATGCGGGTCCTGTTTGGCAACGGGAAGCACCGCGTGTGGCAGTTTTAAATGCCTACGCGCATCTCGCGACCCACTGGCATCGGTTGAAGACTCCTCCCGAAGTACTCTCCGCCTTACCGCGTGAAAAGCAGGCATACTTCCGTGAACCGTGGGTTGCCGACTTCCGCACGAGTCCAGCAACGATCAACACGATCGATCGGTTTTTGAACAACGAGGAACCGCCTGTTAACACCGATACCAAACCGTGATTTACAGTGGCGAGGTTGGAAATACCTCGCCAGCAAATAAAATCGTTAGCGTGGAAGTACAGGCTCCGTTGGGACGACAATCTCTCCCGAAATGATTCGCGCCTTCAACATCTCTACCGCCATTAGGATCTCATCCGAGAAATGGGGCCTGTTGTGCTCATCAAGTGCGTAGACAATATCATCCGCTTTGAGTCCTAAACGATGGACACCGGGTGTAAAATTGCCTTCTGCGAATTGGGTGATAATGTTGTAGACGGCATTGTTAACCTGCCTGAGCATACTCGTTAGGAAGATGTCGGGAGCGGTGGCATTGATGTTCGTGTCAACCCAAATGACATACTTCTGAAGTGCCTTTGCGGCTTCAATCACACCGTGCCCCGCACCAGCGGCAGCAGCGTAAATAATATCAACACCGCTCTCATACTGGCGCGTGGCAATGTTTTCAGCAACCATCGGTTGATCGAATCCTTCTGGACCTTCAGCAATGTATTCCCTGAAAACCTCCACGTCAGGATTAACGGCATGAACCCCCGCCATGTATCCTGCCTCAAATTCGTGTAACAATGGCACATCTGCCCCGCCAATATAACCAACCTTACCCGTTTCCGTTTTTAGTGCAGCGATAGCCCCAACGAGGAACGAGCCTTCATTTATATTATAAATAAAGGACGCCACATTCGGCAGATCCACTGCACTATCAATAATAGCAAAACTGACATCAGGAAATTTCGGTGCGACGCGTTGAATTGGCTCACCCATTTGGTAACCCGCGGTGAGAATCAGGTCAGACTTTTCGGCGGCTCCGCGTAAATCTGTGTCCCATGTCTCTGGACTGCTCTCTACTTCGTCAATATCAATACCGAGTGCCACTTCCGCTCTTTTTATCCCATCAGACAACAGATCGCAGTATGACTGGTCTCCAAGGCATGCGAACGGATACACCATGCTAACGCGAGGTTGTATGGGTTTCGTCGTGCTTGTCTGTTCAGTAAGTATCGCATCCTGAACCCTGTCGCATCCAGTGATAGATACTAAAAATAGCCCTATCCCTAAAACGAGAAGGGTTTTCAATATGGAAGTATTTTTCATCTTTCTTTCCTTTGAAAGGGCGAGAAGTCCTCGCCATCGTTGAACTTTTTAAGGAACTAAGTCAGGGGCAAAGTCCAACGCCTGTATCAGGACTTAGGCGAATTGAACAGAGAAAGGATATATAGTGGATTCTGTAATTACTTTTACACCAAACTCGGTGCGGTTAGGTGAAAGACCCTACCGGGGGTGTGCAGATATTTTCGGGCTTTACTATATTTTGCTGAAAATGCCTCACAGTCGGAGTTTTTCGTTTTATTAACCCCCTAAATCCCCCTTATCAGGCGGACTTTAAGGGGAAATGCATAAGTCCTATGTATCTTAAGGTTACGGCACTACCGGTACAGTAATCTCACCAGCGATGATGCTTGCTTTCAGTGCTTCGACTTTTTCGAGGAGTTCCTCAGAAAGCAGATCTCTGTTGCCTTCACCCAGCAGATAACCGACATTGCCTTCAGCGAGACCGAGAGAGCGAACACCCGTCATTAAATCGCCAGCGGCGAACTCTTGGATAACGTTATATACAGAGTCGTCGATTCCGACGCGCAGTCCAGATAGAATGACACCAGGTGCGACATCAGTAATATCAATGTAGTTCCATATTACATATCTGCCTTCTGCGAGTTTCGCGGCTTCAACAACACCGAACCCCGACTGGTCTGCCATCGTGTAAATTACATCAACACCGAGCCCGTATTGCGTTAAAGCAATTGTTCCTCCGACCTCAGGCTGGTAGAACCCTTGTTCGTTATCAGCAACATAACCCTTGATAATCTCTGCGTCTGGATTCACGGCTTTGACCCCAGCGACGTAACCGGCTTCAAATTCGTGTATTAGTGGAACATCCGCACCACCGAGGTAGCCGACTTTTCCAGTTTCCGTTTTTAACCCAGCGATCGCTCCAAGCAGAAACGTGCCTTCGTTCACTCTATGTGTGAAAGACGCTACGTTGGGAAGATCTACTGCGGCATCAAAAATGACAAATATAACGTCTGGGAACTCTGGTGCCACGCGTGCGACCGGATCTGCCATCTGGTAACCTGATGTAATGACTAAGTCTGATGTCTGAGCGGCTTCCTGTAAACGCATGTCCCACGTCTCGGCATTGCTTTCCATTTCGGTTATGTCAACACCGAGTCCCGTTTTTGCTTTCTGGGCACCGTTATAAAGCACATCACAGTAAGAAGAATCACCGAGACATTCACCTGGATACACCACACTCACCTGAATTGACGCAGAATCTATCATCTCCGGTTGATCGGGAGGTCGCATATCCTGGATCTTTTCACAGCCACAGGTAAAAATTAAAAAGATTGCGATCCCTAAAAAGATTGCGTTTTTCAATACGTTCAAATATTTCATTCTATTCCTTTCAAAGTAGTAGACACACGTTATGTGTCATTATATTTTTAAGTTAGGACCCGCACAATTCGTCAGGAAACCTTTCCTGATAGGTGTGCTCAGTGCGTAGGTCCTGTTAAAGCATTAGGCACACCTTTGACAGTTACACGTAAAATATTAACGGCACACGGCGTGTGCCGTTACATATACAGGACGGATGCAAATTGAACAGAGAAAGGATATATTTCTTGACAGACATATTCTGCTATTTAAACACAGGCGTTAAGCAGATCTTCTCTCGTTAAGAAGCTGATGCCGGAGTAGCATGAGCTGGGATGCCTTTAACGTTTCTAAGGCATATGTTCTGCCTTGCAAATCACTAAATTCAACTTCAAACACGCCGGACTCGTACTCCTCAACAATTGTACCGACTTGTCCGCGGTATAAATTGAGCGAAGGCATATCTTCTATCAGCGCAACAGTATCAAATAATTTCATTATGTTTTCCTTTACTCAAGAACATAGCAAGTCACCAATCGCGGGAAATTTTCATTATCCCGGACAATCCAAGCACCTCTGATAACTGCTGTTTGTCCTGAATGACTCATTTCAAAGTCAATGGTATATTTCTTGCCGTAAACATTACGTTTTGCGGGGATAGCCATATTCACATGCCCTGCATTTAACAGGGCAGTTCTCAAGACTTCAACGTCCTCTATTCCTAAATTTAAAGTGGATTTAAAGACTCTTGCCTTGTGCCGACCATCTTGATGTTCTGGGTTTAGGCAATAACCTGCCAGTTTATCAATGTCTATGATAGTTTGCTCAGGATGAGGAAATTTCTGCATAGATTTTTTGACGCTAAACGAAGAGATTCCTGCTCGAAATCTCTATAATGTAAAAGCAAACTGTGCTCGGAATTTTCCGTATCAAACACAAAAGCACAAGAATTGAATAGCCTCCTTGTTGCTCAAAACACCTTGTTTTTTCGCGCTGAATAAGGTATAATAATCATACGAATTCATAGCGGAAAGCCGCTATTTTTTCACATAAATATTATATCACGCAGACTATAAAAAACACACAAATTTTGGACAGAATGGACGGAGGGAAACCCGATGAACATTCTTCATGAATTAAATGAAAGACAGAGAGAAGCTGTAACATACAAAAATGGTCCCCTCCTCGTTATTGCGGGTCCCGGAACAGGGAAAACAAGAGTTATCACACATCGCATTGCTTATCTGATTCGCGAACACGGCATCAAGGCGGAAAGCATCCTTGCGATCACCTTTACCAACAAAGCCGCACAAGAGATGCAGGAACGCGTCAACACCGAGATTGGCGAACCGCACGGTTCCAACATTAAAGTCAGCACCTTCCACGCATTTTGCGTTAAAGTGCTCCGAAAGCACGCCTTACGGATCGGATTAAGCGAAAACTTCACTATCTTCGATCAGGAACTCCAAGATGAGATCTTAACAGAGAGCGTCCGAGCGTTGAGCCTCAACACCGATGACTATCCACCGTGGTTGCTGCGCAATATCCTGAGCAATGCCAAATGTAAATCAGAGAATCCAGTTGATGCTGTAGATGCCTCGGACATTCATGATCCGGAGACCGCCGAAAATATCCGAAACGTCCTGCGAAACTATCAGGACAGACTCGCGGAATACGATGCGCTCGATTTCGACGATCTCCTTGTGAAGACTGTCGAGTTGTTTGAACAGGTGAAAGATGTCCAGCAAGACTACCACAAAGCAATCGCCCATATCCTCGTTGACGAATTCCACGATGTGAACAGTGTGCAGTATCACCTACTCCAACTGCTCTGTGCGCCTCCTGAACATAACCTCATGGTAGTCGCTGACGAAGATCAGGCTATCTACAGTTGGCGCGGCTCGAATCCAGCGTATATTGACGACTTTAGAACTGCTTACAATCCGAAAGAACTTGCTTTAGACGACCACTATCGGTGTAGCGAGAAAATTTTGCGCGCCGCAGAGGAAGTTATCTCCAGAAATACAGAACGGCAAAGGCAGCACACCCTCAGAACCCACAAGGACGCGGGGCGTGACATCTTCCACTATACCTTTGACACACCTATAGCGGAAGCACACGGCATTATTAACGTCATCCAGAACTTGGTAACGCAACGCAACTACTCCTATCGCGATATTGCCATCTTTTACCGCACACACAGACTCGCGGACGTTCTGGAAGAGCAATTGCTACGGCAACATATCCAATTCCAGCGCATTCAACCGACTCACTCCTTCGCGGAAGGAAATAGCAAAAATATCCTGGCGTATCTCCGTTTCATCCAGTGGCAACTCCCGCAAGATTTGGAAGCCGCAATCAATTTCCCTGAAACTTGTATCGACGACTTAACATGGGTACGCTTGAAGTGGCTCGCACAACGTGAAAATATTGCTTTTGTGGAACTTCTGAAAGATATCGAAGCGTATCCACAGGATGTCGGTCCCCTAACGCGCCGAAATGTCCGTCAATTCTGGACACAACTTGAGAGGTTATCAACTGAAATTGAAGGCGAGCGGGTCGATAAAATTATTCCCAAACTCTTCGATACTTTGGAACACTCTCGGACTCCGTATCGCGCTAAAGAACTGGAAATCATCGAAAAACAACCTGAGGTGCCGAATCTGGTAACTGCACAGGATGTCCTCTACAGCGCGCTGACTCTCGGTGAGCCGGTTCAGATTACCGCCAGCCACGGGATTGACGAATACTGTGCAGCGCACATTCTCTACCAAACGCTTGAAACTGATCTCAATCACACTGCAGAACTCCAATTGTTGCCGCCTGATGGAAACAGTCCTAAACCGAACGAAAACGGGGTACATCTGCTTATCGGCGATTTTGAGGAAATCGGAGAAAGTGCCCGGGACGCACGGACACTCCTCATCGGCACAGCGGATGTAGCAAACACGGACGTGATTCGCTTGGAAGGGGAAGGAATTTATAGCATCACAGCACTCAAACTCTGCCAACGTCTTGTGAATCGTTTTGAAACCCCAAACATGGCAGATATGGTCGTTTACGATTTGGAAACTACCGGACTCAATCCGAAAACGGCAGAAATCGTTGAGATCGCGGCGCACCGTCTCGGTGGAACAGGGAATGAAGTTGAGCGATTTTATCGTTTGGTAAGACCGCCGGGGGGACACATTCCGCAGTCAGCGACGCGCATCCACAGAATTGATACAGAGACCGTCAAGAGTTCACCGGGCATTGAAATGGTGTTGCCTGAATTCCTCGGGTTTATCCAGAATAGAATTCTGATTGGACACAATGTAGCGGAATATGACAATCCCATTCTTGCACGAGACCTGAGAAGGTATTTGAAAACGGATTTATCGGCACCGCATTACGATACACTCGCCACAGCGCGTAGGCTTTTCCCACGACAACGCTGTAGCATGGGTGCGCTTGCCGAAAAATTTGAGATTGAACACGGACGTTTACATAGTGCCTTAGAGGACACCAGAGTCAATCGAGAGATATTTAAAGAACTCATCAGAATCGATGCTCACAAACGTGAGGCGAAATCGCTCCCTGAATTGCTACCGTTTGTTGGGCTTGGTATCCTTGCGAAAACCGAAGGGGTCGCTCGTTCAGAGGACGCTTTAACGGAGACCGATATGTTCTTGAATGTCGCGAAACGCTTCGTCCAGACACACAACATCGTATCACTGGAGAATCTACCCCTTGATCCCACAGAGGCGGCACAAGCGAGAGAACATATAGAAACGTTACAGGATGCCACCGTCCGCGAGTTCCCAGAAGATGCTGACTGGCGACAACGCCGAATTCAGTTCATGAACGCGGTCCTCCACTTCGAGTTGATTAGCGATGAACATGGACTTATCAACTTCCTGGATTATCAGAAACTCCTCACCAATATTGACGAACTCGACGACAAAACTGAGCAGCTGACGTTAATGACCTTGCATGCGGCGAAAGGAACAGAATTTCCGGTCGTTATCATTATCGGTATGGAGGAGGGGAGTTTCCCGATGTGGCGGCAGAATATCACGGAAGCAGACCTTGAAGAGGAGCGTCGCCTTTTCTATGTGGGTATGACACGAGCGCAAGAGCAGCTTTACCTGAGTTCTGTCGTGTATCGTTTCGGGGATCGGGATCGGGCATCGTCGATATTTGTTCGAGAGGTGCCATCTAATTACGTGGTCAAATGGAGCCAATAGTGACAGGATATAATACCTCGTTTGCAGAGATTGAACCCTGATTCTATGCCTGCGACTCGGTATCCGAAAGAGTTGAAGGATCGGACTTTTCCCATTTTTTTACGATAGGGTGAGAAGTCTACGTATTTAACGACTTGCTTTATACGTTGTTCCCAACGTTTCATTATAAAATCCATAAGGGCACCCACATCCCCGAATAGCACTGCAATCCGTCCTTTCGCCTGCCAACACTCTTTCAAAATTTCGTCACTCATGAGACTTCTTCCACTATCGTCTCTGGGAGGTGTTTACTCGGATGCTCCAATTTCTCTAACAGAAAGGACAAATCATTGATTGTAAAGTCCCGCAACCGCCCGTTTCTCAGATCGCTCATTTTAGATCTAAGCATCCGCAAAAAATCAGCCGCCGCCTTTTGCGTCATGCCCCGATCAGCAATCAAACGATTAATCTTATATGCCAACTTTGCTTTTTCTAACCTCTCCTCGGGAGCGGGAAGCTCTAAATCCTTAAAAATGTTCCCTGAACTGGGAGTATAGTCTGCCATGATTTACCCGCCTTTCGCTAAATCTTGAGCGATTTTCAACCGGCGTTTAATCCGGTCGATTTCTCTTTTTGGGGGTTTCAATCCCTCTTTCAGATTTCTTTTGAAACGCAAGGAGTTTTCAAGGGGCATGGGACACACTCGGTTAATTTCGTACTATTTCCGTATCAGCAGTTTGCGCGTTGCGGTGAAGTCGCCTGCGGTGAGTGTATAGAAATAGAGTCCACTCGCTACAGGTTCACCTACACTATTTTTGCCATCCCAATACACCGCACGGCTACGGCTCTGATAGACTCCAGCAGGTGTTTGTCCCAACGCCAATGTCCTCACCAATTCACCACTTACAGAATAGATACGTAGGGTAACCTCCGCAGGTTCGGAGAGTTGATACGGTATCCATGTCTCTGGGTTGAAGGGATTCGGATAGTTAGGCAGCAATGCTGTCTCTTCTGGAATTAGCAAGGCTAAGACGCTTTGAAGGTAAGCGATACCCTCTCGGAAGACTACAGAGCCATCATCTTCGATTTGTGCCTGTTCGATCCATGCTTGTATCATCGCAGGATCCAATCCCTCTCTGCCGTCCATAGCAAAAATTGAAGGGGCAGCACCGGGAGTTGACTCACCAAGATGTTGTGCTACCAAGATGAGGTCCAGGATGCTGATGGTGCCATCACCGTTTACGTCAACTGTGGAGTGGGACGGCACCTTTTTTCCTAACTGTTGGGCAATCAGGATCATATCCAAGATACTCACCTGTCCGTCGCGATTTACATCACCAGTGGCGAGTTGTCCCTCTACAACGACGGTAACTTCATGGGGACCGGCGAAAATTAAATTGCCTGTGCTGGCACCGAACTGAACATTCTGTAACTTCAGTTGCGTCTCACTGCCTGCTTTTGCTGAGAACTGTATTGAGAGCAGCGTGCCAGTGCCGGTGACACCGCCTCCACTGAGCAGTGCTGAACTGAGTTTGGCAATTTTGCCTGTAGTGTTATCAATTGTGCCTCTCTGGAAGAAGGTGGATCCGCCTTTCGTCTTTAGGAAGTCGCCTTCGGTTACCTCAACGGCTTTAAGGACAGCAGGATCAAACGCAATATCAAATTGCCAGCCTGCTAAATCGTGGACATCTTCTGCACTCAGGTCAAGGGTAAAGGTATCACCGGCATGGAGCGAAGACTTGGAGAAAATGTATCCAACACGCGCTGTTGTTGATGTCGTTGATACTGTATACTTCGTGCCCTCTTCAAACCCGAAAAAACTATTCCACCAGCCTGTTCCTCCGTCGTCAATCGCGACTAACAAGGCATTCCTTCCTTGTTTTAAAGTGACAGGAAAGAAATCATGATAATTAAAAGCCTGCCCAGATCTACTCCGCCAAATCAGAGATTGATAAACTAACAATCCATTGAGCCAGATTTTTACCCGACCTCCACACCCAAAAAACAGGTTGGTGTTCTGTTCTCGGGGCGAATCCAAAATGATAGATCCGTAGATGACACGATTATTATCGCTATTGGTTTCGCTACCGATCTCACTTAACATATCAGTGATGTTCATATCCCCCGATGGTGCGATTTTTCCTTGTGTCCACCGATTGTTTCCGATTGACTTGCCTTGGAGAACGCCGTTGGTTGCAGCTTGTTGTTCGGTCATGTCACCTGCACTTGCTTCTGCAAGTAAATCCGTGTTACTATCAAGGCCTTCACCCGGAACAGTGACCCAGAGCCAGGGTCCCTCTATTTTCGGACCGCCTATTGGGACCCCTGGGTTAAAAGCACGTGAAATGGTTGTTGTCTCGGGTAACTCTGCTAAAGGTGAAAAGTCGGATATTGAATTATGGTGAAGCCCTAACCATTTTAGATTGGTTAGTGTTGCTAATGGAGAGACGTCTGAGATATTATTCTTTTCAAGACTCAGCCGTGTTAAATTCGTTAATCCCGACAGAGGCAATACATCCGAGATATCATTTCCAACAAGATACACTTCTTTTAGGCCTGTTAACTTGGCCAGTGGCGAAATATCAGACGCTCCTGACCCACAAATATCCAGAGTTTCCAATTGTGTCAAGCCAGCAAGAGGAGAGAGGTCCGAGATTGGGTTACCCCATGTCAGAAAATGTCTTAGTTTGACAAGTCCAGCAAGAGGAGAGAGGTCCGAGATTCCACCATCTCCTATAAGAGTTATGGATTCTAAGTTTGATAAACCCGCGATCGGGGATAAACTTTCTATTGGATTGTGAAAGATATTTAATACTATCAAGTTGGTTAGTTCAGAGAGAGGTGAGAGGTCGGTTATTTGGTTATCATGTGCGAGTAAACCATCTAAATTTATAGCAAACTCAAGCCCCGTCAAATCCTGAATACCTCTGTTATTGGCAACAAGCCTTGTCAGTGTTGCCATCTCTTCTGCCGTAATCGGGGCATTGGGAGATTTGCTAAGAGCCTCTGCAATTGCGGCGCGGAGGTTCGGATCCGGGATGTGGACAGATTCTCCAGGGATACGTTCGGTTCGCGGATCAATTACGGTGGTCGCGCTCTTCTCAGGAAAATTCAGTGCTAAAATAACTTCACCAAACTTTGATGTCCACGCGTCACGCTTCATGGTTCCGCTTTCCAGCACTAATAGCCCCAAGTTTTTCAAACCGACATTCTGTTGGATCCTTTTCAGAAAGACTGTCGTTTGTAATCCGACCGCGGCGGCAGCGTGGTCGGCATCCACGGGTCTCCAAAACGCCTCGTGGAATCGCTGGACAGGTTCAATACCGCCGAAGACATCGCCTGCTGCTTCAAGTGCCTGTCTATAACGGTCAGTATCTTCATCTATACGTGCTTCCATTGTCGCTTTGTCTGTATAGAGTCGCAATGCCCTGTCTCTATCAAAAGGTGGGTTCGGGTTTTGCTCAACGACAGTCCGCACTTCATCTTCAAACGCCTTCATCCCTTCGGTGTGGCAACCGATACAGGAAAGTCCATTGCGAACGGTTGGGTCACTTGCTGCAGGATTGGAGACGATGCTTATCGGCGCTGCATCCAAACGATTCCCACCAGCATCTACCAGATAGTACGCCTGCAATCCGTTCGGGAGGTTGAAGATAATCTCACCACCATCGTGCGTGAAAGAGAGTGGATGCGTAAAGATATTCTGTGTTCCCACACTGCCAGCAAAGTCATAACTCTTCCAATACGCTCCATACCGAGAGATGTGCCGTTCCACAACGCGGTTGTGATTCGATACTCCCGATTCGTTGAACCCCGCACGCCAGACGCGCCTACCTGCTGCGTTCCGAATATTTTCGACTACATTCACCTCAAGCCGTGTTTCTAACTCTCGATCTGTTTGCGGAAGATCCAAGATGTCATGGTAGAGTGGTGGCAAGGAGGCTGTTGCGATGAACCAATCCACATGAACGAACGGTACCTCACAATCCATCGCTTCGCGCAGATTCGTCAGTTTTTCACGCTGATTTGTCTGTGTCGGTGCATCGAACTCAATGCTATATGGATATACCTGTTCAATGAGTGTCCACCGATTGGTTCCAATCTCCCATTCGTAGTCTCGGAGATCGATATAGAAAATTGTTTCCGCTGGATCAATAGGCTGCGGTTTAATGATCTCGCGTCCCCAAGAGAGACTGTTCACAAGTTTCGAGAGTGCCCGTTGATAGGCGTGGCGTGCCTCCGTACTCTCACGGGCATTATAGAGATGCGTCATCGTAAAATAGCGTGCGAAGGCGCGATCAAAGGGTGACAGTGCGTTGACGTGCCTCTCAATCGTTTCAAGCATTTCTTCGGGTGTGATAAAACCGGTATCGCGTTCTGGTGTCTGCCAATCCGGTGCGCCTGCTTGAATCCAATCTCCGATGGTTATAATGGCGGCGGTGGGAAGTCGGGGTTGACCCAGCGGCATCCGTTTCGCGGAATCTTCTTCGAAGAGTCGTCTATAGAGCTCGGATTCTATAGCAGGTTTTCCCGGGACAACCGCCCCTGTTTCGATGAGGGTTTCCGTATGATCAATGATAATTTCTTCAATAAAGGCACCGTGTTCACCGTGGCAGTTGAGACAATTTTGTTGGAAAATGGCATACGCCTGTTGGGCGAGATTTTCCTGCGCATCAGCATTTTGATAACTTCCTAAAATAGGTAGCAATAGACAGGTAAAGAGAATAAAATTTTTCCAGCAGGTCATGGACTCTCCTGTTAAATTAGAGGGTTGATTAGCGATTGGTTTTGATATCTTAGATGATAGCACAAGATGTCGCAAATCGCAACGATTTATCGGGAGAGCAATGTGAAGCAATGATAACGCAAAATGTTCTGAAGCATAAATTTTTTCCCACAACAGAATAATAGAGATAGCGAGCATGAAGAAATTGGGGAAAGGGAAACGCCCTATCAAAAACCCCAAGCAAAAACACTCGCTCCTACAGCAAGGGGTTCCTAAATACAAACGGACTGTTGGCAAAAAGATTCCTTGATAAAAAAGGGTTAGACATGGCATACTAAAAAACATAGAAAAACAACACATTTTTGACTCAAAAAATGCGAATCGATTGTCAGAGCCACATATTTCCAAACGCCTATACCGAAATCCTCGCGCAGAATCCACACCCGCCGCAAGTTATCCGCCGCGGCAACGAGGCTGTCGTTACGTACGGCGATGTTCAAACATTCCGTCTACAAGATGAAGCCTATGATCCGGAGCGAAAACTCAAAGATATGGATGAAGCCGGTGTCGATATGGCACTGCTCAGTACGAATATACCCCCACCCTGCATGCTCGCGCCTGAGTTAGGGAGCAAGGGTGCGCAAGCGGTCAACGATGCCATTGCTGAACTCGTGGACGCACATCCACATCGGTTCGCAGGATTGGCATGCCTTCCATGGCAAAATCCAGATGAAGCCATCACAGAAATGGATCGAGTGAAGGGACTCGGTTTTCGTGGGATCATGCTCTATTCCCATATCGGTGGTAAAGCGGTAGACGCACCGCAATTTGAACCCGTCTATACGCATGCTGAAATATTGCGAATGCCAATTGTGATGCATCCCACCGTCCCGACATGGGGTGATGCAATCAAAGACCACTGGATGATCGGTATGATGGGGTTACAGGTAGATAACAGTTTTGCACTACTGCGACTGATTCTGAGTGGGATTCTTGAACGGCACTCCAACCTCCAAATTGTGATGCCGCATGTCGGAGGGATTCTACCCTATATGAGTGGCAGGATCGATCATCAAACCGAAGTATTAGGGAGAGCAAGAGAGAACATCACACAACCACTGAGCGCGTACCTGCAACGCATTTATCTGGACACCGTTTCGCCGTCGGTGCAAGCACTGGAATACGCATATCAGTATTCCGGCGCGGATCGTCTGCTGTTCGGAACAGATCATCCGTGGGTGGATATGCCACGCTTTGTTCGCTTAATTGAGGAGATGTCCATTTCTGAAAGAGACAAAGCGCGAATTTTCAGTGAAAACGCCATAAAATTGTTCGATTTATAGTAAAATACGAGAACTGAGAACCGAGATCTTTATAAATGGACGAGGTGTTTTGTTTAGAGGTTTCCGCAAGAAACCTCGCCAGCGAAAAATGTGAAAGAGAAGAGGGTTTACGACATGCCACATGAACTGACTGATGCAGAAAAGTTTTTCTTTGAAAACAACGGTTATCTCGTTTTGGATAATTTCCTTGCCCCCTCACACGTTGAAACGCTCAGAAGTGCCCTCGCCGAATCCATTGAGAAACGGCGGGAACGTGAGGAAAAAGAGTTGTCCCAAACTGGAATGACACATATCCACGGTGAGAAAAGCACCCGTATCTTCTATATCCTCGGCGACCATCCGGCGTTCTTAGAACTTCTGGATTGGCAACCGATCTTGCCGTATGTCACGGGACTGCTCAATCAGATGCCCCATCACCATGCATCGGATGCCATTGTCGAGCACGCTTCGGATTTAATGGAACGTCGGATGGGTTGGCACATCGATGGACACGACGAAGGCTATCGTAACCTACGTCCGATTCCGTTTTTGCAACTCAAAATCGGCTATTATCTGACGGATATGACAGAAGGTGGACAGGGAAATCTGTGGCTCATACCGGGGAGCCACACGGCGATGTATGATCCGAACCATGAAGATTTGCGGTCCCCTTACGAATATCCGGGTGCCTTGGAGGTATGTGCCCCGCCGGGGAGTGCGATTCTATTCCATAACGCGGTCTGGCATTCCGCTGGCATCTTCACAAAACCGGAGGGTTCCCGCGAAATGCTCTATTACGCTTATGAACATCCGTGGATGATTGCCTCGCAGGAACATTGGGGATATCCCAAAGACTTTTACAACAAGGAACTTTCACCCGAACAGCGAAAATTTTTCCACGGGTTTGTCTTCAATCCACCAGAAGAGCGATGGGGATAGTGCCATAAGGGAAACCTGCCAGCCATGCCTCACAACACAACTCGGAGGTCACAATCATGCGTTTAACCGAATCTCAAGTTTCCTTTTTTCACGACAACGGATATCTACTGCTCGAAGATGCCCTTGATGAAAACGACCTGGGTCCCGTCATTGATGAATATAAGGGAATTATCGCGGAACGTGCCGAGAAATTGCACGCGGAAGGGAAGGTTACAGATACGCACGCCGATAAATCCTTCACGGAACGGTTGCTCCACCTCTCACAGGAAGCACCAGAGATAACGGCGGACTTGGACATCATGCGGGCACGCGGCGAAGCGACGTTCAACTTCCTCAAGAACCCGAAAATCCTTGACATCGCGGAGTCTTTTGTTGGTTCCGAAATTATCTGCAATCCGATCCAACACATCCGTGCTGTCTTACCAAAAAAGAGTTCACAACGGGAACCGACACCTTGGCATCAGGATGCAGGTGTATGCTGGCCCGACACCGATCCCTACTTCATGCTAACTGTCTGGATTCCAATCGTAGATGCGACGCTGGAAAACGGGTGCTTACAGGTGCTACCGGGTAGTCATAAGATGGGGCTCTTCACACACGACTGGTCGTCAGCTGGACTGGCAGTCCCACCAGAACATCAACCCGATAACCTCACACCGAAACCGTTGCCAATCCGGGCAGGTGGCGTTATTCTGTTCCATAACTACACGCTCCACAGTGCGAAACCGAATGAATCGCAGAGCATCCGATGGAGTTTCGATCTGCGGTATCATGATGTCTATCAACCGACCGGAAGACCCTTCTATCCTGGATTTCTCATGCGGAGCCGTCTGCGACCCGAAGCCGGTAACACTCAATATGAAACGTGGTGTCGACGGTGGGAATTTGCGTTAGAGAATTCTAAGGGTGCGCAAGCCTACCGGTGGCCCCGATAGAAAGTAACGCACACACTCTGTTGTGCCGAAGCAAGTATATAGGAGGAAAATGTGCTTGAGATCTCAAATCTACCAACGGTCAATGCGACGCTGAACACAATAAGCGGCATCCTGTTGACGATCGGATATGTGCAAATCCGACAACGAAGAATTACGGCACACAAAAACTGTATGCTCGCGGCTTTTGGTGTGTCCGTGCTTTTTCTGGTCTGCTATGTTATCTACCACTACCACGCTGGATCGAAACCGTTTACAAAGCAAGGATGGATTCGTCCGGTGTATTTCACTATCCTGATTTCGCACATTATCTTGGCGTTTGTCATAGTGCCGTTGGCGTTGCGAACGCTCTATTTGGCGTTGCATGGACGGTTTGAGAAACACCGCCGTATCGCAAAGATTACCTTTCCGATCTGGCTATACGTCTCGGTAACAGGCGTGATTATCTATCTGATGCTGTATCAGTTATAGGATCGCAGAAATCTCTTCTCCTTCACACAGCAAAATCTGCCTGTTAAGGGGGAATACAGAGTTGGCACACTTCAAGAAACGATCTTAATTCTACGCATCAAAGGGACGGAATCCACGCAACATCAAACCTCGATCACTATTAGATTTCTTCGCTTCCTCAGCAGCGGCGGCGAGCTTCTCCGACTCCGCACGATTCGCTGTCGTGGTTCCACCGATGATCACATAGTCATCTGTTCGGCGGTAGCGGTTGATGAAAATCGGACGCGGTTCATCCGACATATTCTGCTTTGAACCGTGCACGGTTTTGACGTTAAAGAAGATCGAATCACCGGCTTTGCCAGAAACGGGGAGCGCGCTTTCCCAGGGCCACTCATCCTCCGCCAGACCGAGGTGCGAGAACGTATCAATATGCTTGAGTTGTCCAAGTTTGTGTGAACCCGGTACGACGTGTAACGCCCCATTTACCAAATCAGTATCCACAACATAACTCAGAATGCCGACGGGTCCCTGATAGCGGTGTTCAAAGTAGGCAGAATCCTGATGTAGATGCTTCGGATGTCCGCCAACCGGCTCCTTATAGAGGCACTGTCCGTTACCAAAAATCTCCACATTCGGACCTAAGATCGCCTCCACGATACTGGCTGTCGTTTCATCAAAAGCGGATTGGAAAAACGCCGCGCTTGTCTGATAACTTACCGACAGGACCATAATTTGTTTGTCGCGTTCGTAGCCCGATGGTGCTGGAATGAACAGCGTACCGTTGGGCGTACGCCATCCCTCAACAATCTGTTCTGCCTCATCAAGAAACGATAGAGATTCTGCCGCGGCAGCCTCAATGTCCTGATGGAGTGCCTTAATATAGGGGGCCATCAGACCGCGTACGACAAGACACCCGTGTTCCTCAAAGATGTCTGCCGCTTTCTGAACATCTAACGCGTCCACGGACATCTCAATATCTTCAACCGTTACCTTAGGTTCCTGGTTCATGTAACACGCTCCTTTAATTTATTTCCGCAGATGGATCAACAGCGATAATCTCTTCGGGTCTGTAGCGGATAAAGTCTTGTGCGTTGAAAGTTAAGATGTGTTTTACGTCATGGACAAGCATTGTAGCAACCAAGCGTGCATCGTGGACTTGAACACCTGACACATTATATTTCACAACAAGCTGTCTCCATTCGGGATAAACATTTGGGGAATCGGGTAGCAAAGGGAAAGCTTCTTCTAAGTCTTGCAGGAGGTCGTCTGTTTCCACCGGTGTGCGTCCAAAACCGTTTTGATTTGCAGACCGAGTTGACACATTCCAGAATTCAGCGAAATTTTGCAATGTCGTCTGTAACTGATACCCGCCCACTTCTAATTTATGCACTGCCTCCCTAGCAATTTGATAACGTGGATCCTCATGCCGTGAAAACCGCAACAGAATATTGGTATCAACCAGACAAATCATAATTTCGGATGATCTTCGTATATGCTTTCGCGGCTCATGGCGTAATCAGATAAAGGTGGGGCATCAGGTCCATCAAATTTCATAGCTTTGGCTGCCAACCGATCTAGTACTGCTTCAAATTCTTCAGTAGACAACTGCGAATTATTCACTAATGGTGCCTCAGTGCCGTCAGATATCTGTTGCAACCGACTCCTATTGGGGTAGATATGAATTGTAATTGTCATTTATTGCGCCTCCTTTTTTGTATGCGCTGCAGCTTGCTCCTGCCACTTTCTTTCCCGAATTTCCTGCTCTTTCCTGTCAACAGCAACGGCTATTTGATTTAAAATTTCCTCTTGAGCCTCATGGGGTAGCTGCTCAATCCGAATCTCCAGAGAACTCGCCTGCTTTCCTCTGCGATGCTGAGTTAAGGACTCTGTGAGAACTATGGGTTTACGAAGTCCGGTGCCGGTGGTAAAGTTATGTAAATCCTTTTGAATCTGTTTCGTGGCTTCGGCTATTTCAAAAAGTGGCGGCTTCGCAATTCGCGCGAGACCTTCATCCTCGCCAAAATCAAGAGAAAAGCTGCGCTCATGGCCCCGTTTCACAAAATCTTTATAAGTGACGGTGACCTCAAAAGGGGTTTGTTTTAATTCCTCCAACTTCCGCTGATCTATTACATTGACGAGAAAGTGCTCAATCTTCCGACCAGATTCAAAGTAGGCGATCCCATTCTTGATGAAACTGATCTCCTCAAGCGGTATGTCAACACCAAGGATAGAAGCAGGTTTTGTTACGAATTGGACATCACGGGCTGCGCTCGTCCCTATGTTTTCTATACAGAGCGCGACAAGATTAATATAGGCTTCATGGGAACGTAGAGATACCGCAATTTCGGGGGTATCATTGGCTTTTAGTAGGCGCAGCATCAGAGAGGCATAATAACCTGTAATACCTACAAGCACAACAGTAGCGATTCCTATTATCGCACCACTGTTTGCGTTTAGCCAATTTATGACTTCCATTTTACTCTTTTTCACCCCACGACGGCTTCCTGCCAGTCAATTCTTCAAGATAACGGGCGGTGCGGTTTATCTCTGCATTGAGTTTTCGACTCGACTTCTGTCTCGCAGAATCTTCAGCCGCATAAGTCACTCGGTAAGTCCCCTTCTGGGTCTGCAACAGGATAAATTCACCTGGGATATTCCTGTTCACATACCGAAGCATGTCGTGTAGTAACCAATAAACATCGGTGGACGAATATCGCAGTGGGTCGCGGGCAGACTTTTCGCTAACACGATCTAACGTCTGTTTTACAAAGTCTATAACTTCCGAAAGCGTATAGGTTTTGTCCTCTGTTATCTGGATATCGTTCATCTATTATTACCCCACTATTTTAACGGTAGGCATTCGTGCAGGCTGTGCGTCAAAGGTGTCAATAGTGTCAGCAGCGTTGCGTATCTGGACGAGTTGCGATGCGATACTGACTGCGATCTCCGGTACTGTCTTCGAGTTAATATCGAGTCCGATGGGTGCGTAAACTCGCTGAAGTTTCTCTTTAGAAATTCCTGCCTCCAGCAAATCGTCAAATATCAGTTTAATCTTGCGACGGCTACCGATTAAACCGATGTAACCGGCATCCGATTCGACAACACTGTGGAGAGCCGATTCATCGTGCTGGTGCCCACGGGTGACAATCACGACATACGTCAGGGGGGTAATCGGATAGTTTCGGAGTTCCGTTTCGATATCGCCGATGATAATTTTGTCCGCTTCCGGTAACCGCTCGGCGGATGCAAAGTCGGCGCGGTCATCGACAATAACAATGTCGAAATCCAACCAGTTCCCAAGATGACAGAGTGCCTGACCAACATGTCCTGCTCCTGCAATAAGCAACGTCGGTCTCGGTTGTAGCGGCTCTAAGAAGACCGAGGTATCCGTTTCGTTCTCCTGAAACAAGCCAGCACTGTTCCTTTCAAGTACCTTCGCAGTCTCTTCTTCCACCGCCGCTTCCAAAGCCGGATCGCCTAACGTACCGATATGTTCACCCGTGTTAGCAAAGATCATCTTCATGCCAACATCAACGCCCTGCTTTTCACTCGTTACAACTGTAGCACAGACGAGTGGGATTTTTTCCGCGTTCAACGCTTGGAGTCTCTCAAACATCTCAGCTTCGGCAGGCGTCTTCGGTAAATCGATAAAGATTTTCATATTCCCGCCGCAGATGAGTCCATCGTCCCAACCGTAATCGCTATCTAATTGAAACTCAAGCAGCCGTGGCATACCGTCTTGCATGAGTCCGATCGCCTGTCGACGCGCTTCGGCTTCAACACAACCGCCACCGAGCGTCCCAATGTTCCGCAAATCTGGAAGAATCAAGAGTTTCGAACCGGGCTTTTGTGGTGTTGAGCCTTTCGTCTCTACAACAGTGCAGTATGCACCGACTTGAGCAGACTCAATTAGTTCTGGAATTTTTTGGTATATTTCTCTCATTTTTTAATCGTCGTCGGCTTTCAGTCGTCAGTAAAGAGGTATCATGATAAAGTAGAGTGTTTTTGCTTGGGTGTTTCCTTCCGACCACCGACTGCCGATGGAGACCGATAGCCGTTCCATGAAACTTCTATAGAATTTGGTCTTCGGCACTCTGCCCGACTAATTGTTTAAACTGCTCACGTTGTTGATCTGTCAATTCAAGTGGGACAATAGAAGCGACACCATCGTATCCGAGTTGTGCTGGAACATTCAGGTAAACCGATGTTGTCCCGGCTGAAATACGGGTACCAATACTCATCACTCGTCTCTTATCAAGAGCAATAGCCGAAACAACCTGCAAAATATGACTTACCAATGTCCATTCGCCGCTCATAGTATACGGGCAACGCTGCGTAACAGCCTCACAGAGGCTTTCAATGTCAGATTCGGACATCAGTTGAACAAGCGGAATACCGTTCACTCGGCAATACTGTGGAAGTGGGTACGTCTGTTGGTCACTTCCGATCGCCAGAGCCGTCACGTCTTTCACAGAAACATCAATACGTTTCGCAATTTCAGAAACTAAGTGTGCCGTAGCAGCCCCGTTTCCAAGCCCGATAATCTGTCCGTCATCGAGCGCCTGATGTATCCATGCGGAGATGTAATTTGTGGGTGATATTGCTACCAGAATTTTTGCATCCGATGCATACTCCTGGATTCCGGTTACAAACCGCCGAACGAGCGCGATACCTGTCGTCTTTGAAGCTTGAGGAGACCGAAAAACAGATTGACCCACCGGCGGCAACAGAACAACTACGTCTGCATTCGCCAATCCTTCTAACGAATCGAAAGAGGAAATCGCGGTGTCACTTGTACTTAAAGCATTTGCTTCCACAAGATCTCGGAGGTTTCCCGGCGCGCCCTCTTTTGGATGAACAAATCTATTCTTATTCGATGCCGCATCCGACACAAAGGCAACTTCACAGGCTGCCTCCGATTGAGACAAGCCCCAGGCAGTCGAGACGGCTAACTGACTGTTGCCCAATAAAGCTACTTTCATCTATCACCCTATGCAAAACTTACAAATGGCTGTCAGCCTATTAGCGGTCAGCAGTCAGAGGTCAACCGTCAGAAAAGAGCCGTTCTATAACGTTTACGTCTTTACTGATGAAAACCGAACGTGTTGCGTAGCAACCCGACCTGACGGCTGATAACTATTCCCGCCGAGAGCCGATACAAAGTTAGAAACCTGAAAATTAGACTAAAAGGGTTTCAACGATTGCCTGAAATTGTTCCTCAATATATTGACGGTGGTTGTCCATTTCTGAACCTGCCGTCAATTTCGTAGATACCAGTTCATCGTAACGCTCAACATATTCGAGCAAGGTATCGACCTCTTTTTCATAGCAGATCGCCGATGCAAGCACTTTTTCTTTTAATAAGAGCGGGAGTTCGGCTTCCGTAATCTGCGTTAGTTCCCATCGCCATACTTTCTCGGAGATATAGGTGACAAACTGATTGAGCAGATCCCCCTTAAAATCATCACTCTGAAGTGCTTTAACCTCTTGGATGAGTCCTAACACGTGATTGAAGAGTTCGTCCGGAAATTGCTGCCGCAATTCCATAAGCAGTCTACCGGTCGTCGATATCGGAAGCTGATTTTGCAGGAGGAACATCCGCAAATTTGGATAATCTTCAACGCTCTTACTATCACCGAGCCATGTTTCGTCTATTTCGGGTAAATCACTTACATCGAAACTGAGGACCTGCTGCTTGCGAATCTCTTCAAGGTTAATAGCACGCGGATCAATCTTGGCTATTGCTAAAGTGGCGATAACTTCTTCTTGCCGATAGGGTCTGAGGAAAACCATGAGTTCCGCAACTTTTTGCTGTTCTGCCTCAATCGTCTCGGCGTTCGCGGCACCGTTATTCCGTGCTTGTCCACGCTTCCGCTTTTTTTCCTTTTGAGGGGCATTCGCGAGCCGACCTGCCCGTTTTTCCAAAGTATCATGATAACCCAGCAATTCCTCGTAAAGTATTGCAAGCAGGGTATCTCCATGGATAGCAAGCATCGCCGCTGTCGTGACATTTGCCAATTCGTGTCCGGTCTTTGAAATAATCGCCCGATTCAGGTTACGCTCTATTAACTTGCGGTCCTTCTCCGCTTGAATAATAAGTGTGCTTCCCAACATGAGGTTAATTAACCTTTTGGTCTGGTCGGGGACACTCAGATTAATATCACAGGTAGGTTGAATATCGGCAAGGAGCCGCTCACGTAGTCTACCATCAAGCACCAACACCCACAAAGTTGCGTAATGTTGTTGCTCGTCTACTGTTGAAGGCACGTTCTGCAACCATTGCTTTATCGTTGGTAAATGCAATTTTACGTGATCAAGTAGCTGCGAGAAAGTATCATCAGGAATCTCAAAACCCGGAAAATCGCTGGCACCTCCTCGATGCTGTGCCTGCTGATTTCGGCGCTGTGTTTGACCTGCTTTAGCTGCTAATAGAAGATTGACTAACGGTTGAATAATGGCTTCAAAATCCCGTTTGCGTTGACTTGCGAAGTTCGCGAGTTCCAGCAATTCCAACCAGATGGTCGTCAAACGTTCGACCTGAGTCGCATGTAAAGTCGAGCGGAGGGTAATACCTGCCATCTTCTCACGTACCGTTCCACGCGTCCATTGCGGCAAGTAAATTTCGTTTAAGAGTTCGTTATTCTCAAAAATTGAGGGCTCCACCTGCTTGACAAGCTCGGTTTCAATAAAGTCCTGTTCAAACACCAGATCATGGAACAACCCAGCAGCTCGATCCAACACCTGATTCGCCAGTTTGTAGGAGGATTGAATAAGGTGATTCAGGGTTAACTGTTGATTATCCTGTAGTTGCCAAAATTCTATCATGGGGTCAATATTCTCTTTGAGAACTTCGGTTTTCGCTGCTGCGACTGATGCCTCAAAATGTTCGGTGAGATATTCCGCATAGAATTCGACAAAAGTAAGCATAGTATTCCGTAATTCACGGATTACCAGATCGTCCCATACCTTATTATGGACGCGTTGCCCAGGTCCAAGGACAAGGGCTCTTAAACGGGTTTCCACACCCTGTTGGAATTGCGCCATGAGTTGATAGGCGTTCTGATTGGCTTTCACCGTGTACGTTTCGATTTTCTTCGAGCTTTCGCCAATTGCGGTTTCAATTTCCTCAGCGGGCGCGTCGAACACGATAGGCACCAACCGTAGCATCTCCGGGTCAAGAGGATCGTAAACCGCGGCTGTAGCAAGCACTTGAATAGGATCACACTCTTCTTTAATTGTCTCCGATGTGTCTGCCTCTTGATCATCGAATACATTAGACAGTCGAGTATGAAGTGTTAAACCGTACCCCAAATCGATCAGGTCAGGGTACTGCTTGATATGGGTTCTGATGACCACCAGGAGCAGATTGTAGTCCTGCGCGAGTATTTGGTCAAAAAGAACATCTTCATTGAGATGAACGCGATGAATGTGGGTTTGCTCTGGAATGATAACAGTAGCTGGGGGCATCACCTGAGTATCAGCATCACCAATATTTGCGAGCACATACCCACCAGTTTTGATGGTACTGGGTATTGCCAAGCGCGCTTTCAAAACATCTTGGGCGAGTTCGGAAAGTGTTAGGGATTTTCCCAAGTTTTGAATAGTGATGTCAGCGACGATGCCATCGGCGAAATCTGTGATTTGGCGTGCATTCCGCTCCAATTCCTGTATGCTTCTGTGGACCCGGTCATAGTCGTCCTGTGTCTCGGCTGTGACCTTCGCCTCGTCAATCCAGGAAACCCATGCCCCTGGACGGGGCCGCATCTTTACTGTAAGCTCGCCATCTTCTGAGTCAAAACCGGGTAGAATGTCGCCCTCTGAACTCTCTTTTGGTGTCCAAACAATCAGATGTTTATCCGACTTTACACCAAGCCCCAAGCCAAAGGTATCTCCCCAGCTCATCCGCCCCTCAATACTGGATTTGATTTTATCAGTTAACGCGAAAAGCGTTTCCGAACGAAAATTAAGCGATAATCCTTGCATTGGGTCGATTCGATTGTATACCTTTCAAATAAATTTAGCAAATAACTGTGTGAATGACCGGCGAAAAAAAACGGTTCGTCCAATGTTAACCAAAACCGTCACGCCCGGTCTGCTAATAAATTTACAGGTTGACAGGAAATAGAACACGAGATGCGCGATATTTTTTGCATAAGCGTAACGCTTAAAGTCGTGGCAGTTATAAAAGTTATCGATATCAATACAACCCCAACTTTAGCCAGAAGCACCTTCGTCGTTCGTGTTTTGTGCTAATGTCAACCGAAGTAATCACTAAAAAATTAATATTTCCGCCTGCGCCTTATCGGCTCAACTAATGTGCTAAAGGCACAGTAGACTTCACGAGGTTAGTGAATTTCGAGTCCCCATGCGTCCCAGCCTTGGTGCCGTTTTCGTGCAAACAGTTCAATCTTACACTGCTGCGGAAACATTTTCTCAATCCGTTCACGCACGGCATCTGGTTTTTCAGAGTGGCGTGTCCGTTTAATCTGAACGAGTTGCCTCATATTTCTTGCCCCTCGCGGCTGTGGAATTTTACCACGTCTGAAAACAAGGCATAACTCACATTGGCTCATTGTGTAGAAGCCGGGGTTCGGGCGTTGTTTGTCCCAGACAAAAGCCACTGTTGCCCACCGAAACCCCCACGCCTTGCCGAGCTGAATCGCCTGATCAAGATGTGGAGAAGAGCTCCACATAAAAAGCAGACAATTCTCTTCGCTAATTGAGGCAACATCCCATGTCTTCATTTCTGACACCGGCACAGTGGGATAGTGTCGAATAGCACCGCCACTATCTTTACCACCACCACCTGTGTGTTGGAGCTGTCCCTTGTAATCCCATGGCGGATCCGCGTATATGATGCTGTACTTCTTATTCGGGAAGGGAGCGTATGATGCCATCAATTTTTTCTAATCATGACCGTCTGGGAGTTTCTCCATTTCGTTCCGAAACGGGTTTCAGTTACCCTGACGCAGTAAAGTACCTGTACGGTTTTTTAAATGCCTCTATTTCCGTGTTCCTGTCCTTGACCCGTCATTATATCCACCTATTCCGCTTCAACACTAAGCCCTTCTTGTCGGATGTCGTTATTCGAAACGAGCATGTCCCGATCAAAGATGAAGTCGCTGCGAGAACTTCCAAGACTTTCTCCCTCTTTTTGACGTTCACGGAAGTATTGAGGGAGCGTTAACCCTGTCATCCGGATAGCATCTTCAGGGCAAGCCTCAACGCAATACCCACAAAATATGCAGCGGAGCATATTGATTTCAAAGACGTCAGGGAATTTTTCGCGCTGATAGCCTTCCTTGGTTTGCCAACCATCTGGGGCAGGTGCCGCCTGAATTGTGATACAATCAGCAGGACAGGCAGTCGCGCACAAGAAACATGCTACGCATTTAATCTCGTCTTTTTCTGTCACCGTCAGTTTGTGAATACCGCGGTACCTATCGTTCCGTTCATCCACACTTCGAGGGTCTTCAGGGTATTGATAGGTTAACTTCTTTTTCGGGATATGTTTCAGGGTAGTCAACATTCCCTTAATCATCGCGGGGATATAAAGCCTATCCCAAAAAGACATTTCTTCGTTAACTTTCATTTTCTAATTATTGCCTCCTGGACTGCTCTCCGCTACAAACATTGCTTCGCAGTGAGCACCCCATCGGGGTGCAATGTCTATAGGGAAAAGGGGTCCCAATAATAGTTATGGAGAAAGACTCGCTACGGTATAGTTCGGTGCTTCCTCGGTTATATCGATGTCGTGGGGATGGCTTTCTCGGTAGCCACTACTTGACATCCGTACAAATTGGCTATCCCTACGTAGTGCCTCAATGTCCGAAGCACCACAATAGCCCATTGCCGAGCGGATGCCACCGACTAATTGATAAACAAAACTGCTGAGTTTCCCTTTATGTGGCACACGTCCCTCAATTCCACGCGGGACAAGTTTGGAAATATCCTCGCTACTCTCCTCTGAAAGTTGGGCACTTCGTTTTCGTAATGCCCCCAATGATCCCATTCCACGGTGCATCTTATATGTTCTTCCCTGATAGATGACAGTATCTCCGGGACTCTCGTCCGTCCCGGCAAGTAAACTACCGATCATTACAGAACTCGCCCCCGCCCCAATGGCTTTTGCGATGTCCCCAGAATAGCGAATACCGCCATCGGCAATAATCGGCACATCTGATTTATTCGCTTCCTGTGCACAATCGTAAATTGCTGTAATCTGCGGAATACTAACGCCTGCTACCACACGGGTTGTGCAGATAGAACCGGGACCAACACCGATCTTTACTGCGTCCGCACCTGCATCAATGAGACTTCGCGTCCCTTCAGGTGTAACAACATTCCCAGCGACAAGTTCAACATCTGGAAAATGAGACTTAATGTACTCTGTCGATCGAATTACGTTTTTGGAATGACCGTGTGCTGTATCTAACACGAGCACATCTACACCCGCTTCCACTAACCTATCGACGTTCTCCAAGGGCGTTGCGGGCAAAACAGCGGCACCAACGCGTAAACGTCCAGCACTATCCTTACAGGCTTGCGGAAACATTTGGATCTTGTCAATATCTTTGATAGTAATCAGTCCACAGAGTCGAAAATCGTTATCCACAATCGGCAGTTTTTCTTTTCGAGACTTGTGGAGCACCTCTTTGGCTCTATCAAGTGTAATTCCGGGGGATGCGGTAATCAATTCCTTACCGGGTGTCATTCGAGCGGTTACAGAGAGTTCCAAATTGTTTTCGTACTTGAGATCTCTGTTGGTAATCAAACCGACGAGGTAACCATCCTCTGTTACGATAGGGACACCCCCGATGCGGTAACGCGCTGTTACATCCAAAGCATCGCGGATCGTCTTATCCTGCGTGAGTGTAATCGGCGCGGTAATCATACCACTTTCCGAACGTTTCACCCGATCAACTTCAGATACCTGCTCGTCAATAGGGCAGTTATAGTGAATTATTCCGATGCCTCCCTCACGTGCGATTGCAATAGCAAGGGCAGATTCCGTGACAGTATCCATAGGGGCACTACAGATAGGAACGTTTAGCCGGAGATTACGTGTCAGTTGTGTACTCGTATCCACCTGATCCGGCAGCACATCCGATTCAGCCGGAATTAGCAAAACATCGTCGAAAGTTAACCCTTCTTTTGCAAATATCGGGGGGAAGACATCGGAAATTTTGGTCTCCATCAGAATCGTCTCCTTCATTGCGGGTTGAGATAGATAGGATAGGTTCGATACAATGCCGAGCAACATCGCTTGTGGTGTCCCATATCGCACGTTTACCTGAAAACAGTGTTGTTCTCTAATTCCCACATATTATAGTATATCTTTTTTATAGTATATCTTTTTTCTCACGTCAAAATATTTGTCGTGCCAATGCGAAGTAGGTTCCAATCTCCTTCCAAACCGGCATCCACCAAACGGATTTAGGTATTAATAACCAATTTTGTGAAATGAAGTCAATATTCCCTCACTGTTAATTATATGACAAAATCAAAAATATATCAACCAATTTTTTTCAGATACATTTAACTTTCAGTTTTCTATCGGTTGCATGAGATAGATTGAGACAGGATTTACACAATTTTGAGCATCGCACACACCCTGAAAGAGAGATCGTATAAAAAACGCAGGCGGTTTCTTGACACAACCTAACAGGTTTGCGGCGTACTCGCCCAGATGCGACGTGCATCATGCTACAAAAGAGCAATGTGCGTAAGTCCTATGAGATTTGAAAATCGCCCCGACAAAAGAACTAAACGCGTCTGCAATTTTTCCGCTCAAAAATCCATATCCGTGATATACTGTCTTTAATTACCCGTGTGCGTTTGGATTTTATCAATATATGCTCAATAAGCTACGCTCCCCAGCGCTTACGGGACTCAAAGGAGCCGTAAAATGGATAATTTAAACGTTGGAATTGTCGGGCTCGGTTGGGTAGCCGGTGCCCACATCGAAGCCTTCAAAGCCGTTACAGGTTCGGATGTCACCGCCATCTGCTCACGTCGAGAACACGATGAATCAGTATTGGCAGAAACGTACGGGACACCCCTCAAAGCTTACACCGATTTTGATAAAATGCTTGCGGATCCGGATGTCCACATCATCGATATTTGTACGCCACATCCGTTTCATGCCGAACAAGCCATTGCCGCAGCTCAGGCGGGAAAACACCTCATCATAGAAAAACCGATCTGCCTCACATACGAAGATGCGAAAGCTATCCGTGATGCCGTCAAAAGCACAGGTGTCAATGTTTGTGTCTGCTTTGAGTGTAGATACAGCGCGCACTTCACGATGATCCGCTCCGTAATCGATAACGGATTGCTCGGTGAACTCCACTATGCCGAAGTCGACTATTACCACGGCATCGGACCGTGGTACGGACAATACGAATGGAACATCAAAAAGGATTTTGGCGGTAGCACCCTACTTACTGCGGGATGTCATGCCCTCGATACCCTCCTCTTTTTTATGGATGGAAACGTCGAAGAGGTAACGAGTTACCACACGCAATCCACAGGTGCGGATTTTCAACCTTACGAATATAAGACAACAAGCGTCAGTCTTCTTAAGTTTGAAGGTGGTGGAAAAATTGGCAAAGTCACCTCCTGTGTCGATTGCTTACAGCCTTATTATTTCCATATCCATCTCGTCGGCAGCGAAGGAAGTCTTCTCGACAACCGCATCTATTCCGCGAAACTTCACGGTATGGATAAGAGCAAATGGAGCACGCTTGAGACCTCGCTCATTGATTCAGGTGATGTCAGCGATCATCCGTATGAACCGCAATTCCAAGCATTCATAGACAGCATTGGACGCAATGAACCGATGCCGCTGACCGACTTTGACACGGCGTTTGAAACGCATCGTGTTGTATTTGCCTCCGATATGTCAGCAGAAGCAAGTGGCAGAACTGTTAAACTGTCCGAACTCGATTAATTACCACCGCATCGCTGCCTCGCGGTAGAGTTGAATCTGTTCCATATTGCGAGGCACAGCCACATGGATAGACTTGCGCTTCCGATTCACATCCCTGAGTACAATGGGTGCGCGCAACATATTTGTCATCGTAACAATGCCGGAATGATAAAAAGTCCACATGCGTTGCTCGGTGTAAGGGTTCAGAACATATTCTGAAGTGTGTTCAGCAGGATGCCCACCTACGTCAATAAAGAGGTCGTGCTTCGGGTACTCAAGCTCAACACTCGTATCATGTCCCTGTAAAAACAATTTTTCAGGCGGCGGTTTGGGTGAATATCCACTGAGTTTACATTTCCGAATCCGGATAGGCGCGCTTGATTTATTAATCAGGTGCAAAGAGACAACGATGGCAAGGCGATGATTGTCGTCCCGATTGATAAACCACGTATCTTCTGGAATAATCTCTACTGTCAACCCCGGAATCTGTTTTATCCTGTTATAGACGATTGCCAATGCTACAAAACTGATTAAGCCGAGGAGCACCGACTGTCCTGTGGGAGTGGCTAAGAATTGAAGCAGTTGCTTTAACGCTTGTTGTAGCACGCGAGCTCCTTGGCGAGTGTTTCTTCTGAAATAACACCGTATCGTCGAACAAGTGGCGGTGAAACGGAAATGTCGTAAACTGTAGAGGGGATGGGACCTGGGGTCTTCCCTCCATCGACTATCAGATCAATTCGTGAGGCGAGTTCTCCACCAATTTCCTGAACAGAAGTGGCTGGCGGTTCTCCAGAAAGATTCGCACTCGTTATTGCCATCGGTCCGCCAAACGCTTGGAGGATTTTCAAAAGTAGCGGATTGTCTGGAATTCGTACCCCGACAGTGTTCCCTCCAGCGGTTAGCACTGGCAACAGCCCTTTGCTTTCAATAACGATAGTCAAACCGCCGGGCCAAAACCGATCTGTGAGGTGGAAGAAGAAATCCGGTAGGTTTTGAGAGAAGCGATGGATATCTGCAACCGAACTGAGAACAAGCGGAATTGGATTCCCATCGGGTCGTCCCTTTACCATGTAGAGTTTTTGAACGGCACTCGGATTAAACGGGTCGGCTCCCAACCCATAGACTGTATCCGTGGGGATAGCGACAATACCACCTGATTTCAGGCATCTCACGGCTTCTAAACACACATCAAATTCCATTCTTTTAATTATGTGCTCCTGCGCTGTCCTCCACTTCGTTTCGGACAGGTTTTGGGTTAAATCGCAACCAGGTTGGCGCAGCATGTGCGATTTAATTTATTTCCTTTCCATAATAGCACCGTTGGGAGTAGCATTTAGAGAGAGTTCATCTCGGAGCCCTTGCTGATATTTCTGGTAAGCGATTCCCGCAATCATTGCGCCGTTATCTGTACATAGGTTCATCGGTGGATAGTAGACTTCTGCACCCATCTCCGCAGCGGCGAGTTTTAGTGAAGCACGCAGTTGACTATTTGCGGCAACACCACCCGTCAATGTTATGGCTCCGGCACCAGTGGCTTTCGCGGCACGAAGCGATTTGTAGACAAGCACATCCACAACAGCCGCTTGAAAACTCGCAGCAATATCTTCAACGGTTATCATATCAGGGTTTGAAGACTTTACATTCTCTTGTCCGTTCTCCACAAGCGTACCTGCCCGCCGCGCTTTTTCCACAAAATAGCGCACCGAGGTCTTGATACCGCTAAAACTGAATTGATAATCATCGGTATTTCGCATCGGTCTCGGAAATTTCACTGCCGAAGGGTCACCTTTCTGCGCGAGGTCATCAATCACTTTTCCACCGGGAAAACCGAGTCCGAGGTACTTCGCGACCTTATCGTAGACTTCACCTGCAGCATCGTCTTGTGTACCGCCCAATACCTTGTACTTCCATCCCTCGTGAACTTCGACGAGCAACGTATGCCCGCCAGAAACCGTGAGGCAGATATGCGGAAATGGTAAAGTATCATGTACCATACAATTAGCATAGATGTGTCCTTCAATGTGATTGATACCGAGCAACGGTAGATTGTGACAATAGGCAAGACTTTTGGCTGCAGCAACCCCGACAAGCAATGCCCCGATTAAGCCGGGACGATTCGTCACTGCTATCGCTTCCAAGTCCTTAAATGTGACACCCGCTTCTGCCAACGATCTACTCACGATGTAGTTAATGGCTTCAATATGTTTGCGCGATGCGAGTTCCGGTACAATGCCACCATATTCTTGGTGTGCTTTAACCTGCGAAGCAACGACGTTGGAAAGCACTTCTCTACCATCAGCAACAACTGCGGCGGCGGTTTCATCACATGAAGTATCAATGCCAAGTATCTTCATAATTCTTTGTTCAACTGCAAACGGGCGGAAATCGGTAAATTAAATAACTCATCGCGTAGCAACCGTGTGGAGAAAAATAAAACTTCAAGATTTTCAATATCCCCTGTGTTTGGGTTAAAACGCGCGACGATTTCGTCAGCAAGCTCTTCGCTTTCCTGCTCTGGATACGGAGGACAAGTATTTACGTACAAAATATCAGCATCTCTGTCATATTGAAAAGTCAGGTTCGTTTCCATTCAAGGTATCCTCCTCTTGTGAGTCTGTTAGTCATATAAGAGGACTGCCCCAAATATAAAAAATAAAATTCTGTCTCTCATTTTGAAATATCCTTTCCTTTATCTACTTCTATTTTTATGATAAAACTCACATGACCTTCGTAAACTGTTTCCCCGGCAATTGCTGAACGACCCCTTTAAGTTCCAACATTAAAAGCACACTTGACACCTGACCAATCGGGAGTTGTGTCGCCCGAACAATGGTATCAATATGTGATGACGGCACTTCGATAGCATCAAAAATCGTCTTTTCATCTGGCGTTAAATCAGGCGGAGGTGGAATTGAGGCAGGTTGTCGGGCTTCTGAGGAAGTTTGCGGGGACACAAGTTTTGTATCGCTCTTCTCAACAGGCGATGCTTGCGGAGGTTCTGCCTCCATATCTGGCACCAGAGCTGGCGATGCATCGGACTGGATTTGATTTAGTACATACGGTGGTAGTTCGTTGAGCAGATCGTCTACAGTATTAATGAGTTTTGCACCGTCATTAATTAATTTGTGGGTACCCGCTGAGAGTTCAGAAAAAATCTCACCCGGTACTGCGAATACTTCTCTGTTCTGTTCAGCAGCGAGACGGGCGGTAATCAACGCTCCACTACGGTTTGATGCCTCAACGACAACAGTTCCAAGCGTCAACCCGCTAATGATACGGTTACGACGTGGAAAGTTCCTCGGCTTCGGTTTGGCTGCCATTGGAAATTCGGAAATCAATGCACCGGCTGCTTCAATTTTCTCAGCGAGGGTGCTATTCGTCGCGGGATAAACGACACTCAACCCGTTCCCCATTACGGCAATTGTTCTGCCACCTGCTTCAAGGGCGCCACGATGTGCGGAGGTATCAATGCCCCTCGCTAAGCCGCTAATGACTGTTACGCCCCGCTGTGCGAGTTGGTAACTCAAGCGGTAACCCACCTTTCGCCCGTAATCTTTCGCGTTTCGAGAACCGACGAGGGAAATGCTAAGCGCGTCCTCAGGCGTGAGTTTCCCTTTTACATACAGCACAAATGGCGGTGTGTCAATCTCCTTCAAGTGAGGCGGATATGCGGCATCATAGAGCGTTATAACCTGACACCCATATTTGTCTATCAATTCAAGCTCACGTTCTATTGGATACAAAACGGGCTTGTGAATCAAGAGGTCACATACCGTCGGGGAAAGCAGGTCTACTTTTCTGAGTTCGTCCGGTGTTGCTTGAAGTGCCCGCTCAGTGCTCCCAAAAACGTCCCGTAAGACTTGAACAGTTTTGAGTCCTATACCCTGAATAAGATTTAAATGAATTAGACTGATTGTCTCGTTAGACAGCATATCTCCCGCCATGCGCGATGTATTATATGATTGAGGCTTCACCGATAAGAGCACTTCGTAAGCGCGTCAGTAGAAGAAAGACCCATTCACAAAATGCTCTAATCAAAAAAGGCGACTACTGTTCGGCCGTTCCTGCTTCCATCGGATCCGGTGGGAGCGCGTAATAGAGTTCGATTTCCTGAATCTTTTTATATTCCTGTGCGCTGGGTGCCCCCGTTTCACCACGGGTTGAGCGTTTCTGCCCGCCGACCCGCCGCGAATCCCAACGGCGTGGCACCTTGAGACGAAACTTCGTTGTCACAATCGGATTGTTCAAGGTGAATCGGTACATAGGCCGCATGTTGTCCCTGACTTCTTTCATCGTAACCCATTTTCCCTCTTCATCCATGTACTGAACAGAGAAGAATTCCATTTGACCCGGCTCGGCTTTCACCACAACCTGTTGAATTGTTTGCGGTTGTCGCCATTTGAGAACGGCTTCGGTGAACTTATCAGACTCTTGTTGGGATCTTACATCCTTTTCATCTTCGAGAATAGGACCGGTTTCCCCGACGGTGTGGATATTGTCGTCATGGAATTTCGTATCCTCACTTGTCGCATCAAGTGCGATGTTCTTACTCAAGTTAATGGGTGGATTCGATGCAAGAATACAGCCGGACATCCCAATCACCACACAGAGGGTCAGTATCAATAATCCAAAACGCATGTATTGCCTCCTTGTTTCCTTGAAACGGCACAGATGCCGCTCCCTATCGTATGAAATTGAGACGGCATTATAGAAACAGCCGCCTTGATATCTGCTTTCATGTTACTGTAAGTCAAGTAAATCATCAAGTTCTTTTTCCCGCTTATCGGTCGCCTGTTCCTCTTCCACCTGTTCAGCGGTTTTATAACCGTAAAGTTCAATCTCTCGAATTTTTCCAACAGCACGCCGGCTTCCGATATTCCACCCTCTGCCGCCAGAACGTGCTCGTTCCTGTCGGCTCAAGAGTGCGTCATCTTTCGTGCCTAAAACGCGCAACCGAATTCGATCTGTGGGAAACGGAATCAGCAGTGCAATCTTAATCGGATTCTCTTTGACACTCCTTACGTCCTTAATTAACTGCCAGTCCGCATCAACCGCGATACTGCCTTTATCGGCATAAATATCAAACTCACTTAAATTGTCCGAATGTATGATAATCCGCCGGATAGTCTTTTTTTCCGGCAATGTAATCACTACCTGTGAAGCGGGGTTGGCACCAATGAATCCCTGCGAGCCCGCGGGGAAGGTAGTTTCACCGATAGTGTTCAACTTGCCATCAATCACCTGTGGACTTGTCGCTTGTACGCCTTCCATGAGGGCATAATTTTCGCTCCACTCCTGTTCCGAGAAGAGTGCTGCACACCCTGCCAAAATAACAGTAAAGCAGAACAGTGAAAAGAATGCAGTGAATCGATAAATCATCTTTTACTCCTTAGGAATGGCTGTCAGCCGCCAGCCGTCAGCCGTCAGTAGGAATGGTTGTCGGGAACCTGTTTCGCAGTGAGAACCGTCGGTTGTCGGAAACCTTCCGTAGACCGTTGTGGCGGTCGCTATCGTTTTCTACTGCCACACGGCTACCTTGCTAATGCTAACCGCTGATTGCTGACCGCCATTCCCCTTGGTTACGATATAATTTTCCAAGTAGCTCCATCGCGGGTGTCCTGAATTTCAATGTTGAGTTCTTTAAGACTGTCCCGAATTTTATCGGATGTATCCCAATCTTTGCGACTGCGCGCCTCCTGTCGGATGTCTAACAATAGCGCAATGAGCTGATCGCGTTGCTCCACGTCGTTGCCATCCTGGGCATCCATATTGTAAATTCCGAGCACTTCACAGGTTTCAGTCAACGCCTGATATGCTTGTGCGAAAACCGGAGCATCTGCTCCATTAGAAGTGGTGAACGATCTGTTGACTTCACTGACGAGCGTGAAAATAGCACCGAGTGCCTGCGCGGTGTTAAAGTCTGTATCCATCGCATCGGTAAACCGCGATTTCATCGTTTCGACCGCCTCTTGAAGTGGCGAAACCCCTGTTTCGTTGGCATCAACCTGTCCATCGTACTTTTTCAATGCGTCCAAACAATTGTTCAAACGTCTGAGCGCCCCTTCCGATTTCGCCAAACTCTCCGGATTGTAGTCAAGTGGGTGTCGATAGTGTGCCGAAATCAGGAAATGCCGAATTACCTCAGTAGGATAATGGTCGAGAGCGTCCCGTAGCAGGATAAAATTCTGTTCCGATTTGCCCATTCGCTTACCATCAATTTTCAAAAAGGCAACGTGCATCCAGTAACGTGCGAAGGTGTGCCCGGTTGCTAATTCGCTCTGTGCTATTTCATTTTCATGGTGTGGGAACCGTAAATCTTCGCCCCCTGCATGGATATCAATAGTTTTACCGAGATGTTTCATTGCCATTGCAGAACACTCTATATGCCATCCGGGTCTACCTTTACCCCATGGGCTATCCCAAGAAGGCTCACCCGGCTTCGCGGCTTTCCACATATCAAAATCCCGCGGATCCTCCTTTCGTTCATCAATTTCGACCCGTGCCCCCGCGAGAAGATCCTCTGGCTTCCGATTGGAAAGTTTCCCATACTCAGCAAATTGATTCACGCGATAATAAACACTTCCATCAATGACATAAGCCGCCCCTTTATCAATCAGGGTCTGAATTAAACTTATCATCTCTGGAATGTGTTCGGTTGCTTTTGGATGGACATCTGCGGGATGGATACCGAGGCGTTGGGAATCTTCAAAGAACGCTTCGCCGTTTTGATGTGCGAGTTGCTTTGCGCTGACACCTAACTCTGCCGCACGGTTGATAATCTTGTCATCAATATCCGTCAAATTTTGAACCAGTTTGACTTTGTACCCTCTATATACCAAATAGCGTCGAATAATATCTGTCACTAAAGCCGTGCGTGCGTTGCCCATGTGAATGTAATCGTAAACAGTCGGACCACAACTGTAAATAGACACCTGTTCGTGGTTTAGTGGCACAAAATCCTCTAACTGTCGGTTCAGTGAGTTATAGATTTTCATTTTTCTAACTATGAGTTCCTGGACTAAAGAAACGCCCAAGCAAAAACCCCTCCACTTCGTTTCGGGCAGGTTTTCGGTTAATTTCATGCTAAATTTGTTATCGGCTCGGTTTCTAAATACACAGAGGAAACAAAAACATCTATAGCCGAGAAAGGCAAGCGATCGCGTGAGCGACAATCGCTTTTCCCTCGCCGACAACACCCAATTCTTCCGCAGTGGTAGCCTTAACGTTTACCTGTGCCACGTCAATATCAAGCGTTTTGGCAAGTCTGGCGCGCATCTCTGAAATGTAGGGCACCAATTTCGGTCGCTGTGCGATAACTGTACTGTCTATATTTTCGATCTGGTAGCCACACTGTCTCACTTTCGCTGCCACATCACGTAGAAAAATAAGACTATTCATTCCTTTATAACGATCATCCGTATCAGGAAAATGTGTGCCGATATCACCGAGTGCAGCTGCACCTAAAATCGCATCTACGATTGCGTGAGTCAGGACATCTGCATCCGAATGTCCTAACAATCCCAAATGAAATGAGATCTCAACGCCCGCCAGAATCAATTTTCTATCAGAAACCAATCGATGAACGTCGTAACCAATACCTACTCGCATTCTTTCTCATATATAGTTGTCGATTAAAGAGATGTTTGTAGCGGATACAACGAATGCAACTGCCACACGAGTTACCGATAACCGAAGACCGAAAACCATTTACCAAAGCGTAACATCCGAAATCAACATTTCAGCTACTCGTAAATCAATAGGGGTCGTTATCTTTACATTCGCGTAACTTCCCTTCACCAATTTAACAGGAAATCCGAGTTGTTCAACAAGGGAAGCATCATCAGTTGCAGTAAGTTGTCGCGCTTGTGCTGCCCGATGTGCCTCTTCCAAAAGAGATTTCCGAAAGACCTGAGGTGTTTGCACCGCCCAAAGCTGATCACGTGCCGGTGTTTCAGCAATGAAACTGTCTTCGTTCGCGACTTTGATTGTATCCTTGACTGGGACCGCAGCAACAGCTGCACCATATTCGTCCGCCGCGGTAAGACATGCGAAAATGACCTCATCCGTCACAAAAGGACGCACCCCATCATGAACAATTACAAAGTCAACATCTGACGATAGGGCGCGTATCCCATTATAGACCGACATCTGACGAGTTTCGCCTCCCTCAACAAGTTCTTGTACCTTTGTAAAGGGATAGGGATGCAACACAGCAGCATGACATTCGCTGAAATCGGCTTGATCGACAATAACGAAAACCGCGTCCACAGCACTATTTTGCTCAAACCGCTGAATCGTATGCGCCAAAATCGGCTTCTGTGCCAATTTTAAGTACGGTTTTTTAACCGCATGCACCATCCGACTTCCTCTACCAGCTGCGGGGATAAGAGCGCATACCTTGCTGTTCATCAGCGTCCATTTCATTTTCTTTAATTCGCGTAAAAATCATTTGACCTGCACTCGTCCGCAACATCTGTGTAACCTCAACATTAAGCATACTCCCGATGTACGGTTTCCCGTCTTCAACAATTACCATCGTTCCGTCATCAAGATAGCCAACCCCCTGATTCGGCTCCTTGCCTTCCTTTAGGAGAAGCACTTGGATCACTTCACCGGCAATGACGACAGGACGTACGGCATTCGACAACTCGTTGATATTGAGGACCTTCACACTCTGCAATTCGGCAACTTTGTTGAGGTTCAAATCGTTTGTGATAATCGTTGCCCCTCGCTTTTGCCCGAGATGAACCAACTTCGCATCAACCTCTGGCAGATGCGGTACCTCTTCCTCTGAGATCTCAACATCAATTGCTGGATTGTTCTGAAGCGCACGAAGGATATCAAAACCGCGCCGTCCCTTATTTCTACGAAGAGGTTCCGTTGAATCCGCAATATGCTGCAACTCATTAAGAACAAATCTTGGAATGACAAGCGTGCCTTCAATAAATTTCGTTTGACAAATTTCAAGAATTCTACCATCAATAATAACACTTGTGTCCAAAATTTTGAAGTTACTTGCAGCTTGATCTGAACGTGAATCACCAGGTCTGGTAGATCCCTTTGCCCCCAGTAATTGGCTTAAACTCAATGTTGTGGAGAGATGATAGCCGCTCATCATACCCACGTACCCCAAACTGAGAACAATCGCTATCTTTAGATAGTCATCAAACTGCGAAAGAAGAGATAGCAGGGCAAAAGAAACTAATAAACCTATAAAAAGTCCTATCAGCCCTGCGACGATACCACGTACGTTAGGTATACGTAGACAAATTTCTGCCCCAACAAGGAGAAGGACAACGACAAATCCAACAATCGTTGCGACTGGGGCACTGTAGACGATATAGCAGCTTACCACACCTGCGATTATAAAAAAGAGACGAATCCCCCAAACTATCATTTTTCCTACTCCAAGTCTAACTAAAAAACAGTGCTACTACTTGCAGGCGCGGACTTCATTCGCGCTTACAAGATGCCCGGTTGCAAGCATCTGTCCCGAGATTTCGGACGCGCTCTGTAAGCACGCCAACTTAACAATGTTCACATTTAGGCTTTACCACTCCCCATAAATTACGAACCCTACTACAGCAAAGCTCCCAGACTGTCATATACGTCGCCAACACCGACCAGTTCAATATTCTCGTCAATTTCCAAGCCTTTCCGGTTGTACTCAGGAAAGATCACTCGTCTGAAGCCTAACTTCGCGGCTTCCCGAATTCGTCTCTCGACATGCGTCACGGGACGAATTTCGCCGCCAAGCCCCACCTCTCCAATCACAACAGTCTGCCTATCCACAGGCAGGTTTCGATGACTTGAAGAGATTGCCATCATAACACCGAGATCGATCCCAGGCTCATCAATGCGTAACCCACCCGTAATGTTAACAAAAACGTCCGAATCCCCAACGTTAATGCCTACCCGTTTATTGAGAACTGCAATAAGTAAGGCAATTCGATGCCGGTCCACCCCGGCTGCCGTATTGCGGGGATTTCCATGATTCGTAGGCACAACGAGTGCCTGCACTTCCATGAGCAGGGGACGGGTACCCTCTATACTGGAGACCACGACGGATCCTGAAACTTCTTCCTCTCTGTTGCTTAAAAAGAGCTCTGACGGGTTCATCACATCCACAAGCCCTGTGCTCTGCATCTCAAAGATTCCGATCTCGTTCGTAGAACCGAATCGATTTTTAATCGCACGCAGGATGCGGTAGATGTGATGCTGTTCCCCTTCAAAATAGAGGACAGTATCCACCATGTGCTCTAAAACGCGAGGTCCAGCGAGTGCCCCCTCCTTTGTCACATGCCCGACGAGAAACACCGGTATATTCCGATTCTTCGCACAAATTAGGAGATGCCCAGCACACTCACGAATCTGGGTGACGCTCCCCGGTGCGGATGGAATATTCGACAAATAAACCGTTTGGATAGAATCGACGATGACAACCTTCGGAGACTGTGCTTCAATATGTTTTTCAATCTGCTCCAAATTGTTTTCACAGAGTACATAGAGTGTATCAGACGAAACGCCGAGCCGAGTTGCCCGGAGTTTCGTTTGGCTCACAGATTCCTCACCAGAAACGTAAAGCACATCTCCATAGTTCCGACTCAATGCCTCACTGGCTTGTAGTAGCAACGTAGATTTGCCTATTCCTGGGTCGCCGCCGATAAGAACGACGGATCCCGGCACAATCCCACCACCGAGGACTCTGTCAAATTCTGACATCCCAGTTAGATGCCGTTCCACTTCGCTTGCTGTAACTTGCGAAATGGGCTCAGGTTCTCGAGACGCTTGTCCGATATCACGATGTTTCGATTGTGTAGTGAGTGTCTCTATCTCTTCGGCGAAACTCTGCCAACTCCTACAACTCGGACACCGTCCCAACGTCTTTGGCGTTGTATATCCACACTCTTGACAGACAAATTTGCGTTTCTCTCGTGCCATTCTTTAATTTTACCTTGCGGTTACATCATAACGTGCGTTTCGACTTTGAAGTGCGTTCCTTATATCCGTCTGCGCCTGCTTCGCAGTGAGGATGCAGGCTACGTTTTTTTAATTATACGTTGAGGAACCTTTATGAGGCGAAAACCTCTTAACCGACTGCTGCCCGCTGATTGCCAATTACCATTCGCCACCAAAAAAGCGAAACCCTGTTGTCCAACGCCGCTCACCGGTTAAATCCTCTCCGCCAATCAGGAATTGCCCGTATCGGAAAAACCGTAACGCCACTTCCGCGTTCAACTCAGGTTCCCTGCTTGTCAACCCTACCCCTTCAAGACTGACCCCGAAACGCCGGGACCACAACCACAAATCCACGCCTGCTCCGACTTTGGAACGCATAAACCCGGCACGCGCCCGGAGAAAATCTGTTACATCGTGTGCGTACTGAAATTCAAACCGAACCTTCTCATCTCGAACCCCTACTCCGAATCTATAGTGCGCGTTGGGATTTTGAGAGAGTGAAAACGCCAATTCGTTGTACAGCCGCTCTTCAAGACTAAGATAGCGGAGTTCATAATCCCAACCAAACTGCGGTAAATCAAAACGCTCCAACTGCCTCTCAGTTCTTTGAGAGAGTTCTGTTACCGCACTCATCGTTTCGTCAACATTTTGCAGGGTTCGCCGGACATCTTCAAGCGGTTCGGGTGTGTTCAGCAATTGCGCGACAGTCCCCTCCCCTTCGTTAAGCGTTTTAAGAAAACGGTTGACGCTCGTCTCCAGGGCAGCGACCGAAGCAGTCATTGCCTTTAGGTTCTTTAAAATAGGTGCGATGTTGGCCTCTCCCGTTTCAATAGCCTTACTACTTTGCGAAACGAGGGCAGAAACTTGGGTAGCTAATATATCGAAATCTGAGCGAAAATCTTGTGTTATCTGTCGAAATTCTGATGTTGTTGCGCGAATATCGGTAAAAATAGTGTTGAGTTTCGGTGAATTCTGATTCAGGAGCCTCAAGAGTTCACGTGTAATGTCACTTATTTGACTGCTCACCATCAGGGAATCGCCTTCCAATTGTGCTATAAGGTTATTTACCTTTACGAGGGTCCCTTGAAACCGCCTATCGTTTTCTAAGGCGAGTTGTGTTAGAGTTTGCACCGTCTCTCCAGAGTCAATGCTTAACTTCTCAATAGTTTTTCCAGTGAGTGCGACGACTTCCCGAATCTCTTTGATGGCGAGCTGAATCGCTTCTTGGTTCGCTTGGAGCACCTCATTCGCAGCGGTTGTGAGTTCAATAGCCTGTGTCATACCGGCACTCGTCTGTTCAAGGAGTTCCAAAGCATTTACAGGATCTTTTCCAACAATCGGCAAGTTCGCTGGCTTTAAGGTCGGGTTATCAATCGGTCCATTGTCAAGAGCGATATAAATTTCACCGACAAACCCATTCATGGAAATTCTGGCACCACAGTCCTCCCTTAACCACTCAAAAGCGTTTTTGACTTTCGCTTTGATGTGCACATTATCAGTATCAGGACGGAGCTCAATCGCCGTTACTTTGCCGATTGGAACACCATATAGGTAAACACCTGCCCCAACATAGAGTCCATTAACGGAGCGGAATTGAAACGTCAGTTCATCACCAGCAGTTGCCCATGGCCAATTCTCAGCATTTGTAAGAAGAATTGTCAGGAATACAATGGCAACAAGAATCATTACACCGACTTTTACAGACGCGGTCCAAAAGTTCATGCTATCTCCCTAAATATTGTTTCAAAATGGGATTTTCCATGTTGAGAATCTGGTCCGGTGCTCCAAATAGGATGAACTGTTGCAAAATGGGATCGTCGATGTTGATAATTTCATCTGGGCTGCCGTATGCGATCTGCTTACCTTCATGAATCATAGCCATCCGGGTTGCGATACTGAAGGCACTGTGCATATCATGTGTTACCACAACAGAGGTGACTTGCAGCCTCTCGTAGAGATCTCTAATCAGTTGATTGATTTCGGTACAGGTCACTGGGTCAAGTCCGGTTGTAGGTTCATCGTAAAGAATAACCTCCGGATCAAATGCCAGGGCGCGTGCGAGTCCAACCCGTTTTCGCATACCACCACTCAATTCCGCGGGACGTAAGTCCTGAACACCCTCTAAATCAACAAGACTAAGTTTCTCGTCAACCACCTTACGCATTTCTCGCTTGTCAAGATCCGTATGCTGATCCAACATAAAAGCGACGTTCTCTGCGACAGTCATCGAATCAAAAAGGGCAGCAGACTGAAAAAGCATTCCAACCTTTCGGCGGAGGACATTCATTTTTTTTCTGTTCAGACTCGATATTTCCGTTCCATCAAACCAAATTTCACCGGAATCGGCGGAGATCAATCCTGTAATAATCTTGAGGAGTACACTCTTACCGCACCCGCTTTGTCCCATAATCACGAGCGTCTCGCCACGCGGAATTTCAAGGCTGAGTCCGTTTAAAACGTTTTTGCCTCCAAAATTTTTTGTGACATTCCTAATTGAAATCATCTTTTAATTTTACCTTACGGAGGTACAGCGTGCGTTTGGACTTTGACGGGCATTGCTCATATCCTCCTGCGCCGTTGTTGCAGGCTCCGATTTTTACTTATACATTGAAGAAACCTTTATGAGGCGAAAATCTCTTTACTCCCACTGCGAGGCAGGCTGATGCCTGACGGCTAAATTATACCATCCCCAAAATGTTAAAGAGTACATGATTCAAGACAAAATCTAAAACGAGAATTGCAATAAGAGAGATTACAGCAGAACCAGTCGTAGAAATTCCAACCCCCTCTGCTCCGCCTGCTGTCGAGATACTAAACCCCTTGTAGCAACCAACGGCAGCAATTGCCATCCCGAAAGAGGTCGCTTTAATCAAACTAATAAGCACGCTTCCGACAAAAAGATTCTTCTGTACTTCCAAAAGAAAAAAGGAGCCGTTTACATCAAATAGCGTAACAACGGCGACAAAACCGCCAGCGATGCCCGCAAACGTCGAATAGATGGTAAGTGCCGGTAACATCATAGAACACGCGAGAAAACGCGGCACCACCAGATATTTGACCGGATTCGTGCCCATCACCTCAAGTGCGTCAATCTGCTCCGTAACCTTCATCGTTGAAAGTTCAGCAGTAATTGATGCCCCGATACGTCCGGCGAGCACAAACGCAGTAATCATCGGGCCGAGTTCCTTCACGACCGACACACAGACGAATCTCGCCACCGAGCCTTCCACTGCATAAGGTTTGAGTTGAATATACCCCTGAACACCCAAGACCATTCCTGTGAAAAATCCAGAGACAATAACAACAGCCAAAGAATTGAAACCGATCAACAACAACTGCTTAACTAACAGATCGAACTGAAAAGGAGGACGAAAAATTTGAACAAGTGTTTGAAAAAATAGCGTAAAGGCTTTTCCTATCTCGGAAAGCACATTGTACAACCGAACCTTCACCAAATCAGGGAAACCCGTAGGGGTTTCGTGTATAGTGGACTGCTGCTCCATATTTTCTATAATGGTTGTCAGTGTCAGTTATCGGTTAAAAGAGGGTTCTGATTTCGGCAAACACCTCTTACCTGAAAACTGAAAGGTTTTTTCCAAAGAAAAAACCGAACTGAAAGCGTAGCGTGCTGAAAGCCATCTAACTGGGATTCTCAAATCGCATCTGGTTTTTGGTAAAATAAAGAATAAACGTCCCAGTCGGTCCGTTACGCTGTTTCTTAATCATGAGGTGTGCTTCAACCCTGTCTCCGACCTCTTCATCTTCGTAATAATCATCTCGGTGTAAAAAGGCGACGAGATCGGCATCCTGTTCGATTGCCCCGGACTCCCGTAAATCTGAAAGCTGCGGGCGTTTATCAGGGCGACGTTCAATCTCACGACTCAATTGCGAACAAGCGATAATTGGCACATTAAGTTCCCAAGCAAGAACTTTCAAGGCGCGTGAGATTTCAGAGATCTCTTGTTCGCGAGCATGATATTTACCCGTCCCTCTCAATAGTTGCAGGTAGTCAACGATAATGAGTGCCAGCTCGCTGTGTTCGCCTTTTAGGCGGCGCCCCTCGGCGCGTAGACTCTGAACAGTAAGCCCACGATTGTCGTTAATTAGGATAGGTGTTTCAGCCAATCGACTTGCCGCTTCGGTCAATGGTTTCCAGTCATCTTCACCGAAATTACCGGTTCGGAGCCTTCCAAAATCAATCCGGGATTCGGTGGCTAACATTCGCATCGCGATGTCCTGTGAAGGCATCTCAAGACTAAAGATAGCAACTGGACGTTTTTGTTCAAGGGCGATGTTTTGTGCTATGTTCAGCACCAAGGTTGTTTTTCCCATACTCGGTCGCGCGGCAATGATAATAAGATTGCCGGGCTGTAACCCTGATGTATGATGGTCAAAATCCATAAAGCCGGTCGGCACCCCTAAAAATCTACTTTTTTTATGATACAAACGTTCAACCGCGCCAAGACTCTCTGTGAGTAATGCCCGGATGGCGACAAACCCGCGTTGCGTATCTGACTGACCAAGATCGAAGACCGCTTCCTGTGATTGATTCAGGACATCAGAAATTACAACACCCTCGTCGTACGCCATCTCGCGAATCTGAGCGGTCGCTCGAATTAACCGACGGCGCGTTGCCTTCTCATACAGGATATCTGCGTAAAATTCTGTACTCTCCGTCTCTGCAATTGGAGCCTGTAGTTCGTATAGGTACTCTGTTCCACCAGCCCGGTTCAACTGGTTCACCCGTTTCAATTCATCAGCAACAAGAAGAGGATCTGCATTGCTAACGCGGTCATATACCGCAAGGATAGCTGAATAGATAAGCTGATGGTCTACAGTAAAAAATATATCAGAGGTCTGACCGAGCTTGGTTATTACTTGCGGAATAACCGTTTTTTCGGTCATCATCGCGCCCAGAACTGCTTGTTCAGCTTCCTTATCAGAGAGGGAATCAACGGGTTGTGCCTGCATAATTACTCTTCACGTTCAACAACAACGCGGAGTTCGACAACAACATCTGTATGCAATTTGACCGGTACCATGAACACGCCGAGTTCGCGAATCGGCTCTACAAGTTCAAAGAACCGCCGTTCCAAATCAAACCCTTGCGTCCGCAAATTTTCTGCGATATCCATAGAGGTAACTGACCCGAAGAGACGATCGTTTTCACCAGCCCGCCTGCTGAGTGTGCATGTAACACCAGCCATCTTCGCGGCAATTTCCTGCGCTTGTACTTTATCTTTCGCCTCTTGATGATCGATTATCCGTTTCTCGTGCTCTAAGTGTCGGCGGTTTCGTTCGGTTGCATGCACTGCTAATTGCATGGGAAGAAGATAGTTACGTGCGTAGCCATCTGCGACCTGCAGCACATCACCCGGTAGACCGAGTCCCTCAACATCTTTCTTTAGAATGACTTCCATTTTTTATTTTTTCCTTGCGGTTAAACGACAGCAGACGCGGCAATTGCGCTTCCTTTCTTAATATCTAAAGGAAACGCCCAAGCAAAACCCTTCCACTTCGTTTCAGGCTCAGGTTCCTGATTTTTACTTCCCCATCGTAGGGAAACCTATTGTAGGTGTCTGAACCCTACCTCTATCGCGTAAACGGCAACAATGCCATATTACGAGCGCGCTTGACTGCACGCGTTACCATTCGTTGTTGCTTCGCCGATAGCCCGGTGACCCGACGACTCACAATTTTGCCACGTTCATTAATAAATTTTCGCAGCATATCTATATCTTTGTAATCGAAAGATTCAATTTTATGATAGCGCTGCCTGCGACGGAATGCCATATCAATTCTGTTCCTTTATTCTTAAAGTGTTGGCATCAGAGTGTAGCTGATACATCATGTTCTATAGGGAAACTCAACACACCTATCTATCAAAAGATTCAACAAGAAATGTGGGAGAACCTCTGGACGACAGTGGTTCTCCCACAAACACCATTCTTGCTAAAACGGAATGTCGTCCTCTGTTGCGGAAGATGCGTCGCTCGTAGCGGGAGCGGGAGCGTCCTGATAAGATGTAGCTTGTCCTGACGCAGCGGTGGGCTGAGCATCGGCATAACCGCCACCCATCTCATCGTCATCACGCCGTCCAACAAACTGAAACCGCTGCAGGCGGACTTTAAGACGGTTCCGCTTCGTGCCGTCTTCAGCTTCCCAGGAATCATATCTGAGGGAACCTTCAATCAGTATTGGTCTGCCCTTACTGAAATATTCGCCCACGATTTCTGCCTGCCTACCCCATGCTTCTATATCAACAAAACAGGGAACATCTTTCCGTTCACCCGTCTGTTGATCAGTGTAACTTTCATTCATAGCCAACCCAAAATTCGCAACGGCTGTTCCACTCGGCAGGAATTTCACTTCAGGATCCCGTGTCAGATTTCCCATTAGGATGACCTTGTTGTAACTTGCCATGGTTTCTCCTTTTTATCGTAGGCTCAGACCTTTTGAGGTAGCCTACAAGCCAAAAGCTCATTTAAAAATTTGGATGACGCTTATTTTAGTCAGATTCCGCTGTATCTTCAACCTTTGCATCATCATCTGTTGTATCTTCAGCCTCTGCCTTATCATCTGAGGTTGCTTCCTCATCCGATGTCGAGTTCTCATCTGGCGTTGATTTTTCGACCTCGGCTTTCTCAGGGGTTAGTTCGGCTTTCAACTTATCAATATCATCTTCGTATTGGACGACCATATACCGCAAAATCGCTTCAATGACATGCAGGGATTGATTTAATTCCGCAACAAAACTCGGTGTGCACTCAAAAATGTAGAGTACATAATAGCCTTCACTCCGTTTCCGGATAGGATAAGCGAGTCGTTTTTTGCCCCAAGGATCAAGCTTCAGGAGAGTCCCACCACCTTCGATGATGCTCTTTACTTGATTCGTAAGAGCCTCTGCTTCGTTTTCATCGTGGTCGGGCGTAATGATAAGCAGGAGTTCGTAAGGATTCAAATTTTCATGCCTCTCTTCGGACTGATGGCTCCACTGCTATTATAGTAAAAGCAGAGAGCAGAGATTAATATTAATTAAGCGAACCCCACCGAATGCCTGTGAACCAAATGGGCAATTACAGGTTAGATGGAATTCTATTCTTTAATTTTAGTTAATATAATTATACCACATTTTCATCCGTATATCAACCAAAAATGCTATTTTTCACAGACATTTAGTTTTACAGAATGCCTTGATTGAAGTTCATTATGCCTTCGTTAATATAGGTTAAAGTCAATCACATTCATATAAGTTATATAATTGTATTAACGTCTACTTATGACTTATGATACCATAGTTTGATTTATAAACCAAGACGAAAGAGAAAGAATCGCGACCGGGAGGGCACTCCTACAGAAGAACTGAATCCCACATTGAATTAAGGAAATTTAGGTTGGAAGCGTTGAATATGCGGTTACATGCAACGGTAAAAAAAACGGACGTTTCGATGTGAGAACCTCTTTCCGGATCCGTGCAGCTAACGTATCTACATCCACCTGTTCCACTGTCGCAAGCCCATATTTTTCTAAGAGCGGAAGGAGAGACTGAAAGATAGTCGCCATGTACCGGTACCCCGCCCACGTTTTAGCGGCACCGATTGGGGATTCAAGATGCATCGTGGGTGGTGGCAACCCTGCGTCAACAAAAGCACAATAAAGCTCCATGCCCGTGTCAAGATGCGCTTTCGAATGTTCAAACACGCCCAAAATCCACTTAACGAGTTGATTCATAAGTGGTGTATCTGGATGTAAGAACGCGGGATAAAGCGTGTATTCCGGCTCCTGAAACGCGGCGATACCGCCGGGCTTCAAATGCGTTATGAGTTGAGCGAATGCTCTCCTCGGATATGACATATACATCAACACAAACCGTCCGACAATAGCGTCAAATTTGTCCGAAAAAGCCAGCGTTCGTGCATCACCCGGAATAAATTCTACGTTCCGCATACCTGCGTCTGTTGCCCGCTCGTGTGCGGTTTCAAGAATTGCGGGATTGACATCTACACCGACAACCCGCCCCTTAGGACCGACAAGTTCAGCAAGCATGAGCGCGACATCACCTGCACCGCTACCGATTTCGAGGACTCGCATCCCTTCCGTTATACCGGCTCGCTTACAGAGACGTTGCGTCGACTCTCCGTAGATTCTTGATTGCTCAATGAGACGTGTCGTTTCGTGTGAGGTGCGTCCTAACGTATAGGTGGCATCGCGATGTGATGTTTGTGAGTTCTCTAAATGATTTGTCGCCATGTGCGGAGCCTTTTTACGATGCAAGTGTGGCATACGCCGTGATATGCGGTGGCAACATAATCGGGCGTTTCGCTGCGGCGACTTCCGCCTGTATCCGCTCCGCCAACGTATCAACATCTAACTCTTCAGCCGTCGTAATTCCATAAGCCTCCAGCAGAGGGACAAGGCTCCGAAAACTGTTCGCAAGATATTCGTAACCGGACCAGTTCACGGGACCCCCCATCGGTGCCTCAAAATGTAGCGTTGGTTCAGGCAACCCTGCATCGACAAAAGCCTGGTAAAGTTCCACGCCCATGTCAAGATGTGCACCGGAACGCTCAAACACGGTGCGTCCCCACTTAATCAACTCGTTTGCCAATGGTGTATCAGGATGCTCAGCCACGGTATAAGGTGCAAAATAGGCTTCCTGAAAGGCGGCTATTCCACTGGGACGCAGATGTGTCGCCAAATGTTTAAGTGCTTCCGCAGGGTCAGCCATATACATCAGTACAAGTCGTCCGACAACAGCATCAAAGTCGTTTGGAAGTTCAAGGGTTCGGGTATCGCCTGCGATGAATTCAATGTTTGAAAAACCCGCCGCATCCGCTCGAGCTTGCGCTGTTTTGAGAATATCGGGGTTGAGATCTACACCAACAACTATGCCGTCGGGACCAACAAATTCGGCGAGCGTAAGAGCCACATCGCCAGCACCACTTCCAACATCAAGGACTTTCATCCCCTTTGCAATACCGCTTCTAAGAAAAAAACGCCGTGTCACATCTTCATAGAGTTGTGATTGCTCGATTAAGCGATCCGTTTCCTCTTGGCTGCGGCCCATTGTATATTCCGCATCTCTGGACTGATTGCTCATTTCTATTACCTCTCTATAGACATACCACTCCGCTGGAGCGGGAAGCAGCATGCGTCATCTATAATTGCAAGTATTATGAAAAAATAAATTGATGGAACTGTGTCTTTCCATCTTTGACAGTGTTGATAACAGGGTTTTTGACTGCATGCCGATTTTCATCAAAATGCAATAGGCCTGTCATGCCAAGGTGGCAACTTAGGTTATATGATATTGAAAAGGCGCGGTTTTCACACCGCGCCTTTTACGAAAAGCATATTCAGCACTTTTCAGGAGATAGGTTTTAGAACCTGTATCCGACTTTAGCATACCAGTACGCCCCATCAAACCCAAACGGACTGAACTGTCCGTATTTGTTACCGACAGAATCAGCAGCATTCGGATTTTCATCAGGAAAGGTATTCAGGATATTTCTTCCACCGAGCGTGAGAGCGATTCCCGACCCGACGGCGTAAGTGGTTTCCAAGTCGAAAATAACCTTTCCAGTGTATTCACCAGTGCCTGGCACATCTGGGTTCTGTAAGTAATCTTCAGAATCGAACCAACCGCTGAAATAACTGGCGCGTCCGAGGACCGACCACATGTCCGTTATGGATTGAATAACAGTCGCGCTGGCGCGGTGTTCTGGTAAATTCTCTTGCAGTTCCCTGATTCGATGGTCGTCCAGCGTGGCTGGATTGTGATCGGTAACTGTGGTGTTCGTGAAGTTATACACGGCGATGAGGTTTCCGTTGGGTATTGGTGCTGTAACGACAAAGTCAATACCTTGGGTTGTGGTATTAAAGTCATTGATAAAGAACCGGAATTGTTCCAGATTCGCTGCACTGGTTACACCTTCGGCGATGAGCTGCGCCTTCTGCGACTCAGTCAATGTGAAGTCTTGTGAGACTGATAACCGGTTTTTCAGCCGAATATCAAAAAAGTCCACGGTGAAATTTACGCCCAAAATATCAACGGCAAATCCACCTGTGAAGTTATTTGATGTTTCCGGGTCAAGCGAGTTATCTTCCTTACCTGTCACAACACCGACAGCAGCGTTGGTAGAAGGAATTGTTCCGTTATTAACGAGATCACCCTTCTCAAAATCGTATTCAGTGGTAATGTTGAACGTATTTTGCTGCCCGGGTGTCGGTGCTCGGAACCCGGTACTATAACTTCCCCGCAACCGCATCGTTTCCGTAACTTTGTAGTTCGCAGCGACTTTATAGTTCAGCGTGCTACCGAAGCCCTCAAATTGTTCACCGCGTACAGCAAGCGCGATTAGCAGCGGCTCAATCGGTCTGATTTCAGTTTCCAGATAGGCAGCAACATTAGAGCGGTGCCACTTTCCTGCTGCGACCGGGCTGAATCCTGAAAATCCGTTGGAGGCAGCAGTGAAACCTTGAGCAGCGAGGGGCCCGATCTGATGCGACTCGCGTTCCCCTTCTATGATTTCAAACCCTTCATCCCGATATTCCAAACCAGCAGCGAGGAACACCATGTCGCTGAGCGGATAGGTTACATCGAAGTTGAGGTTATAATCCGTCTGGATATAGTCGCCTGGATCAAAATATGTCGGTGTGTCTGGTCCGAGCGAAGCATTGACGGTATTGAAGATAAAGAAATCGGCATGGTGCCGTCCAAAAGAACCACTCACATCCCACGTTAGGGGTTTGCCTAACGCTTCCTCGAGAGCAGTGCCCTTAACACCAAGGACGACGGAACTATCCCAAGCGAACGCGCCAAATCTGGGTGTGAATCCGCCTGGAAACATCTCCTGGAATGTGAATAGGTTCGGGTCACTCTTGACGGCTTGCAACCGTTCAGGATCAGGAACATGGTTGGTTATCGGGATGTCGTCAGCGGCGTGAGGCGACAGTTCGGTAAACTCCTGCCCGGCAGCCTCCGCTGCCTGCTTTCGGGATTCCCAAGCCGCCATTTCGTTTGTCAAACCCCGCAAATCCCCGACGAGCAACGTCTCGCCACCTGTCGAACTAAACACACCGCTACGGGTATTCGGATTTCGGAAATAGAATCCGCCTTCAACCCGCTTTCGGGCGTAGTTGGCATGTCCATAGAAATTGATGGTATCTGTGAGGGTGGCACCGTAGTTGGCAAACAATTTGACATCATTCTCTATAATCGGTTGTCCCCAAATTTGCGCCGGGTCTTTCACACTAAAATTGCCTGCGTTAATCATGGCTATGGCATCATTACGTTGGACAGAGCGGACGGTCGGATCTGCACCACCGTATTCAAAGCTGAGACTACTCCACGCGTCTGGGTTCCCTAAACCGATATTCCCTGCGACAGCAAACTGTCGACCATCGCCGTATTGGTAGATACCGGGTTTGAATTCAAACGAACCGCCTTCGTGGTTGTTTTTCAGCTGAAAATTCATCACGCCGGCAATGGCATCAGAACCGTATTGTGCGGATGCGCCATCACGGAGGATCTCTACCTGTTGCAGCGCAATTGCGGGAATAGGTGCCAGGTCAGGTCCCTGTGAACCATCAGACAGACCGTTTCCGAGCCAGTGAATCACTGCGGCACGGTGTCGCCGCTTGTTGTTGACCAACACCAATGTATGGTCTGGGGCAAGTCCCCGTAAATTCGCCGGACGGACCACTGTTGACGCATCGCTAATCGGCTGTGTATTGATGTTATAAGACGGCACCAAAGCTCTCAATAAATCCGGTAGATCTGCGCCGCCCTGCTTTTCAAAGGATTCGTTTGACACAATATCGATCGGGACCGCTGAATCCAAGACGGAGCGCGGTTGGGAACGCGATCCCACCACGACAAGACTCTCAAGTCTCACAGGCGCATCCGCCTCAGATGCTTCTTCAGATGCTTCAGCCTCGTCCGCGGTGGCTTCTGTTTCCTCCGCATCGCTGGCTTCTTCCTGTGCAATGACCGTTGTAAACGTACACATCGCAATAACTACAAAGATACTGAGTGCGAAGATGATCGGTTTGAGATATTTACTGTAATACATATAATTTTCCCTCTTCGATTTCGACGTAAACGTCAAATTTTGAAAACTGCTATTAAAAAAATAAACACAAAAACGAAGTTAGCAACCCCCGCTTTTCCTCATAAGATTACTACAATCAAGGCGTATCCAAATTAAGAATTTAGCAACTCAAGAGGATAGTTAGGTTGCTCTCTCTTACACAGAGCGTGTTCTAACAGCAAAATTCGCTCTATTTTCTATATCGAATCTACGCTGAATATAGCCGTACATTAATAATATATGATAACACAAATTTTGTCATTCGTCAAATTTCTAAAAAAATAGAAAAATTAGCGTTAACAAAAGTGGAAATATTACCATAATCGGCAATTAGTGTCAAGCAACTGATCCATAAATCCAATTTGACTTGATATACATTTTTATGGGGCAATATTAACCGCGTTTTTCATCCGTTTCTCTTCTACGAAAGAACGGAGAGCCTCACCTAAAACACCATATTCCTCTAAAAAATTTAAACTTGACAATAAATTCGCAATGATATATACTTAATAACACGCTGAACTTGATGTTATGCTACGTTTGGAATTAAAAACACCCTAAAAAAAAGTTCATCCAATAGCTACTCTAATAGTGAAAATACTATCATGGCAAAGAAAAAGGGACGCCGCGCCATAAATGTGGCACGGAAGCGCGAAAAACGAAATCGCGACCGGAAATTTAAACAAAAAAAACTTGCTATCGAAAAGCAACGTAGACTTCCTTATGAAAAGTCGGAAGAAGAACATTTACACGCCTGTATCTCACAGAGTCGTAAACTTCTTGACGAACCTGAACTTGAAGGTATACTTTTCGATTTTGACCTGATGTATACACAGGTGACAGAAGTACTTGATAATTACCAAGCAGACAAAACGAACGCGCTCACAGACGAATCTGAAGAAGACCTCATCCATCTAACAAATGTAACAGAAGAAACCGCGAGTGAAGAGGAATCAAATCCTTTATCGGAAGCCGAACGTGCCTGCGAACATTTTCGGGTAGAAGTGCTTCCACATCTTGTTACACCAGACTTCATGCACCAATTAGTGCAAGCACTCACGGCGTGTGAAAAACGGCTTAAATTAATAGGCAACCGAGACCTCGCAGAGGTGGCTTTTGTCACCCGCTCGCTTTTTGAAGCCGCCCCATCGGAAATACTGGCATTTCATCCGATGATCCAAACTATCGGTATTGAAACTCTACGGATACTTGTGGAAGCACCGGATATGATTATTGACAGACGTGAGGAGGTTAAGGAAATCCTTTCAGATGTTCTGGAATACAAAGCGTCAGAAGCCTACCCATCTCAACCGATTTCCGTCTTTTCAGACCCTGCAAAAAATCCGAGACACCACAAGCAAGAGGATACCACATCTGATTTAGCGGAATCGGTTTCGCCGCATTTTGACCCGGTAAAGATTGCGATAAGCAATCCGGAACAGGCTTTGACCATCCCTGCGGAGCCTCCCGCACCGCCTTCAGATTCAGTCGATCTCTCCGACACACCTACCTCAGAGACAGTAATACCGCCGGTCTCACCTGACGAACTTCCTGCTCGGGCACTTTATAAAAATTTCGACGGCTTGGGAATCAAAGAGAGTTTCGAGGAACGGACAGACGTCCCGTCCTTACAAGAGAGGTTTGCTAACTACGCTTTAGTGAATGAAAGCGAAGAACAAGTTGAATTTGTTGATGTGGAAAACGAACGCTACATCACGGTTACCGAAGAGCGGCTACAGTTACACGCACGCTCAGAAGCAGAACTTACCATCGCAATGGCAGAGATAGAAGCGCAGTGTACATCGGCAGTCATGTACCTCGCCAAAACAATTGAAGAAAGGGGGTAATATTATGCCACGGAGTAAAAGCGGACAGGTCCGACGTCGGACGCAAATCCGCCAACGCCAACAACGACGAGTGAAAAGAAAGAAAGTAGCACTGAAAGAAATTTTACAAAACAGTTAAATTTTATACACTACATTTTGATAGTGGCGGGTCCTGTGCCTGCATGTACTCACATGCGTTTGAGAATCGGCGAGATGTTTTTACTTGGAGTTTTGATAGGGCGTTTCCCTTTCTTTATCCCCAGGAAACCTCGCCAGCAGTGCAGTGGCGGGGTGCTATCCCCGCCTACTCTCTCTTTTCAAAGTGAACAAACTCTGATGGTTGTAACCGGACGGAGTCCCCACGACTCTTTTCAATATACCCTATCCTGAGCAGCGTAATTACTTCATGAGAAGTAGGGATATTGAAAAGTTGACGAACCCGTTCACGATCCGTGGGGTGTTCCAAAGGGGCACTGACAAACTGCACACCAATCTCCAAAGCAGTTGCAGCGAGAAGTACATTCTGAATTAACATCCCCATACTCAGCCACATCCATCGCGTTCCTCCGTCCCCAGGTGGGTATCTCTTACAATTCATCGTAACCAACATGAGTAACGGTGCCTCGCGCACTTGTGCAGCAATCTCGTTCGCGGGGATATTTCCTGCTCCTAAATGCCCCAAAAGTGTGAACGACTTCGCGTTTTTCAACACCCGTTCCAATAATTTGTCCGGCGCGCCCTGAAGCAATTTCGGCAGTGTGACGTGATCCGTAAGCAACACACCATCCCCTAAAGTTTTCAAATCCGCCTCTGTGAGACGCATCCAACGGCTATTGTCATCAAGGAATTTGGCATCTTTGAATTGCTCAACGATAGCGCGCTCCGTTACCTCAGCGAGTGCTGTCTTGCCTTCCGCTTCCTGAATCAGCACAAGTTCCCAAGGTTGAACATTGAAAGGCGAGGGAGTCCACCGCGCAGCTTCAATGAGTTTTTCAAGGTCTGCTGCATCAATTGTGCGGTTCTGAAATGTGCCGCGATGGCTTCTGCGCTGTGTTATTGCTTCAAAAACATTCATAGATTCACCAAGTTTCGATGACGTTTTAGGATTTCTGCTGGCGATGCTGTACCGGTGGCACCGATCTTGGTAACGGTAATAGAAGCAACCAAATTGCCAACATAAGCCGCTTCAACAGATGCCTCCGCTTGTGAAGTGCGTAGGCTACAGAGCGTTGCGACAAGTCCCGCCGAAACACTGTCACCCGCCCCAACTGGATCGATCTCGTCGTTAATCGAAATACCGGGGATATGCGTAAAGTTACCTTCACTATAGACGAGGATACCGTTTTCACCGAGGGTGACGTATACCATTCTTTGGGTCTGTTCCGCGAGAGCAATAGCGCACTGCCTCGCCTCTTCGATGTCAACTTCCTGCCCGCTCCACTCAGACTGAACAGCACGCTTCGCCTCAAACCGGTTCGGTTTTATGATAACGTTTCGATACTTACCAATCCGCGTGCGGGAGTCTGCGAAAAAAATCTTATCAGGAAACGCCAATCCCAACTCACATAATTCTTCTCTCACTCGGTTGGTGACAACCCCTAAGTTCTCAATTGGCATCTGGTCACCGACAATGATACCGTCAACAAGCGGCATACAATTTCGAAGGGCATCAATAACATCAGTTTCAATCGCCTCATCCATCGCTGACTGGTTCTCAATATCGAACCGCGGTCCCTCCGTCTCCACGCCTTCATAGCCACGATGAATCGGTTTAAGATAGGTAGGCGTTACCCACTTCGGCACCTGTATCATAAAATCCGTCAAGCATCCATTCGCCTGCAGGCAATCCAGCAGCGTCCGACCAAATCCGTCCTCACCGATAACACCTAACGTATAGACTGTGCCTACTCCTAACGCCTTGAGGTTATTTGTAACTGTCCCCACTGCACCGGGACTATAGCGTTGCTCAACAACGGGATTCGTATGCCATGGTGTTTCCAACGATAGTGTTGAACGGGTCTTGTCTATGTACCAATAGGCATCAAGGTAAAAATCGCCAACAACCAGAATACGTTGATTTTGAAATTGATTAAGAATTGTCTTCAGGCGCGGTTCGTTAATCAATGTGTTCCTCCAATGCCTCAAATACCCTGCGATGTAGATAACCATTATAGCACATCCGTATTTTTTGCGGAAACACCAAATTCTCCCATCTCAGGGCCATAATCTAAAAGTAAGCACAATCGTAAATTATTGCGTAAATCCTAAAATGTTATACTTTTGAAGATTGAACAATGATGCGATACCAACATTAGGATGGATTACCGAACCATTATTATCTAACCGAAAACCCTCTAATTTTTTCTTGACTATTTTCTTACGCTTGTTATACTTTTGGATAAAGATTGAACAATGATGCGACACCAGCATTAGGATGAATTACTGAACCATTATTATCTAACCGAAACCCTCAAACAGAATATTAGACTATCCTGCACTGGGTGCGTGGGTCTAAAAACATAGGAGCAGTTTATGAATCCGAAAATTTTTAGGTTAACACTATGCGTATTACTCGTACTCTCAGTCGCTTACCTTTCTGGGGAGGAGAGAACGGGAGATGTCGGAATAACTGAAGAACCGAAGCCTACACTTAAAGTGGGTTTGATTCATCCGTTGCTAAATTACGCCACTTTTGGCGACGGTGCCAAACTTGCCTTAGCCGAAATCAACAAAGCAGGCGGTATTCTTGGGAGGCAGGTAGAACTTATCTATAAAGTGGAAACAGGAACCATTGCTGATTCTGCAACAGAATTAGCTAAAATGGAAAATGTTGTCGCTATATTAGGTCCGATGTTTTCAAGTAGTGCTGTTAAAGTTGGACCGATCATCAATATTCCTGTCATTGTGGGTGCAACAGGTGCTGACGTGACGAATACTGGGAATGATCCGAGAGATTTTCTCTTTCTCGTGGCGAATTCAAATGCCTTGCAAGCAAAAGTCATGGCAGGTTTTGTGGTGAACGACCTCGGCAAGAAAACTGCAGCGATGATTTGGCAGAACGGGGATGTCTACTCTAAAGGTTTCGTTAACGCATTTGATGCGGATTTCAAGGCACTTGGCGGTCGCATTGTTGCCAATCAAATCTATGAACAAGGCGATACAATGTTTGATGGACAACTTGGGATCATCAAAGAGGCAAACCCTGATGTCCTGCTTCTCGCAAGTTTTCCGCCAGAGAACCCGATCATAGTGAAACAGGCACGGGAGATGGGCATTAAGTCCATCTTTATCGGCAGTGATGGTTGGGATGATTCGTTGATGTTAGACATTTTAGAGGATAACACCCCTCTCGAAAATTCCTACTATTGTAGTATCTCGGATGAACTTGCTGCAGATTTTACGGACGCTTATGAAACAATGTTTAAAAATCAGGCTATTGGTATCGCGCCATTAGGTTACGATGCCATGCGGTTATTGGCAATAGCGATTGAAAACGCCCAATCAACAGACCCTGTTATGATTCGGGACGCAGTTGCTGCTATCACTGACTACCAAGGGGCGACAACTATTTCCGGCTTTGATGGTAACCGTCATCCTATCAAACCTGCTTCCGGTATCCGCGTGTTGAAAATTGTTGATGGCCAACCGCAGCAATACACTGTTGTGAAAGCATACGAGTAACTCTCATAGGACTTACGGAAATCCCGGTACTCCCGGGTGAGGTTTCGTGAAGATGAAGAATTTAAATCGGTAATTTCTTAATGAGATCCGGTGGGGTTGCAAACCGCACCTACCCTGTTTGGGGAATGTATCAAATTACCGAAATATGTATTGAAACTTCATCAAACCTCACCAGCAGTGGTCGGGGCTATAACTCACTGAAGTGTCTATCTATAGGCTTCAGCATAAGTAACTCTGCCTCAGACCCAATTTGCAATATCGTCCCAGATGTGGTAAAATATAAGGAGTTTGCTTTTCTATAGCAAGTTTCGGCTTGCAAGCTACGCCGAAATTCATCATACTAACATCTTGGAGATAATTTATGTATAAAATCGGTCTCATCCCTGGCGACGGAATCGGCCCCGAAGTGACGCGCGAAGCAATGAAGGTCTTCGGGGCAGCAGCCGAACAAGCCGGAATCCAATACGAAACAGTCGAATATGATGTCGGCGGCGACCGGTATCTCGCAACCGGCGAAGTGTTACCGGATTCAGTTTTAGAAGAACTCCGAGGTTTAGACGCTATCTACCTCGGCGCAATTGGGCACCCCGATGTCAAACCTGGTATTTTAGAGAAAGGCATCTTGCTCAAAGTCCGGTTTGAACTTGATCTCTACATCAACCTCCGCCCCGTCAAACTCTACCCGGGCGTTCCAACCCCCCTGAAAGACAAGGGACCTGAAGAAATTGATTTCATCATTGTTCGCGAGAATACCGAAGGCTTATACGCTGGCATCGGTGGTTTCCTGAAACGTGGCACGCGTGATGAAGTTGCGATTCAGGAAATGATTAACACCTACAAAGGCGTAGAACGCTGCGTGCGCTATGCGTTTGAGCTCACCAAAAAGCGTAATAAGGAAAATACGCTGACGCTCTGCGACAAAGCAAACGTCCTCACCTACGCACACGATCTGTGGCGCCGCGTCTTTGACGAGGTTGGCGAAGATTACCCTGATATCAAGAAGGAATATGCCTTTGTTGATGCGACGACAATGTGGATGGTGAAAAATCCAGAGTGGTTCGACGTTGTTGTGACATGTAACATGTTTGGAGACATTATCACCGATCTCGGTGCGATGATTCAGGGGGGCATGGGGGTCGCCGCATCCGGAAATCTGAACCCAGAAAGTGTCGCTATGTTTGAACCGATTCACGGCTCCGCGCCGCGTTATACCGGCAAAAATCAGATTAATCCCATCGCCGCGATAGGCGCGGCTGGAATGATGCTCGACCACCTTGGGTATGCAGAAGCGGCAACAAAAGTAGAAAACTCTATCAGTGACCTGCTTGCAAGCGGAAAAATCAAGGATCTGGGTGCTGGACGCATGGGATATACGACTGAGGAAGTAGGCGACCTTGTTGCGGAAGGGCTGTAGTTGTTCACAGATAGGCGCGCTTTCCAAGCGCGCATCCTCAAGAGACACGAACACGAAGTGTCTGGTCCCCTCCAATTTTTAGAGCAAACGTGCTGTAAAATTAATACGATCTGAATAGCGGTTCCAACGATTGAAGGTGTACATGTCGTAAGCACTCAATGGCTTGTAGCCAGAACTCTTGAGCAAGTCATTGACGGTGTTGACTTCAAAGATTCGCTGCTGGTGAACCTCTTCATAGCGGCGAAACAGATCCCCCTCTCGGATGAAAAAGGTTAAGACAGTTCGACACATCTTGGAATGATGGAGGTAGTTGTTTTTCCAGATGTAGGTATAATCATCATGATTTGACGCGAACGTTTTGTTGTGGAAATGTTCAACAATGTTCCGTTCCGTTGTCACGTCAAAGATAAATAAGCCGTCCGGTTCGAGATGCTCAGCAACACACTGAAAGACGTTGCTTAATTCGGTTTCATCGTAAGCATAATTAATGCTATCGTAGGTGCAGAGGATCGCGTCAAATCGTTGGTTGAGTTGGAACTCGCGCATGTCACCGTATTGGAGTCCGATATTTAAATCGTGCGCCGCGGCTTTCTCCTTCGCAAGGTCCAGCATACCAACTGCCCGATCCACCCCAGTCATCTCATAGCCTCTCAATGCGAGTTCTATCGTCAAAGCACAGGTGCCACATGCCAAATCAAGAACCGTGCGTGGTTTGCAATTATATTTATCGAAAAGTGATTCAATGTAATGGGTCCAACGCGTGTAGTTGACGTTTGCCATCATCCTGTCATAGGCGTAGGCGAATTTCTCATAAGGGGGAGTTAGCTGTGTCTGCATTGTTTAAGTGTCGCTTGCAAACTGATACTGCAAGTTACTCGGTTCCTCCTTTAACTCCGACAGAGGCGTCCATCATCCGCAGGAGTGTGTTAATCTCATCGGCGTCCCAAGATTCATCAGCGTTCGCTTCTATCGCATACCTACCAACGGCTCTGATTTTACGGAGACTGATTCTCCCCGTAAGGAAACTGAATGGCAACTGCTGTCCGGCTGTTTTAACCCGATCAAACGTCGCTTCAACGTCATACCGATCTACTCCTTCAGGAGCTTGTCGAATCAGCGCATCCTTCACCATGTCCGCGCCGAAACCAAACAATTCTTTGATGATAAACCATTGCAAAACGGCAAGGCATATCGTGAGGATTAAGAGAAGCGTCAAAACTTTGACGATGTGCTGCCTCCATGTTCCTTTTTCAGCTGCCATGTTTAATTACCTTTTTTTAATTGTTCCTTGCGGGGTAAATACCGAACGTTAAAACTATCGAATGCGTCTCGTAAATCCGCCTGCGCCGGTGTTGCAGGCTTTTTAATTGTTCCTTGCGGAGGAAGCACGGTCATTATGTCTATTTCGTGCCTTCCTCATATCCGCCTGTGCCAGTGTTGCAGGCTACTGTTTGGCTTTTTACTTACCACTTATCTTAATACTTAAGACACATGTTGTCAACAGATTTTTCTGTCGCATCAACGAGGTTAGAACCTTACTTGCGAAATAAATAGGTAAAAAAAATGAAAATCGGAATTGTAGGTAGACCACAGGTTGGAAAAACGACGGTATTTAATACCTTAGCCCAATCCAACGCAGAAATTGGGGGCTACACCAATCGAGGACAAATAAATCTGAGTACTGCCAATGTCCCAGACAAACGTCTGGAACAGATAGCAAAAATATCTGAATCAAAAAAAACAACACCCGCTACAATTGACTATGTAGACGTTGCCGGGGTAAGCAAAACGGACATGGAACAAGCAGAGTTAGACTCTGGGATGATTGCAGAACTCCGCACAGTCGATGCACTTGCACATGTCGTCAGGCTTTTTGAAGACGAAGCGGTTCCACACGTTGACGGCAACGTTGACGCAGCGCGCGATATTGAAAGTGTTGCCCTTGAGTTTGCACTTGCAGATTTGCAGATCGTTGAAGGTAGACTTACCCGACTCCGTAAGCAATATCAAAATCAGAAACTTCCGGAACAACAAAGTGAAATTAAACTGTTAGAGGCGTGTCAGAAGACCTTAGAAACTGGAAAACCGCTCCGAATCCTCGACCTATCTGCCAATGAGGAGAAGTTGATACGCGGTTACGGATTTTTGACACAGAAACCGTTGTTGTTAGTCTGCAATATCGGCGAAACACAACTCGACGCGGCTGATGAAATTCTCGAACGCTTCGGAAAATATAAGACGGAACCACAAACGGCAGTCATTGTACTCGCGGCACAGTTGGAAATGGAACTGTCGCAACTTGACGAAACGGATACCGAGGTATTCATGGAGGAAATGGGGTTGCACGCATCCGCTTTAGAGCGGTTCATTCAGACTTCGTATCGGTTATTAGGACTACTCACATTCTTTACGACCGGTCCCGTCGAGACGCGAGCGTGGACACTGCGCGAGGGGCAAACTGCTGTGGATGCGGCGGGTCGTGTACACACGGATTTCGCGCAAGGTTTCATCCGTTCTGAAACAATTAATTGGGCTGACTTAATAGCGTGTGGCAGTTATCCGCAAGCCCGAAGCAAAGGTTTGTTGAGAGCTGAGGGGAAGACCTATCAGGTCCAAGAGGGCGATGTTTTATTGATTCTGGCAAATCCAACTAACTAAACACGTTATCCCGTAAATCTGCGATCGCCTCCATCATTTGATTGCCCATCTGTTGGTACATCTCACGCTTCGTTTCAAATTCCTCGGTAGTGAGTTCGAGAGGAGCACCGAAGACGACAGTTAACTTCGACCGACGCAGCCGTTTACTGTTGCGCGGCAACATCCGTTCCGCACCACTATGATAAACGGGAATAGTGGGTACCCCCGCTCGGTGTGCAATAAAACAGGCACCGTCCCGCGCCTTACCTAATGTGCCATCGACACTACGAGTGCCTTCGGGAAATATAAGCACAGCGTTCCCAGTTTGCAAAAGCGAAATAGTCCGCCGCAACGCCCCTAAGTCAGGGGCACCTCTATTTACAGGATAGGCATTATAGGTTGAGATGAGTTTTCCTAAGCCGGGAATGTCGAATGCATTACTCCGCGCCATATAATGAATCTCGCGATTGGCGGCAGAACCGACGATAACTGGATCCAGAAAGCTGACGTGATTCGAGACGAACAGCACACCCCCTTCTCTCGGAATATGGTGAACACCTCGCGCTTCAAGGCGCCCAAACGTTTTACAGAAAAAGTTTGTAAGTCGATGCCCCCATCGATAGACCGCACGGGATGTCCAAAACTGGTTATTGGTATACCACATAAAAATATCGGGGTTAGAAACCCCTCCTGCGTTAATCGGGGTTAGAAACCCCTCCTACGTTCCCGTCCCTGCTTGTTTTCACACACGTGTGCAATAAAATCAACCACATCTTCAATTGCTTTATCGGTCGTATCAACGATAATCGCATCGTCAGCAGCACGCAGCGGACTGTGTTCTCGGGTCGTATCCTTTTCATCGCGCTCGCGAATCTCTGCTTCAACCGCTGCCAACGTCGCGTCTATGTTTTGTGCTTGGAGATCGGCGAGTCTTCGCTTCGCACGCTCTGTCACAGAAGCATCAAGATAGAATTTAAAATCGGCGTTCGGAAAAACGATAGTCGTTAAATCCCTACCTTCAGCAATGATGCTACCTTCAGCACCAATCCGCTGTTGATGTTTCACAATTTCACGACGAATCTCTGGAATTTTCGCGACATCTGCGACCAATCTATTGACAGCAGGCGTTCGGATCTGTTTGGACACATCTTCGGCATCAAGCAAAATCGTTCTGCCATTATCCGTGAATTCAATATGACACGCTTTCACGCGGTCAATCAGTTTCGGGTTATCCGCCGCCAGTTCTTCCTGTATTGCCAACAGGGTCACCGCTCGGTACATTGCTCCGGAATCGAGATAAAGCAATCCAAGTTTTTCTGCGATGCGTCGCGCCACCGTGCTTTTCCCGGAACCAGCGGGTCCATCCATCGCAATCGTCACCTGAGATCCTGGTTTTTTCATGAGCCTCCTAACACTTTTTTGCGCTTTTCGACGATAACTTGTGCGTCCAAAAGGACACGTTCAATCTCAGCCAAGTCATCCATCTGAAGCAAGGTTTTGAACTCGATTAGATTTTCAACGATGTCATCAATGAGTGATAAAAGGACATCTCTGTTTTGGGTAAAAATGCCGGTCCATAAGTCAGGCGACCCCGCGGCGATACGTGTGGAATCCCGAAAGCCAGTCGCCGTAAAGTCCAACGCTTTATGCTGCTCCGTTTCCACATTCGCAACAGTATTGGCGAGTAGACTCGCAATGAGATGTGGGAGATGACTTGCGGCACCGATAAGCAAATCATGGGTTTCAGGAGAGAGGAGATGCGGGACTGCTCCGACAAAGTCCCACAGATTTTTAACCCGTTGTAGGGAATCGGGATCGGTGTTTTCTGTGGGTGTCAAAATACACGTTGCGTTTTCAAAAAGTGTTGCCTGCGCGGCACTGACACCGGTTTCGTGTGAGCCTGCCATCGGATGCGCACCGACAAAAGAAAGGGTATCCGAACCATTTTCCCTCAACAATGCTTCAACCGTCCGCACCAATACCGATTTCGTACTACCGACATCCGTCAACACCATAGACTGCTGCGATCCAACAACTTCAACAATATGTTGTACGAACGCTGGGACCAACTCAACAGGTGTAGACAGTACAACAAGGTCGCTTCCACGTAGCCCTTCCGCCATCTCTGTCGTAACCACATCAACCGCATCGGATTGGAGTGCTTTTTCGAGCCTACCGATGTTTCGCCCTAACCCGACACGTTGCCCTTGAAATCCATTTTTTTTCAGTGCAAGTCCAAGCGATCCGCCAATTAAACCGACACCCCATATTGTAATTCGACGAAGTTGCTGTATTTGTCCCATAGCAAATCTCGGAAACCTTCAATTTGCGAGCATATCGTGGTATACCCGACAGGTAGAAATCTTATTATATTTTATGGGAATCCATAACTCTTTGTCAAGTGAAAAACGGAAGATGCGTATCTTCACCAAATAAACCGATACATCGGCTTTTCGAGGAAGATACCGAGCAATCCCCAGACACTCCCAACCAAGAATTCACCCAAAATCAGCCCTAAAAAGAACGGCGCGACCCGCCGAAACGTCCGCACACCACCGAAACGTAGAATCGCCAACTTGACGAAATAACTGATGAAGACCGAAAACCAGAAGAAGTTCACCGCCCACGTCCCAGAGATAGCATATCCAATCGGATACAGGGGCCACCAGAAAAAACGGAGCCGAACGAGCGTCAGACCAAACGCGAACAGAAGACCGCAAACCATGGCAATCCACGATGGAATGTTCACAGGCATCGGGTTTGTGAACCAATTCTGGGTGCGGTTGAACACCGAACCTGACCAGACCTCAATTGCGCCACTTTCATAACCGAGATGCAGTGCGCCCCAAAACGCCGCAAAGGGGCTGAGTACCATCGCGAGGAGCATCGCAATAGCAATCCGCCGCGAAGAACTTCGCGACCGTTCCGCCAATTTCAAGCCCTCTAACTGGTGCGGCATCGTATTGCCCCGGTAGGCGCGGTTAAAGCAGAATATCAGCGAAAACAGTGCCAGGTTCTGTCCGCCAAGCCGTCGCATTCCGAACATCTTGGGAAGTAGGACATCAGGTCCCATAGAACGTAAGTCATGAATCGGCGGACCCAATTCAGCACGGACACGGGTAATCACCGTCACCGTCGTCAGATGGATAGCAAAGACGAGCACCGCCACCCAGAAAGACATCCCCGCAATCCACCAAAAACCGGTGAGAAGCAGAAACCCACAGATTAATCCTAACACCGCAGTACGATAGGACATCGGTTCGTTGGACTCTGCGCTTCTATTTCCGTGTAACGCTTGCATAAGGACACTCCGCAAATGGTCCCGTGCACTCCACAACGCCATACACAGGACACCGACACAAACTCCGAACGACTGGTCGAAGATGAACGGGAACCCCGGAATCCGCTGCAAGCCAGCGATACTCCCGAAAATCATCTCGAACTTCCAGAAGATATAAAAAAACCAGAACGTAAATGAAAGATCCAGCGGAATAAAATACGCCATCCCGACAACGAAGGGAAAGAAAACGATGGGTGTCCAACCGATCGCATTCCACGGTTTCGTTGTAAAGAGTGGTCGCAGATCATAGAACTCACCACCGAGTCCTGGAAAGTTTGGAAATAGAAAATGCAGTCCGTTAACAACATCTATCCCGCCTGCGAGGATGATGCCGACCCACAAAGGTTTCGATCGGAAGAAACGCACCGTTGTCATCTGATAGGGTAACTCAATAATCGGATAACTGAGCCGTTCAATTTCAATCCACTGTCTTCGTAGTATCACATTAATACAAAACGTGGTGAAAAGCAGAACGATGATAAACCCGCTCCACGCAAGCACAGGTCGCCACCACAACTCAAGATGCGGACGCAGATAGAGGCTCGACTCGCCTGTAAAATAGACCGTCAAACGGTTCTTGTCCGTCAAGGCGAGCCAATCTGGGAGATAGCGGTGGAAAAGCGTTGCCCACTCATTCTCCTCCGTTGCCAACCAACCGACTGTGGCGATATTCGTAATGATTACCTCAAACAGGTCATGCCCACAGATAGCCGAGGCTACGGATAGCATTGCGTAGAGCGTCAGCAATTCGCCTTGGGTGAGTGCGGCGCGCGGTGCGAACCGATGCAGGATGGTATTGATGGCGATTAGGACAGCGAGTGCGAAGATGGTATTGAAAAACAGGGACATTGTCGTTGGGAATCCCTGATCCCAACGCAGTGATGCGAAGACCCAATAGTTATTGAAGGGAATCAGCGCGAGCCCAAGCCAAATAATCCGCCACCGGATTTTCTGACGAGGAGACGTAGAGAGGGCAGGCGAGTGTTGCAGCATAGATAATCCCAGTCAAGATGTGTGTCGTGTTACCCATAAATCGCAACGCCATTATACCGCACAATTGAACTGCCCTCAAGATTTTTGTTTGCAACATTAAAGCATATCTGGTAAAATACCGCTAAAATTAACCCGAAAACAATCTTCTTCTTTCCCAAGCAAATGAACGCTATAAAAGAGGCTCACTATAACCTCGGTATCGCTTATCTGGAGGCGGGGCAATACAACAGAGCAGTTCCTGAGTTTGAAGCAGCCATAAAGTTGGATGCGGATTTCATAGGTGCACACTGCGCGCTCTGCCGCGCGTATCTCGAACAGGACGCATTAGAGAAAGCAAGTGCCTCGGTCACAGCGGCGTTAAAACTCGACGACACCCACCAACCCGCATTGCTCCTGTGCGACACCCTCACACAAGCATATTACGACAAAGGCAGACAATATCATGGTGCCGAACGCTACAGCGAAGCTGTTTCAACATTCCAGAAAGCACTCACCCTTGCCGAAGACTTAGAACGTAGTTCGCAGGATCCCGACATTAAAAATAAACATATCTATGCCCACCTCGGTGCTGCTTACATCGGACTGAAGGCGTATCAGGAGGCGATCGACGCATTACAAAACGCGATAGCACTTGATCCCGATCTCGTTGATGCACACTACAACCTCGGTTATGCTTACGTCGAACAGGGATCTTACGACCAAGCGATTCCGCATCTTGAACGCGCTATAGCGATTGCTCCGAATTTCAAGCGCGCTCACTACAACCTCGCCCGCGCCTATCGGGAATTGGGCAATTTGGAAGCGGCGACACATGCCGTTACAGAGACCTTAAGGCTCGACCCCAACTATCAACGCGCACACGAACTCGCAAACTCGATAAAACAAGCGCACTACAACAGAGGTATCACCTATCTCAACGATGAACGCCATAGTGAAGCCGTTACAGCCTTCCAAAACGCTATTACGCTCGATTCCGATTTTACCACTGCACATTACAATCTGGGGTTAACCTACCTCAAGATGGAAACCTATTCCCGCGCTGTCGATGCGCTCCAGAAGACGATAACTCTGGATCGCAACTATAAAGCCGCACACCATTCACTTGCCCTCGCCTACCTCGGACAACAAGAACTCGGAAAGGCGAGAGATGCCGCAAAAGACACGTTGAAACTGGATGCGAACTATCAACCCGCACTGTCCCTTTTGGAAGCTATCGATCCGAGTTTCACACCGTCTGCAACACAGACATCTACACCTCCAGAACCGGAACAACCGACAGCCCCACAATCGGCTGGCAAACCGAGACAGGAAACGCACTATGAACTCGGCATCGCCTACAAGAACTCGAAAATGTATACGGAGGCAATCGCGGAGTTTCAAAAGGCGATAGATCTGGATCCAGATTTTGTAGCAGCACACACGAGTTTAGGCGAAATCTATCTTGAAACCGGACGGCTTGATGACGCAGAAAAGGCAGCAAACGCAGCGTTAAGGATTGATGCTAATTCCCAACCCGCGCGTCAACTTTTAAATGACATCAAACAAGTACGCTCAACCCAATCCACGCAATCAACTGGCACTCCCTCACACGTCACGGATATAAAAAAACACTACGAACGCGGAGAAGCATTCCTCAATAACGGGCAATATAACGAAGCCGCTGCTGCATTCAAAAGAGCAATAAAGGCAGATCCAAGTTATGCGGATGCACACTACAGTTTAGGTGTCGCTTATCTTGAAATAGGAGCACTTGATGATGCTAAAATGGCAGCGGAAGTAGCATCAAAACTGAATGCCGACCGCCAACTTATCCACGAACTTCTCACAGCAATAAAGCACGTCGAAACCAGCCAGCGTAGACGGAAACTGTGGAAAAAGGGGCTGTCCTATGCCGTTGTCTTGGGTATGATTGCCGCGGTTATCATCTTTATTGTAAACTGGCTGCCAGAGCCCGATCCTCCGGATCCCCTACCTGTACCTCCGATCTTTTCAATAGGAGCATCTTTAAGTAGGGATTATCTTTTAGGGGGTCAGACAGTAAAACTCACGTTGACAATCAAAAACAGCGGTGGCACGGTGCATAATGTCAAAATCCAACTTCAACCACAGTCCATATCCGGATTAAACTATGAAACCCCCGCTCCTATTCCAGAAATACTCAAAAGCGACGAAGAGACGATTGAAATTCCTATTAAAGCAGATAGGAATATAGGAAATCGAGAAGAATCCTTGAAAATTGAATTGATTGGGAACAATGGAACGTCTCTCGCAACTACAGACATCCTTCTCAGAATGTTGGACACAGTACGGTAAAATAAGGAGATAGTAATGAATTCCAGAATTTGGGGTATCATCGGTGGTGCCGCTTTGGTCCTCGCTCTCCTATCGCCGCTCATATTAGGTAATGCTCAAAAAGTAGAAAGGCTTTTTGAAGCCGCTGAAGCGTTGTCCGAACGCTCGGATTATGAGGGTGCCATCAAAAACTATAAAGCAGCACTAAAGGAGTCAAAAAAATTCGGTGCGAAAACGGAGCGGATTGACAAGGACTTTACAACCCTCGTTAACCTTAAAATCGGGCGATGCTACTACGAACTCGGTGAGGATAGCAGCGATGTCAGACATTATCAAAATGCTCTCAGGCATATTGAAGAGGTCGTTTTAGAGGCACAAGTTGTCAAGCACAAGGAAGAGCTCACTTATCTCTGGGCAGAAACTCTCTATAAAACTGGAAAACTCGATCAGGCGAAGCTCAAATTTTCTCAGCTGATAGAAAAATTTCCAAACAGCCGGTGGGTGTCGAAATCGCTTTACGCGATCGGAGACATCAACTATCAACAGGAAAATTACGACGCGGCATGTAAGACCTTTCAAAAGCTCATTGCTGAATTTCCACACTCTGAACTTAAAGCAGAAGCAGAACGACGCATTGCCGAACTAACGCTGTTGTGTGATGAAACCGATCCACCTGTGCCGGATCCGTGCGAAGCGATGTATGAAGCCGCTTCTAATTTACAACGACAAGGCAAAGTCCACGATGCATACCAAGGTTATACAGATCTTATTACACGGTGCCCTGAAAGCGAATATATCACCGATGCCTATGTTGGAAAAGCAGAAATTCACCTTGAGGCAGAGGATTACGTGAAGGCACGTGAGTACTACGAAGCAGCCATGTATAGCACGACCAACGAAGAACGAACCATAGAACTTCATGAGGCATATCATCGCACTTACCTCGTCCCTGAATATGGAGACAAAAAAAGACAACACAGTTCCAGTGATGAATTTTTTGTAAAGGCCCGACTTCTTCGGAAGGAAAAGAGATTCTTGGAGGCAGCCGAGATATATGAGGAACTTGCCAATAACAATCTCCCTGCCGAAGATATAGTTTACGCACTCTACTGGGCAGGCCGCTGCTACCACGGTGCAGCTTGCACAACCCCAAATCTATTCAACAGATCAGTGAGTGCATTCAAAAAACTTATTGAAAATTATAGCAGCGGAGAACACACAACTGAAGCCTACTACCACTTGGCTTTGGTGTATATAGATTGGGCACAAAAATCTGGTAATATATCCATATATCAGTTAATCATTGATACAGTAGAGGAAGCCAATGATGCGGAATATACCGACAGTAAGGATGTCAGGAATCGGGGATGGCTCAGTCGTATGCAAGAGCTTAAAGACGAAGCACATGAAAAATTATATCCACTGCCAGATCCACTGAAAGCAGAAGCAGAACGAACCATCAACGCCGCAGAAATAGCAATTGACCGCGCAAAGCAGGAAAATAGGGAGATTCAGCTGATCCACGAAGCAGATGAACACTTAGCAAACGCGAGGCAACAAGTACGTAGGAACAATTACAGAGCCGCGCTCAATCAGGCCAAAAAAGCTCTTGAAATCATAAACATGGAACCCATCCTCTCAGTCATACAGCGTTATGTTGAAGAAGGGCACACATACCTTAAACAAGGCAAACTTGAAAAAGCAATGGAGAAAGCAAGACAAGCTTTAAGCCTTGACCAAAATTACTCACCCGCCCACAAACTTCAGTCAAAAATAAAAGAAAGATATTACGGACTCGGTTGGACATTTTTTGACGAAGAACAGTACGGTAGAGCAATTGATGTGTTCAAAAATGCCATCAAGATTGACCCAAATTTTAAAGAAGCACACAACCACTTGGGAGTAGTTTATATTAAGCAGGGAAAATATCTTGAGGCAATAGTAGCCCTTGAAGAAGCAATAAACATTGACGGGGCGTTTAAGGAAGCATACTTTAACCTGGCTCTTGCGTACTTAGAACTCAGTGAACTTGAAGATGCAATAAACGCCGCCAACGCTGCTTTAGAAATCGATCCAAATTATGAACCTGCACGCATGCTTATAGAGTTCATAGCCGATTAACTCCAACAGCGAATGGACAACAAAAAATTCAGGAATATTTGCAAAGATTTGACTCCAAGCCAGCTGCGTGTTAAAATAACGCAAGTTGCTACCGAAAAAAGTTATAGATATTCCATTACAATTTGCCTTAGATAATTAGAGAAGTCTCAATGATACACATATCGCCCCTCTGGGGCTTTGACTTGGGGTGGTCGCGTTTCTACACATAGGTCGCCCCTCTGGGGCTTTGGAGCAAGCGACTCATGATTACTTATACCCAATCGCTTATGGAAATCCGAAGAAACCCAATAGGCTATGAAAATAATCTCCGTTATTTAGAAAGTGGCAACTTGGATTAAACCAACTAAATAGGAAGCGGTATTTTACAAAACAATCACCCAAAAGGAGCTGAAGCACATGAGAAAGATATATCTATTCGTCGTTGGACTTCTATTAACCGCAAGTCTATTCCTACCCAATACTTTCGCGCAAAATTCTACACAATGGGAACTACCACCAGGTGCGACAGCCCGCTTTGGTAAAGGTTGGGTTCGTGACATAGAGTTTTCTCCTTTCAGTGAGCAGTTAGCCGTAGCAACTACCATTGGCGTTTGGATTTATGATGTCCGAACAGGGGAAGAACAGGTTCTATTCTCGGGAATTATGGGTGGTGCTAACGCTGTATCATATTCTCCAGGTGGACTTATCTTAGCAGCAGCACACTGGGATCAGACAGTTAGACTTTGGGATATTAACACCGGTAACCGTCGACCTTTATCCACTTTCACAGGGCATACAGGCGAAATTCATGCCGTTACATTCTCACCGGATGGTAGTATGCTCGCAAGTGGCAGTGCAGACAATACAATTCGAGTCTGGGATGTTCAGGCTGAAGAACTCATGGCAATCTTGCCATATAGGAATCCCATTAAGACAATAGATTTCTCTCCAGACAGCCAAATGATAGCAGGTGGAAGCGAGGATGGCACAATTCAGGTTTGGGATGCCGGAATTGGAGATCGAATTTACGAATTTGACGAGCATACCGATGCTGTTTGGGAGATCGACTTCTCACCGGACGGTAGGATCCTTATCAGCGCAAGTCTGGATGGAACAATTCAATTATGGGACCTCGTTGCACCTGGGGGTAGACTCACTGAACCAACGCAACATAACACACCTTTCTATGCGGTTGACTTCTCACAAGACGGACACAACTTTGTGACCAGTGGAGCAGATAGAGAAGTTCGAGTGTGGAACGCCCACACTCGTGAGCTGACATCTACCCTCGAAGGGCATAAAGATGTCGTACCTACTGTCGAATTATCGCCAGATGGTGCTACCCTCGCGAGCGGTAGTTTAGATGGAACAGTTCGTTTATGGGACATGCGTCTGTTTCGAGGACGGTTAACGCTTGCGGGGCATACCGGTGGTGTTAAAGCATTGACATATACAGAAGATAACCGCATTCTTGCATGCGGGACTGGCTTAGATAACAAACTCCGGTTGTGGGATGCGAGTACAGGAACGCAGCTTTCCAAACTTAACGATCATAGAGGACTAACACAGGCGGTCGCTTTCTCAAAGGATGGCAAAACCCTTGCCAGTGGAGGCAGTGAAAATGGTACAATTTTCTTATCAAACGTTTCCAGAACAATTGAAAACGGCGAGTATTTCGGTGACGATGAGGATAACCTGATAGCAACACTCACAGGCAATCCACACGGCATCACTGCACTCGCACTTTCACCTGCAGAAACCATTCTGGCTAGTGGTGGCGTAGATGGTCGAATTTACCTATTGGACGTTCAAAGAAGAGCGGAACTGCAAATATTAAGAGGAGCCCAAAGTGCGATTACGGCGTTGACGTTCGTTTTTGATGGTAACCACCTTTTCAGCGGCGAAGAAGATGGGACCGTCCGCCGGTGGGATACACTTACCTATCAAGAGGTATGGAATTACAGAGGTTCATTCAGCGCAATTACTGCCTTATCATTTTCCAAGACCGGACGGTTTCTTGCAATTGGGGATAAAGTGGGGAAAATCCAGTTATTCGATTTTGATGCAGAAGCTGAAAACCGTGAAATCCGTATATTTACACGACACACCCGCCAGATAACTGCTCTCATCTTTTCTTGGAATAGTGACACTCTTGTTAGCGGTAGTGAAGACGGGACCGTTCTCCTTTGGAATACAGATGAAATAATATCACAAGCAAACCAAGAATAAATAACTTCTTGAAACGATATCCACCACGCGAAACAGCGGCGTTGCGTGAATTTCATTGTATCCGCGCGATGCCGCTGTTTCACTATTGGATATCATCGAGCGTTTCTGCGTTCATCACCTTTTCAAAGAACGCCTCCAATTGTGATATATGGCGCAGTTCGGTCATGTGGTTCGTGATGGATTCGGGAACTTCGCCAAATCGGTGCCGCAGGAGTTTGAGAACAGCTTCGCGCGTGGCGCGTGTCGCCCCTTGTTCTATGCCTTGTTCAATACCTTGTTCTATGCCTTGTTCTATGCCGCGTTGCATGACGCGTTGGTAAAAAGGAGATTCTTGCATGAGTGCCTCCGATATAGGATTCTGAAAAAACTCCGATGGGTGTACTAAACTCCCGAAAAGCGAGAGTGCAAATAACAATGTTCCCCGTGTTTCTTGGTCTACCGATGCTTGCTGTGTTGTCTGTATACATTTCTCAACCCAGGCTTCTGCTGTCATGTCCGCAGGTGCTTTCATCAACGCTGTGAAAGGCAGCAACCCAAGGGCATCGGGATCCAAAAACGCCTCACCTTCCAACGCATACACTCGGATGACATTATACCAGAACTCCACCCCGCCCCGTTCTGGATTTCCATACCGGTAGATGCCGGGGTCTCTGCGTCCGGCAGGCGGACGGAAATACAACACCGTGGAGTAGACGTTCTTCTGATGTTCAAGGGACAGGAAGCTCGAATACGCCAGCATCCGTAA